>Ga0208715_1000697_pt1 | contig 10589 bp, 9 predicted proteins | sample NGESurshal092012_3_FD_184473 | JGI IMG/M metagenome (GOLD analysis project Ga0208715, IMG submission 184473) | Arctic peat soil microbial communities from Barrow, Alaska - NGEE Surface sample 210 shallow-092012 (SPAdes) | ecosystem: Environmental > Terrestrial > Soil > Wetlands > Peat ... | reverse complement strand
TGAACAGAATTTGCGGGCTCACGCGGCGCGCGCGCCCACGGCCGCTCATAATCCGGTGGGCGGGCGGCCTTTAGCTCGAAACGATCGCCGGTCCAGCGCCGCGCTTGATGCCGCCCACCATGCCGGCTCGCGGTCGGCGGTGAAATACGCCACGATGCCGAAGCCGAAAGCGACTGGCAGCCAGGGCAGCAGCCGCCCCGGCGCGACTTCGGCCACAGCCCATTGCGAGAGCAGCCGGCCGAGCCAGGCGGCGCGGTCGGCAAGCCCGGCCGGCAGCATGAACCCGGCGCGCCGCCGCGCGGCGTCGATCTCGGCCGCCCAGGCTTTGGCGCGCGTCCGGCGTTGCTCGTTTTCGGCCATGGCGCGGCGCCCCCGACGCTCACGCAACCTGACCCTATGCTATCTCAGCTACAGGTTGTGACTAGGAGAACGGTTGCGAACGCGCACGGACAAAACCACGATAGGAGTTGGGTCAGCCCGCCGCCTTTTCCTTGGCCTGGTCCTTCGCCCAGGTGTCGCGCAAGCCGATGGTGCGGACAAAGACCAGCCGCTCAGGCTTCGACGCCGGCTCGAGACAGAAATAGCCCTGGCGTTCGAACTGCACCGGCAGTTCCGGCTTGGCATCGGCGAGCGCCGACTCAACGCGGGCGCCGTCGAGTACCTCCAATGAATTCGGATTGAGGTCGGCGGCGAAATTCTCAACCCCGCTCGGATCTGGCTTAGTGAACAGCGGGTTGTACAGCCGCACCTCGGCGGCCATCGCATGGGCGGCCGACACCCAGTGCATCGTCGCCTTCACCTTGCGGCCGTCCGGCGCGTTGCCGCCCTTGGTCGCGGGATCGTAAGTGCAGCGTAGTTCGACGACCTCGCCCTTGGCGTTTTTCACCACCTCGCGGCAAGTGATGAAATAGGCGTAGCGCAGCCGCACTTCCATGCCGGGCGACAGCCGGAAGAATTTCTTCGGCGGGTTCTCCATGAAGTCATCCTGCTCGATATAGAGTTCTCGGCCGAATTTGATCTTGCGCGAACCCGCCGCCGGGTTGTCGGGATGATTGACCGCGTCCAGTTCCTCGGTCTGTCGTTCCGGATAATTCTCAATCACCACTTTAAGCGGCCGCAACACCGCCATGCGCCGCAGCGCGCTCTTGTTTAGCGCCTCGCGCACCGAGAATTCGAACATGCCGACGTCGACAAGGCTGTTGGCTTTGGCAACCCCGATGCGCTTGATGAAATCGCGGATCGCTTCCGGCGGCACGCCGCGCCGGCGCAGGCCGGCGATCGTCGGCATGCGCGGATCGTCCCAGCCGGTCACGTGGCCGCCGCGCACCAATTCGGTGAGCACGCGCTTGGACAGCACCGTGTAAGTGAGATTGAGGCGGGCGAATTCATACTGATGCGGCTTTGACGGCACATTCAGATTGGCGATGCACCAGTCATAGAGCGGACGATGGTCCTCGAATTCGAGCGTGCAGATCGAATGGGTGATGCCCTCGATAGCGTCCGACTGGCCATGCGCGAAATCGTAGCTCGGATAAATCTTCCACGCCGTGCCGGTGCGCGGATGCGGCGCATTGAGAATGCGGTAGAGCACCGGATCGCGCAGATTGATGTTGCCCGACGTCATGTCGATCTTGGCGCGCAGCACGCGTGCGCCGTTCCCGAATTCGCCGGCACGCATGCGGCGGAACAGGTCGAGATTCTCTTCCACCGGGCGGTCGCGGAACGGGCTGTTCTTGCCCGGCTCGGTCAGCGTGCCTCGGTTGTGGCGGATATCGTCCTGGCTCTGGTCATCCACATAGGCCAAGCCGGCGCGGATCAAATCCTCGGCCCAGCCGTACAGGCGCTCGAAATAATCCGAGGCATGATAGAGGTGCTTGCCCCAATCGAAGCCGAGCCAGCGCACGTCGCGCTCGATGGCGTCGATATATTCCTGCTCTTCCTTGGTCGGATTGGTGTCGTCGAAACGCAAATGGCAACGGCCGCCGAATTCCTCGGCGATGCCGAAATTCAGGCAGATCGCCTTGGCGTGGCCGATATGGAGATAGCCGTTCGGCTCGGGCGGAAAGCGGGTGACCACCGCTTTGACGCGCCCGGCATCGAGATCGGCCTGCACGATGTCGCGGATGAAATCGCGCCCCGGCTCCCCGCCTGCAGCATTACCGCTTGCCGGATTTCCACTTGCCTTATCGTCCGTGGCCATGCTTCCTCGATTCCAAGTCCAACCAATGACGCGGCCTATGCCATGACGTGCCGCTCGGCTCAATGTCAATTGCGCTGACACCTTCCAATATAACTATGGTACAGGGGCCGCGATGAGCGAGCCCGTCGTTACCCGTTTCGCGCCGTCCCCCACCGGCTTCCTCCATATCGGCGGCGGCCGCACCGCGCTGTTCAACTGGCTCTATGCGCGCCGGTATGGCGGCAAGATGCTGCTGCGCATCGAAGACACCGACCGCGAGCGCTCGACCGCCGCCGCCATTGCCGCCATCATCGACGGCCTCACTTGGCTGGGGCTTACCTGGGATGGCGAGATCGTATTCCAGTTTTCGCGCGCCGCGCGCCACCGCCAGATCGCCGAGCAACTGCTCGCGGCCGGCAAGGCCTACCGCTGCTATGCCAGCCCGGAAGAGCTTACCGAAATGCGCGAGGCCGCCCGCCGCGAGGGCCGCTCCAAGCTCTATGACGGACGCTGGCGCGACCGCGACCCGTCCGAGGCACCGCCCGGGGTCAAGCCGGTGATCCGGCTGCGGGCCCCGCTCACCGGCGAGATTGTGATCGAGGACCAGGTGCAGGGCCGCGTGGTCTGGCAGAATTCCGATCTCGACGACCTGGTGCTGCTGCGCTCCGACGGCAACCCGACCTACATGCTGGCGGTGGTGGTGGACGACCACGACATGAACGTCACCCACATCATCCGCGGCGACGACCACCTGACCAACGGCGCCCGCCAGAAGCACATCTACGAAGCGCTCGGGTGGAACGTGCCGATCATGGCGCATATCCCGCTTATCCACGGGCCGGACGGCTCCAAGCTGTCCAAGCGCCATGGCGCGCTCGGCGTCGATGCCTACCGGGCTATGGGCTATCTGCCGGCGGCCATGCGCAACTACCTGGTCCGCCTCGGCTGGGCGCATGGCGACCAGGAGATCTTCAGCACCGAAGAAATGATCGCCGCTTTCGATCTGCCGCAGATCGGCCGCTCGCCGGCGCGCTTCGATTTCGCCAAGCTGGAAAGCCTCAACGGCCACTACATCCGGGCCAGCGCCGACGCCGACCTGATCGCGGCGATCGAAGGGCTTTTGCCGCATATCGCCGGAGGGCAGGAGCTCGCCAGCAAGATGACGCCGGCGCTGCGCGGCAAGCTGCTCATGGCCATGCCGGGCTTGAAAGAACGCGCTAAGACTTTGGTCGAACTATTTGACGCAACAAGATTTCTCTGGGCCAGTCGCCCGCTCGATTTGAACGACCAAGCCAAGGTCCTGCTCACGCCCGAGGCCAAGACCGTGACCGCCGCGCTGCTGCCGGAGCTGGCGGCAATCGCCGAATGGACCCCGGCGGCCATCGAGACGGTAGTACGTGGCTATGCCGAGCGCGCCGGGTTCAAACTCGGCGCGGTGGCGCAACCGCTGCGGGCCGCGCTCACTGGGCGGACCACTTCGCCGCCGATCTTCGACGTGCTGGCGGTGCTGGGCAAGGACGAGAGCCTCGCCCGCTTGCGGGATCAGATCGATTAGAACCCCCGTCCTGTCGATAACTTGCGCCCGCGTCGTTGCGGTTTGATCTATGTCTATATGGCGGGCCGCGATGTGCACTATCTTGCAGCGCACACAAGGATGGGCTACCCAAAAAGCGGCCGGAACCACGCTCGCCCCGCCCAACGTTTCAGCTCCCGGCCACACGTTTTCACGCGCACCGCTCGCTGCCAAATCGAGGGCTCGACTATGGACGCCAAGACGGACGCCAAGAAGAAATCCGGCACCATCACCATCGGCAATAAGAACTGGGATTTCCCGATCTACGATGGCACCATCGGCCCGGAGGTGCTCGACATCGCCAAGCTCTACAACGAGAGCGGCATGTTCACCTACGACCCCGGCTTCACCTCGACGGCAAGCTGCGAGTCCAAGATCACCTACATCGACGGCGACCTGGGCGTCCTGCTCTATCGCGGCTATCCGATCGACCAGCTCGCCGAGCACGGCGATTTCCTGGAAACCTGCTACCTGCTGCTCTACGGCGAACTGCCGACACCGCAACAGAAGCACGATTTCGACTATCGCGTCACGCGCCACACCATGGTGCACGAGCAGATGGCCCGGTTTTTCCAGGGTTTCCGGCGCGACGCGCATCCGATGGCGGTGATGACCGGCTGCATCGGCGCGCTGTCGGCGTTCTATCACGACTCCACCGACATTTCGGATCCGCATCAGCGCATGATCGCCTCGCTCCGCATGATCGCGAAGGTGCCGACGCTGGCCGCCATGGCCTACAAATATTCGATCGGCCAGCCGTTCGTCTATCCGAAGAACGAGCTCGACTATGCGTCGAACTTCCTGCGCATGTGCTACGCCGTGCCGGCCGAGGATTACAAGGTAAACGCGGTGCTAGCGCGCGCCATGGACCGTATCTTCATCCTGCACGCCGATCACGAGCAGAACGCCTCCACCTCGACCGTGCGGCTGGCCGGCTCATCCGGCGCCAATCCGTTCGCCTGCATCGCCGCCGGCTGCGCCTGCCTGTGGGGGCCCGCGCATGGCGGCGCCAACGAAGCCGCGCTCAACATGCTGCGCGAGATCGGCACGGTCGACCGCATCCCCGAATTCATCAAGCGCGCCAAGGACAAGAACGATTCCTACCGGCTGATGGGCTTCGGCCACCGCGTCTACAAGAACTACGATCCGCGCGCCAAGATCATGCAGAAAACCTGCCACGAGGTGCTCAACGAACTCGGCATCAAGGACGATCCGCTGCTCGACGTCGCCATGGAGCTCGAGAAGGTCGCGCTGCACGACGAGTATTTCCTGGAGAAGAAGCTTTATCCCAATATCGACTTCTATTCCGGCATCACGCTCAAGGCGATGGGCTTCCCCACCACCATGTTCACCGTGCTGTTCGCGGTCGCGCGCACGGTCGGCTGGATCGCGCAGTGGAAGGAAATGATTGAGGACCCGCATCAGAAAATCGGCCGCCCGCGCCAGCTCTACACCGGTGCCACGCAGCGCGATTACACGCCGATTTCCAGAAGGAAATAGTCGGATATTGCGGGCGTCCTAGCCGCCCTTCCCGTTCCCGCCCTTGCCGTTGAGCTTCGGCGCGCTGGCGCCGTCATAGGCCCACTGCACATAGACGCCGGCCCAAGTGAAGCCGCCGCCGAAGGCGGCGAGCAGCAGTTTATCTCCGCGCTTCAATTTCGGCTCGTAGTCCCACAGGCAGAGCGGGATGGTGGCGTTGGTGGTGTTGCCGTATTTGTTGATGGTCACCATCACCTTTTCCATCGGCAGGCCCATGCGCTCGGCCGTCGACTCGATGATGCGATTGTTGGCCTGGTGCGGCACCAGCCAGTCGATCATGTCGGCGCGCAGATTGTTGCGCGTCATTATCTCGGCTGCGACTTCAGCCATCTTGGCGATGGCGAATTTATAGACCGCGGCGCCTTCCTGGTGGACGTAGTGCAGGCGCTTGGCCACCGTCTGCGCGCTCGCCGGCATGCGGCTGCCGCCGGCCTTCTGATGCAGATGGATCATGCCGGCGCCGTCGGAGCGGATCAGCGTGTCCATGATGCCGGTACCATCCACGCTCGGCTCCAGCAGCACGGCGCCGGCGGCGTCGCCGAACAGCACGCAGGTGGCGCGATCAGTGTAGTCGATGATCGAAGACATCTTGTCGGCGCCCACCACCACCACCTTGCGCGCGGCGCCGTTGGCGATGAATTGCGAGGCGATGGTGAGCGAATAGAGAAAGCCCGAGCAGGCCGCCTGCACGTCGAATGAGCCGATATTGCGGATGCCGACCATGTCGCAGATCATGTTGGCCGTCGACGGGAACTGCATGTCCGGCGTGGTGGTCGCGCAGATCAGCAGGTCGACGTCCTCCGGCTTGGTGCCGGTCTTCTGCAACAGGCCACGCACCGCTTCCGCCGCCATGTGCGAGGTGCCGAGCCCCTCGCCCTTCTGGATGTGGCGTTCCTTGATACCGGTGCGTTCGGTGATCCAGGCGTCGCTGGTGTCCACCATCACCGCCAGTTCCGCATTGGTGAGCAGGTCCGGCGGCAGATAGCCATGGACGGCGGTGATCGCGGTGCGGGTCGAAATGGTCAAAGGCGGTTATTCCAGTTAACGGCCATGGCATAAGCCCATCTGGCTGAACAAGCCAAACTACGCCGTTGGCGGGGCGGATGCCACTGTTTCGCGTTCCGGTTGGCTCCGGGCGCCGGCGCAGTCCAGGACCACGGCGGCGGCGCGGTCGCTGGGGGCGGCCTTGCCAATGTCCATGATCGTATCGAGCCGGGCGAAGGCTTCGATCTGCCGCCGCCGCTCCGGCGTCTCGCTCAACAGCGGCACAAGGGCGGCGGCCAGCCGCTCCGGCGTGCAGGCCCGCTGCAGGTACTCCGGCACGACGTTCTCGCCCAGGACCAAATTGGCAAGGATATAGCTTTGCACCTGGATGAAGGTGCGGCCGATCAGTTCTTCGAGCAGCGACACCTTGTAGGCTGCCACCATCGGCACCCCGGCCACCGCCAGTTCGAGCGTCGAGGTGCCCGATTTGGACAGCGCCGCCCGCGCCGTGCGGAAGGCGGCGTCTTTCGCGGCCGGCTCGGTTACGATCCGCGCCGGCACGCGCCAGGACGCAATCGCCGCGCGCACCGCCTCATTGAGCCGCGGCACCGCCGGCACCACCACCTCGAGCGCGCCGACGCGCTCGGCCACCAGCGCCACCGCATCCCCGAACACCCCCGCCATACGGCGGATTTCACCCGCGCGGCTGCCCGGCAGCACCAGCAGCAGCGGCGGATCGGAAAGCCGCCGGCGCGCCTCCTCGGCGTTGGGCCGCATACTCGCGACCCGCTCGCTCAGCGGATGCCCGACAAACGTGCAGGGCGGACCGCCCAGCCGTTGCATTGCCGCCGGTTCAAATGGCAGCAGCGCCAGCACATGATCGACATAAGCGCGCATGGCGCGCGCGCGTCCTGGCCGCCAGGCCCACACCGAGGGACACACATAGTCGACGATCGGGATCGCCGGCGCGCGGCCACGCACTTTGCGCGCGACGCGGTGGGTGAATTCCGGGCTGTCGATGATGACCAGCACATCGGGCTTGGCGGCAACGATTGCCTGCGCGGTCGCGGCGATGCGCGCCAAGATTTTCGGCAGGCTCGTGGCGATCGCGGCAACGCCCACGATCGCCAAATCGCCGAGCGCAAACAAGCTGGCGACGCCTTCGCCAGTCATATGCTCGCCGCCGACGCCGGAGAACCTTGCACCCGGATTGCGCCGCCGGATCGCGGCGATCAGGGCCGCACCTAGCCGGTCGCCCGATTCCTCGCCGGCCACCAGGAAGACATGCGGGCCGGCCGCGTTCGGTCGTTGCGGAACCGGCGCGAGCGTCATTGCTCGCTTCCGGCGGGCAAGCCGACGACAAAAATATTGGCGCGGTCGGCCGCCGCTATCAGCCGCTCCGGTTCGGCGACGATGGTGCTGCCTGCCACCACCGCGATGCCGGCAAGCCCGGCGCGGGCGGCGCCTTCGACCGTGCGCGGCCCGATCGAGGGCAGATCGAAGCGGCGATCCTGGCCGCGCTTGGGCGCCTTCACCAGCACGCCCCCGACGGTCGATGCGCGGATGTGGCCGCTCGCGCGTAACGCAGCGATGCGTTCGAGCATCTGGTCGGTGCCCTCCGCCGCCTCAACCGCCAGAACATGCCGCCCGGCCACAACCACCGCCTGCCCGACATCGAACGGTCCGGTGGCGTGCAGATAGTCGAACCCGAGCGCGATATCGGCGCGGTCGCCTTCGCTCGGCTGCACCCTGGCAAGCGCGCCTTTGGGCACCAGAATCTCCGGTGCCACCTCATGCGCGCCGAGCACACGGAAGCCCTGCTCCTCGATCAGCCGCGCCCCGCTCGACAACAGATAATCGTCGCCGCCACGGAAGGCGGCCGCGATACGCGGCAACAGCTTCAGCGTCGTCAGATCGAAGCGGACTTGCCAGAAGGCCGGTCGCACCAGCGATCCGATCAGTACCATCTCATGGCAGCCGGCGGCGCGGGCCGCGCGCGCGAGGGTGCCAAACTTCGCGATGCGGACCCAGGTATGTGGCCGCTGCGCATAGTCCTCCGGCCTCGCAATGCCCTGCAAAGGAAACAGCAGAACCTGCCGGCCGCGCGCGCTCACCGAATCCGCAATAGCCAGCGGCAGGCTGCCGCCGCCGCAAATCAGCGCGAGCGGGCCTTCCTGGCTCACGGCCGGCGCGGCGCTCATGCGTTCTCGTCTGCCTCGCCGCGCTTGATCGCCATGGTCAGCGGCCGTGTGCCGGCGCGGATGAAGTCGATCATTTTACGAACCTGCGCATCCTTCCCGTCATCGGCGGCGACGCGCTCCAGCCGGGCGCGGAATTCGCCGTCGCCGAAAAACAGCGCCCGATAGGCGTCGCGATAGCGATGGATATCGGCCTTGGCGAACCCGCGCCGCCGCATGCCGATCACGTTGAGGCCCACCAAATTCGCGAGCGGCCCCTGCACCGTGCCCCAGGGGATCACGTCGGCGCGAACGCCACTCAAGCCCACGATCATCGCGCCATCGCCGATGCGGACGAATTGGCGCACCGCCACACCGCCGCCGAACACCACATGGTCGCCGACGCTGACGTGGCCGCCAAGCACCGTGTTGTTGGCGAACACCACATTGTTGCCGACCTTGCAATCGTGCCCGACATGCGCGCCGACCATCAAGAAACAATGGTCGCCGACTTGCGTGACGCCGCCGCCGTCCTCGGTGCCGGTGTTCATGGTGACATTCTCGCGGATATCGCAATCGGTGCCGACCACCAGCCGGGTCGCCCCGCCGCGGTAGTGCACCGACTGCGGCGGCGAGCCGAGCGAGGCGAAGGGATGGATGACGGTGCGGGCGCCGACGGTGGTATGGCCGGTGAGATTGACATGCGCGATGAGCCGGCAGCCGTCGCCGATCGTCACGTGTGGGCCGACGGTGCAATAGAGGCCGATCGATACGTTCTGTCCGATCGCCGCCCCGGCCTCGATCCGCGCCGAGGGATCGATCATGGCCGCGCTCATGCGTCGAAAATCATGGCGCCGACTTCCGCCTCGGCAACGATCTTGCCGACGACTTTGGCCAAGCCACGATACCACCACATGTTTCCGCGCTGGGTGATTTTCCGCATGTGGTATTCGATGGTGTCGCCCGGCAAAACCGGCTTGCGGAATTTCGCCTTATCGATGGTCAAGAAGAACAGCGATTTCGGCCGCTTCTTAAAGTTCGCGGTGATGCAGAGCACACCTGCCGTTTGCGCCATGCCTTCGATCATCAACACGCCCGGAAACACCGGATTGTCGGGGAAGTGACCTTGGAAATGCGGCTCGTTGATCGTCACGTTCTTGATCCCGATGCCATGTTCGTCGCCCTGCATGTCGACCACCCGATCGACCATGAGAAACGGATAGCGGTGCGGCAACATCTTGAGCACCGCCGCGATGTCGGCGGCTTCGAGTTTTGTCACGGCTTTATCCATGGCGCTTGTCTCGTTCGTCCGCTGCCGCTTCGGCGCGGCCTTTGCCGCGCGCGAGTCGCTCGAGCATCATGATTTCGCGGAACCACAGCTTCACCGGCTTGGCCGGTGTACCGCCCCAGCGCGCACCGGCCGGGACATCGCCGTAAACGTTGCTGATCGCGGCGATCTGCGCCCCTTCGCCGATCGTGACGTTGTTATTGACGCCGGCGCGCGCGCCCAACACGACAAAGTCTTCGAGCGTCGAACTGCCGGAAATGCCCGTTTGCGCCACCAAAACGCAGTGCCGGCCGATGCTGACATTGTGGCCTACCTGCACCAGGTTGTCGATCTTGGTGCCCTCGCCGATCACGGTGTCGCGAATGGCGCCGCGGTCGACGGTGGTACCGGCGCCGATTTCGACATCGTCCTGAATGATGACGCGCCCGACCTGCGGCACCTTGAGGTGGCCCTTTCCTCCCATCACGAAGCCGAAGCCGTCTTGACCGATCTTGCAGCCCGGATGAATGATGACGCGATCCCCGAGCAACGCGTTGGCGATCACTGCCCCGGCGCCGATTGAACATTCGCGCCCGACCCGCACCTCGGTCCCGATTACGGCGGTGGCCCCGATCACGCTGCCGGCGCCGATCTCGGCGCCCGGACCGACCACCGCGCCGGGCTCGACGGTGACGCCGTTTTCCAGCCGCGCGGTCGGATGCACATGGGCGCCGGTCACGTCGCCCGCCTTAGCGAGTGACGACGGTCGCAGCGAATGCGGGAATAATTCACGCGCCACCATCACGAAAGCGCGATAGGGCTCACGCACGGTGAGCGCCGCCACGTGAGCCGGCAGATATTTGGCGAGCG
>Ga0208715_1000692_pt1 | contig 10632 bp, 10 predicted proteins | sample NGESurshal092012_3_FD_184473 | JGI IMG/M metagenome (GOLD analysis project Ga0208715, IMG submission 184473) | Arctic peat soil microbial communities from Barrow, Alaska - NGEE Surface sample 210 shallow-092012 (SPAdes) | ecosystem: Environmental > Terrestrial > Soil > Wetlands > Peat ... | reverse complement strand
CAATCTGTATAAGATCTGGAATCGATTGTCGTCCGGGTCGTACTTTCCGCCCCCGGTCAAGGGTGTCGAGATACCGAAGTCGCATGGCGGTGTCCGCATGCTCGGTGTGCCCACAGTCGCAGATCGTGTTGCCCAGACGGTGGTGGCCATGCATCTGGAGAAACGGGCGGAACCACGGTTCCACCCCGACTCGTATGGTTATCGGCCGAGAAAGGCGGCGTGGGATGCGGTTGGGGTGTGCAGGGCGCGGTGCTGGAAGAAGGACTGGGTCATCGATCTGGATGTGCAAAAGTTCTTCGATTCGGTGCCGTGGGACCTCATCGTCAAGGCGGTTGAGGCGGTCTGTGACACCGCCTGGGTGTTGCTGTATGTGAAGCGGTGGCTTGCTGCCCCGTTGCAGTACCCAGATGGTTCTCTTGTCGAGCGTGACAAAGGAACTCCGCAAGGATCGGCGGTTTCACCGATCTTGGCGAATCTGTTCATGCATTTCGCGTTTGATGTCTGGATGGCCCGGGAGTTTCCGGGTTGTCCATTCGAACGCTATGCCGACGATGCTGTCGTGCATTGTGTGAGCAGACGGCAGGCCGAACAGGTGCTTGCTGCGATCGCCGCGCGGATGAGCGAGGTAGGTTTGAGGTTGCACCCGGATAAAACGCGGATCGTCTATTGTAAAGATGGTCGGCGCCGGGGTGACCATGAGCACACCTCCTTCACCTTTCTCGGGTTCACCTTCCGGTCGCGACCGGCGAAAGGTGGCAGGGACGGAGGCTTTTTCCCTGGCTTCCTGCCTGCCATGAGCACCGAGGCGCTCAAGGCCAAAAGCACCGAGCTCCGTGCCATGCGGATCCATCGGCGCACTGACCTGACTCTGAACGACCTGGCCCGATGGTTGAATCCCATCGTCGCCGGGTGGATGAATTACTACGGCCGGTTTTACCGGTCCGCGATGAATCCCCTCCTACTGCGCGTCAGTGCCTACCTGAGGCGTTGGGCTGCGAAGAAGTATCGTCGGCTCCGGGCCTTCAAACGGTTTAAACGGTGGTGGACTGGGTTGGTCGAAAGACAGCCCGCCCTGTTCGCCCACTGGAAGTGGGTCCGGGATAGTTACTGACTGACCGACGGATGAGAAGAGCCCGGTGAAGGGAGACTTTCACGCCGGGATCTGTGGGAGCCGGGGGCTGCGATGCCCCCGGCCACCCGACCAACGGCCGGCGCGGTTCTTATGAGCATGAGTCGTTCACGTTCTTGGGGTTCACGTTTCGCGCCCGCAGCGCCCTGAACAAGCACGGGGTTGTCTTTCCCTCGTTCTTGCCTGCGGTGTCGCGGGAGGCGCTCAAAGCGATGGGTCAACGGGTACGCGGGTGGCGTGTTCACCTGAAAGTCAGCTCCGACCTTGCCGACCTCGCACGGTGGATGAATCCCATCGTGCGCGGCTGGATGCAGTACTACGGGCGGTTCTACCGCACCGAGCTGTATCCGATCCTGCTACGCATCAACACCTATCTGATGCGGTGGGCTCGCTCGAAGTACCGACGGCTCCACGGGTTCAAGAAAGCCAAGGCGTGGTGGGATGCGGTCTGTGAGCGTTACCCCCGCGGATTCGCCCATTGGCAATGGACCCGAGGACTCATGCCGACATGATGGGAAGAGCCGGGTGACGGGAGACTGTCACGCACGGTTCTGTGGGAGCCGGGGGGTGAGATTCCCCCCGGCCACCCGACCACACGAGCTCTTGGACGAACTTACCAAGAGCTCGCGGGACGAGAACCCGCACACGACGCGTTGATGGGCATCTACGCCGACCTGACCACCGGGGGCGTCTCGACCCGGGTGGCGGCCGATCTGGTCGGCGTGCCCCGAGCGACCGCGACCCGTAAACCCCATCCCGGTCCGCGGCAGGGCGGTCGCACCGGCGAACAAGCTCGACTGCGTTGAGCGGGCCCGGATCTTAAAGGTCGTGAACTCGACCCGGTTCGTGGACCTGCCCCCGATCCAGATCTACGCCCAGCTCCTGGACGAGGGCGTGTACCTGTGCTCGATCTCCACGATGTACCGGGTGCTGCGCGCGAACCGGCAGGTCAAGGAACGCCGCCGGCTGGCTCGCCACCCGCCGCGGGCGATCTGATGAACGGGGTTCCTTGTCCGCGCACCCGATACAGTGACATCGTTGGCGACCTTGTGGTTGACCGCGACGAAACCAGCCTGAAGCTCGACGCCGCATTCCCGGCACATGCTGGGGTATCGCAGCTTCGCCGGCCGAGAACCCCGTCCTTCGACGCCGTCCGGCAGCGCTCATTGGCGCTGCTCCCCATGATGTATCTAAGATAGATACATCATGGAGCCAATAGCTGGTAAGTCGTCCGCCTCCGACCGCGCTTACGCATACGTCAAGAGTGGGATCCTGGACGGGACTCACACGGGGGGGCAGTTCTTCACCGAGGGCGAGGTCGCCGAAGCGGTCGGCGTCTCCCGTACGCCTGTCCGGGAAGCACTGCTACGCCTCGAGGTCGAGGGTCTGGTCAGGCTCTATCCCAAGAAAGGCGCCATGATCGTCCCGGTCTCGGCGCAGGAGGCCCAGGATGTCGTCGAGGCCCGCGCGGTCATCGAGGAGTGGGCCGCGAGCCGCATGTGGCCACACCGCAAGGAGATCCTGGACGACCTCGGCGGGCTGCTCGTAGTGATGCGAAACGCCCGCAAGGCCAGCACCGTGGAGGACTTCGTCGCGGCCGACCGCACCTTCCACGAACGCATCGTGTCGGCGGCCGGTAACGCCATCCTGACCCGGCAATACCACAGTCTGCGTGAGCGACAGCTGTGCGTCTCCCACGTCGTCATGCGGGTCTCGGACGCGCGGATGGACCGGGCCATCTCGTCGCACAAGCATCTGATCGTGCTGCTCACCACTGGGACCAAAGCCGACTTCCTGGCGGCCACTCACGACCATCTGAAGCTGGCGCACCAGCAGGCGGCCAACGTCCGATGATCCCGCCGCATCACGCCCAGCCGACCCCCACCGACCCCACCTTGCGCTACCGCCTCGGCGGCCGGCGAGCCTGGATGGTGTGGTCGGCCGCCATCTCCGTCTACATCCTGGCGGTCTTCCATCGCACGTCGCTGGGTGTGGCCGGCCTGATCGCGGCCGAGCGCTTCCACATCAGCTCAGCCCAGCTCGCCACCTTCACCATGGTGCAGCTGTTCGTATACGCAGCCATGCAGGTCCCGGTCGGCGTCCTTCTGGATCGGGTCGGCGCGAAGAAGCTGTTGGTTACCGGCGTGTTCCTGATGACCGGAGGCCAGTTCGCGTTCGCGTTCGCGTTCACGTTCGGTGCCGGGGTCGCGGCCCGGGTCTTTGTCGGCATGGGCGACGCGATGATCTTCATCAGCCTGATGCAACTGGTCGCCCTGTGGTTCCCACCGGCACGGACCGCCATGGTCACCCAGATGACTGGCGTCGTCGGGCAGGTTGGCGCGATCGCCGCCACGGCGCCCCTGTCCGCAGCGTTGCATCGCGTGGGATGGACATGGACGTTTGCCGCGGCGGCCAGTGTCGGTGTCTTTCTGGGCATCGTGCTGATCGTCGTCGTAAGGGACTCGCCCTACCAGGACCACCATCGGGACGAGCTGAAGATGCGGGCGGTCGCCCGTGCGCTGAAGCTGGCGTGGACCGAGCCCGGGACCCGGCTCGGTCTCTGGTCGCACTTCTCCGCGCAGTTCGGCGCCACCGTCTTCGTACTCTTGTGGGGGTTCCCCTTCCTGGTCTCAGGACAGGGACTGACCCCGGGTGCGGCCAGTGGTCTGCTCATCGTCATGACCGTCACCACCATTGTGACCAGCCCGCTGATCGGCGGGTTCGTCACGCGTTGGCCGTACTCCCGGTCCACCCTGATCCTGTGGATCGTCGGCTCCATCATGGCGATCTGGGCGGTCGTGCTCCTCTGGCCCGGACGGGCGCCCCTGTGGCTGCTGGTCGTCCTCGTGGTGGTGCTCGCGGTGGGTGGCCCCGGCTCGATGGTCGGGTTCGACCTGGCGCGGACCTTCAACCCTCCCACCCGTCTGGGCAGCGCCACCGGGATCGTCAACGTCGGTGGCTTCGTGGCATCGCTGGGCACCGTCGCCCTGATCGGCATCGTGCTCGACCAGGTGGCGCCGGGTGGTCCGTCGACCTACACGGTGGACTCGTTCCGGGTGGCCATGTCGGTGCAGTACATCGTGTGGGTGTTCGGTCTGGTCCAGATCCTGCGCTTCCGGCGCAAGGCTCGCGCCGCGCTGCGACGTGACCAGCCGGACCTGTATGCCGTGATGCGCCCGGGCACCCCTGGCAGTTGAACGCCGGGTTCGGTTTCTCGGGCATCTCGACCCAATCGAACGTTCACACTCGTCGCGTGACCGAGATGATGACGATCGGCGACTTCTCGGGGGCGAGTGGGTTGTCCCTGAGCGCGTTGCGCCTCCAAGACAGCGTCGGCGCCCTTGTTCCAGCGCAGGTGACACACCGACACCCCGGACAGCTCAGTGTGCATTCTCGTTCACGACGGTGACGGCGTGTCCTGCGTGGTGGATGGCCTAGCATCGACGTTCGGACCATTTCTCGGTCACTGTGCTCGTCGCTCCCCGCGGGTTCAGGAGGCAAAGGCTACCAGTGCACGGACTGGTGGGTGGCGGCCGTCCACGAGAGCTGCATCTGCTCAGCGCAGAGGGATCCCGCTGAGGACTTGGTGGTACGGCTGTGGCGGAGTGTGGGTTGATCGGCTTCGGCCGCCACCGGGTGCCGGGGCGTTGCTTCGGACCGGCCCAGTGGTGGGAGGTGCGCCATGGCGGCGCTACTCATCGGATAATGACCGGGTGTTCACCGATCAGCAGGACCTGACGGCCCAACGAGATGGCCTCACCGCACTCGGTGGGGCCGTGAACTCGCTACACCCTGCGGGATAGCAGCCTGCCGCTACCGCCCAGCCTTAAAGACACCACTCGTGGTTCCGCTATCAGGACGGTGGGCGGTGGACGGTCGACAAGAGTACGACCGTTCTATGCCGATGAGCGGTAGACCTCGGGAGTCGCGCTCAGTGCGGGAGGAGCCGTGTCAGGGCCTGAGGTCTTGAGTCAAAACTGCCACATTGCCTGGCTGTGAGGCGGGCCTTTTCCCGGGCGAACGTCTGGTTTCCACCTTGTGTTGGGCGGATGGGATCTCAGGTTGGTCCCGGCCGGTGCCCGCGCAGCTTGGCAGGTCCGCCAGGCCACGGCTGTCGGTGAAGGCGGGCGACTCTTGGGTTGTGGTGGCGCCCCCTGACCGGATTCGTCTGGGCGATGGGCTTGGTCGGTGGGCGTCGAGCACGGCCCAAACGACCTTGCCGCCGTCGGCGGTGGGCAGAACCCCGAACGTGCGTGAGAGGCCAGCGACGGCGACGGTGAGCCCTCGCGCCTGCAAGTCAGGGTCTGAAGGCCGCTGACCTGGCAGAGCGGGACCGTGGTCTGCAACAGTCAGGCGTAGGGCTCCGGCGTTCCAGGCGACGGACAGGTCAATGGCTGTGCCAGCATTGAGTGACGAGCTGGCCACGAGCCGGCTGACCACCACGCTTGCGAAGGGGGTGACCCGGTCCAACTGCCAGTCCTTCAGGATGCGGGTGACAAAACTCCGGGAGGCGCTTGGCGCAGTCGGGTGCGCGGCGAGTCGTAGCCGTTCAACGACCAGTGTGGGAGTCGAGAGCACCGCGGATACCGCGGCGAAGATCGACTCGGTCACGATCAGGTGACCGCCCAGCGGGTGGGCACGGAGCGCCTCGCGAACCTGAGGGTCCGGGCAGGCCACGACCACCGGGATCCCGGGCCAGTCGCGAACATGACGTCCTATCGTCGCCAGCATCTCGACCGCGCCCGGGTCGGCCTCCTCGTCCGCGACCGACAGGTCGCAGACCACGCCACGGGGCCCTTCGGCCAGAGCCAGCTGGATTGCCCAGTCCAGCTCCTCGACGACCTCACGCAGTCGGGCGGAGACCTCAAGAACGACCACCTGGCGGATAGCGCGAGTTCTGACCCGTACCTGCCGTGCCGTGGCCGGTCGGCCGGCTGACTGTGCTGGAAGCTCGGTCGGGACGTTGGGGGCGCACCGGGTCGGGAACAAGGCGACGTGGTGTACGAAATCTGTGGAAAGGGCGTGCGGACTGCTCGGTTGCTGCACCATGGTGGGCTCGATTCGGTGGTCCCGGAATGTGAGGACAGGGGCCACCGAGGTTCTGGAGTAGCGCGGAGGTAAATCGACGCCGCCAAGGTCTGGGGTGACACAGATCACAAGACTTTACCCGAGACACCCCCGAACCAACAACTCGGGCGGGACGGCCGCCGAGTTGTCCAGACGGACCTCCTCGGGTGCCCTCCAACCAGCGGAGTCCAGGCTTCCCCTGAGCACGGTCAGTTCAGCTCGCCCGCTACAACCGATGGCCGCAGCCGTCAGTTGGTCGAACATCCCGATCTGCTGTCGAGTGCATCCTGTCCTGACGCTGGGCATGCCCCAGATGAGGAGGTCCCCCGTGCATGGAATCCTTCGACAGGGGCGGCGCCTACGGCGGAGGAGCATCTTGAGCGTATGGAGTAGCTACAGGCGCTGAATGCGCCCGACCTCGTGCATCAGCCGTCCAGCATCACGTCAGGACCGACTTGAGCGCGTGGAGCAAGCTCGGCGAGTCCGGCAGCACCTCCAGGTCGTACCGAACGCGGATCGCGGGCTTGCGGATCTCGATCACGCGGCGGAGGTCGATGGGCGTGCCGATCACGACGACGTCGGCGTCCGCCGCGTCGATGATCTCCTCCATCTCGGCGAGCTGGCTTTCCGAGTAACCCATGGCTGGCAGCACCGGCCCGACGTCGTATTTGCGGAACGTCTCTGCGATCGTGCCGGTCGCCCAGGGCCGCGGGTCGACGATTTCGGTCGCTCCATGTGCTCGGGCCGCGACGACCCCAGCACCGAATTTCATCCCGCCGTGCGTCAGGGTCGGACCGTCCTCGACCACCAGGACGCGCCTTCCGTTGATCCCATCGGGATCGTCCACGGTCACGCGGCTGTTCGCCTTGATCACCGTCGCCTCAGGGTTCGCCTGGTGGATCGTGTCCATCAGTGCGTTTACCTGTTCGGTCGAGGCCGAGTCCATCTTGTTAATCACGATCACGTCGGCCATCCGGAGGTTGGCCTCGCCCGGGTAGTAGCTCGTTTCGTGGCCGGCGCGGAGCGGGTCGGCCACCACGATGTGGATGTCCGGCTTGTAGAAGGGCAGGTCGTTGTTGCCTCCATCCCACAGCAACACATCGCATTCCGCTTGCGCCTGTTCGAGGATCTGGCCGTAGTCGACGCCTGCGTAGATGATCGTGCCCGATGTGATGTGGGGCTCGTACTCCTCGCGCTCCTCGATCGTGGTGTTGTACCGGTCGAGGTCCTCGAGCGTCGCGTACCGCTGCACGCGCTGAGCCTCGAGGTTCCCGTACGGCATCGGGTGCCGAACCGCCACGACGCGCTTGCCAGCTTCCTTCATCGTTTCGGCGATCGCTCGCGTCGTCTGGCTCTTGCCCGCACCCGTGCGGACGGCGCAGACGGCGACCATGGGGACAGTCGACGTCAACATCGTCGCGCGCGGCCCGAGCAGCACGAAGTTTGCGCCGACGGCCAGCGCCTGACTTGCTTTGTGCATCACGTACGCGTGGCTGACGTCCGAGTAGCTGAAGATGACGTCGTCGATCTCCTGCTCGCTGATCAGCTGCGTGAGCATGCTCTCGTCGTGAATCGGGATGCCCAACGGGTAGCGCTCGCCGGCGAGGCTCGCCGGGTACGTCCGGTTGTCGATGAACGGGATCTGCGTCGCGGTGAAGGCGACAACCTCGACCCGGGGATCATCCCGATAGACGACGTTGAAGTTGTGGAAGTCGCGCCCGGCGGCGCCCATGATGAGAACTCGACGCCGCATCCCTGGATCCTCTCGGAGGTTTGATGCGCGGTATGTACGGCCCGGCATTGCCCTTCGAGCTGAACCCACCGAGTGCCCGCTCGAGCATGCTGTCATGGAACGGCGGAACGAGCGAGCACGACTAGCCGCAAGTAACAGGTGAACGACTGAATCGGCGTCGGGGTCCTTGACTGGCCCGTCTGCGGCGTGAGTCCGGCCCAAACGACAGGTTCCAAGCGAGCCACCTCTCAGCTCCCAGTCGCCGGCGCCCTGCGCGATAATGCTGAACGAGCAGTAGCCCCGTACGCCTCGTCTACCGAACATCGAAATGTGCTGCCGTATCTTCGTGGTTGATCGGGCGTCCCGATGACGGAAGTGCGACCTACACGCGTTGAGCGGCGTCCGGCGGGCGTGACGATTGCCCTCGGGGGATCGCAAAGCGGTGGGACCCAGGCCCCACGAGACGGGCTCAGCCAACGGGCACCGCTGCCGTTGGCCCCGACTAGATTCCCGTAGACCGATCGCCAAACGAACATAGCGCCAGCTACCTTGCGGGTCGTTTTGAGTCGCTCCAAGATCGCCGCTGGGGGAGTCGCGCCGGGCGCGTCTCGGGTGACGGCGAGCTCTTGTGCGAGTCGCTGCAGCAGCTCGTTGGTTGGTGTCGCAACGCCGTGTATCCGGCCGAGGAGCACGATCTCGCCGTTGAGGTAGTCCGTCTCGATGTCGCCGGTCGCCCGCCGCAGGTTTTGCCATGAGGACCCACCGGGCCGAGTCCGCCCCGAGATCTTGCCGAGCTTCAGGAGATCAGCTCGTCTCTCCTGGTCTTCTTCCGCGCTGGTCGTCTACGTCATCACTGCAGAGACCGCCACCCTGGGTGCCCGCCGTCCATTTGCGGCCGTCGTAGCGCCTCGTCACAAGTCGTCGGCGCGGGCGTCGGGCGACTTGGTCTCGCCCACTGGCAGGTCGCGGTGCCACGACTGGGTGATGAACGACGTGCGGAAACCTGTGGAGGTGTAGAGATCGACGGCACCTGTGGGCGAGTCGGCGTCTACCTCGAGCCCGACGCGGTCGCGGCCACGCTCGGCGGCGTCAACGATGACCGTGTTCAGAAGCGACCGAGCGACGCCGCGTCCACGGGCGGACCGCAGCACGCCGAGGTAGGCGACGTAACTGCCTTCGGGGGCGTCGCCATCGCCGGGCGAAGCGGTGGCCACGAGCACTCCAGCAGGTCGGGGTACGGCAGCGGAGTCGTCGACTAGCTCGGCGATCCACCAATGGTCCCAGCGGTGCCCGGGTTCCTCGCGCAGCCGCGAGCAGAACTCGTCGAACGTCTCGTAGTGGTAGTTGAAGTGGTCGGTGAACGCCTCCTCGAGGACGTCGTGCACCGTGACGACGTCCTCGCGCTCCGGCATGGCGTCGCCTGCCCTGCTGACCCGCCGAACGACGACGGCCGGATCCAGGTCGGGCGACAGGTCCGCATCCGCCGGCGTGACCGGGCGGCTCATCTGTAACCAGGTCCGTGTGTGCGTGAAGCCGGCGCCCGCGAGCCAGCGCTGCTGTCGCGCGTCCTCGTCGAAGGCGCCACTGTCCATCTGGGTGACGTCCAGGCCGCGGTCGAGCGCGAGGTCGGCGGAGGCGCGTGCGGCCCATGCGAACAGAGCGTCGGCGATCTTGTCGGCCGTATCCGCCTCGAGTCCGGGGTCCACCACGACGGAGACGAGCACGCGCCCCGCAGCCCGGTCGTGCACCGTCGCCCAGCCCCGCGCCCTTGCCGCCTCATCGCGTAGCACCAGGTGACGGCGGGTCTGCATACCCGTCGCACTGAAATCGGCGTCGACGACCGCTCGGGCCGTAGATGACCGGCCACGAGCGACAACCTCATGGCGGTGCAGAAGGGCGTGCAGGTCGGCTGCGTCGACAGCCCGCGGGGTGACGGAAACCCAACCGGGCGGCAGTGCCGCGAACTCGATTTCCTGGCAGTCGGGGGAGGGAACGGAGCGAGAGTCGGTCCGGGGCTTCACACCACGATTGTCCCGCACCTCGCCACGCGTCGCACCGAGCGACGAATGCCGGTGTCGGCGCATCCGCCGAGCAGGAACCCGCCAGTGCAACCTACTCACGTGCCGCTGCTCTTCTTGGACGCGACCCGCCGCACCGAGGCGCACCTCTCGAACGGCACCGCCAAACGCGCCCTCATCGGTGCCTAGTGCTCGACCTGATGCTGACTGACAAATCGACCTCCAGAGAACCCGAACCACAGACTCAGCCGGTCGAGGCGACACCGCCACGCACGCCGTCACATCACACAGGTTCTTGCGCGCCAATCAACCGATCAGCGGCACCGACTCGCAAGGTAACTCTGGACCGCCCGGGCGAGACAGCAACAGGTTGCTGCTGCATAAGACCCAGAAGATCGCCCCGCGGCAGCCGCCTGCTCACACTACTGCACCATTGTCGGCCGAGAGCACGCCGTCCGCGTGGGCCTAGCCACCAGCGTGCTGAGCGACCTCGACCCTCCGATCGGCGTGGGTGCCCAGAACCTGCTCATCGCCCAGCCCTAGGGCGCGTGGGTGACCGTGTCGGCTGGACCTTGTGCGGCGCGGCCCTAACGCCGATTCTCGCGCAGCGGATTCGACCCCAGTTTGATCATCGGTATTCGTAGCTGAGTCGGCGGCCGCCCCACCAGGGGACTTCGGTGGTGGGG
>Ga0208715_1000689_pt1 | contig 10655 bp, 10 predicted proteins | sample NGESurshal092012_3_FD_184473 | JGI IMG/M metagenome (GOLD analysis project Ga0208715, IMG submission 184473) | Arctic peat soil microbial communities from Barrow, Alaska - NGEE Surface sample 210 shallow-092012 (SPAdes) | ecosystem: Environmental > Terrestrial > Soil > Wetlands > Peat ... | reverse complement strand
CTTGGCCAGCAGAACCAGTGTCGATGGTCATAGAGGCGATGCCTCCATTCGGTTCGTGATGAAAGTTACTTACTGAGTAACCGCCGTCCTGAATCGCCTGAATGATTATCGGTGCGGCGGCTGCCATGTTGGTGTGCAGAGGAAGGGCACGGTCTTGCACCATGACGGTGAAGGTCTGGTGTCCTGAACTCGCCCGTTCATCAATCTCTTTGAGAAGGTTGTCGATGGTTCTACCGAGCTTGCCGCTTACCCCACTGTGGATCCCTTCGGGCTGGACCGGGTGAGAAGCGGTGGCGGCGTCCAATAACCTTGGCGCAAAAATCGGAGTGGAGAGGAGGGCAAAAGCGAGCGAACGGCCATAGGAGGCTCCGTGATTCGCACTTTCCCGTGCAATCCTCATACAAGCCTGCACGTAGAGCACACCGAAAATACCCAGCAAGATGACGATGAGGATTCCAAACTTGGGACCACCGGACGACTTCGCGGCGGCGGCTTGCAGATGCCATGGGGTGCCCAAGTTCGTCATGTCTCGCTCCTCTCAGACGGGCCTTGATCCAACATGGTGACATCGGTTGCTTGCCACCATGCCCGGCTCCTGAATCCGACAGTTATAGCGCTTCACCTGTCGTCCATCTCATCCATCGTCGCTTCCAGTCGGCGAATCTCAGTTTGCGCGGCCTCACCCGTGATGACTTTCACAACTTCCTCATGGGGGGTCCAGTCCCTTCGGCTCCGCTCTGCGACCAGTGACTTGGCGGGCACCCTGAATAGCTGGCAGGTGAGGTCCGGGGTCCTCCGGGGGCACCTGACGGACTCAGGCCGAAATGATGGCGAGCGAGCTTGGGCAGACACTGACGAGGCAGTTACGGTCCGGGTTCCTCGATGTCTGAGAACTCGACCATCTTGGCTATCGTCCGCATCTTGCAATGGGAGCAACGCCCGGTGAAGTCGCCGTTTGCATTGAATCCCAGTGACGAGGTGTTGAGCAGCCCGTCGCAGATGTCACAAAGGGACACAACACCGATGGTGGCACCATCACCTAGCTCGCTCAGAGATGGGTCTGTATGCCCCTCAGAGGCGTCGGGGATGGATCGCTGGCCGTTCGTAACCGCGGTGCACGGATCGGCCTCCGCCACGATCTGGGCAATGTGGTCAGCCATCGCCCTCGGATCGAGGAACAACCCGATGGCCGTTCGGATCACGTCACTTGGCCGACAGTCGCCACGCCGAGCAAGCTCGTCGATCCGCTCGGACATTTCGGGAGTGAGCCGGAAGCTGGTCTTCCTGGCCGTGCTGCCGTTCGCGAGGGTCATGAGACCCAGTAAACCGGCACGCGTGGCGCGGGTTCGTGGATACTTTTGTCCGACGTTGTCGATTGCCTTAGAGCGTCGACCGGATTGCTCCATGGCCGTAAGACGGATTTGCCCCCCAGATGACATGTTCGCTTGTGAATAAGTGTCGTGAAAGTTCATTCGATTGTCCCGAGTCGTGCCTGGGAGCCCGGAATGGCCCTGACCGCAGGTCCTGACCCGAACGCCCCGGCCCTCTGTGTCAACCTCCAGTGAGACGGTTCTTGCCACCGAATCAATGAGCTGAGAGGGCGGAGAAGGAACTTCTCCCATGACCACGACAATCAACCACTTTGACGACACGCGCCTGCATGCTGGGCCGATGGACGACAAAGCCCCACCGGACCCTGAGGTCCCCGAGCGTTCGCCGGGCCGCCGGCGCTTCTCGGCGAAGTACAAGGCCACCATCCTGGCCGAGTACGACAGCCTCGACCGATCGGCACGGGGCGCACTCCTTCGACGCGAAGGCCTGTACTCCTCGCTGATCGTCAACTGGCGTCGCCAACGAGACGAGGGTCCCGAGGCCCTGGCTCGACCGGCAGGCCGCCAGAAGGCCGATCCCCGTGATCGGGAGATCGCCCGCCTGAAGGCCAAGGTCGAACGACTGACCGGCGATCTCGACAAATCGAGACAGGTCGTCGAGATCCAGGGAAAACTTTCCGCGCTGTTGGAGCAACTCGCCACAGACAGCACAGCGGAGAACGGCGAGTCGAGATGATCGACGAAGCGATCGACCAGCTCGCCCCGCTCGTGGGTACCAACGCGGCGTTGGTTGCCGTCGGGGTGGACCGGGCCACCTGGTATCGCCGGCACCGCAAGAGCCCCCAACCACAGCGACCCGAACGGGTGACCACGCCCCAGCCCCGGGCCCTATCTGGCGTCGAGCGCAAGCAGATCAAGGCAGTGCTCGAGTCCGACGAGTTCGTCGACGAGGCACCGGCCGCCGTCTACGCCAAGTTGCTCGACCAAGGGACCTACCTGGGGTCGGTCTCCACCATGTACCGGATCCTCCACGAGCACGACGAGGTCCGTGAACGCCGACACCAAGCCACCCACCCTGCCCACAAGAAACCCGAGCTCATCGCCACCAAACCGAATGAAATTTGGTCGTGGGACATTACCAAGCTGCACGGGCCGGAGAAGTGGACCTACTACTACCTCTACGTGATCCTGGACATCTTCAGCCGCTACGCGGTGGGGTGGATGCTGGCCCGGGTCGAGCGAGCTGCACTCTCGGAACGGCTGATCTCCGACACCATCGCCAAACAGCGCGTGGCCAGAGACCAACTGACCCTGCACTCGGACCGGGGGTCACCGATGATCGCCAAACCGGTGGCCCACATGCTGGCCGACCTCGGGGTCACCAAGTCCCACAGTCGGCCGCACGTGAGCAACGACAACCCCTACTCGGAATCGCAGTTCCGAACCTTCAAGTACCGACCGGACTTCCCGGACCGGTTCGGGAGCTTCGAAGACGCTCGTGCCCACTGCGCCCGATTCTTCGGTTGGTATAACGACGACCACCGCCATTCAGGCATCGGCATGCACACCCCCGCCGACGTCCACTACGGCCGGGCCGAAGCGATCCGAGCTCAACGGGGTGTCGTGCTTCTCGACGCATACGCCGAGCACCCTGAACGCTTCGTTCGCAAACCCCCCACACCGCCAGCCATTCCGGCCGCCGCGTGGATAAATCAACCGGAGGAGGTCACCGACTCACCAAATCGATGAACAATCTATCTCAAAAAGGTTGACACGCACCGTCGATGCGCCGTGCGATGCGATACAACCGGGAGCGGTAGAACGCCCCGTAGTAGTTGATCCAGCCCCGCACCTTAGTATTGATGTCCTTGGCGAGACCGGATAGGTCCGTGCCGCTGCGACGGTTGAGGTGCCAGTCCCTGATCTGCTTGCCTTTCGCCTTCATCGCCTTGTCGCTCATGGCCGGATTGAAGCCCACGAAGAAGCCTCGTCGACCGCGGACGACACGGCCCCGGAAGGTGTAGCCGAGGAAGTCGAAGCTGGTGTGCTCCGCCTCCTTTCGGCGGTTCGTGTCCTTGCAGTACACGACCCTCGTCTTCACGGGATGCAACTCGAGCCCAACGGACCCGAGCCGTTCAGCGAGTGCGGCAAGCAGGCTTCGGGCCTGTGCCTCGGAATCGCAGTGGATCACTGCATCATCCGCGTAGCGCTCGAAGGGACAGCCCGGGTACTCCCGGTCCATCCACCGGTCGAACGCATAGTGCATGAACAGATTTGCGAGCAACGGTGAGATCGGGGAGCCCTGTGGGGTCCCCTTCTCTCGTGCCACCAGGGTCCCGTCCGGCATCTGCATGGGGGCGGTCAGCCACCGTTCGATGTAGAGCAGGACCCAGCGCTCGTCGGTGTGGTGAGCGACCGCTTTGAGTAGCAGATCATGGGGAACGCTGTCGAAGAAGGCCCGGACGTCAAAATCCAAAATCCAGTCCTGCTTGCGACAACGCTGTCGAGTCATAGCCAGTGCGTCCTGAGCCTTTCGGCCCGGCCGGTAGCCATAACTGTCCTGGTGGAAGATCGGCTCAAGCTTCTCTTCCAGCAGCATCGCTGCTGCGGTCTGGGCGATGCGGTCCGCCGTGTTCGGCACACCGAGCACCCTCACCCCGGCCCCATGATCCTTCGGTATCTCCACCGCCCGCACCGGCCCGGGGAAGTAGCTCCCCGAACTCATCCGGTTCCAGAGCTTGTAGAGGTTGTCAGCCTCATTCTCTTCGAACCGGTCGATGCTGACGGCGTCCACGCCCGGCGCACCATTGTTCGCCTGGACCTTTCGCCACGCCTCGTAGACAAGGCGCTTTCGAATCTCAAACGACTTCGCCTTCGATTGTGATCTCTCCGTCGGCTCCTCCCCCAGTGGGGTTGACCTCTGGTCGATCTGGCCTGCACGGCCCCTTCGCTCCAGCCCCATTACAGAGCCTTCGTCACTACTGCGGGCCGTTCCGCCCCAGTGCCTCGCGGTACTCTGCCCCTCGCAGTTTCTGCTGCTCGGGGTCCTCCCTCTTGCGACCAGGGGGCAACCATCACCCATTTATGCTGGCCGTCGGTATCGAGGCGACTGGTTCTCCTGTTCCATGCCAGCGCCTGCGACGAGCTCACGCCACCTATACACCGGACGCCACCAGGGCCACGAGCAGGCAGCTCCCTGGCTGAGGGCGAGCAGTGATTACCGCTCGCCTTTGTCCCGAGGACCAAGTCCCATCCTCGGTTTCGGCGCCGTCTTGATAATTTTCGATGCGTCAGCAGTGGTTCACACATGTTCGTCTTCTCGTCACACACCTGACCCGGTCTCGCCGGGCCTTTTCCCGAAACGCTCACCACCACGGCTCTTGACCGTCGCAGCTTCCGGTGGTTTGGGCTCTCCGCCTGCACGGCGAGCCCGGAGGGTCAACCTCCATCACTGGCACAGCACGGTTCGTGCTGGTGGCTTCTACGTCACCATCACTCTCCTTTCAGGACACACGACCCGAAACTATGCGGCACCAAGTGTTGCCGCTAGGGGCAAACGTCCCCAGTCGCACCTTCATGGGGTTGTCAGGGCTGGGGGCTTGTCCTCTGTGCCCTATCTGGGAAATGGGAATGGTGTCCCACCTACCCGGCGTTATCAGGGGCACGCCTGGTTAACGACCGGTGGTGACCCTCACGCCACGTTGTTTCCCGTTAGACGCCGTACACGCGACGTAGTACAGCCCACAGAGGCCCCGTCGTTGAGTCGGGGAAACACCCGATCTGTAGCGCTGACAGGTGGCACGAGGGCGACCCGACGATGTGCCGTAAGCCTCTTGTTCTCTGTGCATGTAGGGCGGATCATCGAACGGAGGAGAGTCGAAAGGAGGATCGGCCAATGTTGAGAGCGGAGGTCGGAGATCAGCTAGTTGGGCTGGGCGAAACGGGTGGACACGGTGAGATCCTCGGAATGGTGATCCAGGTGCACAGTGAAGACGGGGGACCGCCATTCACCGTCCGCTGGTATGACGACGGGCATTCGTCGAAGATCAACCCAGACCCGGAGCGGTTCTGGATCAGGCCCCAGTTCGAGGTCCACGGCGTAGGCACGGCGATGCGGGGAAGGCGCAGCGTCGCCTGACGCAACTTTGCTGGAGAGGTTCCGGATCACGAGGCGCCGTGTGTCCCCGACGTGTTGTTCATGGGCGGTTAGCGGCCGGCAGGCACTCGTCGCTGGATAGCGCGCCCCGAGGCGATAGAGGACATTTAGCGTTGGAGCTAGGAGACTCGTTGGAAGGTCACCAGGGGATTGGCGTCGCCCCAGGACTCCTCCCTCATCGCTCAGAGCTTCGCTGCACGCTGGCGAACCGTTTCCAGGCCCTCCCCATGCAACTGCTCAAGTCCGGCGGGTCGGCCGCTCATGGCCAAGACGAGCCCCTCTATAGGCCCCGTGACAGAAGGACCTGCACCCGCTGACCAGTCTGCATCGGTCGCCGTGACTTGGAGGTTGCGGAAGAGGCCCTTGCCTGAGAAGAAGCGGCTGCTCCAGAGGTCCTGGGCCACGAGAACCAAGCGTCCCTCGGGGGCTGAGTAGTTCTGGAGGAGTGGCCTCCGGATGTCGAGCGAATGGATCACGATGTCTTCGAGCATCGACAGTGAAGTGAGTCCGGGGAGGTGGGTGCGCGTCGGCACCGCAACTCGGAATCCCTCCACGAGTTCCGGGATAGGAAGGCTTCCACGCTGGCGAGCGTCGGTGGCGATGAAACGGTTGATGCGAAAACCCGAGGTGATCAAACCCTTGAGAACCTTCGGGAGGGTCATTGTGGTCTCGCTCACCATGTGGCCGACGACGTCGCGCACCTTCCAATCAGTGCACAGGGACTGCTCGTTCCACTCATCCGGAGTGAGTCCATCGAGCAACATGAGCAATGCTTCCCGCTCCTGTTGAACATCCGTCCAAACATCAATCGTGACAGCCATGGCAACGTCCTCTGGTTCGAGCGGTTTCCGAGGTGGACTGATGGGGAGGCGAACGTCCCGGAGTTGTTCGGCGCAACTCGGCCCGCCAGACAAGCGCTGTCCGCTTCACGTTGCGATGAATCAGTTGGCCGGGTCCGCGAGGATCGGGGATGGCTTGAACCCCTTGACGATGAGATAGATGGTTAGCGACGCTTCCCAGGCGATCTCCGGAAGTGCAGCGAGGTTGGCCGCCGGGGAGCCGTTCTTGAAGGCACCGAACAGGATGGCGATACCCGAAGCGAAGATCAGGGGACCCCCGATGAGACCCAGCAGTGCCATACCTCGTGGCACGAGGCCGGACTTGTACATCAGGTAGCCGAGCAACAACCCATTTCCGAATCCGGAACAGAAGCCGGGCCCGAGCAGGAACGTCCAGTCATGGATTGTGACCAGTGCCCGCTCGACGAGAACCAGGGAGGCGGGATTCGCTGCGCCCACGCCCCCGACGTCGTGCCGCAACGTCACGACCGACAGGACGCTTACTACGCCAATCACGATGACTGCTGATTCAAGGGTGCGACTCGCGACATAGCCGAGGCTGATGCTCTGGCTCTGGCGCTTGACGATCGGATACAGCACAACCGCGGTGGCGATGCCTGAGATCGCGAGGAAGACCTCGAGGGTCGCACCCAGGGCAATTCCGGCATGGGCTCCGGACCCGTAAATGTAGCTGGTGTGCTTCAGTAGCGGTTGGTACAGAATCAGTGCCGGAATCGAGGTGACAAAGGTGATTGCGAAGAACACCCCCGCGATCAGGGCGGTCCTTCTCTGCGCGTCCGTCTGCACTGAGACTTGCAGCTGCTCGGTCATCTCATCTCCTACGTTGTGAAGGACGTCGGGCCCAAGTGACCAGCCAAACCGTGCCGAGCAGCGGATGCCGCAAGGACTAACCCCGCGGCTTCTCGGGTGGGGCTGGATGCGACCGTGGCCCAATGGGGCAGCGCAGCGCCCGCGATGCAGTGACAAGGGACCCCCGACGACGTGGCTCGGTGGTAGTTGCCGAGCCGATCGCCGATACCTAGGGCAGACCCGCCCTTGTCCTGCATGGTTCAGGGCACAGAGTGCCGGTGATGGATGCTGCAGTGGCTGCTCCACCGGTGGGCTGCGCGGGGCAAGGAAGAGCAAGTCCCCGGAGTTCGTTCGACCACATTCGTGGCATTGGCGTCGAGGTGTAGGACACCAATATCTCGATCGTGACGCACGGGCCTGACCGGGAGTCCATCTCCGCTATCGAGACGTTGCGGTCTCGCCCTGACAGCAACTCCTGAACGCGCTCTCGCCGGCCACGAGTCATTGTCATCGGGTATGAGCCGTAGCGACGCCTTGAAGCGATCTCCTCCCTCGAGACCCCCAACTCCAGCCTGGCGAAGAACGCGCTCCCGACGTTCCCCTGATGCCCCTCTGGCTACGCGGCCACCGGGTGGTACTCATGAATGAGGCCGCCCAGCACGTCGTGACGAACGACGTTTGCCGACGGGGGAGAAATCTTGATCGTGTTGGCGGGTGTGGGCACGCCGAGGTCGATCCCGCGGTGGGGCCGCTGCCGGTTGTAGTGGCCGGCGTACTCACGCAGCACCCGTTCGAGGTGGCCGCGGCCCAGGATGAGGATCTTGTCGAGACACTCTGTCCGCACGGTTCTCACCCAGCGTTCCGCATAGGCATTGGCTCGAGGGGATCGGACGGGGGTCTTGATCACCCGGATGCCCTCGGTGCGGAACACCTCGTCGAAGCTGGCGGTGAACTTGGTGTCTCGGCCCCGGATCAGGAACTTGATGGATCGAGTGCGGTCAGCCAGGTCTCCTACGAAGTTGCGGGCCACCTGGGTGACGAATGCACCGGTCGGATGATCGGTGACGCCGAGGATGTGCACCTGCCGTGTGGACAGTTCGACGACGAATAGCACATAGAGCTGTTTGAGCGACACCGTGTCCACGGTGAAGAAGTCGGTGGCCAGCACGCTGTGGGCCTGGGAACGGAGGAACTCGGCCCAGGTTTGCCCGCCACGAGGAGCGGGGCCCAGGCCAGATCGGCGCAGTACCCGCCGGATCGAGGTGGCCGAGATGCGGATCCCGAGCTTTCGCAGCTCGCCCTGGATGCGGACACATCCCCAGCTTCGGTTCTCACGACCGATACGAACGATGAGATCGACCAGATCGTCGCTCAGCGGCGGCCGACCGGGCCCACGTCGCTTCCGCCACCGGCGCCACTTGTGTTTGGCCGCTTGCCGGTGCCACCGCAGCAGGGTGTCGGGGGTGACCAGGAAGGAGCGCCACCGGTCACGAGAGAGCAATCGACTGAGTGCCGCGAGGATCGCTCGATCGGCAGGACGGTAGCGAACCCGGGCGTTGAGCTGGCGTTCGAGAACACGCACCTGGTGACGCAGCACCATGATCTCGATGTCCTTGTCCGACTCCGTGCGCCGGGACGACACGACGAGACCGAGGATCCGACACAGTCCGATATAGAGGAGCGAGAAGGCCACGCTCAATGATGTTCGAGTCCCAACGAGAAGTGCCAGTCCAGGGGCACAATTAGGGTTTTGGCGCCCTTCACCTTGAAGCAACGAATTCCTGCAACATTCCGCAGTCAGCTCGGGGGCGGAACATTCACCGAACTCCCCCTTCGTTACTCCATTGCCCCACGTGGCCAACTCGGAATACAGCACTGGCCCGATCAAAAGTCGCGTCGCTTTCGAAAGTCGCGGGGTCGACCATCGGGATCGAACACCAAGCGGTATGCAAGCTCGGCCCACCTCCTGTCCCGCGGCAACACGGGTTCAACTTCGTGGGCGCGCACTCGACTGGGCGGTTCTTCCCCTCCGCCCACTGCGACCTTCGAATGCATGAGATCCAAGGCGCTGCTCCTCCAAAGGTCCGCAGCGCTCTGGATATCGAGGAGGGTGACATCACTGGGTGAGCGCTTCAGGTGCTCCGCCCACAGTTGTATACGAAGATCGCGGGCGAATCGACGGCTGCCATCACCGAGCCCTGCCGGATCGAGCGGTACTCGATCATCGAGTTGTTCGTCGAGAATCGAGCAGGACACCTCAGAGTCGTGGGTCCAAGACCGCCGATTGAGATTATCTGATCCAACAAGGGCCCAGACGTCGTCGATCACACATACCTTGGCATGCACGTAGATGGGCGTGCCCCACTCGTTCTCGAGGTCGTAGATGCCAACCCGGTGGCCGCCCGCAGCTTGTAGCAGCGCAATTGCCCGGGTCTGTGCCAGCCGGGCGGGCGGCCCGGCGAATCGGCTGTCCTTGTCTGGATAGCGAGGGACGACCGCGATCAACTGGAGATCACGTTGCCGTCGCAGGGCGCCAGCGAGGATCTGAGCTATCTCGGTCGACCACAGGTACTGATCCTCGATGTAGATGAGTGACCGCGCTCGGGCGATTGCCTTGGCGAATCCACGAGCGATACTGCGCTCGCCCTGAGAGGCAAACGGGTAGCGAACTTCTCGCTGCGGATAGGTCCGCAACACCTGGACGGCATGGTGGCCCGCATTGGACGGGCTCGGTAATGCCGGGGGCAGGGGACGCGCCACCCGGTCTCGAGATGCCGCTCGAGACCACCAGGCCCTGGAGCGAGAGGCATGGTTCAATGGCGTCGGATCCTCCCAACGCTCTCTGAAGGTGAAGTCAAGATCGGCGATTGCGGGTCCGCGAACTTCCAGTTGAATGTCGTGCCAGGGAGGACGAGGTCCGTATCGACGATCGAGCTTCACCGCCTGAGGGTCTCCTCGATGCATGTCGTTGTCACGACGCCCGTGGCTCAAGTCGATTCCCCCAACCAACGCCACATGCCCTTCGCGTGACTCCCGACCCCTGATGACGACCATCTTCTGATGGTGCGAACCACCCCTACGAACCCGCTCATCAAGCAGAACTTCGCCGCCGGCTCCATTCACTCGCTCCGCCAGGGTCAGATTCTCCTTCTTGGAAAAGGACATTCGGTCGCTATGCGAACGCCACAAAAGGCCTCGGACATCCACTCCCCGCTTGCAGAGGCATTCCAAGAGTGTCGACAGGTCTGAATGACCTTCCTCCATCATCTCGTCTCCATCGCCTCGCCAATCGGTGAACCGCACCTCATCGCCGGAGCCGAGTTCTGATAGGAGAGCTTTCAGGTGTGCGAAATATGTCGCACCATGGACCAAGACCTGTACGTCATTTCCCTCCGTCCACGCGACAGGGCCGAGATGTCCAGAATCGATCTTGGTGTCCGGATTGCCTCGCTCGCTCGGGCGCAGGAACCAGTCGTGAAGATCCATTCAGAAGAAGGTAACAGCCGGTAGTTCATCGCG
>Ga0208715_1000687_pt1 | contig 10675 bp, 9 predicted proteins | sample NGESurshal092012_3_FD_184473 | JGI IMG/M metagenome (GOLD analysis project Ga0208715, IMG submission 184473) | Arctic peat soil microbial communities from Barrow, Alaska - NGEE Surface sample 210 shallow-092012 (SPAdes) | ecosystem: Environmental > Terrestrial > Soil > Wetlands > Peat ... | reverse complement strand
GACCCGCAGCCCCACCAGGTCGGCGGCCAGGGCGGAGTCCGGTAGGCCGGCCACCTCCACCGCGAGCAGCCGGTCCAGCATCGGGTCCAGGCAGCCGGCGTCGACGGCACCGCCGCCACCGGCACTACCGGCGGCACCGCTCCCTGCACCCGAACACATGTTCGATAGTGTAGTCCACCCCTCCGACCAAACGGGGACTTTCCCCATGAACCTGCCGGCCTGGTGCCCATGACCGCACCAGCGCTCGGGCCGGCGAGCTCCTTGGCCAGCGCGGCGGTCGACACAGCACCCGCGGCCGGCGTTCTCGGGTGCCCGTCATGCGACGGCATCCGACTGCATCCGACTGCGTGCATTGCTGACGCCGGCATCGAGCGGTGCCCTGGTGGCGCGGGTGCGGGCCGGGCACCACGGCCAGCCGGCCGGGTGGCTCTCCCTGGTTTGCGGCCGGACTCGACTCTGGAGTCCTGGACGAACTCCGGGCAGCTCCGGCCTGCACGAGCGAGTTGGCGCCGCGGACGGCGACGGCGACGAGGAGCTGCCGGAGGCGTCCCTGCGGGTGCTGGCGGCCGGTGCGCTGGTCCGGCATCGGGCGGGCGGTGGCGGCTTTCCCGGCGCGGGGCCGCCGGCTCTGACCGACGATGCCGTCCGGGCGGCGGCCAGGCGTTCGGGCGACGTACCGGGCGGTCGCCGACTACCACACCGGGCGCTGCCGGCAGCTGCCAGCGCAGCAGGCTGGCGGCCCACCATGGCCTGCCATCGCCGAGCACGCTGCGGTCATCGCCCGGTTGTCGGTGGCTCTCGAGCCCTTTGTGGCCGACGTGATCACGACGACGGTTCGTGACTACGACCCGGTGGTCCGCCTGGTTCGTCAGCCCACCGATCATCCGTTCGGTGAAGGTCCCACTGAGGACGACCACCGGGTCGTCGGCCTGGCGACGTTGGATGCATCGCGCGATGCCGGCAACCGGTGGATCTTCCCGGAGCTTGCGGACGAGGGCCTCGAACCGTGGCCGGGGGTGCGCTACGTCTGTTTCGCCGGTGCGCTTCAGCCGACCTGCGGTGTGGACGTGACCGGCTTCGTCGAGCGCGGCATCGCCTTCCTGCGGGCCCGCCGGGCGTACATGCAGGGCTTGGTGCCAGCGCCTTCGACCGGCGCCGTTCCTGTCCTGGAGCAGCGGCCAGCGGTGCTCGGATGAGGGTGGCTGCCGCCGTACGTTCGATCATCACCAGCTGATCCCGGACAGCCCACCCCCGTGGGCTGGCGACGCTCGTCCCGCCTGAGCACAGCGCGCCGCAGGGCAGACTGCCGACGTGATGGTGAACCGGGTGCGGCCGCAGCTGGCAGCGCTTCCGGCCTTGTCGCCGGCACGTTGGGCGGTAGCCGGGCAGTCGGCCGGGAACGTCCGGACAGCGACTGGGATTTCGGCCGGTCCTCGTGTCCGCCGACGCGCCCGGCCGGCGCGCAGACCGGTTCGCTTGCCTGGGCATGGTCGCCCGGGCGGCGTTGCAGGTCGGCCACGCAATCCTGGCGGCGCGCGGCGAGTGGATCCGCAACGAGAAGGACCTGCTCCGGCGGGCCGATGTCGATCTCGAACCGCGGCTGGATAGCGATAGCCAGCTCGAACCGGCGGAGACGGTCGCCCGCGCGCACGACCTGCCGCAGCTGCCGGTGTCCTTTCGCCGAGAGGCTGTGATCATCGCCGGATCCGCTGACCGAGTGACCGAGTGACCGAGACAGAATGGGCCAATGAGCGCCGACCAGTGGACCGCCGTCGACGACTACTTCACCGGCCTCCTCCGGCCGTCCGATCCGGTGCTGGACGAGTCGCTGGCGGCCAGCGCCGCGGCCGGGCTGCCGGCCATCCAAGTGTCGCCACTGCAGGGCCGGCTGCTGCGCCTATTGGCCCAGACTCAGGGCGCCCGGTCGATTCTGGAGATCGGCACCCTCGGTGGCTACAGCACCATCTGGCTCGCTCGCGCGCTGCCGGCGGATGGCCGCCTGGTCACGCTCGAATACGAGTCCAGGCACGCCGAGGTCGCCCGTGACAACCTTGCCCGAGCTGGACTGGCCGACATGGTGGAGGTGCGGGTCGGGGCCGCGATGGAGTCCCTGCCGCAGCTCGAGGCCGAGAGCCGCGGCCCCTTCGATGTCATCTTCATCGACGCCGACAAGCCGGCCTATCCGGAGTACCTGTCCTGGTCGCTGCGGCTGAGCCGGCCCGGCAGCCTCATCATCGCCGACAACGTCGTACGCAACGGGGCGGTGATCGATGCCGGCAGCCACGATGCCGGCGTGCAGGGCATCCGGCGTTTCCATGAGCTGCTTGCGGCCGAGCCGCGATTGAGTGCCACTGTCGTGCAGACCGTCGGCGTCAAGGGGTACGACGGCTTCGCGCTGGCCCGAGTCCTGGGCGACTGATTGTGACTCAGCCGGTGAAGATCTCCTCCGGCGGAGCCTGGCCACCGGCCACTCCCGGTACGCCGCGGAAGCGGTAAGGCTGCGGCTGGCGACCCGGCTGCACGACCCATGCCTCGCCGGTGCCCCCGCTGTGCGCGGCTACCAGGACGGCGTCGGCCACCTCGTTGGCGGTCAGCAACGGGAACTCCGCCGTCCGGAAGCGCGCCACCTCGGCGCCGATCAGCGGCGTCTCCGCAAACCCGGGGCAGATGCAGCTGACCGTGATGCCCTCGGGCTCCAACTGCTGGGCGAGCGCGCGGGTGAAGCCGACGACCGCGTGCTTGTTCGCGGTGTAGACGGGGTCGTGCGGCATCGGGGTGAGCCCGGCGAGCGACGCCGTCGCCAGTATCGTGCCGCCGCCGCGCCGGCGAAGCGCCGGGATGGCCGCCCGCGCCCCGAAAATCACGCCGTCGAGGTTCACGCCCATCGCCGTTCGGTACGCCGCGATGTCCATCGTCTCGACGTGCGCTGTTCCCGTGGTCACGCCGGCGTTGAGGAAGACCAGGTCCAGGCCGCCGTACGCCTTCTCGGCCAAGGACACGGCGGCCAGGGAGGCCTCCGGGTCGCGTACGTCGGTGCGTTGGAACCGCCCGTCTACCTCCGCAGCCGCGGCCTCGCCGGCCGTCTCGTCCAAATCCGCCACCACGACGCGGTAACCCTCGACCGCCAGTCGGCGGACCACTGCGAGCCCTATGCCGCTGGCCCCGCCGGTGACCAGGGCGACCCGGCTGCCGGCCGCACCGCCCGCGACCGCAGTCATGCCCCGGTGGCGGTGTCGGGAACGGGGCTCTCGACCGTGGGGGCGTCCAGTAGCGCCGCGGCGATGTCGGCCCGGTGCTCGCGGCCGTATCCTTCGAACGCGTCGATGCCCAGGGCCCGCTTGTAATAGCGGTGCAGCGGGTGGTCCCAGGTGAAGCCGATGCCACCCATGGCCTGGATCGCATTCTCCGCGGCGAACACGGCCGCCTCGCCAGCCGCCGACTTGGCGGCCGCGCAGGCCAGCGGGGCCTCCGCCGCGCCGACCGACACCGCCCAGGCCGCCCAGTAGGCCAGCGACCGGGCCAGCTGCAGCGCGACGAAGATGTCGGCGATCCGGTGCGACACGCCCTGGTAGGTGCCGATGACCCGGCCGAACTGCTGGCGGGTCTTGGTGTACTCGGCCGCGATCTCCAGGCAGCGCTCGGCCACGCCCACCGCCTCGCCCGCCAGGGCGGCCAGCGCCCGCAGCCGCACCTGCTCCAGCACCGGCTTAGCCTGGCCGGGCGACACCAGCAGCGTCGCCGGGGTGGCGGTGAGCACGAGATCGCCGAGTCGGCGGGTTCGGTCCATCGTCGAGCGCGGTACGACGACCGTAGCGCCGACCGCAGCGGCGACCGCAGCGCCGACCGCAGCGCCGACCTCGGAGCCACCATCGGCCCCGCCTTCGGTCCCGGCGCGAAGGTCGACCCGCCACAGGCCGACCCCGTCCTCAGCCCGAGCTACCACGATTACGTCGCTCACCGCCGCCAGGTCGGGGACGAAGCGCTTGGTGCCGGTCAGCGCCCAGCCGTCCAGAGTGCGGCTGGCGGTCACCGAGACGGCCTCGACGTCGACCAGGGCGACCGGACCGTCCGCCTCGGCCCAGGCCAGCGTCGCGGTTCGCTTTCCGGCGAGCACCCCCGCGAGCAGGGTGTCGGCACCGCCGCCCGCCAGTGCCGCGGCCGCCAGAGCGGGCAATGCCAACCCCACCGTCGCGAAGTACGGCGCGGGCAACAGCGCCCGCCCAGCCTCCTCGAAGAGCACGACCTCGTCCAGGAAGCTCATCCCGGCACCGCCATGACCCTCGGGCACGGACAGGCCGACCCAGCCCAGCTCGACCAGTTGCGGCCAGGCGGCGGGGTCTGAGCCGAGCTCACCGTCGGCGACCTCGACCACCCGCTCGAACGGGTAACGGTCGGTCAGGTAGTCGCGGGCCGCGGCGCGCAGCATCTGCTGCTCGGCGGAGAAGGCGAAGTCCATAGCGTTCCTTAGCAGGAGGCGAGCGGGTCAGCGGCTGTTCGGCAGCCCGACGACACGCTCGGCGATGATGTTGCGCAGGATCTCCGACGTACCGGCCTCAATGGTGTTGCCGCGGCTGCGCAGCTGCTGGTACTGCCAGTAGCCGCCCCAGACCGCGCCATCCCGGTCGAGCTGCGAGGCCAGGCCCTCCAGCGACAGCGCCAGCTTGGTCAGGCGCTGGTTGGACTCAGACCAGTGCAGCTTGGCCACCGACCCCTCCGGCCCCGGCACTCCGGTCTTGATCAACGACGTGAGCGAGCGATAGTTCGTGTAGCGCAGCGCCTGCAGGTCCACCCACTGCTGGGCGACGGCGTCGCGCACCAGTGGGTCGTCGGCCGGCCGGCGGCCCGCCGCGGCTGGCGTCCGGGCCAGCTTCACCAGCTTGCCGAACGCGTACTCCAGTGCCGCGGTCAACGCGAAGCCCAGCGTGCCGCGTTCGTGCAGCAGGGTGGTCATCGCGACCCGCCAGCCCTCGCCCTCTTCGCCGAGCCGGTTCTCTACCGGTACCCGGACGTCGGTGAAGAAGATCTCGTTGAACTCCGGGTCGCCGGTGATCTGGCGCAGCGGCCGGACCTCGATGCCGGGGGAGTGCATGTCGGCGATGAGGTAGGACAGCCCGCGGTGCTTCGCCGCCTCCGGGTCGGTGCGGACGACGAGGATGCACCAGTTGGCGATGTGCGCCCACGACGACCACACCTTCTGCCCGTTGACGACGTAGTCGTCCCCGTCGCGAACCGCGCGGGTGCGAGCTCCGGCCAGGTCGGAGCCGGCACCGGGCTCGGAGAAGCCCTGGCACCAGATTTCCTCGGCGGACAGCAGCGGCTGGAGGTAGCGGGATTTTTGCTCGTCGGTGCCGTGGGAGATGATCGTCGGCCCGGCCATGCCCAGCCCGATGCCGCCGATGTGCGGCGGTGCGCCGGCCCGCGCGGTCTCCTCCAGGTAGATCCCCTGATAGGTGTACGGCGCGCCTTGGCCGCCGTACACCTTCGGCCAGGTCAGCCCGACATAGCCGGCGTCAAACAGCTTGCGGCTCCATGGCCTGGACTCCTCCGGGGAGTACTTGCCCACCTTGGGATCGCGGGTGGCCCAGTCGGCCGGCAGGTTGGCGGCCAGCCAACTGCGCAGGTCCGCGCGGAAGCTGGCTTCCTCCGGAGTGTCACGAAAGTCCACGGCGCCTCGTCCCCACAGCTGGCTAGAACGGCGTTCGGTTTCGAGCGAGGGTAAGCCACGCTGCCGTACGGCGGCGAATCTCCGGCAAGCTATGGCCGCAGCACCACCTTGCCCCAGGTGCCGCGCTCGGCCAGCCGGCGCAGCGCAGCGGGCGCTTCTACCAATGGCAGCTCGGCGTACACCAGCGGGTCGATCGCGCCGCGAGCGTGCAGGTCCATCAACTCGGCGTGGATCTGCGCGAACAGGCCGGGCTCGAACTGCCGGTAGAGCCCCCAGTGCAAACCGACCACCGCGTAGTTCTTCAGCAGCAGGTGGTTGGTCGGCGCGTCGGCGATTGGGCCGCCGGCAAACCCGACGACGACGATTCGCCCCTCGAAGGCGATGCACTTGCGGGACCGGTCGAAGGTGTCGCCGCCGACCGAGTCGTAGATCACGTCCGCTCCGCGGCCGTCGGTTGCGGCCTTGACCGCGTCGGCGAAGTCCTCGGCCAGGTAGTCGATCGCGACCTCGGCGCCGAGCCGACGGCAGATCTCCACCTTCTCTGGGCCGCCGGCGGTGGCCAACACCCGGGCACCCATGGCCCGGCCGAGCTGGATCGCCGCGCTGCCCACCCCGCCCGCGCCGGCGTGCACCAGCAGCGTCTCGGCGGACTGCAGCGCCGCCCGCCGATGCAGGCCGGTCCAGCCGGTCTGGTAGGTGATGAACAGGGCCGCGGCCTTGGCCGACGACAGTGAGTCGGGGATGGGGTAGGCCGCCGAGGCCGGCAGTACGACGCGCTCGGCCAGCCCGCCCCGGGGCAACGGCGGTCCGCCGAGCACGCGGGTTCCGACCGCAACGTCAGCGCCGTCGCCGACGCCGATCACCTCACCCGCGATCTCCAGCCCCGGGGTGAACGGCAGCGGCGGCCGCTCCTGGTACTTGCCCCGGCAGAGCAGGATGTCCGGGAAGTTCAGCGCTACCGCATCGACCCGGACCAACAGCTCGCTGGGGCCGGGCTCCGGCTCGGCGACATCGTCCAGGCTCAGGACGTCGTCGGGCTCACCCAGGGTGTGCACCTGCCAGGCGCGCATCAGGGCACCGCCGGGGCCGGGGTCTTGCCGGGCGCTGCCGCGCGCTCAGCGGCTTTGACCAGTTCGGCCATCGAGTTCTCCACGCCGCGACACAGGATGTCGATGTCGGGCGCGGTGTCGTAGTCGCCGGTGACCCCGACGTTGAGCTGGCCGACGTACGACACGATCGCGACCCCAATGCGAACGTTGTTGGCGATTGGCACATACGGGAACGTCTCCAGCACCCGGCGGCCCATGGCATACATCGGCCGCTGCGGGCCAGGCACGTTCGTGGTGACGGTGTTTACGTTGCGCTGCGGCCACCGGGCAGCCACCCGGGTGCCGAGCGCCAGCATCATCGGCGGGGCGAAGCCGGCCATCGACACCAGCGACTCGCCGGCCACCGCCTGCCGGGATGCCTTCAGGTCTTGCATCTGAGCAGCGATCGCGCCTAGCCGCTTGCCCGGGTCGGGCTCGCCGACGGGCAGCTCGACGAACATCGCCGACACCCGGTTGTTGTGCTCGCCCTGCTCACCTGGACGGCGCACCGAGACCGGCACCAGCGAGCGCACCACCGTGCCAGTGACCGGCTCTCCTCGGGCGAGCAACAGCTCGCGGAAGCCGCCGGCGATGGTGGCCAGGATGACGTCGTTGACCGTCCCGCCCATCGCCGCCCGGACGGTCTGGACGTCGGCCAGCGAGGTGCGCGCCCAGGCCCACCGTCGGTGCGGACCGATCGGCCCCGACAGTGACGTGGCGACGGTGGGCCGCGCCAGCTGGGCGAACGACAACGAGCCCTTGATCGTCTCCTGGGTCAGCTGGGCCAGCTGCCGCGGGGCGCGCAGCAACGAACGAATGGCGCGCACCTGCTCGTACGGGCTGGTCCAGCGTTCCACCACGGCGTCGAACAGCAGCTGGGCGTCGCTCGGCTCGTCCTGGGGCAGCCAGACCGCCCGCGGCGGCAAGGTGCCCTCGGGGCGGTCGTCGAGCAACACGGTCAAGATGTCGGTTGCCGAGATGCCGTCGACCATGCAGTGGTGCAGCTTGGACACGATCGCCCAGTGGTTGTCCTCCAGACCCTCGACGAACCACATCTCCCACAGCGGCCGGGTGCGGTCCAGCTGCTGGGACATCAGCTGACCAACCAGGTTGCGCAGCTCCTCCTCACCGCCGGGTGGCGGCAGCGCGGTGTGCCGGACGTGGTACGGCAGGTGGAAGTGGGCGTCGTCGACCCACACCGGCCGACCCATCTCCATCGGGACGAAGCGCACCTTCTGCCGGTAGCGCGGCACCTGCGGCAGCTTGGCCTCGACGAAGCGGCAGATCCCGTCGTACGCCGGGGCCGGACCCTCCAGTACGACGACCGAGCCGATGTGCATGGACGTGGTGTCGTCCTCGATATGCAGGAACGCGGCGTCCTGCGAGCTCATTCGGTGCATCAGCCGCTCCTCGCCGGGTCGTCGCCCCACCTGGGGAACTTACCGGGAGCCGATCGTCAGCCCGCGTCCGGAAGGTGCTCGGGCGGGTCACCCGGTAGGTCGCCAGCCTCACCCGGCTTTGCGTATCTGCCCGACTACCAGAGGCTTACGAGCCGGCAGTCAGCCGACTTCCTCGTCGATCCCGGCGGTGGCCATGCCCGACCAGGTGTCGTTGACGGTGTGGGCAAGGACACCCGCAGCTCACTCATCGTCGGTCCTCGCGGCCGCGGGCACGGTCTCGCCCGAGGCCTCGAGCGGGTCACTGTGCCGTTGCCACCAGTCGATCATGTAGGGGATGGTCACCTTGGCGGCCGACCGCCCGACTACCAGCCCGATATGGCCGGCTGGCAGTCGCAGCTCCTCGGCCTGCTCCGAGCCCACCAGCGAGGGCACCGGTTCAGCAGCCGCGATCGGGACGATGTGGTCCTTCTCCGCCACCACGTTGAGCAGGGGGCAGGTGATGCTGGCCAGCGACACCGGCCGACCGCCGAGTCGCAGGGTGCCTTCCTTGAGCGCGTTCGTCCGCACCATCTCGGCGGTCTGCAGAAGGGTCGCGCCGGGGAAGGGGACGTGGTCCCGAGTCCACTGCCCCATAGCCTGGTAGCCAGCCATGTACTCGTCGTTCCACAGGTGCTCCCACAGGGTGGCGTAGGAGGCGATATCGCTGGTGGGCTTGAGCACGCGGAAGCCGTTGCGAATCGTGTCCGGGGAGACGTTGCCGCTGGCGTCGATCAAGTCCTCGGGCTTGACCCCGTGGTCAAATAGGTGGCCGAATAACCCCATCTGGTCGAAGTCGATCGGGGTGGCCATCGTCATCATCGCCCGGATGGGCAGCTCGGGGTGCCGGGCGGCCAGCAGTAGCGCCAGGATGCCGCCGTAGCAGTAGCCCAGCATGTTGACCTCGGGGCAGCCGGAGTCGCGCTCCACCGCCTGGATCGCCCGCGGCAGGTACTCATCGACGTAGGTCTCCAGCTTGTTGGCGGCATCGGCCTCGTCCGGCACCCCCCAGTCGAGCAGGTAGACGTCGAGGCCGGCTTCGCGCAGCTGGCCGATGAAGCTGTTGTCCGGGGACAGGTCGAGCACGTAGCTCCGGCTGATCAGGCTCATCACGATCAGCACCGGCGGGGTGTAGCCGACCGGCTTGCCGACCCGGCGGTAGTGCCAGAGTTCGGCCTTGTCCCGCGACCAGACCACGTCCTTAGGCGACTGGCCCACCTGCGGACGGTCGAGGCCGCCGACGTACTTGATCAAGTTGCGGGCTCGCAGGGCGTTGCGCTCGACGTCGCGTCGGATCCGGCCGAGCATGTCCGCCGGGCTCGCCAGCGACGGCCGCGGAATTGCCGGCCGCGGAATTGCCCTTCGCGGCACCGATGGGAGCGATGGCAGGGGCACCGACGGAAGAGTGCGCATCGGCGGCATTGCTGTCTCCTTCTGCGAGCGCCTCGAGCTGGGAGGTGATGTCGCGCAGCCGCCGTTCCAGGCCGGCGACCTGCGCCTGGACGCTGTGGATGTCACTGCCGGTCGGTAGGTTGACCAGGTGCCAGGCGCGCCGGGTCAGCTGCTCGCCGCGCCGACGCAGCCTGGCCTGGAGATGCTCGGCGGTGCCCAACAGCTCGGCGAAGCCCTCCGTCTGCACGTAGGTTTCCAATCGGGACCCGGCGGCCCGCTCGACCAGGTCGAAGGCCTGCCGCCACAACGGCCGCGACGCCACACCGACCACCGCCCTTTGTGTCCGCTGGCATTGTCGCTGGTGCAAGCTCACCGGTACGCCGGTCAGCACCCGCCTCCTGCCCGATTCGTGGCGGCTCCATGCCGGCCGAGTATTGGAACGCCGTCAGCTGGGGAAGGGGGTGGGAACCGCAGCGCACGACCGACCTGGAGGGAGCAGCCGTGCCGACCGTCATCCGGGACGGGGCCGCAGTCTGGTGGGAAGCCGACGGGCACGGGCCGCCGTTGCTGATGATCCAGGGGCTGGGCTATCCCGCCGACATGTGGTGGCGGTTGCTGCCGGCGCTGACGCCGCGCTTCCGCACGATCCGGTTCGACAACCGGGGAGCCGGCCGGACCGGGATCTGCCCACCCGGGCCGCACACGATGGAGGCGCTGGCGGCCGACGCGGCCGCCGTCCTGGACGCCGCGGGGGAGTTCTCGGCCCATGTGCTCGGTGTCTCGATGGGCGGCGTGGTGGCGCAGGAGTTCGCGCTGGCCTACCCCGAGCGGACTCGCTCGCTGGTGCTCGGCTGCACGCATCCCGGACCGCCGGACTCCGTGCAGCCCTCGGTGGACGCCTTGGCCATGCTCGGCCAGCGCTCTCGGATGACGCTGGCCGAGGCGATCGAGGCATCCATCCCGTTTATCTACGCTCCAGATACGCCGCGGGAGCGCATTGATGAGGACGTCGCCGTTCGACTGGCCAACGCGACCGATCCGGTCGGGTACGAACTGCAGCTGCGCGGCATCGTCGCCCACGGCGGCACTGGCTC
>Ga0208715_1000684_pt1 | contig 10721 bp, 9 predicted proteins | sample NGESurshal092012_3_FD_184473 | JGI IMG/M metagenome (GOLD analysis project Ga0208715, IMG submission 184473) | Arctic peat soil microbial communities from Barrow, Alaska - NGEE Surface sample 210 shallow-092012 (SPAdes) | ecosystem: Environmental > Terrestrial > Soil > Wetlands > Peat ... | reverse complement strand
CCGCCCGCTCCGGATCGCCGCGCATCGCGGCGGCCGCCATTCGCACGCCGTTGCGGACCAGCTTGTCGAGGCGATTGTGGTTTTGCAGTCCCGCAAATGCGGTGCCCATGCCAAAGGCGAAGCTCTTGCGCCGCAGATACGCGCGCGTCATCCGCTCGCGCGGGATCATATGATGCACGATCGCGCGCGGAGCAAACCCCATCGCGCCGCCGCGCGCCAATATCCGCGCGAACAGTTCGGTGTCCTCGCCTGAGATAGGATTGCCGCCGACTACGCCAAGGTCCTCGCGAAATTTCCCGAAACGCGCGAATGCAGAGCGCTTGAATCCGACATTGGCGCTGAAATAATTATCCAACCGCTCCGCAGATGACGTTGGCGCCGACTCGATCGCACGCCGGTCGTGAACTGCGAGCTTGACCCACAGGCTCGGCCCGAGCCACTTGGGCGGTGGCGACGACCATTGCGGGATAACCATCCCGCACGCGGCGTCCAGCTCGCGCTGCCGCATGTCATCAAGTAGTTCGGCGGCCCAATCGCGCTCGGCCAGTGCGTCGTCGTCTATGAAGAAGATGAAGTCCGACGCGGTTTCGTCCACCGCACGATTTCGCGCAAAGCTCGAACCCAGGCGCGGTTCGAACACGCGCCGCATCGCAAGCGCCACGCCACGCGCGGATTCATCGATTACCGCTGCGGTGTCGTCAGTCGAACCATTGTCGATGACGAGGCAGTCGGCCTCGACGCCCGCCGGTATCGCCAGCGACGCGATGCTCGCCAACGTCTCGCGCACCAGAGCCGCGCGATTATGCGTGGGAATCGCAATTGTGAGTTTGACTGTCAATGCGCTCGTGCGCGCGCGCTAAGCGAATCGGTCGCCGCTTGATGCCGCGTCCCGTCTCCATAATAGCCCAACCGCGCCTCGCACCGGATAACCCGGCGCCGCCGCTCTGCTCGGCGCTGCCGCGGCGGGCCGCGTCAGTTCTTCGCCGGCGATGGCGCCGCGGCGGGCGCGGAAGCTGCGGAAGCAGCTGCCGCGGGCGAAGCTCCCGGCGACGGCGATGGCTCCGCGGGCTTGGGCAGGGGAGCGCCCGATTGCGTGAAGACGATCGACGTGACCGTCAGGTCGGGCGTCGCTTTTTGTTGGATGGCGGTCGGGGCCGTGAGGCGGAAACCGAACTTGCGCGTCTCGCCCGGCACGAACGGCAGCACCGGACGCCCGAAGTTGGTGAACTCGAGCGCCGTCGCGATCGGAATGTGAACCTCGCTGAAGACTTCCTTTTTGGTTTTCCCTTTGCCCTCGGTGTAGGTGACCGTGAACTGAACCTCGTCGATAGCCTTGTCGCCGCTGTTCGTCATCTTGCCGAAAATTCCCGGCACTCGCGACGCTGACATCTTCATGTCCACATCGCTCAACGCGATTTTCGGTACGTACGCCTGCGCGTCGGGAAGCTGCTTCTGCGCGTTTTGTATATCCGCCAACTCGCGCCCGTACTGGAACTTGAGGCCCGCGTTGCCGGTCGCCTGCTCTTTGTCCAGTTCGTCGAGGATTTTCTGAAAGGCGGCGATCGCCTTGTCGTAGTCGTGCTTGTGGTAGAGATCGACGGCGTCCTTGTGTTCCTTGATGATATTTTCTTTGAACGGGAAATTGACGACCAGCCGCCATTCGCCACCCTGATTCACCATCACGAAATTGTCGTCGTAGGTGACCTTGGGGTACGTATTTTCGGCCAGGTTCTTTTGCGCGATCGAGTCGGGAGTCTTATCTCCGCTAAGTGAAGCATCGACTGTCCGCTCCCAGAGCGCGAGATCGGGCCGCGTCACGCTGACCGTGACTATTGCCTTGTCGCCGTCGGTCTTCGAGTCGCCGACCTTGTAATCATAAGTGCGCAGCACGCCCTTGAACCAATCCCTGCTCACGTTGGGCGCCATCGGGATTTCGGTGAGGAACTGATCCATCGTGCGATCGATCTGGTCCTGATGCGACAGCGCCTGGTAACAGGCCTGGTAATTGTAAAATTTCAGGTTGCTCACATAGGTGTCCGCCGCGCGCTGGGGCGTATGACCCTGGCATCCCGCCACGAGAAACGCACAAACCACGCCGGCCGCAAGCATCGCACCCTTGGCCTGAATTCTGCTCATTGTCATCGTCGAAATCCCTCTTCATGCGAGCCGCAAACGGTTTGATTCTAATGTCGCTTCAACCAAAAACAAGCTCGGCTCAGGGGCAATTTCCACCCGTTGGCCGCCGTCTTGGGAGGCAACAGTTCTGCTTATCAGAAAAAAGGCGCTTCCAACACCCTCGCGGCTTGGTTGCCGCTCTTTCGCCAACGATCATTGCGTTTCCGGCGCTCTGGCCGGAGCCGCTTGCGCGGCCCGCGGCGGAAACCAAAACCGCTCGACCTCGGTGGCGCGGACCGCATCGTCGATCATCCGCGGGATATCGAATCGCGATTCCGCCGCCTCGACTTCCTCGATTCGCGCCCGCGTCTCGGGATGCGCCGGCATAAACAGCGTGCAGCAGTCCTGGTCGGGCAATATCGATGTCTCGAAGGTGCGCAGCCGGCGCGCCTGATCGATAATCTCGTTTTTGTCCATCCCGACCAGCGGCCGCATGACCGGGAATGTCGCCGCCTTCTCGATCACCGCCATGTTTTCCAGCGTCTGCGAGGCGACCTGCCCCAGGCTCTCGCCCGTTACCAGCACCGTCGCGCCGCAACGCTCTGCCAGCGCGCTCGCGATTCGCAGCATGAAGCGCCGGTACAGCACCACGCGCAGCGGACGCAGAGTGTTCGCCACGATCTCGCGCTGCAAGTTTCCAAACGGCACCAGCATCAACGTCGATCGCGCCTGCCAGCGGGTCAGATGAGCCGCAAGCTCCGCCGCCTTCTCCCGGCTCGCCGCCGAAACGATCGGATACGCATGAAAATGCACGAAGTCCAGCCGAAGCCCGCGCCTCATCATTCGATACGCCGCGACCGGCGAATCGATCCCGCCCGACAGCAGCGCCAATCCGCGCCCCGTCACGCCTACCGGAAGTCCGCCCGCACCCGGCATCTTGCCCGCCGACACGTACGCGGCGTCGTTCATTATCTCGATCGATATTGTTAGCTCGGGAGCGCGCAGATCCACTTCGAAGCCGAGCGCCTCCTGTACTTCACCGCCAACTGCACGATCTATTTCCACCGAATTCATCGCGAACCGTTTGTCCTCGCGCTTGGTCCGCACCGCAAATGTCCTCGCATTGCTTCCGCTGGCGCGATTGATCGCTTCGCGCGCGATCGATTCGATGTCGCGAGCGGTTGCATGGCTGAGCGAGAAGTTCTGCAGCCCAAAAATCAACGCCGCGCGCTCGGCTGCGGTTTCGTCGCTAAGCTCCTCGGGGATTTGCACCATCAGGCGCGGTCCGACGCTGCGGATATTGCCCAGCCGGTAGTCGCCGAATATATCGCGCAGATTCTGCTTGACCTGGTCCACGAATCGCCACTGATTGCGCCCTTTGAGCGCGATCTCGTGATATCTGCCAATCAAATATCTCATGTTATGAAGTCGCTCGCGTGCAGCCGCCGGACTTGAGGTTAGCCCAGGCACGGGCAGCATTGAAAACCCGCCGCGCGCTTGCAAGATCGGCGCTGCGCGCGATTATCTGTAGTGATGAGCGACGCCACTGCATTCGCCCGCCACGTCGAGCTCATCCGACGCAAGCTCTCCACCGTCACGCCCGCCCCGCGCGAAGCGCTGGCGAACAAGTCCAACGCCGCCGCGGTGCTGATGCCGCTCTTCGAGCGCGCCGGCGGCCTTCACGTCGTCTATATCCGCCGCTCTGACCATGTCGCCAGCCATCGCGGCCAGGTCGCGTTTCCCGGCGGACGCGTCGATCCCGTGGATTCGACCCTGCTCGACGCCGCTCTGCGCGAGGCGCACGAAGAAGTCGGCATCCATCCTTCGACCGTAGAGGTGGTCGGCGCCTTCCCCACCATGCAGACGACAACCAGCGGAATTGTCGTCGCGCCATTCGTCGGTGTAATTCCGTCCGACGCGCCGCTCAAGCCGCAACTCTCCGAAGTCGCCGAAATCTTCGACGTGCCTCTTACCGCGCTCCGCGATCCGAAGTTTCGCGGCGACTATGAATGGAAGAGCGACGGGCCGGCCAGCCGTTCCTCGAAATTTCCGGCGATTCTCTACCGCGGCCAGGTAATCTGGGGCCTCACCCTGCGCATCACGCTCAACCTGCTCGAGCTGATCGATCGGGAGTGAACTATTCAGCCTGCCCAAGCCCTCCCCTGCGTGCTATGCGATCCGCTATGGACAATCCTCTTGATGATCGCGGCGGCCACGACTCGGTATCGGACAACGTCCGCTTCCGAAAAATAATCTGACGGAACGAAACTAGCCTTGGTGGGATACCCGTCACTGGACCACAAGGAATGGTATGAATTGCCCTTTGCCCGGCCAATCTACTCGCCGGAGTCATCCAGGAAGAGTAACCAGAAAGAAGAAGTTCCTGCGATCCGCGCGCTGCTGACAACGTCAAAAAGTGAAAGAGTAAAATCTCCAAACGGGAGTCGAATCCAATGGGACGCAATATCCTTTTTATCACCACCGATCAGCAGCGCTACGACGCGCTGGGATGCAACGGCGGTACGATCGCGAAGACGCCGGTCGCCGACCGGCTCGCCAACCGCGGAATCAACTATCGGCGCGCGCACAATCAAAATGTCGTCTGCATGCCGGCCCGCTCGACGATGATTACCGGGCAGTACGTGCGCACCCACGGCGTCGTCGCCAACGGCATTGCACTTCCGCCCGATTCGCCGAGCGTCGCGGCTTATCTTCACGAGAAGGCCGGTTACCACACCGCGCTGCTGGGCAAGGCCCATTTCGAGCCCGCTTTCGATTTGCAGGGGCGATGGTTCGAGAACCGGATGGCGCGCCAGAATTCAACCGGCCCGTATCGCGGCTTCGATCGGATGGAACTGGCGATGCATTCGCCGATCGGCGGATGGCATTATTCGCTGTGGTTGCAGAAAAACTATCCCGACGAAATAGGCGGCTTCGCGCCGATTCTCACCGCGCTCCCCGGCGGCGACACCGGCGCGCCCGAAGTCAAGTACAATCCGATTCCGCGCGAGCATTACCACACCGATTGGGTCGCGGCGCGGACGATCGCATACCTCGATTCGCTCGATCCCGGCGACAACTGGTTCGTGTGGATGAGTTTCCCCGATCCCCATCATCCATGGGATCCGCCGCAGGACGAGGCCCGCCGAATCAATTGGCGCGATCTCGATCTGCCCGCCGGCTATCCCGGCTCGCGCGAAAAAATTGAAAAAATACTGGCCGGCAAACCGCGCCATTGGCTCGATTGGTACCAAGGCCGCTTCGGCAACTTCGAGGGCGGCCCCGCCAGCTTCGTCCCGTGCCAGCTCACCGAGGATCAGCTTCGCGAAGTCAACGCGATGATCCACGTCGAAAACGAATTGATCGACCAGGCTTGCGGCCGCGTCCTCGCTCGTATCGCCGAGCGGGGATGGGAACCGCGCACGGACGTATTCTTCACCACCGACCACGGCGAGCTGCAAGGCGACTTCGGCTTGCTCTATAAGGGTCCGTATCACGTTGACGCCCTGATGCGGCTGCCGATGATCTGGCGTCCCGCGCCGTCAGCCGAAATCACGCACCACGAAATCGCGGAACCGGTCGGGCAACTTGATCTCGCGCCGACGTTCTGCCAAATCGCCGGCGTCCCGGTTCCCGACTGGATGCAGGGAAAGCCGCTCCCCACCGCGCCCGGCTCGGGCCGCGAGCGCGTCATCACCGAATGGGACAGCCAGTTCGCCGCAATCGGGATGCATCTGCGCAGCATCTATCGCGACGGTTACACGCTCACCGTTTACGAGAAATCGACTCGCGACTATGGTTTCGACCTGGCCAATATTCCGCCGATGCTGGCGCCGCGCGGTCCGATTGAGGATATCCGCTACGACGGCACCGAGGGCGAGCTCTACAATCTGCGCGAGGATCCGATGCAGTGGCACAATCTGTGGGACGATCCGGCTTACGCGAAGCTGAAGTCCGATCTGCGCGCCGACCTGTACGACAATCTTCCTCCCGAGCGCAATCCGAAGCTCCCCGTAGAGGCCCCCGCTTGAGCGGTCGATTGACGAGCACTGTGACGAGCAGGCCCAAACGATGACACCATTGAAACTGGTCGGCGGCTGGCCGAAGCTTAAGCCAGAGAAAAAGACCGAATGAAAATCTAACTGAGGCTGTCTAAGAAATGTCCTGGCGATCCATCTTTTCGAGCGTTGCTCGATAGAGATTTAAGTCGATTGCCACGACAAGCGCAGCGTGTGTGCGGTGTGTTACGAGATTCAGTTGAAAGAATTGCGTGACCGTAATCGTTGTTTTTTTTCCTCGAAGGTTGATGGACATAGTTGGAGGCGGAATATCTTGTGCGGTCAGAAAAAAGCGGCCACGCTTTCCATCAAGTAGAATGTCGGCGCCATAAACGTCGGCAAACCGACGAAGCAACTCTACCAAAGTAGGAGTGCCGCTCAGGTCCACTTTCGATTGGTACAACCGCCATGCTTGGTGAACGTGCAGAGTGCGATCCTTTCCACGGCCGCCCGCAACCAACATCGTGAAATCGTAAAATGGAAAAGGCGTCTTAAATTCGCGTGCAAACAGTGAAATCAAATGAGGCTCGTTCTCAACCACTGGCGGTCCGAAATGCTGCTCTTTTGTGGGTGCGCGAACTGTACGCTCAATAAGGGCTTTCTCCCGTTCAAAATCCTTCCCGAAGAAGTTCGCTATATTCGGAATGATCTGTACGTTGTAAAGGTCCGACGGGAGATCGCCGCGTACAGCCAGCCGTTGAAAAGCAGCCGCTGCATGGATGTCTCCGATTAGACGTTCGGACTCCTCGTCGAAGTACGCCCCGATCTGCTCAATGACCTCTGGGCTTTTATCATCGGGCCGGATGCCAAGCTTCGAGCGAGCCTCAGCGATTAACGCGGCGCGTAATTCTGGTTCGTTGGTGACAATCGATTTCCCGTCAAGGTTTTCGCCTACCTGGAGCGCGAGCGCGGCGCGCGCCAGGACACCAGCGGCAATGCGTCTATCATAGCGGTCAAGCATCTCGACTATGGGACTCATTCTAGTTCGATGATATCGAATTCCTGCCGTTTCAGGTCAACGATCTTTAACTCTGGTCCATATGCCGCCCGATCAGCCCGAGCGACAGATAGTATTCTCACAGCGGCAATTGCGTTTGCGGGAATGACGTAGAGGACAGGCCGCCAAATTTTCCACGAGTGCGACCTTGCCGTTGTGAGAATTTCGTCATATTGGTCCTCATTGAGCGACCCGTCCGCTAACCAGTTTTTCGCGAGCCTGCCAAACGTTTTCCTGTAGCCTTTGATGAGGCTGCTGTTCGTGTCTTCTCTGGCATAGTCGTCACGGAGGCGGATGTAGATATTGAAAGGATCGGAGCTGGGCGCAATGAGCCTGCCAGAGGAGATGCCATGCGCTTTTGTGGAATCGAAGTATTCGGATACCCAAGCGAAATAGATACCATTCCGGTATTTGGCGTTGATTTCAGTCGCATACCAAGGGTTCGTCGAATAGAAAATTGGCCCCGGCAAAGTAATTTAGCGTAACCGACTGAACGGCCATCCGTCAAACGATGAAAAACACTGGCAGGATTGCGTTAAGTATATACTCCCGAAATATTCCAACATCACCCACAGTCTGCCATCACAATTTGGAGAGCGTAAGGCGGGAAAGTTCAGGGGCGAAAAAACGGAAAAGCGAAAAAAGCGCAACCCCCCGGCCTCGCCGGATTGAGGCGCTCAGCGCCGCCGACCGCAAATTCGTGGACTCGGCGCTAGAGTCCACCGGCGCCGACTCCATCTTCAGCGCTCCCATTGTTTGATTCCGGATGTCTATCGGCTACGATTCTGTCGCTGCGCCGGACGCTGGCGTGGGCCGTCCTGGAACGCATCGCGTTAGCCGCTGGGACGAGTTATTCCCGAAGAATTCCCGATGACTCTCGCTCGCAGTCATCGCCATTACGGCAGACGATCCAAAAACAGTGACGCTTTCTTGCGTGATGAGCTTCCTTCCATTTGGTCGAAACCATCGGCCCATTGCGAACCTTGATAATCAAGTCGCACACGGTGAATCCAGCCTCTTCAGCCATTCGCATGAAGTCGCAATGCGGCCATTTCGATTTGTGGTTGTTCACCATGTCCGTGATCTTTGCCAGGAGCAGTCCTTCGGGTTTTAGGACCCGCTTAGCCTGTTTCAAAAAAGGCGGATACAGATAACTCAAGTTCCAGCCTTGCTCTTTGCCGCACTCCACCGTCGCGCCGAAGTCCACGTCAAATCGCTTTCTGCTCTTATCTCGCCCTTGCGGTCCGACGTGCGGCGGATCGTAGATCACAGTTCCGAATTTTGCAGACGGCACGCCCGTCATTTTGCGATTGTCTCCCGCGATCATGGGCTTGTGCTGCGGATCGATATCCATCGACACAACCTTTCGCCTGGAGCCTTTCCAGAATCGCCCTGCGTTGTAGGTCGAATCCAGAATCGGCTCAGGCGGAATTGTTGCATAGAACTTGAACATCGCTTCAAGCAGGTCTCCGTCGCTCCCTTCCCATACGCTACTAATTGGTTCATAAGTCGATGCACTGCTTACAGAGGGTCCTTGGCGGTTAGCGGGGAACACGTTGTTTTTTTTGCGCCCGGCACCCTTAAATTTCAACGGTAAAGTTCGAGATTTGTTCACAGCACTAGGAGTGGCCTGTTTGTATGATGCGGACCAAGTCTTTCGCCTTTTATTCCCGTTCCGCTGAGTACATATTTCCGCTGATCGCTCACGCCTTCCCGAGCATCTCGAAGTACGACACATCGATCAGATCGGCGTGGCCCACTCCTAGCGCCGCAATGATTTCATCCACCGCACCACGGCTCCGCTCGGGATCGTCACCGTCGGCGATCACCGCCTCGATCTCGCCGAACTCTCCAAGGTTCGCGACCCGATCGAGATGCAGCCGCACGTTGTCGCGCGTCATCAGGGTTCGCACTTTTTCAACCGTCGCAATCGCGCCGAGCGCGTCTTCCAGAACTCGCAGCGCCCGCGCCGGATCGGCAACCGGCACGATCTCGTAGTCACTCAGCATCAGTGAACCGCTTTCGATCCGCCGGTAGAAGATCAGAACGGTGCTGCCGTTTTCCTCGCGCAGCTTCAGTTTGCCGTTTGCGACGCGAAAAAAAGTGTCGCGCTGATTAAGTATCGCGCGACGCATGTAACCAAGCGCGGTCGCGCGCGCCTCGGCCTCAGCATGATTGAGGAGCCGGAATTTCGCTTCGAGGTTTTTCATTTTTTCATTTTTTCATTTTTTCGTTGATCGCGACCGCCTTGCGTGAAAAACTTGACAGCTCGGGAAGCCCGCGCATAGGCTCCCACGACTCGCAGTCTTTATCGCACGGAAATCTGCGCACGCACGGCATTCATTTGAGTATTTTACGGGAAACGAATCCGGACGATGCGAAGCTGCGCGAGGCCGGCTTCGACCCCGCCCTGGCGCCCGCCGACGCGCTCGCGAAACTGCGCGAACTCAAGGGCAAGCCTGGCATCGCGGACCTGGCAATCGCGCGCGCGCTTGGCAAGATCGCAGACGCTGGCGCCGCCGAGATGCTCACCGAAATGGAAGCCGGCGCAGCCGGCGCAATCCGGCGCGAAGTCCGTCGCGCGCTGTACAGGCTGAAACAGCACGGCATCGACGCACCCGCATCCACCGCCGCAGCGGCCAGCACCTCGCACGACAACGCCACTGAAAAAAGTGAAAAAAGTGAAAAAACCGCGATGCTCTCGCCGATCGACAGCGAAGGCGCGCGCATCGTCTGGATCGTCAAGCCACGCGTGCAGGGCGGCGTGATCCGGCTGTGGGCGCTGATCTCCGAGCGCGAGGGGCTGGTCGGCGCGCAGAACACGGGGCTGTCCAGGCGCGAGCTGAAATCCGAACGCGAGGAACTCGAGCGCCGCGCACAGGTCAAGCTGGTTGACGCCGACTGGAGCGTCGCGGACTTCATCGCGTGCGAGGCCTGGCGCAACACGCCCGAGTCGCGTCGCGGTCACGTCGGAAACTTTCTCACGCTCCGCTCCGAGTTAATCGCGTCGGCGCCGCCGACCGCGCTGCTTCATCCTGTCTATGCCGAGCTTGCCGCCGAGGCGGCAGGTGAGCCGTCAGTCGAGCTGCTCAAGGAACCGGAACTGCTCGAATGGCGGATCCCCGACGCGATCCTCAAACCGTACGTCGAGGAGATTGGCCGCGCCGGCGAAAGCGTGATCGTCTTGAATCCGCTCCACAAGCAGGAACGCGTGAATGCGGTGATCGATCGCGCGACTGAGGAACTGCTGACGGGAGACAACGGGCGCGCAGTCCAGCGGCGGCTCGAGGATATCGCGTACTACATGGCGCGCGTCGGACGCCGCACGCAAGCGGGATGGGCAGCGGCGGCTGCGGCGCGGCTGCGCGACGGAATCGACCCGACGAAGGTGCTTTTCTTTCAGGCCTTCATCCGCACCCAGCTCGGCACCGTCGCGGCGGCCGAGCAGCAGAAGGCCGAGGATGAGCCGCGGCTGATTATGACTCCGGCCGAGGCGATGCGCGCGCGCGAAGCCCGCGAAGCAAGGACCCGCCGCCGCTAGCCGCACGGTC
>Ga0208715_1000683_pt1 | contig 10741 bp, 10 predicted proteins | sample NGESurshal092012_3_FD_184473 | JGI IMG/M metagenome (GOLD analysis project Ga0208715, IMG submission 184473) | Arctic peat soil microbial communities from Barrow, Alaska - NGEE Surface sample 210 shallow-092012 (SPAdes) | ecosystem: Environmental > Terrestrial > Soil > Wetlands > Peat ... | reverse complement strand
TAAACGCAGCCGCTTCCGCGACAAATCAACAGTGAAAACGAGCGTCACGCCACAGCGGCGGGAGATCCAACGACAAAATCGTCATTGTTCGAGGTGCCCATAAAGCTATCAAGTCCTGTTCCGATCCGCCCCGCGTTTGGGATCAAAAAAACAACATCTTGGACTAGTACTTTTCTGATTGCGATGGAATTTCGAAGATTTACTTTCAGATAGCAGCTTGGCGGTTTCTCTAGCCCCACATAGCCGGATGTTTATTCCATCGCATAATCTGCGTAAAGCCTCACTTTGTCGTATCGGGCGAGCAAGCCGGCAGCGATGGCAACAAGCATCACGAGGGCAACAGCGACGACGTGCTGCCGCTCGCTCATCAGCTACGTAACGAACCGGCCGGGCCATGATCACCGCTATGCGACCGACGCAACGAAACTCGCCACCGAACTCGGCAATCGATGCACTGTCGATTTCGAGAGCGGCCTCAATCAGACCATAAGCTGGTATCTCGATCATCATAAGCTGGTATCTCGATCATGACGAGTGGTGGCGCGACGTGATCAGCGGCGCTTACAAAGCCTGGATCGAAAAAACTATAGCTTTCGGATCGCGGTCTAAAATTCCTGCGCATCTCGTGCACCTGCATGAGCTGCCCCGGTTCGCTATCAGCACGACGATAATTGCACCGTGCTCTGAATGACGTGCGCGAAATCCGCAGCGAAAGCCGCAACGCGCTCATCGAGATTCGGCAGCAGGTCGCGCGCAACTGCCGGCCCTGCTGCTTGCGAAACTTCCGAAAGATGATCTGCTAGCGCTTCGGGATCGTCGACGCTGAAATAGCGTGCCGCGCCACCGGTCTGTTCGCGGTGAACGTCGACATCGGACAGGATCATCGGAACGCCAAACGATTTTGCTTCCTCGACCGTTGTGCTCCACCCTTCAAATCGAGATGGATTGATGAGCGCAATCGAGGTGCGCAGCAGAGCGTACACATGGCCTAAGGGGATCATCCCGAGATAACGAAAATTCATTTCAAGGCCGCGATCTTTGACCTCCCTCATCATGCCTTCGAAATAGGCCGGTTCACGGGGATCTTCCATGCTGCCCGAGGCCGCGACCACAACATCGAACCCGCGCTTTTTCAGAATGGTCAACGCGTCTACCACGACCTGATGATTCTTGTGCCGCCAAAACTGGTTGGGCAGATAAAAATATTCTGGCGGCAAGCCATATTGCGCCAAGATGTCGGGAGGGTTCGCGGTCAGGAGGCCGGGCGCGGGCTGGGTCGCAAACCGGACCACCGAGATGTCGTTAGCCAAACTCGGATAAAACTGTCGACAGTCTCGCAGAGCGCTTTCGCTGCTCAGCATAATGCGTCGGCCAGATGCAATCTGGGCACGAAAGCCAAGATCGCGGCGCCATCGGGCGGCCGGAGAAAAGAGCTGCGGCAGCCGACGATGTTGAAAATCCGGGATCCATGCGACCGCCGGAAAAGGCAGGCGCCAGCCAAAAAAACGTGCGTTTTCGAAGACAAGATCGATACGATTTGACTGAAATTCGGTGGCTGCTGCCCGATCAAGCCCAAACGCTAGGGCGGCAACGAGTCCTGAACGACGACGATCAAACGCAGGCGATTGCACGATTTCGACGTTGGGAATTCGTGAGAGAGCGGCAAGCTCGGCGGTGTCGTCACTCATCCCCGCGAACACAACCGGCGCGATTTCACCAGGGCGGTACCGGTCTAGCGCCACAAAAAGGTTGCTTTGATAATTGTAACCACCGGCCCAAAGACGCCGAGTGATATTCGTGAATGCGACGCGAAGCGGGCCATGGTCAATCAACGGACCTGATCCTTGAACCACTTTACATAGTCTGCGAGACCCTGGTCAATCGGGATCCGCCAGTCGAATGGCAAGCGACGCAGGCTGGCATCGTCGGCCAAGAGGCTGAAGGGATCGCCTGCCCTGATCACGCCGGAATAGCGCACGGCTATTTCGTTCCCCCAATTACTTATCAGCATGCTGGCGATATCGGCGACCGTTGTGCCGCGACCAGACCCGCCATTAATCACCCGAAATGCTTCCCGCTGAGGCAGATCGCCGAGCTTCGTCAACAACCGGGCCACATCACGCACGTCGGTCCAGTCGCGTATTTCGGCGCCCGTGCCCCCGAGTAGCAGCGTCCGTCCGTCCTCTTGCAGCCGGGAACAGATGTCCCACAGCAATTGCTTGCGAAGATGAGGTCCGTAAACCGAAAACAATCGCGCGACGGTGCTTCGAATGCCGAAGGTCACAGAGTAGCTCTTGCAAAGTTGCTCCGCCATCAGCTTGTGCTGACCATATGGCGACATCGGAGCCGGGACAACATCCTCAGCGATTGGACCCTCGTGATCGGTGCCGTAGACCGCTGCACTTGACGCGACGATCAGGCGGCATTCGCGCGCTGAACTGCGAAGCCATTCCAGCAGTCGCGCCGTGCTTGCGACGGTACGAGAAAAATCCTCGAAGGGCTGGGCGATCGATAATCCTACCGACGATCCGCCGGCCAGATGGAAAATTTCCGATGGCAATCCATGTCCGGCAGCCAGCGCATTTAGATTGGCGGCGTCGATCTCGCCGTTGAGCCACGTCTGCAGGCCGAGCCGCTGCTTGTCGGAATCGTGAATCGCGCCATGACCGATGCCATGGACGGCATGACCGGCGTCCGCCAGCTCGCGGGCCAGATATCGGCCGATGAAACCGTTGGCGCCGGTGATCCAGACGCTCATGACGCCGCCTTGTGACCGACAAACGAATAAAGCCTTCCCGGCCGATTGTCGAAGCGCTCGGCGACGGAAAGCAGCGATTTAAAAATCCGATTGGAGCCAAGCGCAACACGCCACAAAGGCTTGGCGGGTAGTTTTTGCGAAACCTTGTCGATTATCGCATCCCGCAGACTGTCGATCGTGTAGGGAAAAAGATTGATCGGACTTTTCAGTGGAGACAAAACCTCTATGGGAAAAAAACCCGCACTTTTCAGAGCGCCGGTATAGCGGTCGAGAAGATAAGCATGCTCGCCGCCGTAAAGATGATGCAGGGGGTGCGCCGCGAGGAATTGTCCGAGATCGGCCTCGTTGCTGATCACATGCTCACGCGCGGCAACAAGTATACCACCGGGACGAAGCACGCGATGCATTTCGGAACATGCGACGTCGAGATCGCGGGTGTGATGCAGAACTGCCCGCGCAAAGACAAGATCGAACACGCCGTCGGCAAACGGCAGGCGTTCGGAGAATTCCTCCACCACGTTGATCGGCAGCGCGGCTTCCGCCGCCAGCGACCGGATCGCGGCGGCGCCAACGATGGCGCTGGGATCCGGCTCGAGCGAGGTCACTTCAAATCCTTGTCGCGCCAGCGCATAGCTTGCGATTCCACGTCCGGCGCCGACGTCGAGCGCTTTTCCGCCCCGGCCGTGCAGCAACTGCGAAACCGCCTGCCATTCGCCGCTGCCGCGATAGCGTTCGGCCGCCGCGATCAGTGGGTCGTCGTAAAACGCGTCGAACACCAATTGCTGTCGGTCAGGCTGGTTGCGTAACCAGACGACGGCGGCTTCCCAAGATAGTGTTTCTGAATCCATCTCCATTCCGAGGTCCTTACCCCAAGTTGCGGCTTACGCACCAGGGCTTGTTGGCTCAAGCAACAAGACGCAAACAAGCTAGGGCTCTCGATGACGCCGCGCGATCACTGCCCTTGCCTTGTCCACTGTGCACGTCGAAAACGACGGCGTCCTTGACACCCTCCGCATCTGAACGTTGCCAGCCGTGCTCAGAATAGCGAAAATATTCGATCTGATGAGAGGTCGGGCTGAATGCCTCCACGAGCTGCCTCACCATCGATTCATCAAACACCTGATACCAACCAAGGTTTTGACGCGCACCAAAGGAAACGAGACGTAACAAATTCCGCCAGGCCTCAGAATTCGGCGGAACTCCCGGGCCGCGGCGAGAAAGCCCGCACCATCGCGCTCAGCGTGTTGCTGATCTGACGTATAAAGCAGCGTGTTATCGAGCCCGATGTGCTCGATCGTTGAAATACAGATAACCGTATCTAATGTCTGATCGTCGAAGAACGTCTCTCTCAGGTCTCCATACACATAGGAAAAGCCGTCATACCATCGGCAATATTTTTCCGGCGCCAAGGTCATAATAGTAAGGTCACTTCCCTTGGACGGCGCCCTGTTGAGAATACAATCATGATTTAGGATCGATCCGGCATCAAGCACTCGCGGCCTTGCTTTTCCTGTCTCTATCAAGTGACCGAAAATCCACGGATACTCTACAACGCGTTCGTTTATCGCGATCCCAAAACCGGCCGGAAGGTTCACCCCTTGTCTGACAGCCTGCCGATCTATCGCCGCCTCAATAGCCCGCTTTTTGGCCGTGTGATAACCCACACTCCAGGGAGGCCGGCCATGCAACCAATATAATGGCAACACCGCAGCATCGACAAAAGATTTGATCTTGAACGCGATTGCACGGGTATGCATGTTGGTCTTTCAGATCAAAGAGACAATTTCAATGAAACGCTGCCACTGCACGGTCTTATTATAGAGTTCGCCAACCGCTTTCTTTCCATGTCCGGCAACAATATTTCGGGCTTCCTCGTCCGATAAAAACTGGAAAGCCAGATCGATCGCTTCATCCGGGCTTCTGTATGTGACCATCGTCTCTCCATTCTTCATTCCCTCAGGATAACTTCCATCGTCAGAGAGCAACAGGGCGCCACATCCCATCGCTTCGAAACATCGCATATTACCCCTGTCATTGCCTGCCATGTCTATTGCGCCATTCAACACAATCTTGGCGCAGCCGATCGACCGATATAAATCTCGGCCAAACACGGGAGGCCGGGCTATTTTCTTAATAATCTCCGGACGGCGAAGGTTTCGGAGCTGCGGAAATAGCTGTCCGGGAATGCTTTCTGCAAGCCGAGTCATCCGGGATACATCTAGGCAATATACGACGTTCCAATCCTGACTTAGGGCCGCGATAGATTCGAGAACTTTGACGCGTGTTGAATGGTGCCGTGAATAGCCGCCTACAAACAGAATATCTATCGCTCTTTCGGAATTTCCATATTCGTCCATCGCAGGATCCACCGCTGGATAAAAATATTCAGCGTGACAACCTTTACGGCGCCAATCTTCCAGAATTGAGGGAAAATTACAGACCACCATTCCATAAGCAGAGAAGTCTGCGCCGCCAGACGGAGCGGCACGCCAGCAGATCGTTTTCTTCACGCAGCCGGGAAGTCTTCGGACGAACGAACTGTCATATCGCGCCGGGTCAGTGTTGTAGAAAACTTCCGTGCGATGGTCTTCGATCTGTGCGAGCAGAATTTCCGCAAGATCGCTTCGGCGCATGTTGTGCTGTCGCGCCCAGGCTCGCTGCAATATCCTATCATCGCCGTTCGTGAAGAACGTTTCACGATCGCCCTCCAATACAGGTTTAAGAAAGTGCAGGGCCCCATATCGATCGTTGATGAACTGTTGTCTGCGCCCTTCAAAGCTGTTGTCAACTGGCGACAGCTCATCCAAGCGGCGCAGGTAGGAACTGTAAATGCCGCTATTTTGGAAAAGTCGCATGTCTTACGCGGTCCTCGCCATCATCCATTTAGCGTTCAGATACGGCCATATGCGTCCGGCCGACTCCCAGTCCCATGTCCTCGATGCTGTTAGGCGGTCGACCGTCTTGCGCAGGCTGACCTCATCGACGAGTTCGGAAAATGCCGGGACTTTTCGATCAAGGAGGGAGGCCGTCCAGCCCGAAAGTGGCCCGTTCAACCATTCGGGCATCGGTGAATTAAATCCGACCTTGCGGCGGCCCATACGAATGGCCTCTGGCATTCGACCCTCCATCGCACGTCGTGCCACCATTTTCGTATAATTATCGGATGACTTGCTCGCTCCCGGAAGCGCCATGGTATAGGTCACGAGACGCCAGTCCATGAATGGCATCCGCACTTCGACGCCATGAGCCATCGAGACACGATCGAAGTTGCGCAAGATGGTTGGCAGCACCGTGCTGTGAAACATCCGATAGAGGCGCCGATTCAGCGCGCCCCACCCGCGCGGAAGAACGTCATCCTCGCCAACAAGGCTAAATTGCGGTGGAATGGCGCGCAGCCCACCGCGCAGAAAGTAACGTCCCTGTCCTTTGACCTTCATTGCGCGCAGCATGTCAACACATCGCCTCGCCAACGGGGAGTTGGAGGCTGCTCCCGCGAGAATGTTCCTCAGACGAAATGCTCCCGATTGACCCTCCTGATGATAGGCCCCCATCAGCTCATCGGCGCCGTGGCCATCGAGCGAAACCAGCACTTTCTGGCGGCTAAGCTCGCGGTAAAGCAGCCACGCCGCGCTCGGCAGCGAAATATAGACGTCATCGCTATCCGCGAGGATACGGTCAAGCTCCATAAGGGCATCGTGGCGGCCAATTTCAATGATTGTTGGATGGACACCCGCCCACAACGCCGCCTCCTCCGCCATCGGCCGCTCGTCGTTTGAGGCTCCTGGGAACGCAGCTACAAACGCGTGGCGCCAGGCGGCGCTGTCACGCGGTCCCATCCCCGCTTTCTCGTGCGCCGACATCGCGCAGATGACGGCGGATGAATCGAAGCCGCCGGACAGGCAGGTTCCGATGGGAACGTCGCTGCGCATTCGCAAAGCGACTGCGTCCCGAAACAATTCGCCGAAGCGCTCAACGCGCTCAGTCTCGGTTTTAGGCACGTCCGGCAGATGATCGAGAGTACACCACCAGCGCCGGATCTCCAGCCGCCCCTTCCGCAACCACATGAAATGTCCGGCCTGCAGCCGGCGCACCTCGCGGCAAAGGGTGCGCTCGCTGCCTTCGACCCCGAAGGCATCAAGCATCAATCTCCGCGCCACATCGATATCGATCGAAGTCGCAAACAATCCGCTTTGCACCAAAGCGCGCTGCTCCGATGCAAAGACCAGACGCTCCGGCGACACCGCGTAAAGAAGCGGCTTGATGCCGAAGCGGTCGCGGGCGAGAAATAAATCCCTCGTCTCGGTGTCAAATATCGCCAGCGCCCACATCCCGTTGAAGCGTGGCAGCATCCCTTCCTGCCACACTCGCCAGGCCTCAAGAATGACCTCGGTGTCTGATTGGGTCCGGAAAACCGCACCCAATGCTTCAAGTTCGCGGCGAAGCTCTATGAAATTGTAGATTTCACCGTTTAAGACGATCACGTGGCGCCCATCGTTGGACAGCATTGGCTGGTAACCGCCCGCGCCGGGATCGATGATAGCGAGCCGCCGGTGACCGAGCGCGACGTTCCTTTCCGCACTAAACCAATGACCGCTACCGTCCGGGCCGCGATGGGCTATCTGGTCGGTCAAATGCTTTATTTCGCCTGGCACTACGGGTTGGCCGCGAAGATTAACGATGCCGGCAATTCCACACACGATTAAACGACTTTCCCAGGCAGGAAGCGGCCCGCAATCATACGCAGATCCTGGCGACACGTTGCGCCGTACGGTCCGATCGTCGAAACTGCAACCACAACAATGAAGATGATGCTCGCCGCCAAAGCATAGGATAGCCCGACAAACCACCAGTGCGGGACCTGGTCAAATAATCCGTCGGCCGCGAAATAACGCAATGCAACCGCCGTTACGATGCCCGTTGCGAGTGGCTGCAAAACGAAGTGAGCCACCCGAGGCCACATGTCCGTCAGGCTGAAACTCTGCCGCAGCAAGACCATGGTGAGGGCGATCTGCGCAATCATGCCGAGACAGGCGCTCCAGCCTGCCGCTTTCCATCCAAAGTAAGGCAGCGCTATAGCACTTGTGGCGAGCGTAGCAATGGCCGTCACCATGGCAATCGCGGCGTTCGAGCGTGACCGGCCGTTGGCCAGAAGATAATACGCGAACACGTTCGAAGCACATCCCAGTATTCCAGCGACGGCCAGCACGACAAGCAATCCCTGTGTCGCGATCGCGACTTCTCTGCCTGTCCAGGCTTGAAGCAGCGGGCCGGAGACGGGAATGAGTGCACCGAGCACACCAGCGGCCAAAAGATTCAGCACCCAGGACGAGCGAAACAGCAGGTCGGCAACTCGATCGCTGGACTCCTTTTGCAAAGAGCTGAAAAAAGGGAACAGGATTTCGCCGATCTTCAAGATGCCTATATAGACTGCTTCTTCGAGACGCTGGGCGATTGTGTAATATCCGACGAATTGCGGCGCGAGAAACGCACCAAGTAGGTACCGGTCTGCCTGGCTTGCGATCAGGCCGCCGCCCTGAGCGGCGAACTGCCAGCCCCCCATACTCATAAGGCCGCCAAGCTGCCTGCGATGCAGCGCAGGGCGCGCTACCCATTCACCCACCACATGGCGGGAAATCGCAAATGACGAGAGCAAGCCCGTGGCAAAGCCCAAGGCCTGACAGCCAAGAAACGTCGACGCCTGCGGCCAGCGGGGAACTAGCACCAACACCGACACGGTCGATACCAACGCACTCACGACGCTAATCGAAGCAAGACGCGCATAGTCCTGACGCGCCGTGAAAAGGGATAGAAACACCGCGGAAATACATTGGCATAACCATCCACCCGCACCGAACGCAAAGGCCGATGTAAGATCGTTGGCCACCTCGCCGTCCAGATTGAAGACATGACGCGCAAGTGGCGGTCCGGCCAAGAAAAGTATCGTCGCGATCGGAAAACCTCCTGCGCCTGCAAGCCATAACGCTGTGGCAAAGAAGCGGCGCGCATCATCGCGCTCGCTCGCCGCCAACCGGCGGGCCAACTCTCGCGTCGTAGATAGTGCGAGAGCGTTACTGAACGCCAATGCAGGCGCAATACACGCCGTCACCAAGCCAGCAACCCCGAAGACACCCGCCCCCAGCCGGAACAATACGAATGGGAGAACGACAAGATTCAATCCAACGCTCACGAGAAATGCACTCGCATTCCACGCGGATTTTCCCATCAAATGAGAACTGCTTTTTCCCGCTGACATTTCAGCGATCAAATTGCATCATTGTCTGGCCAGTTCGGATTGCGGGCGGCGGCCAGCACCGCCCCGGCGATATCGTTGCCGCAGTCGGAGGGACGATTTGCGATGGGTCCACGTCCAAGCAGGTTAAATGTGATCATAGGAGCTTCCTAAACCAATACCAATCGGCGGCAAGGATAAAGTGCTAATATGGAACCTGAGAAGCGCGTCAGGGCACCGAGAAACAGGAACAAGAGGGACGATGCTTTATGGACCACCCTGCAAAAAGTCTCCGAGCCGGCTTGGGCCCGAAAACTCATCGGAGCGTCCATGAGGTGACCAAAAGGATCAAGTTTAACCTTTAGCGCATCGCATGCGGACTACCAGTCAAACAGAGGATTGTCGATAGTTGAGCTGTATCATATACGAATTGCATCATCCCGTTACGCGTCCCGTTGCCGGAGCTATTTGAATGGCCTTCCCGCGTGCCTCGCAGGCACTATCCCGCTTCACCGTGCTCGATCTGACCCGCGTCCGTTCCGGGCCGACCTGCGTGCGGCAACTTGCAGACTGGGGCGCCAATGTCATCAAGATCGATGCGCTGATGGAGGACGCCGCCGGCGAACAGCCGGGCGGTCCGCGCCATGGTTCTGACTTTCAGAATTTGCACCGCAACAAGCGCGCGATGACGCTCAATCTGAAGGACCCCAGGGGTCTCGAGGTTTTCCGGCGCCTCGCGGAGAAGGCCGACGTCGTGGTCGAAAACTTCCGCCCGGACGTGAAAGCGCGGCTCGGCATCGATTACGAAAGCCTGCGCAAGATCAATCCGCGCATCGTCTATGGCAGCATCTCCGGTTTCGGCCAGGATGGCCCCTATCACAAGCGCCCCGGCTTCGATCAGATCGCGCAGGGCATGGGTGGGTTGATGTCGATCACCGGCGCGCCGGGCGAGGGCCCGATGCGGGTCGGCATCCCCGTCGCGGACCTCACCGCCGGATTGTTCTGCGCCATCGGCATTCTCACGGCACTGCTGGAGCGCGAGGTCTCCGGCGAAGGTCAGTGGGTGCAGACCTCGCTGCTGCAGGCGCAAATCTTCATGCTGGATTTTCAGGCCGCGCGCTGGCTGATGGAAAAGGACGTGGCCAAGCAGGCCGGCAACAACCATCCGACCAGCATTCCGACCGGCGTGTTCAAGACTTCCGACGGCTACATCAACATCGCCACCACGGGCGGACGGATCTGGGAGCGCTGTGCGCAGGCGATCGGCGCGCCCGAACTTGTCACCAATCCTGATTATGCCACCGCGCCGTCGCGCTCGAAAAACCGCGACGCGCTCAACGCCGCGATCAACAAACTCACTGAAGAGAAATCCACCGAGACCTGGGTCAGCGAGCTCAATGCCGCCGGCGTGCCCTGCGGCCCGATCTATTCGATCGACCAGATGTTCGAGGACGCCCAGGTCAAGCATCTCGGCATCGCACAGGATGTGCCGAACGCAGAGAACCGTCACATCCGTTTGGTCGGTCAGCCAGTCACGCTGTCGCGAACGCCGAGCAAAATGGCGGCGCGGCCGCCGGAGTTCGGCGAACAGACCGATGAAGTGCTTGCGGAATTTGGGTTCAATGCTGACGAGATCGTCGCGCTGAAGCAAGGCAAGGTCGTGTGATCCAGCAGCAGATCCCGATGATTACATGGTCGCACTCTTTCGCCCAGACTCGAGAGCGCTTTTAGGTAAGGTTGTATGTCGAAAAGTC
>Ga0208715_1000681_pt1 | contig 10778 bp, 12 predicted proteins | sample NGESurshal092012_3_FD_184473 | JGI IMG/M metagenome (GOLD analysis project Ga0208715, IMG submission 184473) | Arctic peat soil microbial communities from Barrow, Alaska - NGEE Surface sample 210 shallow-092012 (SPAdes) | ecosystem: Environmental > Terrestrial > Soil > Wetlands > Peat ... | reverse complement strand
CGATGAACACAAAAGCAAACTCAAAGACGCTTAGTCCGGAATTGCTGCAAAAACTGAATGCCTATTGGCGAGCGGCCAACTACCTTTCGGTCGGGCAGATCTATCTTTACGACAATCCGCGGCTGAAGCGGCCGCTGACGCTCGCGGACGTGAAGCACATGTTGCTGGGACACTGGGGCACGACCCCCGGGCAGAATTTCATCTATACGCACTTGAATCGCGTCATCAAGAAATATGACCTCGACATGATTTACGTCTCCGGGCCCGGGCATGGCGGGCCGGCCGTGGTTGGCAACACTTACCTTGAAGGCACCTACAGCGAGATCTATCCCGACATCAGCCAGGATGAGGCCGGGCTTCGGAAGCTTTTCATACAGTTTTCGTTTCCTGGAGGAATTCCCAGCCACGCATCGCCTGAGTGTCCGGGCTCGATCCACGAGGGTGGCGAACTGGGTTATTCGCTCAGCCACTCTTTCGGGGCGGTGTTCGACAATCCCGATCTCGTCGTCGCCTGCGTCGTCGGCGACGGCGAGGCAGAAACAGGACCGCTGGCAACCGCGTGGCATTCCAACAAGTTTCTCAATCCGGCTACCGACGGCGCGGTGCTGCCGATCCTGCATCTTAACGGCTACAAGATTTCCAACCCGACGATCCTCGCCCGCATAACGCGCGAGGAACTGGAGCAATTGCTTCGTGGTTATGGGTGGACGCCCTACTTCGTCGAGGGACACGAGCCCGCGCTAATGCATGAGGCGATGGCCGCCACGCTCGACACGGTGGTGGAGCAAATCAAAAAAATTCAGCAGGACGCGCGCGTCTACGGCAATGTGACGCGTCCGCGCTGGCCGATGATCGTCCTCAATTCACCCAAGGGTTGGACCGGGCCCAAGGTCGTTGATGGCCTGCAGGTTGAAGGCACTTTCCGTGCGCACCAGGTGCCGCTGTCCGACCCGGCCACCCATCCCGAACACCTCAAGCAGTTGGAAGATTGGCTGAGGAGCTACCGGCCTGAGGAACTCTTCGATGAGCAGGGCCACCTGAAACCGGAGCTGGCTGAACTTGCGCCCAAAGGCGAACGACGCATGGGCGCGAATCCCCACGCCAACGGCGGCATACTGCTCCGCGACCTGCGGATGCCGAATTTCCGCGACTACGCGGTCGACGTGCCCTCGCCGGGAGTTCGCGGCATCGGCGACACCCGTGTGCTCGGGCCTTTCCTGCGCGATGTAACAAAGCTAAACAATGAACAGCGGAATTTCAGGATTTTTGGGCCTGACGAGACGATGTCCAACGGCCTGGAAGCCCTCTTTGAAGTAACCAAACGTCAATGGGACGCGACGACCGCGACGAACGACGAATTTCTTGCGCCCACCGGACGCGTGATGGAAATGCTCAGCGAGCACCAGTGCGAGGGCTGGCTCGAGGGCTACCTGCTCACCGGACGGCACGGACTATTTAATTGCTACGAGGCGTTCATCCACATCGTCGATTCAATGTTCAACCAGCACGCCAAGTGGCTGGAGGTCACGTCATACCTGCCCTGGCGGCGGAAGATAGCTTCGTTAAACTATCTACTGGCCTCGCATGTCTGGCGGCAGGATCACAACGGCTACACTCACCAGGACCCTGGCTTTATTGGCCACGTCATGAACAAAAAGCCCGAGATCGTGCGGGTTTACCTTCCGCCCGACGCCAACTGCCAGCTGTCGGTGATGGACCATTGCCTGCGCAGCCGCCATTACGTCAACGTCGTGATCGCTGGCAAACACCCTGCTCCACAATGGTTGACGATGGACGCCGCCGCCGCGCATTGCGCAGAAGGCATCGGAATCTGGCAATGGGCCGGCAACGACCAGGACTCTGAGCCGGACGTTGTAATGGCCTGCTGCGGCGACGTGCCTACGCTGGAGACGCTCGCCGCTGTCTCGATTCTGCGCCAACATCTGCCCGACTTGAAACTCCGGGTGGTCAACGTCGTCGATCTCCTGAAGCTACAGCCGAAGACCGATCACCCGCACGGCTTAAGCGATCCAGATTTCGATTCACTCTTCACCAAGGATAAGCCGGTCATCTTTGCGTTCCATGGATACCCATGGTTGGTCCACCGGCTGACCTACCGCCGTACCAACCACGAGAACTTGCACGTCCGCGGCTACAAAGAGGAAGGCACGATCACCACCGCCTTCGACATGACCGTACTTAACGATCTGGATCGCTTCCACCTGGTGATGGACGTAATCGACCGCCTGCCGCAGTTGAGTGCCAAGGGGGCTTACCTGAAGCAGCAGCTTCAGGACAAGCTCACCGAACATAAGCATTACATCCGGAAACATGGCGAAGACATGCCGGAAATCCGCAACTGGCAGTGGGGCGCAAAGACGTGACGGGCATACCGACTGTGCTCTCGCACCTTTATCTAATGCGACACGGCGAAACCGCTTGGTCGCTCTCCGGCCAGCATACCGGCCGAACCGACATCCCGCTTACCGAGCAAGGCGAACAGGACGCCCGCGGGCTGGCAGAACGGCTCCACGCTGTGGAGTTCAGCCGCGTGTTCACCAGCCCGCTGCAGCGTGCACGGCGAACGTGTGAGTTGGCCGGGCTGGGTGAGGTTGCGGAAATCGAACCGGACCTCGCGGAGTGGGACTACGGCGACTACGAGGGACAGCGCCCAGTAGACATTCGAAAGGCACGGCCAGACTGGAATGTCTTTCGAGACGGATGTCCAGGCGGCGAATCGCCCGCCCAGGTTTCCGAACGCGCAGATCGGCTGATTGCTCGGCTCCGGACGTTGGAGGGTAACATTGCTCTCTTCTCGCATGGCCACTTTGGGCGTGTCCTGGCCGCTCGTTGGATCGGACTACAGGTAAGGCAAGCGCAGCATTTCCTCCTAGGCACAGCGTCCGTCAGCATTCTCGGTTATGAGCACAACCTCGCCGAAGCGCCGGCCATCGTCTTATGGAACGGCGCTTCGAAAGATTTTTCGACTTAATGCAACGATCGATTGAAGGAACGGAAAGCAAAGGCAGCCAGGCTTCGACTAACCTGCGCTCGCAATTTTTGCCTACTCACCCCGAAGAATTCGCGACCCTTGATATGAGATTAGAAACGTTCGCCGTTCTCATTTAATCAACCGTGAGCAAAGAAAACTCTTCTTCTTGCGAACCAATTTGCAGTTAGGACGTTCTACTTGACCGGCAACGACGCCGGAATTTAAATCAGTCAGGACATAACATGACCAAGGGTATTCTGACGGTGGCGGCCGTGGCCGCAGTCTTATTTGCAATCGCACCGGCTTCAGCAAAGGGAATGAAATGCACTGAGGCAAACATGGCAAAAGCAAACGATATGATGATGAAGATGCCTGATGGCGAGAATAAAGCCATGGGCATGAAGGAAATGACGATGGCGCATGATTCAATGGGCATGAAGAAGATGGGCGACTGCAGCATGCACATGAGCAAGGCGATGAAAATGGGAATGATGAAGTCAAAAATGTAATCTGAAGCCAAAATTTCGCAGACCGATGTGACCGGCTAAACCGAGATGGCAAAAAGCGGCCTAGCAATGGCTCCTTTTTGCCATCTCGCGTGAACCTACAAACATTCAAGTAGTCCCGCTGATCGCGAATCAATCATCCTGTTGGCCTGACGATGCAGACTTGGCGGCCACTGGGGAGTTCGCGTCCCAAACTCTCATCGAGAAGCGGCTTCCTCCAATTCCTCGTCGCCGGCAGGTTCGCCGCGCTTCCGTATCGAAAGGCCTTTTGGGAGGCCGAGACTCAACAGGACGCCCATGACGGTCAGCACAGTTACAAGCAAAAACGAGGCGTGGGGCAGCGGCGCAACGTCGAACAAGATTCCTCCGGCGCGTGCTGACCGTCGACTGGCTGACGTGTAGTCGATCCGCGGCACTGATAAAGTTGCCCGCTGTAACAACCGTGAGGAAGGTTCTGGCCAGTTCGGTGTCCATTGGCACGTTCCTTTGATATCTATCAGGCAGATATCAAGCGTCGATATTATTCGTTTGTCAAAAGTATTCCGTGGCATAGATTTGGTTTATCGACCCGCCCGGTCCCGGTCGCAAGATAATTGGATGGCTGCCACATCAGTCGATCGAAAGTTCCGGCGATAAGGAGACATGCGTGATGGAAAGTCTGCTTCTTATTCTCTTGGTGGTCTACTTCGTGGTGGTGTCCGCGCCGGTCTCAATCAGACTCGTGGGGCTCCTCCTGACGCGCCACAGGTCCAGCAAGCTGCCGCAGAGCAATTTCAAACCCCTCTCATAAGAGGCTTGCCATGATCGAAACGACTTTTCTGAACGTTTTACAGCGGGCAAGGATCTTCACGTCCAACGGTATCGAACGATGAGCAATGAAATGTATCCAAAGGCCACGCCTGAGTTCGCCCAAAAGCGGCGCGAGCTGGCGCCAAAGTCCGAAGCCGCCTTTCAGGCGTTCAGCCAGGTCGTGTTTGCAGAAGGCGCTCTTTCGAACAAGACGAAGCAGCTGATAGCGGTGGCGGTGGCCCATGTGACGCAGTGCCCTTATTGTATCCAGGGCCACACGAAGGCAGCGCTACGGTCGGGAGCGACCGCGCAAGAACTGATGGAAGCGGTCTGGGTCGCCGCGGAAATGAGAGCAGGCGCCGCCTTCGCCCATTCAACGCTGATGTTGGATGTCGTTGAAAGATCGACAAGCTAACGTGTTCGGTTGCCGGACGGGCGATCGACCGCATGTAGGAGGGCGTCATAAAGGCGCAGGTGGTCCAAATTTGTGGATCGAGAGATGTTAGTGCCGCTTTGCGCGGCCAGCGACTGCGCAAGGAGATCGACGAGGAACGAATGACCATCAAAAGCAATCCGAGTTCACGGTTGTCCCGCTCGAGACAAGGGTTAGCTCCAGCTCCGGGAGAGCCGGAGCTCGAATTGAGACGCCACAGCGCGCTGTCCCGGCTGCAGAGCTTTCTCACCGATGGGAGGAAGGCGCCCAAAAGCGTTCTGCAAATTCGGTGGGAGCGCCGCTGGACTGCCGCATCCGGGGCGTGGTTCGCTGTCCTCGCAGCGCTTTTGCTGGGCGGAATAGACTGGTGTGCAGCGGTGATGGTGGCAGCGACCGCGTTCATGCTCGCCCGGAGTGGCGATATGCTCGACGACTACGACGAATAGGCAACTCGAATCCTTCGATCTTCGAAAGGTCAATCGGCGAGGCCAACGAATTGAAGGCGTTCCAGGCGCGGACCGACCACGGCATCTTCGAGATCTTGGCGATCGTCGATCGCGAGGCCGGCACACTAAAAAGATTAAACTGAGCAGTTTTGAACAGTCTTCGTCGTCAATTACTCTAAACTTAGCCTTCACCCTACGAGAGATGGCCCAAACTGGATCTTGAGCCAAACTAACGTGATCAGATACAGCTGTTATAGTTTCTCTTGATAAAGAAGCAAAAGCTCAATGGCAAAGCATCCGACTAGGTCAGGCGGCAGTTCACGTCTTTGGAATTGGTTGCTGCTGATACCGTTCATCGCCCTACTCTGGGTGCCGTTCTATAATTTCGTAGAACCGGCTCTGTGGGGTATCCCGTTTTTTTACTGGTATCAGTTCCTCTGGGTGATTCTCACCTCCGCCCTGATCATTTGGGTGCATTACAAGAACGATTAGCCTCAATCGGCACTTCGTACTTACACGGCTGAATTACGAGACGAACATGAACTGGATCGCGATCATCGTCTTTGTCCTGCTGTTCGGAGCCGTGACGATTATTGGCTTTGCTGCAGCCCATTGGCGCCGTGGCGATCTCGACGTGCTGGATGAATGGGGGCTGGCGGGACGCCGCCTCGGGACAGTCGTCGTCTGGTTTCTGCTCGGCGGTGACGTCTATACCGCCTACACTTTTATTGCCGTACCGGCTCTTGTTTTCGGCGCAGGGGCTATCGGCATTTTCGCGCTGCCTTACACTATCATTGTATATCCGCTGGTCTTTCTGATTCTGCCGCGTATGTGGTCGGTCGCGCATAAACACAATTTCATCACCGCCGGCGACTTTGTCCAAGGCCGGTACGGCAACAAGTGGCTCGTGCTTGCAGTAGCGATCACCGGCATCGTCGCGACCATGCCCTACATCGCGCTACAGTTGCTCGGATTGCAGGTTGTAATCGGCGCCATGGGCGTTGGGACGGTCGGCTTCTATGGCGATCTGCCGCTCATCATCGCCTTTGTCATCCTTGCGGCATTTACTTATACTAGTGGGCTCCGCGCCCCAGCGATGATCGCGGTGGTGAAAGACACGCTTATCTACATCACAGTCCTTGCCATGGTCATCGTGATTCCGATCGAACTTGGTGGCTATGGAAAGATGTTCGCGATGATTCCACCCGCGAAGCTTTTGCTCGCAGGTCCGAAGGACGGCAATCTTGGTCAATTCTCCGCCTATGCAACCTTGGCACTCGGATCGGCTTTTGCCCTATTCCTCTATCCGCACACTATGACGGCCGTGCTCAGCTCGAACAGCCGAGAAGTGATCCGGCGCAATGCAGCTTATCTGCCAGCATATTCTTTTATGCTGGGTCTCCTTGCGCTCACGGGCTTCATGGCCTTGGCTGTGGGGGTCGATAAATTGCCCGAGTTCGCACCACAATTCGCTCAGTACGGGTCGAATTTTGCTGTGCCCGCCCTTATCCTCCACACCTTCCCTGACTGGTTCGCCGGGATAGCGTTCGCGGCTATCGGCATAGGCGGCCTGGTGCCGGCGGCTATCATGTCAATAGCGGCATCGAATCTGTTTACACGCAATATCTATGTCCAGTTCATTCGACCGAATTGCACTCCGAAGCAAGAAGCGCAAAATGCGAAAATCACGTCACTAATTGTCAAGTTCGGTGCCCTTCTTTTCATTATTTTTATGCCTCTCCAATATGCGATACAGCTCCAACTGCTCGGTGGCATCTGGATTAGCCAGACCATTCCCGCGGTCATCGTCGGTCTCTACACGCGCTGGCTTAATCCTTGGGCGCTTATCATAGGCTGGGCAGCGGGTCTTATCGCAGGTACCTGGATGGCTGCCTCGCTCAGTTTCCAGTCTGCCGTTTTCCCGTTGGCAGTCGACGGCTTCACCGTGCCCGGTTACGCAGCACTTTACGCGCTCGCGATCAATTTTGCAGTGAGCATCGTGCTCTCGCTGCTGTTCAACCAGATCTTGGCGACTCGTGGCACGGACCTGACGTCGGCCGCCGATTATCACGTCTGATGCGGCTAAATTCGGTTGCTTCGCGCTGCTTTTAATCGTGAATTCACCTCGGTCTCGACGGCTGAGGTCCGGGAACCTTTCTGCTCACGGATCATCTAATGGGCTTCAACATGTGAGCTATGCGTCGCTTCGGCGCGGCCATGGAAGGGCATACCAGTGACTCCAAATGTACATGCGCTGGATCGCGCAAGAGCGCCGCAACCGGAGGCCCAGAAGCCGAGCCGAGACGAAGTCGAAGCAGCGGTGCGAACGATCATCCGATGGACGGGTGAAGATCCCGACCGTGACGGCTTGATCGAGACGCCGGCTCGCGTGACCCGCTCGTTCGAAGAGTTTTTCTCCGGCTACGGCCAGGACCCGGTTGAGATTCTGGAAAAGACCTTCGAGGAGATCGAAGGCTACGACGAAATGATTGTGCTGCGAGACATTCGTTTTGAAAGCCATTGCGAGCACCACATGGCGCCGATAATTGGCCGGGTCTGGGTTGCCTATATTCCAAACGGCCGCGTGGTCGGCATCTCCAAGCTGGCCCGGGTGGCGGACGTTTATGCCAAGCGCCTGCAGATCCAGGAAAAGATGACGGCGCAAATCGCCAATACCATCAATGATGTGCTCAAGCCGCAGGGCGTTGACGTGATCACCAAGGCGACGCATCACTGCATGACCACCCGCGGCGTGCACAAGCCCGGCACGGACCTGGTCACCAGCCGCATGCTGGGCTGCTTCCGCGACAACGCCCTGACCCGCCAGGAATTCCTTGACATGGCAACTTGATATAAAGTCCAACTTGTCGATCCCTTGTGCGAGAGGAAATGATGATGGCTGAAGAGCAAGCCCCGCCCGCCGGGCCGGATCTCGTCCAAGGCGTTGCATTTAGCGAATTTACCGGCGAGACCTTGCTCGGTCACGTTGGTGATCAGGATGTTCTGCTGGTGCGCTCCGGATCCGGGATCTTCGCCATCGACGCGCATTGCAGTCATTATCACGGGCCGCTCGCGGAGGGGCTCGTGGTCGGCGACAGCATCCGCTGCCCCTGGCATCACGCCTGTTTCGATTTGCGCACCGGGGAAGCGACGCGCGCGCCGGCGTTGAATGCCCTCGCGGTCTGGCAGGTCGAGCACGAGGGCGACCGGATTTTCGTCCGGCGAAAGCGTGAACAGCCGAAGCCGCGGGGCAAGGGACCCGTCGATGCGCCCGGCAATATCGTGATCGTCGGCGGTGGAGCTGCGGGCTTTGCCGCGGCGGAAATGTTGCGGCGGCAGGAGTTTCGCGGCAGCATCGTCATGCTCAGCAACGATACCGCGCCTCCGGTCGACCGGCCGAACCTGTCGAAGGATTATCTTGCCGGCACCGCGCCGGAGGACTGGCTGCCGCTGCGCCCGGAGAGCTTTTACGCGGAGGCCGGCATCGACCTTCGGCTCGAAAGCAATGTCACCTCGATCGATACCAAAGCGCGCAATGTCATCGTCGCCGATGGTGGCACCATTCCCTACGACCGTCTGCTGTTGGCGACAGGTGCCGAGCCGGTGCGGCTGCCGATCCCCGGCGCCGACCAGCCGCATGTCCATACGCTGCGCTCGCTTGCGGATTGCCGGGCGATCATTGACGCTATGAACGGTGCGCGCCGCGCAATCGTGATCGGCGCCAGCTTTATCGGCCTCGAGGCCGCGGCGGCATTGCGCGCGCGCGATATCGAGGTCCACGTCGTCGCGCCGGAGCAACGGCCGATGGAACGCGTGCTTGGGCCTGACATGGGCGATTTCGTCCGTGCGCTGCACGAAGAGCACGGCGTCATCTTCCATCTCGGCGATACCGTGGTCACGATCGATGGCAAGCGCGCGACGCTCAAAAGCGGCGGCGTGTTGGAGGCAGATCTAGTCGTCGTTGGCGTCGGGGTGCGTCCGCGCATGGCGGTGGCCGAACAGGCCGGCCTTGCGCTCGACCGCGGCGTGGTCGTGAGTGCTTTTCTCGAAACCAGCATCCCCGGAGTCTATGCCGCGGGAGATATCGCGCGCTGGCCTGATCCGCATTCCCAGGAGAACATTCGGGTCGAGCATTGGGTGGTGGCGGAACGCCAGGGCCAGACCGCCGCGCGCAATATGCTGGGGCAGCGTGAGACCTTCGATGCGGTACCGTTCTTCTGGAGCCAGCACTACGATGTGCCGATCAATTATGTAGGGCACGCCGAGCAGTGGGACGAGATTGGGATCGACGGCGATATCGCTGCGAGGGATTGTCTGCTGAAATACAAGAGCAAGGGCCGCATTCTAGCCGTTGCCTCGGTTTATCGCGATCTTCCCAGCCTTCAGGCCGAACTTGAGATGGAACGGAAAACAATGCGTTGAGCGCGTTATCGCCTCCAGTTATCGCGCACCGCGTGACGATGCGCGACAGCTTCTTTTAGATAAAAGTTTGCGAGCATAAAAATAGTTTCTTATCAGCTTCGCCCGTCGGCAAAGCCTAGATCCGCCTTTGCTTCCGAGCTCATCATCTCCGGCGTCCACTGCGGATCGTAGGTAAGGTCGATGTTCACAAGCTCTACGCCGGGTACGCTCCATGCGCTGTTGGCAACACCTTCTTTCAGGAAGCCGGTAGCGGGGCAACCCGGCGTCGTCGTGGTCATCGTGATACAGGCGACGCCGCCATCCTTGACCGTGATGTCGTAGACGAAGCCGAGGTCGACGATGTTGTGGCCGAGCTCCGGATCGATCACGATTCGAAGCGCTTCCCTGATCTGTCCGACCAGATCTTTGTTGGCAACCGTACTCATGTCGAGGCTCGTGGTGAGGCCCCGACGCGGACGAGCACTTTGTACGTCGATCCATCGGCCTCGAAGCCGCCGCGCCATTGGTGGCCGCGCTTGGCGAGTTCGGGAAACAGGAAAACCGGTTCCCGGCAGAGGAGGGCGGACAACGCCTCGCCCTCGCTCATGGTCTCGATCGCCGCAAGTATCCTGACCATGGGCTCGGGCGGATCGAGGTCGCGGTTGTCGAGATGTTTCGTCGGTGCCGGCCAAGCAGCTTCGGCGGTCGTCGCTTTAGGCTGAAGGATGCCGTCGCCTGCGTCCGATTGCGAGGGATGGAACAGCACTTCCCACTCGCCGCCCTCGAGTTCCCTGGCTTCATGCGTGAAACCTCGCGATCCCATGACCCCGAACAGCGGCACCGGTTTGAACGTCGCGAACAGTCGCAGCCCCTGAGCGGGCTCGAGCGCCTCCAGTGCCTCCATGATCTTTCCGAACGGCTCGCCTCCGGCGCGCAGGATCGGCCGCACGTCGACATCCAGGAATGTGGTGGTCATATTTCTTCTCCATGTTCAAAAACGACCGGTGCGTGTACCGAAAACCTAAACCCGGGCGTAGTGGTGATGGAGTCCGCCGAGGATGGGGAACGATTTGATGCTTCCGTTCCGCTGAACTGGGCGAGAAACCGGCGCATCTTTGTCCAATGACCGATGCGTTCTGATGTCGTTGTAATAGCGTGCGTAGGATCGCAGGATCCGGCGTAGATGCGCCTCACCAAAAACGACGATATGA
>Ga0208715_1000677_pt1 | contig 10852 bp, 10 predicted proteins | sample NGESurshal092012_3_FD_184473 | JGI IMG/M metagenome (GOLD analysis project Ga0208715, IMG submission 184473) | Arctic peat soil microbial communities from Barrow, Alaska - NGEE Surface sample 210 shallow-092012 (SPAdes) | ecosystem: Environmental > Terrestrial > Soil > Wetlands > Peat ... | reverse complement strand
GAGGACCCTTCGGAGCCGTCCTGTAGGGGGAGGCTTCAAACTGCCATGAGCTGCTTCGGACAAAATCCGCGGTGGTGAACGTCATGGTCAAAAGGCGTGACATTTGATCACGTCATGTATGGATGAGAGAGACGAGCGCAAGCGAACCTCTGTCGAAGCATCGAAATGCTTTAGGTGGCATCAAAACCGGGGCCTCACTACTGCTCCGGGAAAAGTATGGCGGAAACCTACTTACTGGCCATGCGGTGTCCGGTGTGAAGCGCGAGCCCGTGAGCGACATCGACACTGCAGTGGTGGATAGTCTGAAAGTGCTTGACCTCAAATGGCCGATTAGAGAAGCGGACATCGCGCCTACTGAGGTATAGGCGCTCGGTTGTGTGCCATATCTCACTCGCCGCCCAGTCGCAAAGTGCTAGGCTTTAGCCATTGCAGAAGGCGTGGTCCTGAGGCTCTGAGGAGGGCTACATGAGACAGCGCGATTTCTTCAAAGTGATTGCTGGCTCAGCAGCCGCGTGGCCGCTCGCGGCATGCGCGCACCGGCCTGACCGAATGCTGCGAATCGACTTGCAGGCGCTTGCCGCGCGGCGCGCAGGCGACTGCTAGGGCGATCGCATGGCGAAGATCATCACCTTGACGCCCAACCCCGCGATTGATCTGTCGACATCGGTCGATCGCGTCGCTCCGACGCGCAAGCTGCGTTGCGCAGGGCTACGACGCGATCCCGGAGGTGGGGGCGTTAACGTCGCTCGTGTGGTCAAGAGATTCGGTGGCGATGTCGAAGCCATCCTTCCCGTCGGTGGATTTGCGGGACAGCTTCTCCGCCGCCTCATCAGGGACGAAGGAATTTCAAACCGCATCATCGAAGTCGATGCCGAGACCCGCGAGGACTTTTCCGTCTCCGAACTGAGCACGGATGCCCAGTATCGTTTCGTTTTTCCTGGCGAGCCGTTGGGTGACTCGGAATGGCGCGCGTGCCTTTCCATGCTAGCTGCCACCACGCCAGCGCCGAAATTCGTCGTGGGCAGCGGCAGCCTGCCGCCTGGGGTGCCGGATGATTTCTATGCACAGGCGGCTGCGATCGCGCGAAATCTCGGAGCGAAATTTGCCCTCGACACATCGGGGCCGCCGCTTGCGGCAGCCATCGCGCAAGGTGTTGACCTGATTAAGCCAAATCTGCGGGAAATGCGCGAGCTCACCGGCGCGTCACTTGCTGACCAGAACGACTGGATTGCCGCAGCGCGCAAATACATTGACGCGGGACAGGTCGAAATCGTCGCGCTGTCGCTTGGTCATCTCGGCGCGCTGCTTGTCACGCGGGATCAGGCCTTGCGGTCGCAGGCGCTGCCAATCAAGCCGGTCAGCGCGGTCGGCGCTGGCGACAGCTTTCTCGGCGCAATCGTGTTCAGCCTAGCCAAGGGCGACAGCCCTACCGATGCATTTCGGCTCGCCGTCGCGGCTGGCTCGGCGGCGCTGGTCAACGAGGGAACCGAGCTTTGCCGGCCAGCGGATGCGTACCGCCTCAGCACTATGGTCACGATCGAGCCTGTTTGAGGTTATGATTGTTGGAATGGCGGACCGCCCGATCGACGAGCCAGTTGAATGCGCCCTGCGCGACGACGAATTCGACTGCGGATTGGGTAGGCTCTCTCAGCGACATGGCGTTTGAAATGCCCAACGATCCACTTGCTTCGATCCGTGGCCTCAGCGAGGCGGATGCGCAGACTAGGCTGAAGACCGGAGGGTACAACGAGTTGCCCCGGCCGAATCGGCGCACACCGCTGCGCATCATCCTTGAGGTCATGCGTGAGCCAATGTTGGCTCTGCTGCTCGGCGGCGGCGTGATTTATCTGGCGCTCGGAGACCTGAAAGAAGCGGTCATCCTGCTCGTCTTCGCAACCATGTCGGTCCTGATCACGGTCGTGCAAGAAACTCGCACCGAGCGCGTTCTGGAGGCGCTACGCGACCTTACCAGTCCGCGTGCGCTCGTCATTCGCGATGGCGCACGCAAACGAATCGCCGGCCGCGAGGTGGTGCGTGGCGATGCCGTCGTGCTTGCGGAGGGAGACCGTGTGCCGGCCGACGCGGTGCTTGTGCAAAGTCATGACCTGCAGATTGATGAGTCGCTGCTGACCGGCGAGTCCGTGCCGGTGCGCAAGATCGCCAGTGTTGATATCGCTCCATCCAAAGATCGTCGGCCGGGTGGCGATGACCTGCCCTATGTGTTTTCCGGTTCGCTGGTCGTGCGCGGGACGGGAATAGGCGAGGTGATCGCGATCGGCGCATTGAGTGAAATCGGCAAGATTGGTCACTCGCTCAGCACGCTGGAGACGGAGCCGCCACGGCTGCAGGCGCAAACGCGCCGGCTTGTGTGGGTGTTCGCCCTGGTCGGGGGAGCGGTGAGCGTGCTGGCGGTGCTGCTCTACGGCATGTTGCGCGGTGGATGGCTAGACGCGGTGCTTGCTGGCATCGCGCTCGGCATGTCGATGCTGCCCGAAGAGTTCCCGGTCGTGCTCACCGTGTTCATGGCAATGGGTGCTTGGCGTATCTCGCGCGCGCGTGTGCTGACGCGGCGCGCCGCAGCCATCGAAACGCTCGGCTCCGCGACAGTGTTGTGTACTGACAAGACCGGCACGCTGACTGAGAACCGCATGTCGATTGCCGAGTTGCGGCTCAAGCCCAATGAAATTTTCCGACCTCGCGAGATGTCCGGTGCAAAAATGCCGGAGGACTTCCATGATTTGGTCGAGTTCGGCGTTCTCGCCAGTGCGCAGGACCCGTTCGACCCGATGGAGAAGGCATTTCATGACCTCGGTGGCGAACAATTGGCCGAGACCGAGCATCTGCACGGCGCCGATTGGAAGCTCGTGCACGCTTATGGGCTTCGCCCCGGTCTCCTCGCCATGTCACACGTTTGGCAGGCAGCCGACGGAAGAAAAGAGTTCGTCATCGCCGCCAAGGGGGCACCTGAAGCCATCGCCGATCTTTGCCACCTCGGCACCGCGGATCTCGCCGCGCTGACAGAGTCCGTCGACGCCATGGCCGACGAAGGCTTGCGTGTTTTGGGAGTGGCCCGCGCTGCCTTCGCGGGGCAGCCATGGCCAGACTCGCAGCACGATTTCACGTTTGAGTTCTTGGGTCTGGTCGGACTTGCCGATCCGCTGCGGCAAAGTGTGCCCAATGCCGTGGGCGAATGCCGGTCGGCTGGCATCAAAGTGATTATGATTACGGGCGATTACCCGGCAACGGCCAGAGCAATCGCCCGCCAGGCGGGTCTCAACGCCGAAGACTTCGTGACAGGCGAAGAGCTCGAAAGCCTCAGCCTGGCGGAGTTGGCTCAGCGCGTGCGGACAGCAACTGTGTTTGCGCGGATCATGCCGGAGCAGAAGCTCCGTATCGTCAATGCGTTTAAATCGAACGGCGAAATAGTGGCGATGACCGGCGACGGCGTCAACGATGCGCCCTCGCTCAAAGCGGCGCACATCGGCATTGCCATGGGAGGCCGCGGCACGGACGTAGCGCGCGAGGCATCGTCAATCGTCTTGCTCGATGACGACTTCGGTTCGATCGTCAAGTCCGTCCGGCTCGGCCGCCGAATTTACGACAACCTTCGCAAAGCGATGGGCTTTATCTTCGCTGTGCATGTTCCGATAGCCGGCTTGGCGTTGCTGCCGCTGGTGTTTGGCTTGCCGATCCTGTTTGGGCCGATGCATATTGCGTTTCTGGAGATGGTGATCGATCCGGTGTGTTCGCTGGTATTCGAGGCCGAGACCGAGGAAGACGATGTAATGCGACGACCGCCGCGCGCCCCCGATCAGCCGCTGTTCTCTGGCCCCTTGATTATCTGGAGTCTCTTGCAGGGAGCGTTCGCGTTTGCGCTCGTCGCCGCTATCTTCATCGTGGCATTCAGGCGGGGTTTGCCGGAGGACGAAGTGCGGGCGCTGGCATTCTTTTCATTGGTTCTGACGATTGTCAGTCTGATTTTTGTCAACCGATCCTTCAGCGCATCGTTGATCACCGCTCTCAGCCGGCCGAATTCGGCCCTCGCACTGGTTCTCCTAGCGGTCGCTACGATGTTGAGCCTGACGCTACTTTGGCCGTTCGCAACTGGGCTCTTCCGCTTCGGGCCTCTGCACTTGGACGATCTGGTCTTGACACTAGGGGCAGGCGTTCTTGTGCTTGTTTTCCTAGAACTCATGAAGCCCCTATGGCGCAAACGGCTACGATCGTAACTGGACCAAAATCGCGGGCGTGCGTCGTCAGAATGTCTGGTTGTGGCACTTCGAGTCGTTCGCTGCATTGCAGCGCCACGGCAGCTATTGGTAGGAAAGCGGAACTAGCGCGACCATCGTGAATCTGTCGCGAATGACTTATCTCGGACACTGATCAGCAATTGGTCACCAACGTCGACTTATGAGCACGAACCCTAGTCTTTGATACATTTGCCTTGAACGGGCTGGTTCACGGCGGCGGGCTGCCCAGCGATTGCCGAAACCCACCAAAATTCGCCGGTCTTTTTATTGATAATGATGCTAACGGCGCCAACAGTAGGTTCCTTATGACCCTGTTCAATTTTCGAAATCGACGATGTGGCGACTATCCCATAGTCATTATTTTCTTCGATGCGGTACGTTTGATGAAAATTGGCCTCAATTAGGTTCGGCGGTGACACCTCAAAGCGAGTGACGGTGGGCCGGTTATCAGGGGCTGAGGAGTGGGTACAGGTCCACGTCTCGGTCCACTTCTCTGCCGCGTGTACCGATGTTGCACATGCGAAAAAAGCAACTGCCACAAACATCCATCTTTTCATCGTCTGTCCTCCTTCAATCTGACAGCCGCAGCCGACTAAGTAAATTAGCCGAGCGCCAATGAGTAGGTAGGACGCAGTCGATCTAGTACTCTAAAGAACTCTACCTTTGCTACAGCGTCTTAGCGCTTAAATGACTGCGCATAGCCATCGCCTCTAATCGATTGTATCGATACGCTCCCGACGGTCGCGACGACCACAACGCCCGCCGCTCCAAGCAATTGTTGCACACCGTGCATCGGCGATCTTCGAATATTGCGCGCTCAATTTATGTTTCATGAAATTGAAACTTTCCATTGGATTCTTTTCGAAAATCAACTGTGTCCAGCACTTTACCTTTTTCACCAAGTTTGCGGCGAACCAGATACTGCACGCGAATTGTGTGAATGGTCTTGAACTCAGGGCCATCTTCGATCGCTTTAATTACGACCGGCGCTATGGCTATTGCCTCATTGTTGCATGCGCCATGGTTAGCATCGTTCAAATTGCTGTTGACGCGAGCTGCCGTCAAAATATTGCCGCTTATCGCCACCTCGACCGTATTTTCTTGAGCGCCAACTTTTTGAATGACAGACTTTTTGATATTTTCTAATATTGCAGTTCGCTGCCGATCATCCCCTAGCGACGGAGTCTGCGCGAGCACCATCGTGTTGGTAGCTGCACACAAGCACGCCGCTATGTAACCAACGGCGAAGAGATATTTAAACATTTGCTTCTCCACGTTGGGCGAGTTGCAACAAAGAAAGGCAGTTTCATATTCTCTCAACAATGATTTAGATCAAAAAGCTCAAAGGCTCTTTTTGGCTCCCCTGACGAACTCGATCGGAAAGGAATTTATGCGCATACGGCCACGCCAAATTTCACTCAGACCAAACCATCGCCATCAACTGGCATTTGTCGTTATCGCCCCAGATGTCGCGACCGGGTATGGCTTCGGCTCAACCGTTGCTGCGGAAAGTCGGCGATAAAGGTCACGCCGGCGAGCGAGCGGCCACCAATCGTACAAAAATATTTCGAGAGGGCGCCAATTCGATACCCAGCCGAGGATTAGAAAACTCTCCTCGACCAGGCGTTTGAACGGAGTCTCAATCAAGTAGCCGGCTGTGAGGTGCGCCGACACGAGACACGCAATCAGGATAGGCACGCCGATGCCGAGCGAACGGCGACCGACCCGAAAAAGCTCATTGAGGTCGCGCTGAAGGACGCCCGCCCGATCGGAGAAATATCGGCTGAATGCTTCGCTGAGTTCCCGCGCTATCTTCGTCTGAGCTTCGGTGTCCGGGAAGTGAATAGCAATCTTGATTAGCTGGTCGGCAGCTAATTCGCGTGCCCAACCAACAATATATTCCTCTGCCTCTCTGTCGAGAGATCGTTCCCGAAAAGGAAACGGGTCAAGCGTATGGAAAAGCTGAGCAATGTCGTCGACGCGAAGTTCGATCACGTCCTCTGTGTTTGCGGTTGTCATGGGCTCGCAAGTCCGGTCGCGGGCGGCCTTTCGGGCCACCGGCATCATATAATAGCAGGGTCAAGTTAGAGTTGCCCCGGGCGTCGTGTGTTGCGCCATGTCAAAGCGTGAGAACGCAAGGAACTGATAGAGCTGCCTGCGCTAAGATCGCTAGAGGCCAATTTCCATGGATTACTGGTGGCTTTTTTTCGCGGTCGGATTCGTAGCACAACTGGTCGACGGCGCGCTTGGCATGGCCTACGGCGTGCTGACGAACACCGCGCTACTGGCCATAGGCCTGCCGCCGGCACACGCGAGCGCGCTGGTTCATACCGCTGAAATCTTCACCACGAGCGCATCGGCGGCTTCGCACATCTATCATCGCAATGTGGATTGGCGGATGGTGGCGCGCCTCGGAGTGACCGGTGTGCTGGGCGCCATCTTGGGTGCGTGGATTCTATCGAATGTCGACGTCACCGCCGCGCGCCGGTTCGTCTATGGCTATTTGCTGATCATGGGTGTCTATATTCTCTGGAAATCGATGCGGATCGCGCTGGCACCACGAAAGCCCTCCGGCTGGACTGCGCCGCTCGGATTTGTCGCAGGATTTCTCGACGCGAGCGGTGGTGGCGGCTGGGGACCGATGATGACCTCAACACTCGTCGGCTCGGGGCATGCGCCGCGCTACGCCGTGGGCTCGGTCAACACCACTGAATTCTTCGTGACCGTCGCAGCGGCTACCACATTCTTTACGGAACTTGGTAGCTCGTCGCTGGAACACCTCATTCCACTCGTACTTGGCGCAGTACTGGCGGCGCCGTTCGGGGGGTGGGTGGTCAAGCGCGTGCCGGCGCGGGGCCTGATGACCGCCGTGGGCGTGCTGATCGTGATCCTCTCTATCGTGCAGCTTATCCGTGCGTTCCGGTTCATCTAGCCCGACTTTCCCACTATAACGATCGTCGACATCGTAGGGGCGAAATATCGATGCGTATGGTGCCGCTCTTTAGCCTCCATGTAATCATGCGGCTAGTTTGAGAGCGTAGGAATGCGGTTGGTCCGATGAGTCCTGCGAGTTGTTTTGAGTTCGTGCTCATCGTTCGCTCCTAATCAAAGAGTGGCGCGCATGCGCGCGCGCATAGCAGAATTTGTTACAGCGTTCAGAACGCGAGACCGCAATTGATTAGCATACCAGAATTTCTGACAACAGCGCCGCGGCACTTGTTCTTCACGGGCAAAGGCGGCGTTGGAAAGACATCGCTCGCGTGCGCAAGCGCTGTCCTGCTGGCAGACAAAGGCCGCCGCGTACTCTTAGTGAGTACCGATCCGGCATCGAACCTTGACGCTGTTCTTGGCACCGAGCTTGCGAATAGCCCGACGCCGGTTGCCGGGGTCCCTAATCTTCAGGCCATGAACATCGACCCTGAACAGGCCACGCGCGAGTATCGCGAACGGACGGTCGGGCCGTACCGAAGCGCGCTGCCGTCGCAAGAACTCAAGTTGCTCGAAGAAAGACTGTCGGGAGCTTGCACCGTCGAAGTTGCAGCGTTTGACGAGTTTGCCTTGCTTCTGAGCGACCCGGACAGAACGCAAGAATTTGATCATGTGATTTTCGATACGGCACCGACCGGTCATACACTGCGTCTGCTTGAATTGCCTGCGGCCTGGACCGGATTTCTCGAAAGTGCGCCTGGCGATGTGTCCTGCCTTGGCCCGTTATCGGGTCTGAAGACGCAACGTGAACGCTACGCGCGCACGGTTGGCGCACTCGCGGACCCAAAGCTGACCGCGATCATACTGGTGGCACGCCCCGAGCGCGTTGCGCTGATGGAGGCCGCGCGCACGAGCACGGAGCTGCGTGGCCAGGCGATGACGAATCAACTGCTGGTCATCAATGGTGTGTTTCACGCATCTGATCATAACGATCCGCTTGCTGCTGCTTTTGAACGGCGAGGAGCAGAGGCCCTCTTGCATATCCCTGAAGAGGTAGCTCCCCTCCCGCGGGCGGAAATTCCTTTGCATGGAACCAACATCGTAGGACTCGACGCACTAAGGTCGTTGTTCACGCCATTGCAGCGAGTGGATGCTGGTCCTTCCGCGCCGGTGGCTTTGCGACAAGACATCTCTTGCCTGGCTGATCTTGTCGACGAACTCAGCCTATCTGAGCACGGACTCGTCATGGTCATGGGCAAGGGGGGCGTCGGAAAAACGACAGTCGCTGCGGCCGTGGCAGTGTCGCTGGCAAAGCGAGGGATGCCCGTGCATCTCACAACGACCGACCCCGCGCAGCACATCTGGGAGACGCTCCAGTCCGAAGTGGCTGGACTGCGCGTAAGTTACATCGATCCGAAGCATGAAGTGCGACAGTATCGGGAGGATATGCTGGAATCGGCGCGGGCGACCCTTTCCGCAGAGAAGCTTTCGCTCTTTGAGGAGGAGTTGAAGTCACCCTGCTACGAGGAAGTCGCCGTCTTTAAAGCCTTCTCACGCATCGTCACGGGAGCGAGGAAGGAGTTGGTGGTCATGGATACCGCCCCAACCGGTCATACGCTTCTCTTGCTGGACACCGCCGGCACTTACCACCGGCAATTGACGCAGCAGGTAGGTGTTACTCCCGGGCGTGTCCGCACACCCCTTATGCTCCTGCAGGACCCAGAGCACACCAAAGTCCTGATTGTCGCCTTGCCGGAGACGACGCCCGTGCTCGAAGCGAGCGCGCTGCAGGACGACTTGCGCCGGGCCCAGATCGAGCCGTTCGCGTGGGTTATCAACGGCAGTCTTGCCGCGGCTCAACCGCGCGATCCGGTGTTGCGCGCCCGTGCGGCTGCCGAGATTCCTCAGATACGCAAAGTCAAAGAGCTGCTTGCGAAGCGCGTTGTATTGATTCCATTCCAAGCAGAAGAACCCGTCGGCGTCGAACGCCTGAACTCTCTTGCAGTCGGTGTGGCGAAACATCGTGCCGCCTCTGATCTCGCAGCAAAAATGTGACAGTGAATGACAGAAGAAATCGATCAACTTTCAAGAATAACGACCCGGCCCGTTTCGGAGCGCCTCAACCGGGAATGCTTCTGCATCACACTGGACCGTGATGCGCTGTGTCAGGCGCTCGAACGGGAGGTCAGTGATCCGGACTTCTGCGCCACATTTATTAAGACGCGGCCGCATCTGTTCTCGAATGCCCCGGTATTCCTGTCGGAGTCTGACACCGGCGGAATGACTCGGATCGTGTATGCAATCGAAGCCGCGACCCGGTTGCCCGCCTATCGAGAAGCCGTGCTGTCTTGGGCTCCCGAGATCGCACGACGTGATTTCGGGCCGCGTGGTGTCTTCATGGGCTATGACTTCCATCTTGCTGCGGACGGGCCCAAGTTGATCGAAGTCAACACCAATGCGGGCGGCGCCTTCCTGAATGCGCTGTTGGCAAAGGCTCAACGGGTCTGCTGTCCCGAAGTCGAGGTTGCGCTGAGCAGATCCGAGGCTGCCGATTTCGAGGCGGCTGTCCTGCGCATGTTCCAGCGCGAGTGGGTGTTGCAGTGCGGGACAGGCACGCCAGGGCGGATTGCTATCGTCGATGATCGGCCCGAGGAACAGTATCTTTATCCGGAGTTTCTCTTGGCCCAACGGTTCTTCCAAAAGCACGGGATCGACGTGATTATTGCCGATGGAAGAAAGCTTCGGCACGAGCGCAGCCAATTGCTGAGCGAGAGACAACCTGTCGATCTTGTCTACAATCGACTGGTCGATTTTTCTTTCGACAATCCCGAGCACCAGGCTCTGCGGGCTGCCTATCTCGACGACGCTGTCGTCGTTACCCCCAATCCGCGCGTGCATGCGCTTTACGCCGATAAGCGCAATTTAGTGCTGCTGTCCGATCAGGCAGAACTGCGCTCGTGGGAGCTTTCACCGGAGATGCTCGCCGATCTCGCGGGCGTGCCGCACACGGTGCTAGTGACCAATGATAATGCGCAGGCGCTTTGGATGGCCAGGAAGAAGTTTTTCTTCAAACCAGCGGGCGGCCATGGAAGCAAAGCAGTCTATCGCGGAGACAAGCTGACGAAAGGGGTGTGGGCGGAGATCATTCGAGGCGGGTATGTCGCTCAGGATTTCGCGGCACCAAGCGAGCGCATGATCAAGCTCGATGGTAGGGCGGAGCGACGCAAAACGGATGTCCGGCTCTACACTTATGATGGCCAAATATTGCTCACCGCTGCGCGTCTTTACCAAGGGCAAACGACGAATTTCCGGACGCCAGGTGGCGGGTTCGCGCCGGTGTTTACGATTTAACGCAGCGCATCTCATGTGATGCCAACGATGGCATCGTCTCGACCGCGAGCTTAATCGTCGGTGCTGTTGAACAAGGATGAGGAGAGAAAGCGTCATGCCCCCCGCCGCCGTACGCCGATTGCGGACAGGCTCGTTCACACTGTCTCGCATTCTATTCCGCACCAATATGATTAGCGGAAACACACCAGAAATTCCTTTGGGGCTGCTTTCGGAACTTGTCGTTGGTCCATGTCGGGTGCTCGGGATGAGCATTCGACGGGAGATTACACCGAAAGAGCTCTCCTGGCTTCCTGATAGTTGGCATGCCGATCTCGCGCGGCCAG
>Ga0208715_1000675_pt1 | contig 10882 bp, 10 predicted proteins | sample NGESurshal092012_3_FD_184473 | JGI IMG/M metagenome (GOLD analysis project Ga0208715, IMG submission 184473) | Arctic peat soil microbial communities from Barrow, Alaska - NGEE Surface sample 210 shallow-092012 (SPAdes) | ecosystem: Environmental > Terrestrial > Soil > Wetlands > Peat ... | reverse complement strand
GACGCTGACGATCGTGGACAACACTGCCGGCGGCCCGCAGGTCGTGGACCTCGACGGCTGGGGGGAGTGACGCCGGTGCGGCCGGCGCAGCGGCCGCGGTAGCGACCCAGGCCGGTCCGACGGATCCGGCAGGTCGGCAAGGGCCCGCTCCGGCGAAAGCCACCGGAGCGGGCCCTTCGCCGTGCGAAGTCACGGTTGGGCCGGCCTGCGCCGCCCCGGCACCGCCGCGGTGTGGGCCACCATCCCCAGTGCCCGGACCAGCCAGGCGCGCGCCGACGTCCGCGGCCCGGGGGTGCCGGTCACCGGGTTATGGGATCACAGGTAGAGACCGGTCGCCCCGTCGTCCAGCCGGCGAGCGGCCACGGCGTGGATGTCGCGCTCGCGCAGCAACAGGTAACCGCCGCCCTGCAGCTCGACCTCGGCCCGCTCCTCCGGGTCGAACAGGACGCGGTCGCCCACCTCGACGCTGCGGACGTTCCCGCCGACGGCATCCACTCGGGCCCAGGCCAGCCGGCGCCCCATCTGGGCCGTGGCCGGGATGACAATGCCCCCGGTAGACCGGCGCTCGCCGGCGTCGGAGTCGCTGGAGACGAGCACGCGGTCATGCAGCATCCGAATCGGGAGCTTGTCGCCGCCCCCGGCCGCCGCGCCGCCCCTGGGCTCCGTCACGGCTGCGACGGTACCTGCCAGCGGCGCGCCGGCGATGGTGCGGGGGCGGGGGCGGGGCAAAACGGTCGGCGGAGGCTGGCAGGATGGCTCCCGCGCGAGTCGGAGGGAGGCGAGGCATGGCGATCTCCCGCACGGCCGCGCCCCAGGGGTCCGCAGCCCTCGACGCACCTGGGCAGTCCGCCGACAACGCCGGGTACGCCGCCACCAAGACCCGACTGCTCGGCGAGCTCGCGGCGATTCCGTCGACGCAGCCGGTCCGGCTGGCCAAGCGGACCTCTAACCTGTTCCGTCAGCGCCAACCCGGCGCCGCGGCCGGTCTCGACGTTTCCGGCCTGGCCGGCGTGCTGGCGGTCGACCCCGTCGCCCGCACCGCGGACGTGCTCGGCATGACGACGTACGAGCAGCTGGTGGACGCCACCTTGCCCCATGGGTTGATGCCGCTGGTCGTGCCACAACTCAAGACCATCACGCTCGGGGGCGCGGTGACCGGTCTCGGGATCGAGTCCTCGTCGTTCCGCAACGGGCTGCCGCACGAGTCGGTGGTCGAGATGGACATCCTCACCGGCGACGGCCGGATCGTCACCGCCCGCCCGGACAACGATCACCGCGACCTGTTCTACGGTTTCCCCAACTCCTACGGCACGCTCGGGTACGCGCTGCGGTTGACCATCGAGCTGGAGCCGGTCGCGCCGTACGTCCATCTGCGCCACGTGCGCCACCGCGATGCGACCGCGGCTTTCGCTCATCTGGCCGCCATCTGCGCCGGCGGCGAGCATGCGGGCGCCCGGGTGGACTTCGTCGACGGCACGGTCTTCGCCCCCGACGACATCCGGATCACCGTCGGGCAGTGGGCGCCGACTGCTCCGTACCACAGCGACTACACCGGGATGGAGATCTACTACCGCTCGGTGCAGCGCCGCCGCGAGGACTACCTGACCGTCCGGGACTACCTGTGGCGCTGGGACACCGACTGGTTCTGGTGCTCGGGGGCGTTCGGCGTGCAGCGATCGAGCGTCCGGCGACTGGTGCCCAAGCGCTACCTGCGCTCCGATGTCTACTGGAAGCTGGTGGCGTTCGAGCGCCGGCACGGGCCGATGCGCCGCATCGACGAGCTCCGCGGCCGACCCGAGCGCGAGCTGGTCATCCAGGACGTCGAAGTGCCGATCGAGCGGGCCGCGGAGTTCTTGGACTTCTTCGACCGCGACGTCGGCATCCGCCCGGTGTGGATCTGCCCGCTGCGGCAGCGGGATCCGGCGGTCACCTGGGACCTCTACGCCTTGGACCCCTCGATTCGCTACGTCAATGTCGGCTTCTGGGCGTCCGTACCGTTGCGGCCCGGGCAGTCCGACGGGGCGCACAACCGAGCGATCGAGCAGAAGGTGGCCGAGCTGGGCGGGCGCAAGTCGCTGTACTCCACGGCGTACTACCCGCCGGAGGAGTTCTGGGCGACCTACAACGGACCGGCCTACCAGCGGTTCAAGACGGCGTACGACGGCAGTGGCCGGCTGCTCGACCTCTACGCCAAGTGCGTGGAGCGGCGGTGAGTATGTCGGGCGGCCCAACGGACACGGGAGGACGGATGCAGCTGGCGGAGGCCTTCGAGCGGGTCATCGGCGCGGGCACGCCGGTGGAGTTCCAGGCGTACGACGGCAGCCGGAGCGGCCCGGTGGGCTGCGACGTCCGGCTGACCATCAAGTCGCCGCGGGCGGTGAGCTCCCTGGTGCTCTCCCCCGGCGAGCTCGGTCTGGCCCGGGTCTACGTCGCCGGTGACCTCGACGTCGACGGTGACCTGCACACCGCGCTGCGGCGGCTGTCGGAGCGAGCCGGCAACCTGAGCTGGCGGGAGCGGCTCGAGGTAATGCGCTCGCTGGGGATCCAGGCGTTGCGGCCGTACGCGCCGCCGGGCATCGAGGTCCGCATGTTGCCCGGCCGGCGGCACTCCCAACGCCGCGACAGTCAAGCGATCTCGCACCACTACGACGTGTCCAACCGGTTCTACGAATGGGTGCTCGGACCGTCGATGGCCTACACGTGCGCGGTCTACCCGAGCGCGGCGGCGACGCTGGAGCAGGCGCAGTTCACCAAGTTCGACCTGGTGGCCCGCAAGCTCGGCCTGGGTCCCGGGATGCGACTGCTCGACGTCGGCTGCGGCTGGGGCGGGATGGTGATGCACGCCGCGCAGGAGTACGGCGTGCGGGCGCTTGGGGTGACGTTGTCCCGCCAGCAGGCGGAGTGGGCGCAGAAGGCGATCGCCGACGCCGGGCTGTCCGACCTGGCCGAGGTGCGCCACCTCGACTACCGAGAGGTGACCGAGGCCGGGTTTGACGCGGTCTCCTCCATCGGGCTCACCGAGCACATCGGCGCTTCCCAGCTGCCGGCGTACTTCCGGTTCCTGCACGCCCGACTGCGTCCGCAGGGCCGGCTGCTCAACCACTGCATCATGCGCCCGACCAACACCGAGCCGCGGATCCACCGCCGCGGGTTCATCAACCGATATGTCTTCCCCGACGGGGAGCTGATGGGGCTCGGGCACATCGCGTCGGTGATGCAGGACAACGGCTTCGAGATTCGGCACGAAGAGAACCTGCGCGAGCACTACGCGATGACGCTGGCGGCTTGGGGAGACAACCTGGAGGCGCACTGGGACGAGGCCGTGGCCGAAGTAGGGATGGCCAAGGCCCGGGTGTGGCGGCTGTACATGGCGGGCTCGCGGCTGGCCTTCGAACGCAACGGCCTCCAGCTGCACCAGCTGCTCGGCGTGCGCGCCGATGGTGGTGACTCGGGTATGCCGCTGCGGCCGAACTGGGAGCCGCTCGCCCGGGCGGTGCCGGTGGCGTGACGGCCGCGGCGTACCGGGTCGCACTGCTCGGCTACGGCCTGTCCGGCTCGGCCTTCCACGCCCCCTTGATCGTCTGCGTCCCCGGCCTGGCGCTGGCCGCGGTGGTCACGACGGACCCAGAGCGGGCGGCCGGCGCGCGCCGCGACCACGACCGGGTGGCCGTGCTGGACTCGGCGGCGCAGGTGTGGCGGCGCGCGGCCGACTTCGACGTCGCGGTGATCGCGACTCCGAACCGCAGCCACGTGCCGTTGACGCTGGCGGCCCTGGACGCGGGACTCGCGGTCGTGGTCGACAAGCCGTTCGCCCCCAGCGCCGCCGAAGGGGCGCAGCTGATCGCCGCCGCTGAGGCGGCCGGGCGGCTGCTGACCGTCTACCAGAACCGGCGCTGGGACGGTGACATCCGGACGCTGCGCGAACTGCTGGCCGACGGCGCGCTCGGCCGGGTGCTGCGGTTCGAGTCTCGGTTCGACCGCTGGCGGCCGACCCCGAAGCCCGGTTGGCGGGAAAGCGGCTCGCCGAACGACGCCGGCGGACTGCTCAACGACCTCGGCAGCCACCTGGTCGACCAGGCGCTGCACCTGTTCGGATCGGTGACGCATGTGTACGCCGAGGTGGCCCGGCAGCGGCCGAGCGTCGAGGTGGACGACGACGTCTTCCTGGCGCTGACCCACGCCAGCGGGGTGCGCTCGCACCTCGCGGCCAGCGCAATGGTCGCGCAGGCGGGGCCACGGCTGCGGGTGCTGGGCGACCGGGCAGCCTACGTCAAGGATGGCGTGGACGTGCAGGAGGAGGCCCTGCGGGCCGGTCGCCGGCCAGACGAACCGGACTGGGGAGTGGAACCCGCGCAGCGCTGGGGTCGACTCGGTGTAGACGACGCGACGACGGCCGTCCCTACGTTGCCCGGCGCCTACCAGCAGTTCTACGTCGAGCTGGTCAGCGCGCTGCGCGACGACGGCCCACCACCCGTCGACCCCGCCGAGGCGCTGGCCGGCCTGGGAGTCCTCGACGCCGCCCGACAATCGGCGTCGGCCCGGTCGGTGGTTGCACTCCCTCGGTAGGGCGCTGCAGCACGCCCGCACGGGCACCGGAGAACTGCAGTGCGTCGTCGGTGATGCTGCTGTACTTGAACAGCCAAACGTCGCGTAAATAGTTCTGGTAGATCCGCCACGGTGCGGTCGGTCCCTGCCTGGGGAAGTCGTTGACCGACCGCCGCACGTAGCCGGCGGCAAGGTCGATGAACGGCCGGGTGGGCAGCTCCGGCTGCGGCCACCACGGCCTGACCTGCCGGTACCCGTGTGCGTCCATGTGCTGGAGCAGCCGGCAGACGTAGGTGCAGATCAGCTCACACTTCAGCGTCCACGAGGCGTTGGTGTAGCCCGTGACCGCGGCGAGGTTCGGAATGCCGCTGAACATCACGCCCTGGTAGCTGACAGTCTTCCCGAGGTCGACCTGGCAGCCGTCGACCACGATCTCCATGCCGCCCAAGGCCAGCATGTTGAGCCCGGTCGCCGTCACAATGACATCGGCACTCAGTTCGGTTCCCGACGACAGTGCTACGCCGGTCTCGGTGAACGTGTCGATGTCACCAGTCATGATCGACGCCCGTCCCCGGCGGATCGCGGCGAAGAGGTCGCCGTCCGGGACCAGACAGAGGCGCTGGTCCCAGGGGTTGTAGCGCGGGCTGAAGTGGGTGTCGATGTCATAGCCCTCCGGCAGCCCTTCTTCAACCCCTTGCGGATCAGCGCCTTCATCCGCTGTGGCTGCCGACGGCTGATCTGGAAGATGAGCATGGCGAGCAGGACGTTCTTCCAGCGGATGAGCCAGTACGCGACCTTCGCCGGCAGCACCCGGCGCAGCCGGTCGGCAACCGGGTCCCGGGCCGGCAGCGACAGCACATAACTTGGCGATCGCTGCAGCATCGTCACGAGCGCCGCGCGCTGGGCCGTCGCGGGCACCAGCGTCACCGCCGTCGCCCCGCTGCCGATGACGACGACCTGCTTGCCGGCGTAGTCGAGGTCCTCCGGCCAGTGCTGCGGGTGCACGATGCGGCCCGGGAAGCGCTCCATGCCCGGGAACTTCGCGGCGTACCCCTCGTCGTACCGGTAGCAACCGGTACACGACATCAGGAAGCCGCAGGTTAAGCGCCGTCGCTCGCCAGTGTCGGTCCGTTCCACCTCGACCGTCCACCGCGCCTGCACCGTCGACCACTCGACCCGGAGCACGCGGTGGCGAAAGCAGACCTTGCGCTCGATGCCGTGCTCCCGCGCTGTGTCGCGAACGTAGCCCAGGATCGACGGGCTGTCGGCGATCGCCTTCGCCCCGGGCCACGGGCGGAAGGAGTAGCCCAGGGTGAACATGTCCGAGTCGGAGCGGACGCCGGGATATCGGAACAGGTCCCAAGTACCCCCAGTCGAGTCCCGCGCCTCCAGCACCGCGAACGTCTTGTCCGGGCATTTCGCCTGTAGATAGCAGGCAGCACCAATGCCCGACAGCCCAGCGCCGACGATTAGTACGTCCAGATGCTCGGCGGGCCCACCATCGGGAGCAAACGTCACGCCGCCGCTCCTCCACCGGCAAGCGGCGCGTGCTCCGCGGGTAAGACCTCGGCCGGCGGTGGTGGTGGTGGTGGTGGTGGTGGTGGGGTTCCGTCACCAAACGGCCGGCCGTCGAGTGCCTCGCGGCCGTGCGGGGTGAGCCAACCGCGGAGGTCGGGGGGCGACCGGCACGATGCCGGTTGGGTTGATGTCCCGGTGGACCTGATAGTAGTGCCGCTTGACGTGGTCGAAGTCAATCGTGTCGCCGAAGCCGGGGGTCTGGATAGGTCCCGGGCGTAGGCCCATCTAGTCGACGGCGGACTCCCGGCCCGGCAGCCCCACCGACAGGACGGCAGCCGGGAGCGCTTCGAGTACTGGCTGACCGAGCAGGGTGGCGCGCTCCTGCCCGCGATGGTGGCCCTGATGCAGTGGGGCGATCGCTACCTCGCGGACCCGCAAGGCGCACCGGTGACCGTCCGGCACGCCGGCTGCGGCGCAGCCGTGCACGCGCGCCTGGTCTGCGAGCAAGGCCATGACGACCTGTCACCGCGGGACACCGAGCCCGAGCCCGGGCCGGGCGCCCTGACTCGCCGCCGTCCCTATGTCCGCCCACGGCGCCAGGACCGCCGGGCGTGCCGTCACTGCACAGCCAGGACCCCGACCCCGCCATCGAGGCGGGTCGCGCTGGGCCGGCCGACGAGGAAAGCCCGGCGAGCGGCTTCGCGCTCCGGACCCCGCTGACCTGGCCGCATGAGCCGTGACGGCCGGCGCAGCGGTCCCTGCGGACCATTACGGTTTGGGTGTCTTCGCGGCGCCCGACACCCACCGGAAGGTAGGAGCTGCGCGAGCGACCACAACCTAATCAGAGCTCGGCTGGGCGCCGACAGAAGCCTTGCCGCCCGAACGCGGAGACAATTCCCTGCATGCAGAAGTAGCGCCAGCTGACCGGCCCCAGCTAGGCCGCGGACGCCGAGGCAGGCAGCGCTGTGCTCGGCCCGGGTCGGGTCAAAGTCGGCTGCGTGCCGCAACCGGCGGCGTCGAAGGCTGTCGATGCTTGGACGACGCCGTCCGCCTTGCGGGCACCACCGGACGGCGTGACCGCGACAGCTCTCGACCACGCCATCTGGCGCATAGGCGCGCCTGACTGACTCGTTGAGGCCACCTTCGTTCGGGTACACGCGGGTCGTCTGCGCGCTACGCGGCTGTGTCCGGAGGTCGCCCTACAAGAAGGTCTCCGAGTAGCAGGTCCAGCACGTCTTCCTCGAAAACCAGAACGCCTGAGGCAGCAATGGCCGGGCCCAGGTTCGCGTCCCAGGGGCTTTCTGCGGCGGTGACGGCAACCTGCTCGCCGCCGGGAAAGGAGCGCGCAGCGTCCAGGTACGTCGTCGTGCCCATCCGCCACGGAACGGCTGCCGGGCAGGCGGCCAGGAGCGTCCGCACATGGAACAGACCGGCAGCGTCGAAGTCGGCACGTACGGCGACGCTCCAGCCGGCATCGGCCAATGCGGCCACCGCCGCCGCTTCCACGGCCGAGGGGGTGCCAACGGTGCACAGCAACCGAACTGAGGCTTGCGGGTCGGCGCGGACGCGGTCGGTCGCCGCGGCGACGACCGAAGGGTTCTCGGTGACGAACACCCACCCCTGCCTGTCAGGCGGCGCGGGCCAGGTGACAGCGGCGAGCTCCCGAGGCGGCAGGGTGAGGACCGCTCCGGCCGGCACCGACCAGCCAGCCGGGTGCATGCCGAGGGTGAGCAGGCCGCCGGTCAGATCGTCGATGTCCACCCCGAGCGCGTCCCAGGCAGCACGGGTGCGGCGTCCGCTCTGGCCGGCCAGAGCCAGCACCAGCCAAGCCAGCGGCGTGCCTTCATCCACGGCGTGCGGCGCACCGGGCACCAGGGTGCGCCGATCGATCCGTCGGCCGGGAGCCGGGAGCGCGGTGAGGACGGCAGTGGCCTGCCGCAGCAGGGTCGCGGCGTCAGCGCGGCCTGCCAGGCGCGCGAGGACCCCGGCACGAGTCAGCCGGTCCCACACGGTCTCGGTGTCCACCCGGTCGGCGACGTGTGGCGGTACAGCAGCCAGCCCGGCGAGGAGATCGGCCCGCAGCACGTCCTCGAGCCGACGGCGCGCAACTCGTTCCGCGGCGCGGCCCGCGAGCCGGCGGCCGGTGGCGTGGGCGGCGACAACCCCGGGAGTCAACTGGGGGCTGCGGGCCTGCAGCCGGCTGGTGAGCGCGTCGAGGTCCACGGTGCGACGCTGCCCGGCGAGCAGCCTGCCGCCGAGCAGCCCCACGGCCGCGGATCGTTCCTCGGCAGCCGCCGGCGCGCTTACCCGCAGCCGCCCGGAGACCAGCTCCGCATCCCCTCGGCGGTCCGCCTCGGCGGCGACCCGGTCCCACAGCCACCGCAAGTCCGCTGCCAGCAGCGCTTCGAGGTCAGCGCCTGCGCAGCCTCCGGAGCACCATCGGCAGGTCGCGCTCACGGCCGCTCGCCGGCTCCGGCCCCGGTGTAGGCCGCGCCGTGGTGCCTCAGAGTGTCCCCGGGCAGGTCGAGTAGGCCTCGGACCAGCATTGGGAACGCGACGACCGTGCCGTCGCTGCCGGCCTCAAGGTCGTGCGCGTCGATGCCGTCCCAGGCGCCCGGGGCGCCGTCCCACAGGTAGCTGGTGGCGACCAGGTCTAGGTCGAGCTCGGCAAGGTAGCGCGCGAGGCCCTCACGGCCGCGCTCGTCGACCTCAGCGGGCACCTCATCTAACGCGGCCAGCCGCAGCCCTTGCTCGCCGATGTTGTCGTAGCCGGCGGCGACCGCGGCCAGCATGGGCGCGAGGACGACCAGGCGCCGCTCGCCGCCGGACAGGGCGGTCTTGCTGCCCCACCGTTCGGTCTTGCCGGCGCCGCGGTCGATCTCGTAGTGGATGGTGACCCAGGAGCGGACGTCGACGGCGTCGGCGATCCGCTCGGTCATCGTCTCCCCGTCGGCGGCGTCGATGAGCTGCGTCAAGGCGCTGCCGAGATCCTGCTTCTGCCCGGTGGTGCGGTCGGCGTTCGCGACCCGGCAGGACAGCTCGTAGGCGGTCCGCGCGGACGGGCTGAGGTCCCCGCTGAGCTGCAGACGCACCTGAACCCCGACGCCGGATGAGGCTGCGGCCGAGCGCATCTTGCGGTTCACGGTGTGCAACCAGTCGTGCATCCGGGTCCATGCCACGCCGATGGCGGCCGGCAGCCGGCCGATGACGAAGTCGCGCAGCGCGCCTTCCTCGGCGGCGTCGAGCGCGGCCTTCGCGCGGTCCTTGAGCTGCTCGGCGCGGCGGGCCGCGGCCGGTGGACTGTAGCTGACGTCGTCATGGGTGAGCAGGAAGGTGTCGAGCTCGCCGACGCTGTCGGCCGGGTCGAGCGTCCACGTGCCGGTCAGGGCAGGGCGGACGGTGTCGTAGCGCTCACGCAGCGTTCGCTTGGCGGCGGAACGGCGGCCGGTCAGCGCATCGCCGACGGCCGCGAGCGGGTCCGACTCCCACCAGCCCTTCTCGACGTTGCCCTCACCGAGCTCCGTACTGGCGGGCGGACGCTGTCCGGCGAGGGCGTCGGCGACACCGGCAACCCGCATAACCCGCACCAGTGCGGCCCGTCCGGCGTCGGCTGCCGGCTGCGCCGCTTCGACCTTCTCCTGCGCCGCACCGACCTGCGCCTCCAAGCCTGCAACAGCGGCAGCCGCATCGGTAGCCGCCTGGCCGGCATCAGGCTCCTGTCCTTCCAGGCCCTGCACCGTTTGCTGCGCCTCGCCGGCCTGCCGGACCGCTTCCTGGGCGGCGGGGCCTGCAATGTGCTCGAGGGTCTCGTATTCGACCCGAGCGGAAGCGGCGGCATCGTGGGCGCGGCGGGCGGCGGTGACGAGTTCGGTCAGGTCGGCGGGCAACGCTGCGACAGTGCTGCGGTCCGCGGTTGGCTGCCGAGGCGTGTCCAGCCGGGACGCGCGAGGCAGGAGCCGCTGGGTCAGCTGATTGCTGGCATGGGTGAGCGCTTCCGCCGCGGCCTTGGCTCGCCGCCGTGCTCGCGCGCCGCCACAGGCCAGGGTCGCACGATCACCACTGGGAAGGTAGCGAACGTCGCGCGATGCAGGCCGACCGAGCGCAGCAGCACGGCGTTGGCATCTCTCGGCGGCTACTCCGTTCTCGTCTCAGGTCGAATTGCGGCCGAGCCCTCGGAGACGGTCTGCCCGTGGTCAGGGCTGTCACCGCTGATCAGGGAGCATGCGCCGGCTCGCCGGCACTTGTCGGCGATCGAGTGAACAGCCGAGCCATGTGGACGACGGTGAAGGGGAACACCACCCCGTAGCCGATGATGCCGATGTCGCGGATCTGCATGTTTCCGCTGAGAACGCCAAGCAGCCCGCCGGCAAGGCACAGGGCGGCGCTGGCTGCCATGCCGATCCGGATGCGGCGCTGCACGCGACCGGCCGGGAACGCTGCCATCGCCAACAGGAGCGCCAGCCCGAAGAAGAAGTCCCAGGCGAGGATGTCGATCGCGTAAGGAACGGAGGGCCAGTGCCAGGTGGGGAGCCGGTCGAAGCCGGGGATGTGCGCTGCCGGTAGCCGGCCCACGGTCAAGACGGTGACGTGGACGCCCATCGTCAAGGCTGCCATGGCCACGGCCCTGCCGAGCCCGGCCAACGTCAGACTCCGCCCGCTGGGTGGAGCGAAGCGGTGGAGGGTGGCGAACAGCGCGACGATCAGCAGCGCCTGCACCAAGATCAGCAGCTCCATGATGGTGACGCTCAGGCCGTCGGGTAGGAGCCGATCTCCAGTGCTCGCTGCAGGCCTCAGCTGCAGCCGCTAGTGCTGCCGCAGG
>Ga0208715_1000673_pt1 | contig 10934 bp, 7 predicted proteins | sample NGESurshal092012_3_FD_184473 | JGI IMG/M metagenome (GOLD analysis project Ga0208715, IMG submission 184473) | Arctic peat soil microbial communities from Barrow, Alaska - NGEE Surface sample 210 shallow-092012 (SPAdes) | ecosystem: Environmental > Terrestrial > Soil > Wetlands > Peat ... | reverse complement strand
CGCGCGGCTTTGTCCAGGCCGCGGTTGGTGGCGGTGCGCCGGATGGCGCCGGCGACGCCGGTCGCCCGTCCGGCCAGCACCGCCCGTGCTTTGTCGTGTGCCCAGGTCTCGGCGTGCGGGTCGCCCCACCGGGACTAACCTAACCAACACCGCGGAGCAGTCATGGCGGACCAGGCGCATACCCGACACCGGCTCCGGCCCATGCCGCCTCCGGACTATGCCGTCCCGCCCGGGGAGACGCTTCGGGACCGGCTCGACGAGCTGGAGATGAGCCAGGTGGAGCTCGCGCGCCGCGCCGGGTTGACGACCAAGCATGTCAACCGGGTCGTTCAGGGCGTGGCCAGCTTGAGTGCCGACGTCGCCCAGCGGCTGGACTTCGTCACCGGTGTCCCGACGCCGGTGTGGCTGCGGCTAGAGGCCGACTACCGCAGCGCCCGGTCTCGGCTAGAGGTCCTGAGCTCGATGACGACGACCTGGCGTGGCTGCACGACATGCCGGTTCAGCAGCTGGTTCGCGCCGGCGCGTTGCCAGCTGCGCCCGCTGATCCGCCGAGCCGGCTGCGGCAGCTGCTGCGATTCTTCGGCGTCGCCGACGTGCGCTCGTACCGGCGCGTGTGGGAGCTGCCGGCTGCAGCGTTTCGGCAATCCCGGGCGTACGACGTCGATCCCGGTGCCGTCGCGGCGTGGCTCCGGCTCGGTGAGCTGGCCGGGCGTCGCGTGACCGTAGCGGATTGGGACCCCGAGGGGCTTCGCCGATGGCTGCCCGAATTGCGGTTGCTGACTCGCCGTGAACCGCTGCGCGCAGCGATCGCAGACTACTGCCAGGCCTGCGCGCGATCCGGGGTGACGGTGGTGTTCGTGCCAGAGATCGCCGGCGCGCGGGCCTACGGCGCCACCCGCTGGCTCGCACCACACCGTCCGCTGGTTCAGCTGAGCCTGCGCGGCCGCACCGACGACCAGCTATGGGAAACGGCCGCGCACGAACTCGGCCACGTACTCATGCACGACCGGCGGGCCGTGTTCATCGCCACCTGCGAGGACGAGCCCGACACGGCCGAGGCGGCCGCAGACGCGCGGGAGCACGAGGCCACGGCCTTCGCCCGGGAGCTGCTGATCCCGCCGGCGGCGGAGACCCGCCTGCTGGGCTTACGCCGGGTCGAAGACGTGCTCGGCTTCGCCGCGGACGTCGGCGTCGCCGCCAGTATCGTCGCCGCCCGCCTCCAGCGCCACGGGATCTGGTCTCCGCGGCAGGCAGGTCGACTCAAGCGCCGGATCGAAGACCGGGACCTCCCCGACCTCGCAGCGGCCCGCTCGGCGCCGGACGACGCCTCCCGGCGGGCCCGCCGGGCCAACCGCCCACACCCCGGACAGCGCGGTGACTAGCCTCGAGATCGGCCACGGCATCGACGGCGCAGTCGACTACGCCCGACTCCCCGAAGACCTGCTGGCCGAGCTACTCGCGCAGACGCCAACCGTGGTGCGGCAGGTGCGCGAGTTGCTGGGTCCGGCGCTCGCGGCCCGCGATGATCTGCGCCGGACCGCCGAGCGGACGGGTTTGATAAACGAGCACGAGCGTGGCCGCGCCGGCAGCATCTGTGCCGTCGACGGGGGCTTCGCCGTCGAACGCACCATCGCCGTCGACTTGATTCTGGCGGTCGCGGTTGGGGTCGAGGGCTTCTTGGGCGACGGCGGCGGCACCGGCTGGAACGACAATCAGTATGCGTCGTTTCACCGCGTCTTGCCGCATCACTTGGACAACGAGCGACTGGCCCGCGCCAGCATGGTCGCGCATGAGCTGGCCGTCCTAGCCGACTCCCCGCATGACGTCGCGATCTATGACGGCAGTCACCTGACGCCCGTGATCGGGCTCAACAGTGGCCTCACGTCAGGGTCGGATCAGGTCAGCGAGCTGTCCGTGGCGGTCGCGGCCGACGTCGACCTCGAAAGCGCCTTCCACCGTTTCGTCGAGCAACCGTCGATCGTGGCAATGCCGAAGTACGACTCCTCGGACGACCTGTCCCGCCTGTTGGGTGCGGCCCTCGGCACGACGATCAGCGGTGACGACAAGTACGTGACGTCGCTGATCCTGCGCGGCGGCGAGTACACCACCCCGCAGCAGGTCCGGCCCGACCCCTGGCGGGAGCTGCACATCACCACGCGGCCGGGCACGCCGGCGGAGCTGAGCGGTCTGCCGGCCCGTTTCGACGCGTTGCTACAACCCTTGCGGGACCGACAGCTGTACTACGTGTACTGGCGCCCCGATGACGCCGCGCCCAGCTACCGGCTGGAGGTCAAGCCGCCGCTGGCGCACGATCGCGAAGCGCTGCGGTACGTCCTGTCAACCCTTGCCTGGCAAATCACCGGCCCGTTCGTTCGAGAGCCCTACCCCCAGTACCTCGCCGACGTCATGGCCAAGAGCGTGGGCCTCGGCCTGGGCGCACTGCAGGCGGCCGCGCACCTGGCCCTCTCCCGCGCCCAACCGGAGCTGGCTGAGTACTTGGTGCGCTCTTACCGAACGGAGGGAAAGTGAGCCCCGACATCCCCACTGACCCGCCCGGTGCGCCGTTCGTCGACCAGACGCCAACGCGCCCGCCCGTTCCGCCGGACGCGGTCGGGGTCGTGGGGTCTCCGAGCTCGACGAACGAGCTGACGGTCGACTTGACGGAGTGTGCCAGCGGCCAGAGCCTGCTCGGAGACCTCGTCTTCTTGTCGCACCCGTTGACCAGTGGTCGGCATCTGCTCGGCCTGGGCACGATCAGCGAGATCCAGACCCGCAACCGGTGGCACGAGGACCCCAACATGCGCGGCGTGCTCCGCGTGCACGGGTCGCTGCCGCATCTGTCCGCTGACGGTGACGTGCGCACCGCGATTGTGCGCGTGCAGGCGGTCTACGACACCGACCAGCCCAGCTCACCGTTCACCGAGCCGCCCCGGGAGTCCGGCGGCACCCTGGGAATGAGCCCGACCACTGGCGCCCCGGTCTGCAAGGTCACCGATGACCTGATCAGCAGCCTGACCGCCGGGCATGCGCACGAAGTGATCTATTTGGGACGGGTGTATCGCGGCGATGTGCTGCTGCCGATGTACGTGCGGCAGTTCACCGACGCTGGCGTCGACGGCGCCTACCACACCGGCATCTTCGGCCGCAGTGGCAGCGGCAAGACCGCTTTCGCCAGTTACCTGATCGCAGCGCAGCTACGCCACAAGACGCTCAGCGTGTTCGTGTTCGACCCGCAGGGCCAGTTCACCACCGAGCATGACCTCCCGGTTCGCCTGCAGGCGCTTGCCGCCCGCTTCGGTCGGCCCGTTGAGAAGCTGTCTCTTGCCGAGGACCTGCGGCTGCCGAAGGACGCTCGGCTGATGGGCGAGCTACTCGACCAAACGCGCTTCTTCGTGCGGCTGGCCATGAAGACCGAGCTCAACCGGGAGATTGCCGGTGAAGAGCTCACCCGACTGCTGCGCGACCGACCCGACGACTGGACCGACCAGCCTGCCGAGAAGTTGTTGCGCGACTTGCTCACGGCGCTGAGCGCCGACAACGCCGCAATGGCGCGGATCTACAGTTCTCCTCAGCCCCGCGCCCGAGTCAAGGATGCAATTGACCGGGCACTGGCTCAGCCGGGAGATTTCGCTGAGCTGCTACGAGAGTGGGCGCCGGTCCAAGCCCTGTTCAGCCCCACGACCGCCGGCGGCAAACCGCGCAAGGCGCTCGCACAGCTGATCGAGGCCACGTTGGACCGCGGCATCGCCGTTCGCCCCTACGTCATCGTCGACCTCTCTTCCCGGTCCGGCAACCGTTGGTTGGACTCTGCGGACGTCAAGGCACGCCTGCTCCGCAAGATCGTCCGAGAACTGCGCGACGCCGCCGAGCGGGCCTACGCCGGGTCGGGGCGGCTGCTGAACTGCCTCGTCGTCTTCGACGAGGCTGCGCGCTTCGCTAACGCCCACAGCGACAGCCAACAGGCCGCCCAGCTGGCGGCACGTCTAGTCGACCACGTGCGCGAAACCCGCAAGACCGGGCTTGGCTGGACTTTCATCACTCAGGAGATCAATGCGCTGCATCCGGGGATTTACGCCCAGCTCTCGATCCGGGCCTTTGGCTACGGACTGACCACCGGCAGCGACCTCGCCCGCCTCGCGGACGAAGTAGGCCATGGCGCGGGATTGCAGCTCTACCAGTCCTTCACCGACCCCCGCGCGATGACCGAGAAGGTCTACCCCTTCATGCTTACCGGGCCGGTCAGTCCGCTGTCGTTCACGGCGGCACCCGTTTTTCTGCAGGTCTTCACCAGCGAGTCCGAGTTCATCGACTGCAACCGTCGGCACCGCGGTCGGCGATAGCACCAGTCGGGCTGGCGCCAGCCGTGGTGTCGGTTACGGGCTCGGTCACGCGACTGCGCGGAACCCCAGCAGATCAAGCCCCGCGCAGGCTGCTGATGCGCCACCCATCCCCCGCCAGCACGAGCTCGACCTGCCAGGACTTCGGGCCGCGGCCGGGATCGGAGCCGACCACCGCCCCAGCGGAGTTCACCACGTCGTACGCCGGCATCTCGTCGGTGACCTCGACGGTCACCCCCGCAGCGGTCCGGGTAATCAGCCGCACCTCCTGCAGCTCGTGCCGGACCGGGCGGGCGCGGTTGCCGGCGTCGACGAGGCTGCGCAGGCTGGCGACGTCCGCGGCGTACGGCGGGGAGCCCTCGACGTAGACCTCGGCCAGCACGGCCGGATTGCTCTCGGCGAAGGCGACCGCGCGACGGCCGTCCAGGCCGGCCAGCACGGCACGCCACGACGCGGGGTCGGTGGTCGTTGGCGGATCCGCAGCCGCGGGGGGCGGAGCCGGCGCAGGGGCCGGCGCAGGGGCCGGCGCAGGGGCCGGCGCCGGGACAGCCGCGGGAGACGAGGGTGCCGCAGTGGATCTCGGCTGCGCAAGCAAGCGGCCGGCGGGTACACCGGGTGCGCTGCCCCACCACCAGCCGGCAAGCATGGCAGCGGCGAGAACAACGGCCGCGGTGCCGCCCAGGACGAGCTGGCGAACGCTGGGTGGGGAGTGGCTCGGCGCACTTGCCGACGCGGGCTCGGGCGGCGGGGCAGCCGGGCGGATGGCGTGCGTGGAGAGGTCTTTGTCCCCCGCCGGGTCGTCCCCCGCCGGGTCGTCCCCCGCCGGGTCGTCCCCCGCCGGGTCGGCCCCCGCCGGGTCGGCCCCCGCCGGGTCGGCCCCCGCCGGGTCGGCCCCGGCCGGTGACCGTCCAACCGCACCCGACGGCGGCGCCACCGAGAGCCGTACCGGCGTCGCGGAGCACGCGGACGTCAGCCGGGCGCCGAACGCGGCCGCATCCGGGCGCGCTCGGGGCGTCGGCGCGAGCCCAGCCTCCACGATCTCAACCAGCTCGGCCGGCGCGTTCGGGGCCAGCTCCCGCAGGGCGGTCCGCCGAGCCCGGCGCGACCTACCCGTCGACCGGGTCTCGGCCACCACCTCCCCCGCCAGCGCCCGGTAGCACACCGCGGCCAAGCTGTAGACGTCGCTGGCCGTTGTCGGCTCGGCCCCGGCAACCACCACCGGATCGACGAACCCGGGAGTGCCGTCGACCGCCCGCCCAGACTCGCCGACCAGCCGGGCCACCCCGAGGTCGGCCAACAGGGGGCGGCCATCGGCGGTGTAGAGGACGTTCGCTGGGGAGACGTCACCGTGCACCAGGCCTTCGCCGTGGGCCACAGCTAACGCGGCGGCCAGCGGTCCGGCCGTCGTCACCACCTCGCCGGCAGTCACCCGGCCGCGCGCCCGGAGCAGCCGATCCAGACTGCCGCCGGCGGCGTAGTCGAGGACCAGCACGATGCCGTCGTCGACAGGGACGACGCTGCGTAACGGCAGCACGTGCGGATGCCGGACGGCGGCCAACAGCGCCGCCTCCCGGCCTAACCGCTCCTGCGCGGGCAGGTCGCGCGCCCCGGCCGCACCCGGGCGGAGCCGCTTGAGCGCCACCACGTCACCGCTGGCCAGCTCGTGCGCCCGCCACACCTCACCGGTAGCGCCGAAGCCGAGCAGCCGCTCCACGCCGTACCCGGTCAGCGTCCACACCGCCCCCACCGCGACCTCCTCCGGTTGCCCGGATATGAGGCTAGGCAGCGCCGCCGATCAGCCTGGCGAGTTGTCCACAGGTCAGGCGTGGCTGTCCCCGGCCGGCTCCAGGTCCCGCGGCGCCACGACTGTGTCGACGTCACGGTCCGGCACCCGCGCCAGCGCGCTCGGCCACCAGACCCGCGACCCGATGTCCAAGGTGAGGGCCGGAACGAGCACCGAGCGCACCACCAGCGTGTCGAGCAGCACGCCGAAGGCGACGACGAAGCCGACTTCCGCCAAGGCCACCAGGGGCAGTACGCCGAGCACGGAGAACGTTCCGGCGAGCACGATGCCGGCCGAGGTGATCACCCCACCAGTGACCGCCAGCCCGCGGAGCATCCCGCGCCGGGTACCGACCACCGCGGCTTCCTCCCGCACCCGGCTCATCAGGAAGATGTTGTAGTCGATGCCCAGGGCCACCAGGAAGATGAAGGCGAACAGCGGGAACGAGGTGTCCGAGCCGGCGAAACCGAACACCGCATCGAAGATCACCGCGCTGGCCCCGAGCGCCGCCAGGTAGGACAGGATCACCGTCGCAATCAGCACCAGCGGCGCGACCACCGCGCGGAGCAGGACGCCGAGGATGACCAGCACGACCAGCAGCACCAGCGGGATGATGACCTGCCGGTCCCGGGTCGCGGCTCGGGAGACGTCCAGGTTCGTCGCAGTGGACCCGCCGACGACGGCATCGGCCCCGGGGACGGCGTGCACGGCGGCCCGCAGCCGGTCGATCGCGCCGTACGCGGCCTTGCTGTCCGGCGCCCCTTCCAGGGTCGCGTCAACCTGCGCCAGGTTGCCGGCCACCAGCGGCGGGGACACGCTGACCACGCCGGGCGTGGCCGCGGCGGCTGCCCGGACGTCGTCGATGGCAGACGCCTGCGCGATCACGGTGGCCGGGGCCCCCGTGCCCGCGGGGAAGCTGCGTTCGAGCAGCTGCTGACCCTGGACGGAGTCGTTGGGCTGCTGGAAGGCCTCCGTCTGGGACAGCCCGAGCTTGAGGTCGAACAGCCCAAGCGCCAGCACGCCGAGCACCAGGCTGGTCGCAACCCAGGTGACCCGCGGTCGCCGGGCGATCAGCTGGCCCACCCGCGCCCAGACCCCGGCGCCTTCGGCGACGTGGGTGCCGAAGCGCGGGATGAACGGCCAGAACAGCCGGCGGCCGAAGATGACAAGTAGCGCCGGCAGCAGTGTAAGCATCGCCGCCAGCGAGCAGGCCACCCCGATGGCGCCCACCGGTCCCAGGCCGCGATCGGAGTTCAGGGCGGCGACCAGCAGGCAGAGCAGCCCGATGATGACGGTGGCCGCAGACGCCAGCAGTGCCGGGGCGGCCCGGCGCAGGGCGAAGGCCATCGCCTCGTGCTTGTCCTCGTGCCGGCGCAGCTCCTCGCGGTAGCGCGCGATCAACAGCAGCGCGTAGTCGGTCCCGGCGCCGAAGACAAGCACCGTCAGAATGCCGGCGCTCTGTCCGCTGACCACCAGACCGGCGTGCCGCGCCAACCCGTAGACCGCGCCCTGGGCCAGCTGGTCCGCCATGCCCACCCCGATCAGCGGGATCAGCCACAGCACCGGGCTGCGGTAGGTGAGCAGGAGCAGCAGCGCGACGACGCCGACGGTGGCGAACAGCAGGGTGGTGTCGATGCCCTCGAACGCCTTCACCGAGTCGACGAGAAAGCCGCCTGGACCGGTGACCTTGACCACCAGCCCGTCCCCGCCCGCGCCGACGGTGGCCCGGATGTCCTCCACCTGCTTGCCGAGGGCGATGGCGTCGCCGCCGCCGGGCAACGGAACCGCAAGCAGTAGCGCGCGGCCGTCCTGGGCCGGTACGACGGGAGGCAGCGGCTCCGCGACCAGCCGGGCGGCGTCGATCTTCGACCGGTCGGCGGCCGCCTGGCCCGCATCCGCTGGGGTGATGCCGGCGTCGCGGGCGTAGACGATGATCACCGGCAGGGTGCGGCCGCTGGGCAGCTGTCGCTGCAGCTCCAGCGCCCGGGTGGACTCTGCCTTGCCCGGCAGGTAGCTCGACGCGTCGTTCTTCTGCACTGAGGTCAGTTTTGCCGCGAATGGACTGACGGCCCCCACCAGCAGCAGCCAGAACACAACAACCGCCCACTTGCCGCGGCGACCGGCCGGAAGAGTGATCAGGCGCATGGGAACGGGGGCTCCTTCTCCTCGGGCGTCCGCTGAGGTCGGGACGGGGCCGACCTTCCCCTGCCGCAGGGTAGGGGCGCCCATCAGTACCGGCCAGCGCAAGCCGGCCGGCGGGACGCGGAGCACGTACGCTGACCGCGTGCCCGACCTGGTCTTCCTTCGTCCTGGTTTGGTGGCGTACGCCGAGGCGTGGGACTGGCAGCGGCGGCTGCACGCCCAGCGGGTCGCGGACGAGATCCCCGACACCTGCCTGCTGCTGGAGCATGCACCGGTTTTCACCGCCGGCCGGCGGACGGATCCCTGGGAGCGGCCCCTCGATGGTACGCCGGTGATCGACGTGGACCGCGGCGGGAAGATCACGTGGCACGGGCCAGGCCAGCTCACCGGCTACCCGATCGTGCGACTGCCCCCGCTGGCCGCCGGCGACCGGGCCGGGATCGTCGACGTGGTGGCCTACGTCCGCCGGCTGGAAGAGGCGCTGATCCGGGTCTGCGCCGACTACGGCGTATCGGCGCGGCGCGTGGACGGCCGCACCGGGGTCTGGGTGTGCGCGGCTGGCGCCCCCGACCGCAAGGTGGCCGCGATCGGCGTCCGGGTTGGCCGCGGCGTCGCGATGCACGGTTTTGCGCTCAACGCCGACCCCGATCTGTCGGCGTACGACCGGATCGTGCCGTGCGGGATTCGAGATGCAGCGGTGACCTCGCTGACCGCGCTGACCGGGCGGCGAATCGGGGTCGGCGACGTGATGCCGGTCGTGGAACGCCACCTTGCCGACGTACTTGCAGCCGACCTACTCGCAGCCGACGTACTTGCAGCCGACGTACTCGCGACCGACGTACTTGCAGCCGCTTGGCGCGCGGAGCCGGCGCATGCCTAGCCCGGCCCCCGACGGCCGCCGGTTGCTGCGCCTGGAGGTGCGCAACTCCGCCACCCCGATCGAGAAGAAGCCGGAGTGGATTCGCACCCGGGCGCGGATGGGGCCGGAGTTCACCGAGCTGAAGTCCCTGGTACGCCGCGAGGGACTGCACACGGTGTGCGAGGAGGCCGGCTGCCCCAACATCTACGAGTGCTGGGAGGACCGCGAGGCCACCTTCCTCGTCGGCGGTGACGCCTGCACCCGGCGCTGCGACTTTTGCCAGATCGACACCGGCCGGCCGCAGCCGCTCGATCGCGACGAGCCGCGGCGGGTGGCCGAGAGCGTGCAGGCAATGGGGCTCCGCTACGCCACCGTGACCGGGGTCGCCCGCGACGACCTGCCCGACGGTGGCGCCTGGCTGTACGCCGAGACCGTCCGGGCCATCCATGCGCTGAACCCGGGCACCGGCGTCGAGGTGCTCATCCCGGACTTCGACGGCCAGCCGACGCGGCTGGCGGAGGTCTTCGACGCCCGGCCGGAGGTACTGGCGCACAACGTCGAGACGGTCCCGCGGATCTTCCGTCGGGTGCGGCCGGCGTTCCGATACAACCGGTCGCTGGACGTGCTCCGGGCGGCCCGGGCAGCCGGCCTGGTGACCAAGTCCAACCTCATCCTGGGCATGGGCGAGGGGCGGGTCGAGGTCTCCCAGGCGATGGCGGACCTGCACGAAGCCGGCTGTGACCTGCTGACCATCACCCAGTACCTGCGGCCTTCCGCCCGCCACCACCCGGTGGTGCGCTGGGTGCCGCCGGTGGAGTTCGCCGAGCTGGCCGAGGAGGCCGAGGAGCTGGGCTTCCTCGGCGTACTGAGCGGGCCGCTCGTTCGCTCGTCGTACCGAGCCGGGCGGCTCTACCGCCAGGCGGTCGAGTCCCGCTTTGGCGCCGCCACCTCCTGAGGAGCATGCACGCGGGCTCACAGGCCGAGGTCCTTGCCGATGATCTCTTTCATGATCTCGGTGGTGCCGCCGTAGATGGTCTGGATGCGGGCGTCGACGAACGCGCGGGACACGGCGTACTCGCGCATGTAGCCATAGCCCCCGTGCAACTGCAGGCAGCGGTCGGCCACCCGGACCAGGAGCTCGCTGGTCCACCACTTCACCTTCGCCGCCCGGGCGGGGGTGAGCTGGCGGCTGAGGTGTTCGCGCAGGCAGTCCTCGACGAAGGTGCGCGCGATGTCGAGCTCGGTGGCCAGCTCGGCGAGGGTGAAGCGGTTGTGCTGGAAGGACCCGATCGGCTGGCCGAAGGCAGTCCGGGTGCGCACGTAGTCCAGGGTCTGCGCGAACACACTGTCGGCGGCGGCGACGGCCCCGACGGCGAGCGACAACCGCTCCTGCGCCAGGTTGCGGACCAGCGCGTAGAAGCCGGTCCCCTCGGCGCCGAGCAGGTTGGCCACCGGCACTCGGGCGTCGGTGAAGGCGAGCTCGCTGGTGTCCTGTGCGTGCAGGCCGATCTTGTCGAGGTTGCGGCCGCGGTGAAAGCCCGGGGTGTCCCGCTCGACGACAAGCAGGGATAGTCCGCGGTGCGGGTCCGGGCCGGTGCGAACGGCGGTGACGACGAGGTCGGCGTTCTGGCCGTTGGAGACAAATGTCTTGGCCCCGTTGACCACGAAGTGCTCGCCGTCGCGGACCGCTTTCGTGCTGATCGCGCTGAGGTCGCTGCCGGTGCCGGGCTCGGTCATGGCGATGGCCAGGATGGTGTCGCCGGTGACCACGCCGGGCAGCCAGCGCCGCTGCTGCTTGGCGGTGGCCAGGCTG
>Ga0208715_1000666_pt1 | contig 11026 bp, 21 predicted proteins | sample NGESurshal092012_3_FD_184473 | JGI IMG/M metagenome (GOLD analysis project Ga0208715, IMG submission 184473) | Arctic peat soil microbial communities from Barrow, Alaska - NGEE Surface sample 210 shallow-092012 (SPAdes) | ecosystem: Environmental > Terrestrial > Soil > Wetlands > Peat ... | reverse complement strand
GGGGTGAACAGCACAGAATCGAAACGAGAACAAAGCCGAATCATTCGTGGGTAAATTCGGGGCGCCTGATGATCGGTGGCAATTATTCGAGGTCCCCTGGAGCCATCGCCGTTCAATTCGGCGCAATCGCTGGCGAGAAACAATGAATGAGAAGACGCAAACCCGAATATGTCAGGCCGACAGTCACAACGTGGCGACAATGCAAACCGCATTGTTTCTTTGTTCGGAACGAACCCGAACTCCGAGCCGTTGTATTGGTGTTCCCATGAAAGGAAACAACATGACGAACCAGAACCAACCCGGCCAGCAGAACCAGACACCGGGTCAGAACCCCGGCCAGCAGCAAGGCGGTGGTCAGAAACCCGGCCAGCAGAGCCAGGCTCCCGGCAAGGGCGCCAAAAATCCCAAAGAGCCGCAGGAGCAGAAGAGCAACAGCGATACGTAACTAACAAAACAAAAACGGCCCGCTTCGGCGGGTCGTTTTTTTTCAGGCAGCCGTCAGCGCTAAAAACCCCGGCGTTGCGGTCGGGTGGCTCTCTTTGATCGAGTCAGTTTTGTTCAAATTCGCAGCTGTTAATAACCCTCAATAGCAAGGTTAAAACGCGAGTTCGATGGCGCGCTTGGTCCGCAGATGGTTGTGATGGACCATGTCCAGTTCATTTCACAATGCCGACAAGCGTACGCACCGCAAGATCATGCTGGTGGGCTTGCTGTCTTGCGCGGCGTTTGTGGCCATCAGCTTTTTTGCCAGAGAGCAGCCTGACAACAACTACGTTCTCATCAAAGCCGACAGACTGGTTCATACCGCAGGTACGCCGTTTCCCGCCAAATGAATTCTTTGGCGCACTGCAGCAATGGAACCGGCAGCGAACGCTGCGGTTGTTGTGTTTGAACCTTGAGCCGCTGGCGGAGACTTAACCACCAGAGGCAAGCTCCAGGAGGCTGTCATGACCCACTGGCACGATACGATGGTGGACCGGCCGGAAACGGATGGCGCGGTTTATGTGACGGGCTGGACGATCTCCGGCCTGGCCGTGCTCGGGGCCATCGTTGCGGTTTGGGTTTTCGGGATTTAGGACCGGGAACGATTTCCGCGACATCGGATTATTTCGGAGTGTCGGTCCCCCCATCGGCACACATTAGGTGACTCCGACTAGACGGCCCCAGTCCGCCCCCCGGGCTGGGGCCGCTTCTTATCCTGAATACTTCGACGCTCGCACTTCGGCATTTGAGCGCGAGCATGCGGCGAGCGCGCTGCACGGATTTGGCGCGTAACTGCACGCCATCTCGTGCCTTGTTCTGCGTGCAAATGCCAATCGCCAGCCGTGACGACAACGTTGCGCTGAATAATATCCCTGACTTGATTGGTCTTTATGGTGGGCGCACAAGGGATCGAACCTTGGACCTCTCCCGTGTGAAGGGGATTCCAGTCTTAATGTTTGCAATGACTTATCCGTTTTGCACCATGAGTCCACGGATAGTCCACTAGCGGCGGCGCTTCTTTTCAATTGGCAACAGGTCGGCGCGGCGCGCCGCCTCGCCTGGCTCTGTGTGCGAGTAACGCCTAGCGGATGCCGGATCTTTCCACCGCTCGGTCTCGACCAGATCGTAAGTGTCGAGTTTCCCGTAACGACGCATCCACGTCCCCCAGGTATGGCAAAACACATGAAAGCCTCCCTGCCTGGCCGGCAGGACGATGCCCGCATTTGCCTTGGCACGCGTTAGTTTCTTCCGGAGGTGCCCATTGACGCTGAATTTGAACAACCGCTCCAGCGGCTTCCTATCAAAACCGCGGGGGTGGTTGGCTAGGGACGTCACGAGGGCGGGCGGCAGGTAAACAGGCCGGGCCTCTCCGTTCTTTGTTTCGGGCAGGTAGATAGTGCTCGCCTTCAGGTTCAGGTCACGAATTTTGATCTTGAGCGATTCGCCCAAGCGCATACCGGTGTAGCAAAGCGTCCGGAGGTACAATCCGAATTCCAGATCCACGGCATCGGCGGCCTTGAACAGCGCAAAGGCTTGTTCCGGCTCCAGCCATGCCGTCGACCGGCGCCCGCGCCAGCCCTTGGGACGCTTGATCGCCATCTCGACGCCAACGTGCTTAAGCACGGCAGAGACCGGCGTATAGAAGTTTCGGTTGCGATAGGCTGCAGTTCCCGCCGGGAAGGCCTTCACCGCGGCGGCATCGATTTCGGCTTGATCAATTCTCGAAAGGGGTAATTTGCCGAGGGTGTCGATTGCCGGTGTCAGAAATCTCCGCTCGCCGCCAGCATTCATATATGCGACGGCCGCCGCGGCGAACGTCATTTCCTCCTGCGGCTTCCCGGGTTCTAATTCCTTGCCCGAGCGATACTCACCACGTTCGATTTGTCCGCGCCACTCACTAAGGATTTGGTTCGCCTGCCTTCGCTGATCAGCCTTCGTGCTTCGGTCAACATAGATTCCGAGGTAAGTCCCGCGGACGGCGAAATACGGCGTCCGCCTGTCTTTCGACGGCGGGATGAGCTTAAGCGGCATCGCTCTTCCTCTCGGGCGGTGTCTAGAATACGGGTAAGGTCACCTTCATTGAATATCTTGGCTCGCCCAAGAGGGGAATAAAAGGGGACGCCGTATCGATCTATCGGGTGGTCCCGTAACCAGTCCTGCAGCCAACGGCGCGATTTGCGCAGTGTGGTTGCCGCTTCGCCTAGCGTGAGCGCGATCACGGGGTTCACGTTTTCTCCGATCGCGGATCACACCTAGTTGGCATCGCCATGGCGCCGAGCTCTTTGGCGATGGCAGCAATCTCGGAAAGATTGTGGCCCATTTTGAAGGCGCATCTGATTAGCGTGTCGGCAAAAAAATCGATGTTGAGTTTATCTGGTCGCATGTCTTTGAGAAAATCCGCCACCAAGTAAGCTTTTGACCATGCACGGCAGTATTCATCTTCCAGAAAATCCGACGCGCGGTTCGTGGTGCGCGGTTGGTTTTGAATAGCTGCTACGGCTTCAGCAATCGCAACGTAATTTTCATAAAGCGCGATCGTGCCGCTGATGTCGTTCTCTTCCTGCAAGTAGCAAAGAACATCGAGCAGATCCGGCTCGTCGCCAATGGGCGCGATGTCGCCACGGATGATACTGAGTGCGGATTTCGGTGCAGATTGCGCAGATATTCGATTTGCGCGCGACCGAGCAACGATTTTTTGCGGATTGGTTTTAGACGAAGTCCGAGGCATAGCACGTCTCCAACGGCGCGCGGCCGTTACGCTCCGCAAAGAATCGCGGACCAGATTGCGACGGTTGAAAGGAAGAGGGTGAGCGAAGCAACGGCTGGCAGCGCGCCGGCCACGGTCCGAACGATCGTCATTTCGGCACCACGATCTCGGTGCGAGATTGATTGAGTGCAAAGGATGCCTTCTGGAAACGGATGACATCATCGGCGAGCGATATCAGGAACTCCTGACGGAGCTCATCGAGGTTACCGGACCAATCATCCAGTGCCGTTCGGACAAGGGCAGCTTTTGCGCGAAGGCCGTCCATCGTCTGCGGTGGCAGATCAAGAGCAGATCGAAGTGCGCGGTCGGCCCGGCTTTGAGCGACGTCATCGAAGAAAGCGGCAAACTCGGCGTCGGTCGGGTCGATCTTGTAGGAGATCAGGGCGCCGGTGATCTGCCTCGCGTACTCGATGCAGTTGTCAATCAGGTCCGCGTCGGGATGATCAGGGCGTTTCCCGACGCGACTGCGCGGCGATCGGCCGGCGGTCTTCGTGGAAAATTTGACGACTGACGTTTTGGCGGATTTTGGCGAGGGCATGGGCGACTCCCGTTGGTTGGAACGGAAACAGCCTAATGTATGAAATTTCCCCCGTCAAGATTTATGAGGGAAATTTCCCGCAATTAAAACTGCCTAGCTACGCGGACAACTATGCCCTCGATTGAAACGGTTCCGTCTTCTACAAAATACAGGTTGAGAAAATTTTGCTCTTCCCTAGACGCCGCATCCGACAGGGTGTCCCTCAAAACGATCGGATCGGTCACTTGGCAATTTGATGCGGTTATCAACGCAATGTGCCCGTCAACGAGCGACACCACGCGCGCGCTCAGTTCTTCCGCGGGATTTCGACCGATGCGGCGGCGGACGATAACAATGTCGCCTGGATTGAGCGGGGCAATCTCTGCAAACGGTTCGGCGACGGTCAGGAAGTCACCCTTCAGGATGCTCTTTCCAATCAACGATTCGTCGTCGATTTGATAAAGCATCCATCCATATCCATGGTAGCGCGGATCGCCAGAAACCATCGGCTGGGGCGGGTCTAGCTTTCGCTGCCAAGCTATTGGCTCGCCGTCTGGTCCGACCCTAGGCGCTCGAAAGACGCCCAGCTCTAGGATTTCCGCCGCATCTATCAGATGGAGCTCCAGCTGCGCACTGCGATTGGTCTTTGCTTCATGAGAGCCCAGGTCGGCTGAATCTCCTGTCAGATACTCGATGCTGCATTTCAGCGGAACTGTCAGCTTTTGAAGTGTATCAATGCGAGGGTTTTGGGCCTTGCCCGAAATGATGTCCCGCACCGACGAGCGCCCCAAACCGGCCTGCAAGGCCACGGCAGAAGCATTTGTCCCTAGCGATGCCATGCGCGCAGTAATGCGCTTAGCCGTCTCCGACATCTCGTTGATTTTACGCTCGTTTGGTGGGGCCATCACCCAATATCCGCCATTCACCAACCAGTTTAAAGAGGGATGTTTCCCTCTAACTCTTGCATTATGCGGGAAATTTCCCCATTATATTCTCATGGAAAGCACGCTTCGCCAATCGCTGATAACGGTGGCTCAAGCCTTCGCCTCTGGCGAGGGGTGCGCATTGTCGACAGTTTCGCGACGCTGCCGCAACGACAGTGGGTTCTTCCATCGCCTGTCTGATGAGAACAAAAGCTTTACCGCCCGAACCTTCGACGAGGTGATGCAGTGGTTTTCGGACAACTGGCCCGACGATTCTGACTGGCCCGCCGCGATCTCTCGGCCGGACATCTCCATTACCCAGTCGTCATCTGCCGACAGTACAGCGGCGCGCGTAGCATCATCGCCAGAGACGCGATGACCGGCGCACCTCAACATCACGACATCCGCCAACGCGACGACGGCTTATGGGCGATCGGGCTCAGCGAAGACTCGCCCGGTCCGTTCGAGAGCCGCGAATTTGCAATGAGCGTCGCGGGCTATTCGCCGCCGGCTCCTACACCACCATTTCGTCGAATTAGAATTATGGAGGCGCGCCGTGGATCCGGGTGACCATGACATGCGAAAGGGCGCCTCTGGTAAAGGCGCCCTCGGAAATAATAGCATAGCCGTTATTGAGCAAAATTACCGTAGCGAATCTACCGAGACACTTCAACAAAAAAAGTTATCTCGAAGATTTAGATTTTTGCCGGACACCGCTTCGACGGTGGCCGGGTTGGCGTTTGTCGCGGGAGTCTCGCGATGACGGGCCGCGACGTGAACATGCCTATCACGATATCCAAGATCGATATTCCCGATGGACGTCGGGATATTGTCGCAGCGTCCGTCAAGAACCTCGCCGACTCGATCAACAAGGTTGGCCTGCGTCACCCGATCACGGTTCTGAAAAAAGGCGACCGCTACATTCTCGTGGCAGGCCTTCACCGCATTGAAGCTCATAAGAATCTTGGTCTGGATCATATCCCTGCGACCATCGTCACGATGACGAATGACGACGCGCGCCTTTGGGAGATCGCCGAGAACCTACACCGCGCGGAACTGTCGAAGCTGGAGCGTGACGACAATATCGCGGAATGGATCAGGATCACGGAGCGTCAATCGTCGCAAGTTGCGACAAATGAAAGCAAGCGGTCGGACGGCAGGGGGCACCGCGCCGAGAGCGGTGTCAACGCGGCCGCCCGCGAGCTTGGCGTCGATAAAGATGATGCCCACCGCGCGGTCAAGGTCGCATCCCTGTCCGACGAAGCCAAGGACGCGGCGCGGGAGCATCATCTTGATAATAACCGTTCGGCGTTGCTGGCAGCCGCTAGCAAGCCAACCGTGGCGGAGCAAGTCGCTGAAATTCACCAGCGCCACACCGCGAAGGTAGAGAACTACAATCCCAAACATTACGTCAGGCTTAAAAAGCTCAAAGGCCAAAAGGCCGCATCAGATTCCCACCACACCGCCATCACAGAATTCGTTGCTAACATCGAAAGTAATTTCTCCACCATGGCGGAGAAATTTACGCCCGATGAACTTTCTGACTTATTTCTCCGCATCGGTCAGGCAATCGTCAAATGGCGTGCTCACGCGGAGACAAGCGCGAAGTCTTCAAAGCCGAAGGCGGCGGTCAGCTGATGTCCCGCGGCGCCCAAACCTTCAAGCAAGGCGATGTCACCAAAGCCGTCAAAGGCGCGGTGAACGCTGGGTTGGAGGTTCAGCGCGTTGAGATCGATCAGGCCGGCAAGATCGTTGTTTTTGCCGGGAAGGTGGACATCGCGAACACAGAAAACGAAACCCGCGTCAACGCAGGTGAGTGGAAGGACGAGCAATGACCGTCCGCCGCCGCCCAATATATGCGTCTGACCTTCGCTCGCTCGGCGGCATCGTCGGCGTCGTCAGTATTCGCGACCACGATGGCGAACAGTGTTTCCGTATAAATCACATTTCCCGAGGCCATGATCTAGTCTGGCTGTCCGCGCGAATTCGGGATGAAGATCGAGCCATCGCGGGCGCTGAGGTATTGGCAGAATATTTGGGCGCGGCGGTACGGTCATGAGCAATCTTGTTTCGTTGCCGACGCCGGCCTGGACAAAGGATCTTCAGCGAGACGGCAGCGGAGCGCCGCACGCCACGTTAGCAAACGCTTGCCACGCGCTGCGATCGGCCCCCGAGTTACAATTGATGGTTGCCCACGATGTCTTCGCAATGAAGACGATGATGGTCTCACCGCCGCCCTGGGAATTCGAGCCTCAGCGCTTCGCGCAGCGCGCGTGGATGCCGCATGACGATCTGCTCGCAACAGAACACTTGCAGCGCATGGGGATACCGATCAAGCCGCAGACGGCGACGCAGGCAGTGGAACTGGTCGCGCGGGAACGGTCGTTTCATCCGGTTTTGAATTATCTCGACAACCTCGAATGGGACAACAAGTGCCGACTAGACGGCTGGTTATCGAAGCACCTCGGAGCGATTGAGACGCCGTACACGCAAAGCATCGGCCGATCTGCGCTCATTGGTGCGGTAGCGCGAATCCGCAATCCTGGCTGCAAGCTCGATACTGTTCCGATCATCGAAGGTCGACAGGGACTGGGTAAGTCGTCCGCCGCGCGCGTTCTGTTCGATCCATGGTTTTCCGACGAACTCGCGGACTTAGGCGGCAAAGACGCCGCCATGCAGACTCAGGGTATGTGGTTGATCGAGATTTCCGAACTAGACGCTATGTCGCGCAGCGAGGTGTCGCGCATCAAGGCGTTTATCAGCCGCTCGACTGACCGCTTCCGGCCGCCGTATGGTTCGCGGGTGATCGAGAGCCCGCGATCTTGTGTCTTCTGGGGCACGACGAACAGCGACGCCTACTTAAAGGATGAAACTGGCGGGCGCCGCTTCTGGCCTATCAAGGCCGGACGCATCGACATCGACGCACTCGCCACCGCGCGCGACCAGCTTTGGGCGGAAGCCGATCGCCTATATCGCGCTGGCGCGGCTTGGTGGATCGTTAATCCGGAAGCTCAGCGCATTGCCGATGGCGAGCAGACAGCCCGCTACCAGGGCGATCCCTGGGACGAGGCGATTGGAGCGCACCTCAAGACCGTCGCCGACGTGTCTATCGCCGAGATACTTCACGATGTTTTGCATATCGATATCGGACGCTGGAGTCAGGCCGACATGAACAGAGTCATGCGCGCACTCAAGGCGCGCGGCATGATCCGGATACAGGTTCGCACCGGTGACAAGCGCGCTTGGCGCTATCGGCAGCCGCTATGATTAAGGCAAACCGGACACAAACGGCGAACGTCACCACTCTGATACTGGTGACAGCGCTCAGAGTGGTGACATCAAAAACCGTTGTGCCGCAGCACTTGTCACCACTGTCACCACTGTCACCACTCTTTATTCTAGCCATACACGCGCGGGATAAGGGTTTGGGATTTACCGATGACACCGGTGACACTGGTGACACTGGTGACAAACCAACCCGGAAGGACCGTCCGATATGACCAAGACACCACGCCTCACGACACTGGGACCGCGCGTTGCGATGGCAAGCCAACGGCTGACGCCGCGCCCGAAGACGGCGGCGCCGGTCTACTCGACGCCGGAATGGCGTGCGTTGATCGCCAGCATCATCCGCGAGCGCGGCCGACGGTGCGAGGATCCAGCGTGTCAGTCGCCGAACCGCGGCGCTGGGCAGCGTGTCTATGGCGACCATATCCGCGAACTGCGAACGGGCGGCACGCTGCGCTATCGCCTTGCGAACGTCGCTGGCGCGGTCCCGCTATGGGAGCCAATGACATGAGAGTGGGCGCCCGCGCGGGTTCGATTGTCGCAACTGTCGCAGGCCCCCCCAGGGGGACAACCAACTCCAAAGCAAAAAAGGGAATGGACCGCATGGATACAAGAACGTTAAATCCCGCATATTTCGGACAGGGGATCACACTCGCTGATATCGAGAAGCTGACGCTCAGCGCAGCCGATCTCGACAGGCTGACTTTGGGGAAGGCCGATCTTGCAGACCTAGCCCCACCCCCACTCAATTTGCCGATTATCTCAGGCCGGTGTGAATCATCGCATGGTTAAGCCGGCGCCGCACCCGAATGTAGAAAGCACGGCCATAGATCGGCTGGTTGCGGTCCTGCGGGTCTGTAGCGTCGCCGACGTGGCCGCCGCACTCGATGGGGTCGCTGATCTGGGCGGCGATCAGCGATTTCGCAAGGCCGTGCGGGCTTTGCGACGCAAATCATGGGGCCGATCGACCATCAACGAGGATGAGGCATTTAATGAAATGGCGGAATCTCTGAAAAGCGGTGCCGCGCATTCTGATTGGCGGGCTGCAGGACTCGCCGCAGTAACCCGTTTCGGGAAACAAACAGAATTAGCAGTTCAGAAACGCCTCCACCGGAAGTTCCGAGAAAAGTTTCCCCACAAAATAATTTAATGCGCTGAATGGGCCTGCGGGATCGAATAGTAATAGATCATCGAAGGAGAATTTTCGAATGGTCAAAGTAACCCAGCCCGCGACCGAATCGCCGCGCGATCTGACGCTCGATACCATTGCGCCGGAATGGGTGGAACTGAGTAAAGCATTTCAGGAATTGTGTGCGCGCGAAGATGAATTGATTGCCAGGGCACGCGGGCAAAAAAAAGATCTGGACGGAAGCGGCCTCGCTTAACAAAACATTGCCGCGATTCGGACTGCTGCTGCAGAAGCCGGCAAGCCGCCACGAATGTTTGGCGCTTCTGAAAAGGCTGCGGCTCTTCTAGGTAAATTTACCCCAGCCCCGGTAGCCGCTCCCTTGCCCCTTGCACATGAACCTAAGTTCGCAAGAGAAGCGCGTGAGACGAACGAAGATATTGCCGCCGTGCGGGAAGCCATCGCAGCCCTTCGGCCTCAGTTGACGCGGGCTCACTTGGAAGGCTCAGCCCGCCTCTGCAAGCAATTGACGCCGGAGTATAGCGGGATCGCTCGTCGGATTTGCGTTGCCCTCGTCGAATTGGGCAAAGCTGAGATGGCGCACAAACAGTTCATGCACCGTCACCGCGGCGCGGAGCGTTCAACGCTGCGGCCGGTTCCCACCGATTCGCTTGGCAATCCCCTCGATCAATCTAGCCAATTGCGACGCCTTTTGGATTGGGCGATCGAATCCGGACACTTCGACTTTGCTGACTTGCCCGCCGAATGGGGTGCGCGACGGAACGTTGGCCAAATCCGATCTTGGCCCACGACTTAACAACGGAGAATTTCAAATGTCAGTCCACCGCTATGCGAACCGCAGACACCGGCTCGCAACGATGGTTGCCCAGTTTCGCGCGACCTTGGCGTTGCCTAAACCCCGCACTCGAGCCGCTGCAGCAACAGTGCGGAAGAACCGCCTGCGGTTAGCTGAGGCAGAAGCCGACATGACGCCCGCACCACGGCGACGTGCACCGTCCCCACCGATCTCGCCGGAAGCCTGCACCACGCTGACGGTCGGCGGGTCACTGTTTGATCGTGCTCCCACTGTTCACGCCGCGGATGGCGGTGCCCCGGCTACATCGACAGCGGCAAGGCGCATGAACGCGCGCCCGACCCGGCGGCAGGTCGCGGCGATGCTTCGCAGGGTCGACGCCGCAGCGCGCGGCTAGCCCACAGCCCATACCCCCCACGGGCGTCGAAAGTTGAGCCCGAAGGGGAACTAACCGCGTGGATAGGAAAAGTCTTGCGCGTGCGAAACTGAGGGAAAAAAGTTGACCAACCCCATGAAAGCGGCCTGTGGAGCAAAAACACGCACTGGCAGCAAATGTCGGCGCGCTCCGGCCAAAAGCAAGGCCCGTTGTCGATTGCATGGTGGCGCCGCGGGCAGTGGCGCGCCTTTCGGGCCGATGAATGGGAGTTGGCGGCATGGTCGCTACTCGCGAGAGGCCCGCGAACAGCGAAAGTTGCGCCATGCGGAAGGCGTTCAGCGTCTCAGGGTCGCCGAACTGAGTGGATGGCGAAGATTCCAACTTGGGATTGGCACGCGACATGCGCTGAGATCGAAAGAAGCGCCGCCAGCAACCAGCTGCCGGCCGATCGGATGAGGGTGATCTGATGTCTTACGCGGCGCGACCCGTGCGCAGCAAAGCGTCTGAGTATGTGATAAAGGACATTATCATGCGCTATCTGGCCCCCTTGTGTCAGACAACAGTGGAGGATAGGGTTGTGGCCTCAGACCGGCCGATCCTCGAAGCGGTATGCTGATCTCTCCTCGATCTACAAAAGCTCATACCGGGGCGTATCGTCGTAGACCAACTTGTTTTGCTTATTAGGGAAGTGAGGAGTGATGAGCTATTTAAGGCCGTTTGTGAAAGCCGCCG
>Ga0208715_1000659_pt1 | contig 11124 bp, 9 predicted proteins | sample NGESurshal092012_3_FD_184473 | JGI IMG/M metagenome (GOLD analysis project Ga0208715, IMG submission 184473) | Arctic peat soil microbial communities from Barrow, Alaska - NGEE Surface sample 210 shallow-092012 (SPAdes) | ecosystem: Environmental > Terrestrial > Soil > Wetlands > Peat ... | reverse complement strand
GTCATTACCAGCTCCGGTCGTGGCACGGCCGCAAGGCCAACCAACCGCCTCGGGCGGTTCAAACACGGGACCGGGTTACCGGACCCGTCTAGGCCCACGACCGGAGCCTACGCAGCCCAGCTACCGATCACACCGCTCGACGGTCCGAGGCGGAGCCTCGTTAGGACATCAGCCGGATGGTCCAGAAGTCGTTCGATAGGTTGCGGGCGCTCAGGTAGTCGTACGGCATGGTGAAATAGCCGGCCAGCCCCCAGCCGGTCCCCCACGAGTTGCGCACCAAGAACGTTGCGGCGGTGTCGTCGTAGCCGACGGCCATGACCGCGTGGCCACCGATCACCCGCTCGCCGTGGGCGGGCATCGGCGTGACGCCCGTGTGCGCAACGGCTTTGCTCTCGAAGCTCTCGTAGACGCTGAAGCCGAAGACGAACGGGAAGCCGCTGGCCAGGCAGGTCCGCATCTGGGTGCGGTCGTGGGAAAGCCGCTGGTACTGCAGCGCCCGATGCGTCGCGGCGTCGGCGTAGCAGGCGTCCGACGGCTTCTCGGTGAACCGGGCGATGTCGTAGGGCCACTCCGACTCCGGACAGGCCCCCACGGCGTTCACCGTCTTGATGCCGTCACGGATCATTGCGCCACTGTCGGTGCCGACGGTGCCCTCCATGACCCGCTCGTTGTAGTAGATGAACAACCGGGACAGCAGGGTGGTGTCGGCCTCGCCTTGCTTTGCCTCGTCGAACTGCAGGGCGCCGGCAATGGCGTTGGCGGTGCAGCTGCCGAGCTGACCTTGGTCATAGACGGGCGGACACTGCGCCCGCAGGTCGGTCTGCGCCGGCAGCGGGATCGGTGGTGCCGGTGGCGCGGCGTACAGCAGGTCTCGCTGATCTGGAAGGTCGGGGATCCAGCCGTAACCGGCGGTCCTGCGTGCCATGGATCTATGCCTCCGATCGTCCGGACGCCAGCGGGCGAGATTCACCACTCGGGAGAACATCGCCACACGCTACGACCGACCTCCGACGACAATGTCACCCACCGCGTCAATGAACTCTGGCCAGTGCCCGCGGGACAACTCGTGCCCCATGTCCGCAAACACCAGCAGGCGGGCGCCCGGTAGCGCGGCCGCGGTCGCGTGTGCAGCCCGCACCCCGATCAGCGGGTCGAGCGCCCCGTGCACCACCAGCGCCGGCGTCCGGCAGGCCGCCAATGCGTGGGTACGTTCACCCGAGGCGTGCATGGCCACGAACTGGCGCGCCTTGCCCTCCGGGTCGACGCCGCGGGCGAACTCCTTCTGGGCCCGCTTCCGAGCACCGTCGACATCGGGCGGTACGGCGATCAGCCGCTCGAACCGGACAGCCTGCTCGAGGTAGGCAGTCCGGTCGGTCGGCGGCGGCTCCAGCACGACCGGCAACGCCTCCCGCCGCGCGTCCCACGGGTCGCGCACCCCCGGCGCCGAGGACAGCGAGACCAGCCCGTGCACCCGGTCGGGATACTCGATCACCACCGTCTGGGCGATCATGCCGCCCATCGAGTGCCCGACCAGAGCAGCCGCCGGCAGGCCGAGCACGTCGAGCAGCCCGACCACGTCGGCGGCCATGTCGGTGAGTCGGTAGCTGACGCTGGCGTAATCGCCCCTGGTCACCGCGCGCAGATCGGGCGGCGGGGCCCCAACCAGATGGCTGGACGCCCCGGCGTCCCGGTTGTCGAACCGAACGACGAAGAGTCCGCGGTCCACCAGCGCCCGACACAGCGCATCCGGCCAGCTGACCAGCTGGCGGGCGAGCCCGGCAACGAGGACGACCGCCGGGGCGCCCGGCCGGCCGAGCGTCTCATAAGCGATCTCCACCGGACCGATCTGGGCCGTGCCGGCGCGCTGCGTCGGTCCGGGGGCTGCCGCTGACTCGGTCATCGGCGTCACGTCCAGGCGACCAGCGTTCGCATCGGATCGACCAGGATCCGAGCGACATCGGCGAGGAACTGCGAGCCGAGCTGGCCGTCGACCAACCGATGGTCGAACGAGACGCCCAAGTTGGTCACCATCCGCGCACGCACCTTGCCCTTGTGCACCCACGGCAACTTCCGGATCGCCCCGAAGGCCAAAATCGCTGACTCTCCGGGATTGAGGATCGGAGTGCCGGTGTCGACGCCGAAGACCCCAACGTTGGTGATCGTGATGGTGCCGCCCCGCATGTCGGCCGGTTGCGTCCGGCCGCTCTTGGCGGTCGCCGTCAGCTCGGCCAGCAACGTGGCCAAATCGGGGAGCGTTAGCCGACCGGCGTCTTTGATGTTGGGTACCACCAGTCCGCGCGGGGTGGCCGCGGCAATGCCGAGGTTGACGTAGTCCTTGACGACGATCTCTTGGGCGGCCTCGTCCCAGGATGCGTTGATCATCGGGTGCCGCCGGACCGCGACCAGCACGGCCTTGGCGACCAGCAGCAGCGGGCTCACCTTGACTTCGGCGAAGTCGGGCAACCGACGCAGCGTCCGGACGGCCTTGAGCGAGCCGGTGACGTCGGCCTGCACCCACTCGGTGACGTGCGGGGCGGTGAAGGCGCTGGCGACCATCGCGGCCGCGGTTGCCTTGCGCACGCCTTTGATAGGGAGCCGCCGCTCGCGGGTGGCCGGGTCGAAGGCCGACGCGACGACACCTCCCGCCCGGCTCGACGGCGGGTCCGCCACCCCGACCGCCCCATCGGGCGCGGTGGGCGCGGACTGCGGCCTAGGGGCATTGGCCGTTGCCAGCCCGGCCGTTGCCAGCCCGGCTGCGGCCCGCTCCACATCCTCCCGGCTGATCGTGCCGTTGCGGCCAGTGGCGGAAAGCGTGGTCAGGTCGATGCCCAGGTCGCGGGCCAGCTTGCGAACCGGCGGCTTGGCGAGCACGGCCACCGCGCCGGCGGCCACTCTTGCGGACTGGCCGACGGCGGTGCCGGCGATCCGCATCGGCTGCCGCTGGGTCGGCGCGGGGGGCTCGGGCGACGGCTTACGCGGTCGCCGAACGGCGGTGCTGGGCTTCGGGCCGTAGCCGACCAGCACCGATGTCCGACCGCCGGGGGCCGGACCGCCGATCAGGCCGGGCTCCACCGCGGCGTCGACCGGCGGGTTGGCCACCAGCGCGGCCGGGATCACCTCGGCCGGCGCGCTCGCGGCGGCCGGCGCGCTCGCGGCGGCCGGCGGCGTGATCCCGGCGGCGGCCGGCGTGCCCCCAGCGGCGGCGGCGGCCGGCCCGCCCGCCGGATCACCCGGGTCGGTGTCGAAGGTGATGATCGGCGCACCAACGTCCACGGTTTCGCCCTCGCTGTGGTGCACGGCGGTGACCACGCCGGCGTACGGCGAGGGGACCTCGACCGCAGCCTTGGCCGTCTCGACCTCGACGATCGGCTGATTGAGCGTGACGGTGTCGCCGGGCGCGACCAGCCACTTGAGGATCTCGCCCTCGGTCAGACCCTCACCGAGGTCCGGCAGCAAGAACTGCTTGTAGTTGGGCACCGGAGCTCCTAGAAGGCGAACGCGTGGTCGACGGCGTCGAGCACGCGGTCGAGGTCGGGGAGGTACGCCTCCTCCAGCCGGGACGGGGGGTACGGCGTGTCGAAACCGCCCACCCGCAGGACCGGGGCTTCGAGCGAGTAGAAGCATGCCTCGGTGATCCTGGCCGCCAGCTCGCTGCCCATGCCGAGGAAGACCGGCGCCTCGTGCACCACGACGCAGCGGCCGGTACGCCGGACCGACTCCAACACCGGGACCAGGTCCAGCGGCGAGAGCGTCCGCAGGTCGATCACTTCCAGGCTGCGACCTTCGTCCGCGGCGGCGGCAGCGGCAGCGGCCTCCAGCGCAGTGCGGACCATTGGCCCGTAAGCCAGCACGGTCAGGTCGTCGCCCGGGCGCACCACCGTCGCGGAGTGCAGCGGCGGCGGGGTCGCGGACTCGTCCAGCTCCGCCTTCTCCCAGTAGCGCCGCTTGGGCTCGAAGAAGATCACCGGGTCGTCCGCGACCACGGCCTGCCGGATCATGAAGTAGGCGTCGACCGGGTTGGAGCAGGCGACCACCTTCAGCCCCGCGGTGTGGGCAAAGTAGGCCTCGGGCGACTCGCTGTGGTGCTCCACCGCCCCGATCCCGCCGCCGAACGGGATCCGGATCGTCACCGGCAGCGGGGTGGTGCCCTGCGAGCGGTAGTGCATCTTTGCCAGCTGGCTGACGATCTGGTCGTACGCCGGGTAGACAAACCCGTCGAACTGGATCTCGCACACCGGCCGGTAGCCACGCAGCGCGAGCCCGATCGCCGTACCGACGATGCCGGACTCGGCCAGCGGGGTGTCGATCACCCGGGCCTCGCCGAAGTCCTTCTGCAGCCCGTCGGTTACCCGAAAGACGCCGCCGAGCTTGCCGACGTCCTCCCCCATCACCAGCACCTTGGGGTCGCTTTCCATCGCCTTGCGCAAGCCCATGTTGACGGCCTTGGCGAGAGTGGTCGGGGCCATGGGTCAGCGCCCCCCAGCGGTAGCCGCGGCGCTGTCCGCGTCCGCCTGCGGGCCGTCGGCGAAGGAGGACAGGTAGGCGGCGAACCGTGCGCGCTCCTCGGCCAAGAGCGCGGTCGGCTCGGCGTAGACCCCGTCGAAGATCGACAGCGGGTCCGGGTCGGGCATCTCGATGCAGCCCTTCCGGACGTGGGCGGCGAGTGCGTCCGCGTCGACCTCAACGCCGGCGAAGAAGGCGGCGTCGGCCATGCCGGATCGGACCAGGTAGGCCTTCATCCGCTCCAGCGGGTCTTTGAGCTTCCAGGTCTCCAGGTCGCTGGCCAGTCGGTAGCGAGTCGGGTCATCAGACGTCGTGTGCGCTCCCATCCGGTAGGTGAACGCCTCGATGAAGGTCGGCCCGTTGCCCTCGCGGGCGTTGCGCAACGCCGCCCGGGTGACGGCGAGGACGGCCAGCACGTCGTTGCCGTCGACTCGGACCCCGGGAAAGCCGAACCCACGCGCCCGCTGGTAGAGCGGGATCCGGGTCTGGCGCTCCAGCGGCTCGGAGATTGCCCACTGGTTGTTCTGGCAGAAGAACACCACTGGAGCGTTGAAGACGGTGGCGAAAACAAACGCCTCGTTGACGTCGCCCTGGCTGGTGGCCCCATCGCCGAAGTACGCGATCACCGCGTCCTCGGTGCCGTCCTTCTGGATGCCCATGGCGTAACCGGTGGCGTGCAGCGTCTGGCTGCCGATCACGATCGTGTAGAGGCCGAAGTTGTGGTCGTGCGGGTCCCAGCCGGCATGACTGACCCCGCGGAAGAGTCCGAGCAGCTTGAGCGGGTCGACGCCCTTGCAATAGGCGACTCCATGCTCCCGGTACGTCGGGAAGGCGTAGTCGCCCGGCAGCAGCGCCCGGCCGGAGCCCACCTGGGCCGCCTCCTGGCCGAGCAGCGCCGCCCAGATCCCGAGCTCTCCCTGGCGCTGCAGCGCGGTGGCCTCGACGTCGACCCGGCGGACGAGCACCAGGTCGCGGTAGAGACTGCGGTAGTCCTCGGCGGTCAGGTCCAGGGCGTAGTCGGGGTGGGAGACCCGCTCCCCCTCCGGGGTGAGCAGCTGGACGAGCTCGGGTCCCGCCGTCGTGCTGGTGGCCACCGAGCTGGTCTCCGGGGCGGCTCGGCCCATCAGACCGCCGGCTACCTCACCACCGCCTGCCTGCCCGCCCAGCGAGCTGGCCACCGACATGAGCCTCTCCTCATCGTCGTACGTCGACCTACCGGGATCACCGGCATGGTCAGCACCGGCCGGCCAGGCTGGCCCGCAGGGTGTGCGCGCTGCCGGTCGAGCACCGCCTAGTGCATCGTCATCGTGGCAGATGTCCGGTCGCGGTGCGGACAGTCCCAGGTCCACGGATTGCAGCGAAGTGCTTGCCGGATGGGTACCGCCGCGCCAGGCTGCCCACTGGACGGTGACACCCTGCCATGGGGGTTCCGCGCACGCACCGAAAGGCGGCTTACAGATGGACGAGCGGCAGCGGCCAGGGCGGGACGCCCCTTCCCGCATGACGTCGTACGACGACGCCCGGGCAAGCTTCGACCTCGAGGTCCCGAGCCGGTGCAACCCGGTGCTCGACATCGTGGAACGGTGGGCGGCCGAGGAGCCCGACACCCTCGCGCTGCTGACTCTCGACGGCAACGGTGAAGTGGTGGCGCGCCAGAGCACGACCGAGCTCGCGGCCGACTCGCGGCGCGCCGCCCGGGCGCTGCTCGAGCTGGGCGTCACCAAGGGCGACCCGGTCTTCGTAATGCTGCCGCGGGTACCGGCGTGGTACGCGGCGGTGCTCGGTGCCATCCGGATCGGCGCGATGCCGATGCCCGGGCCGAACCTGCTGACCGGCCGCGACATCGCGTTCCGGATGAGCCGGTCGGAAGCGGTGGCCGCGATCACCGACGCGGAGGGAGCCGCGAAGGTGGACTCGGTGGCCGCCGATCTGTCCGCGCTGCGCCACCGGTTGTGCTGGTCGCCAGCGGGCGGTGCGCCGCCAGGCTGGGGGGACTTCGACGCGCTGTGCGCCCAGGCCGGCGACGGCGAGACGCCGGCCGACCCGACGGCCGCGGACGACCCGATGCTGCTCTACTTCACCTCCGGCACCGTCGCCTACCCCAAGATGGTGCTGCACACCCAGGCCTCCTACGGGCTGGGTCATGTGATCACGGCCCGGTACTGGCAGGACCTGCGCCCGGGCGACCTGCACTGGACCGTCTCCGACACCGGCTGGGCCAAGGCCGCCTGGGGCGGGCTGTTCGGGCAGTGGCACGAGCGGGCCACCGTAGTGCAGGTGCAACTGGGCAAGCCCGATGCCGACACCATCCTGTCAATGATCTCTCGGCACGGCATCACGTCGTTCTGCGCGCCCCCAACCCTCTACCGGCTGCTGGTCCAAGCCGACCTCACCCGTTACGACCTGTCCGCCCTGCGGCACTGCACCAGCGCCGGTGAGCCGCTGAATCCCGAGGTCATCCGGGTCTGGTCCGAGGGCACCGGCCTGACTGTGTACGACGGCTACGGCCAGACCGAGACCACCAACGTGGTGGCGAACTACCGCTCGATGCCGGTGCGCCCGGGCTCGATGGGCCGCCCGACCCCCGGGTACGAAGTGGAGGTGCTCGGCGACGACGGTCGACCCGCGCCGGACGGCGTGGTCGGCAACATCTCGGTGCGGGCCGACCCACGGCCGATCGGGCTGTTCGCGGCGTACTACCGCGAGCCGGAGGCCACCGCGGCCGCGTTCAAGGACGGCTGGTACTACACCGGCGACAAGGCCGCCCGCGACGCCGACGGCTACCTGTGGTTCGAGGGTCGCTCCGACGATGTGATCACGTCGTCGGCGTACCGGATCGGGCCGTTCGAGGTGGAGTCAGCACTGGTCGAACACCCGGCCGTGGCCGAGGCCGCCGTTGTTGGCCGCGACGACCCGCAGCGGACGCAGATCGTGACGGCGTTCGTCATCCTCGCTCCCGGCTACACCGGCTCGGACGAGCTCACCGTCGAGCTGCAGGACCACGTCAAGCGGGTCACCGCGCCGTACAAGTACCCGCGGGAGATCCATTTCGTGGCGGAGCTGCCGAAGACGGTGAGCGGCAAGATCCGCCGCTCGCAGCTGCGGGCGGACCTGCGCACCGGCGGCGGGTGACGCCGGGCGCAGATGGACGCGCCGCCGCGGCCCACCCCGGCGTCGGGAGCTTGGCCGCCGCAGCGCCCGCCGATGGTGTGCGGTTTGGCACCACCGCCGGGCGCTGGGTGCTGCTGGCGACGGTGCTGGGCTCCGGGGTGGCGTTCCTCGACGGGACCGTCGTCAACGTGGCGCTGCCGACCATCGGCCGGGACCTGCGCACCGGGTTCGCCACGCTGCAGTGGGTGCTGGACGCCTACCTGCTGACCCTCGGGTCGTTCGTGCTCGTCGGGGGCGTGCTGGGTGACATCTACGGCCGCCGCCGGACCTTCGTGCTCGGCTTGCTGGCCTTCGTGACCGCGTCGGTGGCCTGCGGGCTGGCCCCGACCCCCTGGCTGTTGGTCGGGGCCCGGGCGCTGCAGGGGGTCGGGGCGGCCCTGCTGGTGCCGGGCAGCCTGGCGATCCTGTCCGCGACGTTCACCCCGGCCGACCGCGGCCGGGCGGTCGGCGCCTGGTCTGGACTGTCCGGCGTGTCCACCGCCGTCGGACCCTTCCTGGGCGGTTACCTGGTCGATGCCTCGTCCTGGCGCTGGGTGTTCCTGATCAACGTGCCGCTGGTGGCGGTCGCCGTTGTGGTGGCGCTGCGGCACGTGCCCGAGTCCCGGGACCCGGCGGCGTCCACCGGGCGGCTGGACCTGCCCGGCGCGGCCACCGCCGTCCTCGGCCTCGGTCTGCTCGTCTTCGCCTTGATCGAGCAACCCCGACTGGCCACCGCGGCGGTGATCGCTCTGAGCGCGGCGGGGACGGCCACCCTGGTCGCCTTCGTGGTGATCGAAAGCCACCGGGCGCACCCGATGCTGCCGCTGGAGCTGTTTCGCTCCCGCGACTTCACCGTCGCGAACCTGACGACGGTGGTCGTGTACGCCGCGCTGGGCGGGGCGCTGTTCCTCGTCGTGCTCGAACTCCAGCGGGTGCTGCACTACTCGGCGCTGGCCTCGGGCGCAGCCTTGCTGCCGGTAACGTTGCTGCTGCTCCTGCTCTCCTCCCGCGCCGGTGCACTCTCGGCGCGGACCGGGCCGCGGCTGCCAATGACGGTCGGTCCGCTCCTGGCGGGTGCCGGACTGTTGCTGCTGGCCAGGATCGGTCCGGGAGCCTCCTACCTCGGCACGGCCCTGCCTGGGGTGCTCGTCTTTGGCCTGGGACTGGCGCTTACCGTGGCCCCGCTGACCACGACGGTGCTCGCCGCCGTCGGACCGGCCCGGTCCGGCGTCGCCAGCGGGGTCAACAACGCAGTGGCTCGCGTTGCCGGCCTGGTCGCGGTGGCGGTGCTGCCGCTACTGGCCGGGCTGTCCGATCCCGCCGCAGACATCGCGTCCGACCCGGCCGGGGTCGCCTTCACCGCCGGCTTTCGGCGAGCGACCGTGCTGGCCGCCGCCCTGTGCACTGCGGGCGGCCTGGTCTCCCTCGTCGGCCTGCGAAACCGGCCGGAACGGCCACCCCCGTAGGCCGCTCCGGCTGTGCTCGGCCTGCGGAGTCACCGTTGGCTTCGGATTCGTTAGGACATTTGCGGGCGACCTTCTTGCCGCCGGGCTGCGGGGCGGCTGGATGACGACAGCAACCTCAGGTCGCCTCGCCGCCGGACCAACTCGCGTCGCGCCGTCTCTTTCGCCGCGCGGAGGAAGGTAGACCCGACCGCGTGAGCGGGACCCGCCGGCTGTGGTCGCGGAGGCACCTCACCGCCCTGGACCCATCTCGATCTCGCCAGGCCACTGCGGGGGCAGCAGGATGCCGTCGAACCCGGAATCCGCTCCGGCCGGCGGCTCCGAATACTCACTGTGACGACGTCGGCTGCGCGCACTACTGGCGGCCGAGGGACCCGACTCCGTCGACCAGGAATCCGTCGACCAGGAAGGGGAGCGACCATGAGTGGGCCAGCCACCGGCGTCAATCCCGGCGGCGCGGCGGACAACCACGAGTACTGGGACCAACTGGTCGTCGGTTACGCCCTGCACGCGCTCGAGCCGCAGGTGGAGATCTCCGTCGAGAACCACGTCGCGGGCTGTGACCGATATGCCCGGGCGACGGTCCAGATGCAGGAGACGACCACCAAGCTGGCGTACGCCGTGGAGCCGATGACGCCGCCACCGGCGCTGCGGGACGCCGTACTCGCCTCCTTTCCGGTCGAGGCCGGATCGCCGGCACAGATCCCGGTACCCGCAGGCGAACCGATCTGGTCACCGGGCTAGCGCGCCGGCGCGCCCACGTCGCTGGCCGCGGCTCGGCTGCGCCGCGGGCTGCGGGCACTGCCGCATGGCTGGGCACTCGCCGCCGCTGGCATCGTGCTGATCATCGCCGTCGGGGTGAGCGTGGGCACCATGGTCCGCAACCGGGACGCCAACCGGCGACTGGACCGCACGACCGCCGCCCTGTCCTGTGTGCAGATGCGCGACCCGGGCAGCGTTGTGCTGCTGGCGGTGATCCGGGAGCCCGGGCACACACCGCCGCCCAGCCCGGGCAGCGCGCCGGTGGCGGTCGCCACCGTGGCCTGACCAAAGGGACGTCAACTATCCGCGGCCGACCGGGATGGGATCGTCCAGCTCCAGGATGCCGCGCACCTCCCGCAGAGCGACCGTCAGCGTGGCGAGGTCGTCGTGCCCGGCGGCCCGGATATCCACGATCAGCTGCAGGCAGCGCGCGGTGGCCGCCTGGTAGTGCGCCGACCAGCCGTCGAGCAGCTGCGTCGGCGGCGTGCCCGGCGGAGCGCTGAGCACAACGGCTGCGGTCAGCGACCGGTGGGACCGGGCCAAGTCGTCGCGCAGCGCGGCCCGCGCCAGCGTCTGCCAGCGGTCGTCCCGGCGCAGGCCGGCGATCCGGGCCCGGAGCCAGCTCAGCTGCAACCGCTCGGCCAGCGCGAAGTGAACGGCCGCGACCTGGTCCACCGCCCGGCCGGTCGCGGCCGAGCAGTCGATGATGTCGAGGAAAGCCAGGGCCGTCTCCATGCCAGCGACCCAGTCGGCCAGATCCGGCGGGACGGCGGCGGCGACCAGTTGCGTCCGCATCTGTTGCCACGCCAGCAGCTCCTCGCCGCGAAGGAGGTCGGGGAGCAGGGCAGTAAGAGTCTCCACCGGACCGGCGAAGAAGTCCCGGGCATCGCTGATGACCAACGGCGGTCGGCGGTTGCGGATCAGCCAGCGACTGGCGCGCTCCACCAGGCGTCGCGCGGCCAGCAGCATCGTGGTCTGTAGGGCAGCGGGCACCACGCCGTCCAGACCCTCGATCCGGTCCCACAGCCGGTGCATGTCGAAGATCTCTTGCGCAGCAGTGTGGGCGCGCGCGATCCGGGCGATCGGGGCACCAATCTCCTCCTGCGTGCGGAAGACGAACGAGATGCCGGCCCGGTTGACCATTCGGTTGGTGATCGACGTGACGATGATCTCCCGGCGCAGCCGGTGGGAGTGCATCTGCTCGCCGAACCGATCGCGCAACGGGGTGGGGAAGTAGCGCTCGAGC
>Ga0208715_1000657_pt1 | contig 11152 bp, 10 predicted proteins | sample NGESurshal092012_3_FD_184473 | JGI IMG/M metagenome (GOLD analysis project Ga0208715, IMG submission 184473) | Arctic peat soil microbial communities from Barrow, Alaska - NGEE Surface sample 210 shallow-092012 (SPAdes) | ecosystem: Environmental > Terrestrial > Soil > Wetlands > Peat ... | reverse complement strand
GGCGCCTGCCACTCCGACCTGCACTTGATGCACGACTTCGAGGCCGGCCAGCTGCCGTGGGATCCGCCGTTCACCTTGGGGCACGAGAACGCCGGGTGGGTCTCCGCCCTCGGCGCCGACGTCACCGGTTTGGAGGTCGGCCAGCCAGTCGCCGTCTACGGATGCTGGGGGTGCGGCCACTGCGCTCGGTGTCGACTCGGGGTGGACACCTACTCCGAGAACCCCGCCGCTGCTCCAGCGCCAGGCGGCGGTGGCGGACTGGGGGTCGACGGTGGCTTGGCCGAGTACCTCCTCGTGCCCGACCAGCGCCACCTCGTCCCGCTGCCGGCGGCCTTGGACCCGGTGCTCGCGGCGCCGCTGACCGACGCCGGCTTGACGCCGTACCATGCAGTCCGCCGCTCCTGGCCCAAGCTCGCGCCCGGGACGTCGGCGGTGGTGATCGGCGTCGGCGGCCTCGGCCATCTGGGTGTGCAGATACTCAAGGCCACGACGGCGGCCACAGTGATCGCGGTGGACACCCGAGCGGAGGCGCTGGCCCTGGCCGAGGAATGCGGTGCGGACGTGACAGTGGCCGCAGCCGACGATGCTGCCACGCGGGTGCGGGACGCGACCGGTGGGCGCAGGGCGGACGTAGTTGTGGACTTTGTCGGGGTGGACTCGACGCTGGCCCTCGGAGCCGCCGTCGCTCGCCCACTCGGCGACTTGACCATCGTGGGCATCGGTGGCGGGACGTTGCCGGTGTCGTTCTTCTCGGTGCCCTACGAGCTGAGCATCCAAACGACCTACTGGGGCTCTTGGCCGGAGCTGGAGGAGGTGCTGATTCTGGGCGCCAGTGGACGGCTCCGCCCGCGCATCACCACCTTCCCGCTGACCGAAGCCATGGACGCTTATCGCCAGATACAGGCCGGCAAGTTGGAGGGACGGGCCGTCATCGCCCCCACGCCCGCCGGCTGACCGAGCCGGCGTCAGTCCCGGCCGCTGGTCCGGGGGACGTTGCTGTTCGTCGAACCGGGTGAACCGGTTCCTATTCGGGGCGCTACGTACGGTCCGTCGGCGTAACATCCTGCACCAGCGGCTCCAACCGCTGGTTGACCGCGACGTCGCGCACCACATGCACCACCAGGCCGTCTGGGCGCACCAGCAGCATGGTGACCCCAGACGCGGCGTACGTCGTGGCCAGCCGCTGATCGTCATCCACCGCAACGGTCGCCGGGCCGGGTAGCGGGGCGAGCAGCGTGCCGGCCCGGGCCGCGTCCGCCGGCCCGGTTACCAGGATCGCGGGCAGCGCGAACTCCTGCGCGGCGCCGACCGCCGTCCGGACCTGCGCTTGGCAGTAACAGTCGGCCGGCAGCAGCACAAACACCGCCGGACGCACGGCTCGGGTGTCCCGCGGACCGTCGACGAACCGCAGCGGTACGGCGGGCAGCAGGCCGCCCTCGGTGCCCGGCGCCACCGGCACCTGGCTGGCCAACGGGCGCGGCGTCGGCCGCGCGGGCCGACCGGAGGCCAGGACGGCCAGCAGCGTGGTGCCCAAGGCCACGAACAGCAGCGCGGTCACGACCAGCGGCGCGGAGATGCCGTACCGGTGCCAACGCCGGCCCGGCAGGTGGCGCTGCACCCATGTCCGGCGGCGGGCCGAGCGTCGCTCGCGCTGCAGAGCCTGCAGGTCGCGGGCCAGCTCGCGGGCGTCATCGGGCACGTCGACAGCGACCGGTGGTAGGTCGGCGTACCGGTCCGAGGGCGGCTCCGGGTCCCCGAGCATCACTCACCTCCCACCGTTCGCCGTCCACCATGACGCACGGCGGACGCCGGCGCCAGACTCGGGCTCCATCTCGGTGCCCAGGGAAGGGTCCGATAGCTGCGTGGCGGGTCGGGACGACGCCGACCGGGCCGCCCCCACGACCGCCCCATGCACGGCATCCGGCTCGCTGTCAAGCCCCTGACCTGGGAAAACGACGCCAAAGTGCCCCCGACGGCGGCTGCTGGCGTGCTAATCTGGAGGTCACGAAAGGGGTACGTGACATATGATTTTCGAGGTCGGCGAAACCGTCGTCTACCCCCACCATGGGGCCGCCCTGATCGAAGCCCTGGAAACTCGAGTCATCAAGGGCGAGGATCGGCTCTACCTGGTTCTCAAGGTGGCGCAGGGCGATCTCACCGTTCGGGTGCCCGCGGACAACGCGGAGTTCGTGGGCGTTCGCGACGTTGTCGGCCAAGAAGGGCTCGACCGCGTGTTCGAGGTGCTGCGCGCGCCGCACACCGAGGAGCCGACCAATTGGTCTCGACGCTACAAGGCCAATCTCGAGAAGCTTGCTTCCGGTGACGTCAACAAGGTCGCCGAGGTGGTGCGGGATCTGTGGCGGCGTGACCGCGAGCGCGGTCTGTCTGCCGGCGAGAAGCGGATGCTGGCCAAGGCCCGGCAGATTCTGGTCAGCGAGCTGGCGCTGGCCGAGGGCACGAACGAGGACAAGGCCGAGGCCGTCCTCGACGAGGTTCTGGCCTCCTAGTCACCACTCGCGCCGCCGCTGCCTCACTCGGACGGGTGAGCCGGGCGTTCGGCGTTAGCCTTGGGCCGTCGGTTCCGGCATTGCGGGCCGACACCTCCGAGGGAGACACGTGAGCGGCACCGCCCGTTCGGCTCGGGTACCGCCGGGCATGGTCGAGTTCCTTCGGCTGCTCGTCGTGATCTTCCTGGCAGGCATCGGCTACGAGGTCGCCCAGGCGATCGGTAGCGGTCGGGAGCTGCTCGGACCTTTCAACGGTGTTGCCATCGGCGTCATCGTCGGCTCAGGCCTGGGCTATGTCCTGGGCGGTGTTCTCGGCCGCTCCACCGTCTCCGCCGCCGACCGCGCGCAGCTGGCGCTGCGGGAGACCTCTGCGGAGTCCCTCGTGGCCGGCGCCATCGGACTGGTGATCGGCGTTCTGGTCGGCGCCGGCGCCGCCTGGCCGGTGTTCCTCATCCCGCAGCCGTTCCTCTCCGTCCCGCTGTTCGCCTTCATCGTCGTGATCTTTGCGTTCGTGGGGTACGCCGTCGGGTCCAGCAAGCGCGACGGAATGCTGGCCATGTTCGGCGCCCAGGCCGGGCGAGCCCCCCGCCGGTTGTCGGCCGCAGCGCTGCCGCGCGTCGTCGACTCCTCGGTGGCCATCGACGGCCGCGTGATCGACGTCGTCCGCGCCGGTTTCCTGCACGGCACCATGCTGATCACTACCCCGGTGCTGGGCGAGCTGCAGGGCCTCGCCGACGCCGGCGACGACCTGCGTCGAGCGCGCGGCCGCCGTGGACTCGAGGTACTGGAAACGCTGCGTCGGGAACCAGGTATCGACGTAGTGGTGATCGACGACGAGGTGCCCGGCGTCGCGGAGGTGGATGCCAAGCTGGTCCGGTTGTGCCTCGACGCCCAAGCGGCCCTGCTTACTCTCGACACCAACCTAGCGCGCGCCGCCGCACTGGCCGGCGTCCAGGTCCTCAACCTGCACGCGCTGGCGCTGGCGTTACGGCCGGCCGTGACCGCCGGCGACGAGGTGTACGTGCTGTTGGTAAAGCCCGGCAAGGAGCCGGGCCAGGCGGTTGGCTACCTCGACGACGGGACGATGGTCGTTGCCGAACGAGCGCGGGCGCATCTGGGCGCCGAGCTGCGAATCCGGGTCACCAGCGTGCTGACGACGGCCAACGGACGCCTCGTCTTCGCCCGTCCGGCAGCTGAGGGCTTCGGTGTCCCACCGCCGCGACCGCCCGGCGTTGCACCGAGCATGCCGGCGTCGAATCGGCCCATCAGTCAGCGGGCCACCCCGGCGGACGTCCCCCACCGCCGGCGCTCCGGGTGAATCGGCCGGCACCTGCCCGGACGGCCGGAGTCGTGCCGGCCGCCGGCCGTGGGGAGCGGTTAGGCCTGGGCCCGGCCAAGGCGCTGCGCCCGCTGGGCGGCGTACCGATGCTGGTGCTCGCCGTCCGGGCGCTGGCCGAGGCCCGCGGCGTGGACGTCGTGGTGGTGGCCGCCCCTCCGGACGACCGGGCCGAGGTGCAGGCACTGCTGTCGGCGTACGACATCGGCACCGAGGTAGTGATCGTCTCCGGCGGCGCGACCCGGCAGGAGTCGGTCCGCCGGGCTCTGGCCGCGCTGCCGCCGGAGGTCGAGATCGTGCTCGTGCACGACGCGGCCCGTCCGTTGGCCCCCAGTGAGCTTGCCGATGCGGTCGTTCAGGCGGTTCGCGACGGGTACGACGCGGTAGTCCCGGCGCTGCCGGTGGCCGACACCATCAAGCGGGTGGACGAGGCTGGGCGGGTGCTCGAAACCCTTCCCCGGGAGCAGCTGCGTGCGGTCCAGACTCCGCAGGGCTTCCGTCGTCAGTTGCTCGCGGACGCGCATGCAGCCGCACCGCCAGCCGATCCCACGCTGACCGACGACGCCGGGCTGGTGGAGCGCATCGGTGTGGCTGTGCACGTCGTACCGGGGCATCCGGAGGGCCTGAAGGTGACCCGACCGATCGACGTGGTCTTTGCTGAGGCGCTGCTGGCGCGACGCTGGGCCCGGCATGCACCCTGACCAGGTGCCCGGGTGGCCGCGGGTGGGGGTCGGGGTGGACGTGCACCCGTTGGCGGCCAGCCGGCCGTGCTGGGTGGCTGGCCTGCTCTGGCCCGAGGAGCCGGGTCTGGCCGGGCACTCCGACGGCGACGTGGCCGCCCATGCCGCCTGCGACGCGCTGCTGTCCGCTGCCGGGCTCGGTGACCTTGGCAGCCATTTCGGTACCGCAGAACCACGGTGGGCCGGTGCCGCCGGCTCGGCGCTGTTGGCCGAGACGGCGCGTCGGCTGGCGGCCGCCGGTTGGGGGGTCGGCAACGTGGCCGTGCAGGTGGTGGGCAACTTACCCCGGCTAGGTCCCCGTCGCGCGGCGGCCGAGGCGGCACTGGGTGCCGCCGCCGGGGCCCCGGTGTCGGTCAGTGCGACCACGACCGACGGACTTGGGTTGACCGGTCGCGGCGAGGGACTGGCCGCGATCGCGACCGCGCTGGTCTTTCGCCGAGATTCCGCGCAGGTTAGGTAGCACAGTGGTGGACCGGGTAGGTCCGCTGGCAGGCCGATCAAGTCGATTACGGGAGCGTGTCATGAGCGACCAGCCAACCGATGAACAGACCGGCGAGCCCGCCGACGACCCGACGACGGCGAGCCGGGCCGCGCTGAGCGCCGAAGGGTTGATCGCCAAGGAGGCGAGCGATTCTACCCCACCCGAAGCCGCGTCCTCGAGCTCGGACCCGGGTGCCGGTCCCGAAGCCGGACCGCGTACGGCGCGTTGAGCGCCGGCGGCCGGCGGCCGACGGCGCACGCGGATGCGGTGATGGCCAGCGGCGGCGAGGGCACGTCGGGCCGGGTCGGCGGCGGGACGGGCAAGGGCCGGGGTCGGACCGGCACCGGTGCGGACCGTTCGTCCCGCGGCGGGAGCAGCGTTGCCCGGGGTGGTCAGGGCGGTCGGGCCGCCAAGACCGGGTCGCATCGCAAGGGCGCGGCCGCCGGTTCGGGCGGGCAGCGTCGCCGAAGCCTGGAAGCCCGCGGGGCCACGCCGCCGGCGGAGCAGCGCACCGGTCACCCGGCCCAGCGGCGAGGCGCTGGGCCGGCTAGGCGCGTCGGGGGGCCGGTGGACCGCGCGTCTCGGGCCCGCGGTGAGCGCACGTCCCGGCAAGGCCGACAGGGGGCCGAGAGCCGACCTGCAGGCCGACCCGGTGGTCGGCCAGGCCCCGGCAGCGCGGAGACCGTGGCCGGCCGCAACGCGGTGGTCGAGGCGCTGCGGGCCAAGGTGCCGGCGACGGCGCTGTACGTCGCCGCCGGGCTGGACAGCGACGAGCGGGTCAGCGAAGCGGTCGCGGTCGCCGGCAAGCGCGGCATCGCGCTGCTCGAAGTGACCCGGGTGCACCTGGACCGGATGACGCAGGGTGCGCTGCACCAGGGTCTGGCGCTCCAGGTCCCGCCGTACGCCTACGCCGATCCAGCCGACCTGCTCGCCCGGGCGCTGGACGCCGGCGCGGCTGCGCTGTTCGTCGCCCTGGACGGCGTCACCGACCCCCGCAACCTCGGCGCGATCGTCCGCTCGGCCGCCGCGTTCGGCGCCGCCGGTGTGCTGGTGCCGGAACGGCGCTCGGCGGCGATGACCGCCGCGGCCTGGAAGGCCAGCGCCGGGGCGGCGGCCCGGCTGCCGGTAGCGCGGGTGCCCAACCTGGTGCGCGCGCTCACGGCGTACCGGTCGGCCGGGTTGTTCGTGGTCGGACTGGCCGCCGATGGCGAGGTGTCCCTCGACGACCTGGAGCTGGCCGCGGACCCGCTGGTGCTCGTGGTCGGTTCGGAGGACAAGGGGCTATCCCGGCTGGTGGGCGAGACCTGTGACTTGACGGTGCGGATTCCCATGGCGGCCGGCAGCGAGTCACTCAACGCCGGCATCGCCGCCGGGGTGGCTCTGGCGGAGGTGGCCCGACGCCGCCGGGGTGGCTCTGGCGAAGGTGGCCCGACGTCGCCGCGCCACTGACGGCTAGCCGCGAGCAGAATGCCAGCCATGCCGATCTCGCAGCCCGGCCGGGACCTCGGGGACGACGACGTCCTGGCGCCGACGTACGGCAGCCGGTACATGGACGCGCCGGCACCGGCGCACGCCCTGCCCGAACGCGGCATGCCGCCGCGGGTGGCCGCGCAGCTGATCCGGGACGAGATGACCCTGGACGGCAACCCGGAGCTCAACCTGGCGACCTTCGTGACCACCTGGATGGAGCCTGAGGCGGCCGAGCTGATGACCGCCACGCTGGCCAAGAACTACATCGACCAGGACGAGTACCCGCAGACCACTGTCATCCAGAACCGGTGCGTGGCGATGCTGGCGGAGCTCTTCCACGCCCCGAAAGGGAGCCAGCCCACCGGGACGGGGACCGTGGGCTCGTCCGAGGCGATCCAGCTCGCCGGCCTGGCGATGAAGTGGCGCTGGCGCGCCCGGCAGGCCGCGGCCGGCAAGCCGACGGACCGGCCGAACATCGTGATGGGCGCCAACGTCCAGGTGGTCTGGGAGAAGTTCGCCCGCTACTTCGACGTCGAGCCGCGCTACGTGCCGCTGACCGCGACCCGCTACGTCCTCGGCGTACCCGAGGCGTTGGCGCTGGTCGACGAGAACACCATCGGGGTCGTCGCCATCCTGGGCAGCACCTACACCGGGGAGTACGAGCCGGTCGAGCAGCTCAACGACGCGCTGGCGGCGCGCGAGGCCACCACCGGCCAGCACTTGCCCATCCATGTGGACGCGGCCAGCGGCGGTTTCGTGGCGCCGTTCACCGAGCCCGAGCTGCGTTGGGACTTCCGGCTGCCGCTGGTGCGCTCCATCAACGTCAGCGGGCACAAGTACGGGCTGGTCTACCCCGGGGTCGGTTGGGCGCTGTGGCGGGAGCCGGCCGACGTACCGCCCGAGCTGGTCTTCCACGTCAACTATCTGGGCGGCGACGAGCCGACGTTCAGTCTGAACTTCTCCAAGGGCGCCGGTCAGGTGATCGCTCAGTACTACAACTTCCTGCGGCTGGGTCGCAGCGGCTACACCGACGTGATGCTCGGTCTGCACCGCGTCGCCGGTTACCTGACCCAGGCCTTGGTCGACAGCGGGGTCGAAGACGGCCACTTCGAGCTCGTCGGCGGCGGAGTCGGCTTGCCGGTGGTCTGCCTCCGGCTGCACGGCGAGCCGGGCTACACGGTCTTCGACATCTCCAAGCGGCTGCGGCAGCGAGGATGGATCGTCCCGGCGTACACCTTGGCGGCCGACGCCCAGGACATCGCCGTGCTACGGGTAGTCGTCCGGGAGGGTCTGTCCCGCGACATGGCCGACGCGCTGGTGCGCGACCTACGCGGGGTCGTGGCCGACCTCGACGATGCGCCGCCGCGGCAGCGGGCGGCGCCGGTGCACGCGGCCAAGACCCGCGGCGTCTGCTGAGGCGGCACTGCGATGTGTCGGTTGTTCGGGATGACCGGTGGTCCCACACCGGTGCGCGCGACCTTCTGGCTGCTGGAGGCCGCGGACAGCCTGCGAGCGCAGAGCCACCGGGACCCCGACGGCACCGGGCTCGGCAGCTTCGACCCCGACGGCCGACCGCGGGTCGACAAGCAGGCACTTCCGGCGTACGCCGACGAAGCCTTCGCCGTCGAGGCGCGCGAGCTGACTTCGCGCACGTTCGTGGCGCACATCCGCTATGCCTCCACGGGCGCCGTGGCGGGGCGCAACACGCACCCGTTTCTCCAGGCCGGGCGGCTGTTCGCGCACAACGGGGTGGTGGGTGACCTGCCACGGCTGGAGGCCGAGCTTGGCAGCGCCCGCGACCTGGTGGGCGGCGACACCGACTCCGAGCGGGTCTTCGCCCTGATCACGGCCCGGATCTCCGACCGGGGCGGTGACGTCACCGCGGGCATCACCGAGGCCGCCCGGTGGGTTGCGGACGAGCTGCCGCTCTACGCACTGAACATCGTTCTGATCACGTTCGACGGGTTGTGGGCACTGCGCTATCCGGCCACTCATGAGCTGTACGTGCTGGACCACGCCGGCGATCGTCACCTGGGTACGGCGGGCAGCGGCGCCCGCTCCCCGTCCGGCACGCTGCGAGTGCAGGCCGGTGACCTCGCCAGCACCCCCGCAGTGGTCGCCGCCAGTGAACAGATGGACGATTCGCCGGGCTGGCGGTTGCTCGCCCCGGGCGAGCTGCTGCACGTCGGCCCGGATCTCCGCATCAGCTCCGAGGTCGTGATCGCCGGGCCGCCGGCGCGACAGCTGTCGCTCGCCGACCTGGGGAGCGCGGCCCAGTCCCAGCACTGAGGGCGGCCACAGCGATTCACCGGTTGCAGTCGGCGAAGAGGTCGCCAGAATGGATGGTGTGGTTGCGGATTGGCGCTCGGCTAGGCGGGATGGCACTCGATTGCGTACTATAGGTAATATCTCCGCAACTCTACGCAGTTGTGGTTCAACATCCGTCGAGAGGCGACTCCCCGCCATTGCGGATCCAGCGTGAGCCGGTTGCTGCGGGCGCAGCGCCGTCGGTGGCCGCAGCGCCGTCGGTGGCCGCAGCGCCGTCGGCTGTGGCCGGACTCTCGTCCGTCCGCTCGATGGGCAGTGGCGGCAGCCCCGCTGGTGGTCGGGCTGCCGCTCCTGGTCGGCCCCGCTCCAGCTGGCGCGATGGCGTCCATGGCGCTGCGTCAGACCGCGCCAGGTTGGGGCGCCGGTCTTGCTGGCCTGCGGTCCACGGGACCTGCACTGGCGCACACAGTGCTGTCTCGCGGCCCTGGTGATCTCGACCTGCCGCTGCCGCCGGCCACATCGGCGGCCCGCAGTGGCGTCGGGGCGGACGGCGCCGGACCAGCCCTGTTAGACCCGACCCGACTGGCCGGACTCGCGGGCGCCGGCATACCTCCCGTCGTCCTGGGCGCCTACCAAGGCGCCGTGGCGCAGCTGGCCGTGACCAACCCGGGATGTCTGCTCCGCTGGACGGTGCTCGCGGGTATCGGCAAGGTGGAGTCCAACCACGGCCGCGACGGTGCCGGCATCACCGCGGCGGGCACTATCCTGCCGGCGATTCTCGGTCCGGTGTTGGACGGCACCGGCGGCAACGCTGCTATCCCGGACACCGACCGGGGACGACTCGACGGCGACCCGGTGTGGGACCGGGCGGTTGGACCTATGCAGTTCATCCCGGGCACATGGATGGGCGTAGCGCCCAAGGGCGACCCGAACAACATCGTGGACGCCACGGTGGCGGCGGGACGCTACCTGTGCAGCGGCGGCCGCGACCTTGCCGACCCGCGGCAGCTGGCTGCCGCCATCCACGCCTACAACCCCTCCGACGCCTACGTCGCGGTTGTCTTGGCTTGGATATCCGCCTACGACGCGGCCGGCCCCGCGGCGGTGCCGACGGCCCCGCTGCCCGTGCTGCCCACGGTTGCGCCGCCGGCCGCCGGCTGGTGGCTGGCGCTCCCGCGCGCATCGGTGCCGGCCGCGGCTGCCGTTGCCGCCCCGGCGCCGACCTGGCGCCCCGAGGTGACCGACCCGCTGCCGACTACTCCGGCGCGGACCGAGCCGCCTCCGACGACGGCGAGCCCAACGCCGACGGCGAGCTCGACGCCGAGCCCGAGCCCGAGCCCCACCCCGACGCCGAGCCCGAGCCCGACGCCGAGCCCGAGCTCGACGCCGAGCCCCACCCCGACGCCGAGCCCCACCCCGACGGCGACGCCGTGCTCCACGCCGCCGCCGACTGCGACGCCGACCCCGAGTCCGACTGCCACGCCGAGCCCGACACCGCCGCCGACGCCGACGCCGACGCCGACGCCGACGCCGACTGCCACGCCGACATCGACGCTGACGCCGACACCGACGCCGGTCCCCACCGCGACGCCGTGCCCCACGCCGTCGGCAAGCCCGACCCCCGTCGTCCCCGTGGCCAAGCGCGGTGCGGCGGTGACGTTGACCGGGACAACCGAGTCACACTTCGGGTTCAGCACCGTGCGGGTGACGGTGGCGGCCGTAGTGGGTGCGGATTCCGATGCAGAGCCGTCGCCAGTGGCCGATCGGGCAGTGGTCATCCGCGCCGCTGGTAGGACCTACCGAGCGGTCACCGACAAGGTCGGCGTCGCCACGATCACGCCGACCGAGCCGCTGCCGGTTGGGTCGGATGTCGTGACGGCGAGCCTCGACGACCCGAAGTACGCCGGGCAGGCCACCGCCGTACTCACCGTGGCGACCGACGCCGGTCGGGTCAGGGATGCCGGGTTCGGCGGCCCAGACGAGCCGGGGGACTTCTTGGATGGGTCGTGGGACGGTGAGCACGGTCACCTGACTCTGCGCGGAGCTGGCCTCGGCCGCACTGATGCCAAGATCATCGCGATGGGGATCAGTCCGGACGGGGACACCGCGGTGATCGCGGCGGTCGACGCGACGGGCAGGCAAGTTGTGGTCCGAGTCGGCACCTCGCACAGCCCAAGCCCGGGGGTCGCGATCTGGGTGGACGGGACGGAAAGCCTGCGCAGCCCGACCGCCACCCTTGGCACACCGTCGATCACGACGTCGTAGCCGGCTGCTGCATCCTCACACCGCCGGGCCGGAGGACTATGGGCGGCGTGGACGCTGTCCCCCCCGCTCTGCCGCCGCTCGCCAG
>Ga0208715_1000656_pt1 | contig 11159 bp, 11 predicted proteins | sample NGESurshal092012_3_FD_184473 | JGI IMG/M metagenome (GOLD analysis project Ga0208715, IMG submission 184473) | Arctic peat soil microbial communities from Barrow, Alaska - NGEE Surface sample 210 shallow-092012 (SPAdes) | ecosystem: Environmental > Terrestrial > Soil > Wetlands > Peat ... | reverse complement strand
GATCTCGGGATTTCCTTCGAGGTTGGAGGCTCGGTCGAGAAATTCAATCGTACGGCTCGTGGCGAGATCCTTGTCTCCTGTTACGCGTACGAACTTTACGTCAGGTTTCGCAAGGTCCTCGACATAACGAATGCCAAGCGGATTGCCTTTCTCCACAATAATGACCATCTCATTCGCTGAAAAAATCACGTACCATGAAGCAGCGGTTTGACCGGAGCCAACCAACGTTTCCTTCATGAGGTCTTCAATGACCGCGGGAGATGACGAAGCAAAAACATCGCACGTGTCGCCTTTGAGTATACGTTCAGCGAGCTGTTTCGACGTACCGGAGGAGAGATTTATCGAGGCCCCTTTGTTCTTAGCCTCATAATGGTTTTTGAGTTTGCTCATGGGCCCCGCAAGAGAGTCGGCGTGAAATACCTCAATGACGCTGACGTTACCGCCGGTGGGAGTTTCAGGCGCTGAATCGTTGTCGATCATTCGACTCACTCAAATCGGCGAAGGCGAGCTCGGAGCAACCGCATTCGCCGATGGTCATTCGGCGGGGCAGGGGGCGGGATCGCGGGCGGCACCGCCCGCGCTCCCAACTCAGGCCGCCGCCTTTTTGCGGTTGACCGCCAGCAGTTCGTCAACCAGCGCCACGTTAGCGTCGATCACCGGATGGCTCAGCCCCTTCTGCTTGGCGATCAGCTGCACCAGCTTGTCGCAGCGTTCGATATTGGGCGCCCCGTTGAACAGCGCGCGCGCGGCCGAGGCCGGACGCGACAGGCTCTGCGCCGCAGCGGCGTATTTCTCGAACGGCACCAGGTCGCCCGGATTGGCGCCGAGCTTGACGCACAGGTCGAACACGAAATTGTACACCGAGCGCGATTCCTCGATGTTGCTGTGCACCGCTTCCTTGGCGGTGCGCATGCCTTCCTTGGTGATGCAGCGATAGTTGCCGGCCAGCAGCATCGACCACTTGGCGAGCGGCACGAAAATCGAATCGTGCACCTTGAGCTTTACCGGTAACTCGATCTTGCCTTCCGGCGTGTCGTAGCGCACCGCCTCGATGTCGGCCTGTAGTTTGCGCAGGATCGCGGTGTATTTGTCGTTGTCGAACTTGGCGACCTTGAAATTGGTCGGCAGCGTGACCTGCAGCACGTTGACCTTTTCATCCGGCGGCCGAATCGCCTCCGGGTCGGGGCTGCACAGCGTGAGCAGGCCGGGCTCGAAATTGTCCCACACGGCCGGATCGGTATAAGCCGGCTTGAGCGCGTCGTAATTCAGGCCGGGAATGCGCTTGACGTAAGGCAGCGGCGGCATGTTCATGATCGACATGCACGGAACCTTGGACGTCGCCACTAGGTCCAGCAGTTCGCGCACACCGGGCGAGCCGTATTGCGGCTCCTGCATGGCGAGCCCGACCAGGTCGTAATCCTTCGGATTGACGCCCGCGGCGGGGCCGGCCGTCACCTTGCCGGGGAGCTTACGCGAGTCGAGTTCGATCGGATCCTTGCGGCCCTTCACCGGCAGGCGCACGCGGAAGCCTTCGGAGTTGATCAGGTTGGCTTCCGCCGGCAGGCAAACAAGGTGCAGCGAATGCCCGCCGAACATGATCTTCGAGGCCAGCAGCGACCCGTAGGACGCGCCCATGAGGAGGATTTTGTACGGTGCGATACGAGGGTTCCTTCCAATAAATGCATTGATCTTCGTACCTGGCTACAAAGATGTATGCATTCTATAAGCTATTTGGAAAATAAATGCATTCAAAAAATGGTGTCCTCTAAAAGCGCCCTGGGCTCAGATTCTTCTTTTTGCTGGTCCCGCAAATACTCGCAGACGGCCTCGCATTTTCCCTGCATATGCCGGAACATTAGCAATCCGAGCTCGTCGGCAGACCGTCGTTTGAGGGCGTCGATGATCTGCTCGTGCTCACGCATCGCATCTCCGAGCCGGTCTCGATGGACCAAATTCGCCGAATATCGAAGGCGGCGGACTATCGAATTGAAGCTTGCAAAGTTTGCACTGAGGACCGGGTTTGCGGCCGCATCGACGATCGCCTGATGGATCTTTTGGTTGATTCGAAAGTAGTCGGCCAGCTCGCGACGCAGGTAATGCGTATACATTTCCAGATGCAGCTTCTCGATCGCAGCAAGCGCATCATCGGTAATTCGAGCGCATGCCATTTGACCGGCGACAAAATCCAGGCCTGACAAGACTTCGAACAAGTTTCGAATATCTGCTTCGGAAAATTGCCGCACGCGAGCGCCGCGGTTGGGCAACAGCTCAATAAGCCCTTCTGCTGCAATGGCTTTCAGCGCCTCCCGGAGCGGGGTACGCGAAATACCGAATTTTTCGCAGAGTTCGCGTTCGGGAATTCGGCTGCCGGGGGCTAGGTGCCCTTCGACGATGAAATCGCGAAGTTGACTGACGATATCGGCATGCAGCGAGGCCGGCTCGTCTTTAACGCGCTTTAGGCCGCCAGCGGCCAAGAAATTGGTCAAAATCGCGGTTCCTTGGCGTTGAAAGCGCTCTAATCGATCATGGGCCGTGCCCTGATGGGTCCTAGACCCAACTAGTTAGCCTTTTTATGGATTGAAGGGTATACAAATTTGTATGCAATAACTTATGTATTTCAAAGAAAAATGAATTCAAAACTTCGAGGAAAGGCGTCCCATGGTTCATACAGGCAGGCACTTCTTACAAATTCCCGGCCCAACGAACGTGCCCGACCGGGTGTTGCGCGCGATGGACATGCCGACCATCGATCATCGCGGCCCTGAATTCGCGCAATTGGGCCTCGATGTTCTAGAGGGCTGTAAGGCAGTCTTTCGGACTAAAAATCCTGTCGTGATTTACCCCTCGTCGGGGACCGGAGCCTGGGAAGCCGCGATTGTTAATACGCTGTCCCCCGGGGACAAAGTTCTGATGGCCGAGACCGGCCACTTTGCGGCGCTCTGGAAGAACATGGCAGAAAAATTCAAGTTGGAGGTGGATTTTCTGGCCGGCGATTGGCGCCGGGGCGCCCAGCCTGCCGAGATCGAGGCTCATCTGCTTGCGGATCGTGAGCGCCGCATCAAGGCGGTCATGGTGGTCCACAACGAAACGTCGACCGGTGTGACAAGCCGAATTCATGAGGTTCGAAAAGCCATCGATCGCGCAAAGCATCCTGCGTTGCTGCTCGTCGATACAATCTCGTCGCTCGGCTCGATCGAATATGAGCACGACGCGTGGGGCGTCGATGTCACCGTGTCCTGCTCGCAGAAAGGCCTCATGCTGCCCCCAGGCTTGGGGTTCAACGCGGTTTCCGAAAAAGCTCTGTTGGCCGCAAAGGCTAATCAGACCAGCCGATCCTACTGGGATTGGCATGAAATCATTCAGCAGAACAAGAACGGATCCTGGCCGTACACGCCTGCCACAAATCTACTTTATGGGTTGAAAGAAGCGATCAAGATGTTGATGGAGGAGGGATTGGACAACGTGTTCGCCCGCCACCTGAAACTCGCTGCGGCGACTCGGGCTGCTGTTCGTGCGTGGAATTTGGAAATTCTATGCCAAGACCCGAAAGAGCATTCCCCAATCCTAACTGCTGTCGTTATGCCCACGGGGTATGATGCGGATCATTTCCGTGATGTAGCGTTGAAGAACTATGACATGTCGCTCGGCGCGGGCCTGTCCAAGGTAAAGGGCAAGGTGTTTCGCATCGGCCATCTGGGCCACTTCAACGAATTGATGTTGATGGGAACGCTGTCGGGAGTCGAAATGGCGCTCGGTATCGCCAATGTTCCGCATAAGGCCGGTGGCGTGTTAGCCGCCATGGAAGTGCTCAAGGGAAAAGATGTCGTTCCGGTCTCCACTCACCGGGTCGTATAGAAACAGTCGTCGAAAAGATGATGGACGACGCGCACCGCGCCCGTCGCAATGTAAGCGAAGGCAGAAATCCAGACACGGCATTGCCGTTGTGATGCCGCCCACATCCAGCGGATCGAGCAACAAAGCTTGCCGCGCCGAGTTCAAAAAAAACGAGGGACATTCCGCTGATCGCGGGCACCTCGATAGAGGGGGAAACGCAACATGGAACAGATAACACGTCGAAGCATGGGTCGTTGGTACGTATTGGTACTGATCAGTCTGATGTACCTCATTACGTACCTTGATAGGGTGAACATCTCGACCGCGGCGCCGGTCATTAGCAAGGAATTTGGCTTCGACAAAATAACGATGGGCGTGATTTTCAGCGCTTTCGGCTGGGCCTACGCGCTGTTTCAGGTTCCCGGCGGCTGGCTCGGCGATCGATTCGGTGCGCGGAATGTTCTGACCGTTATTGTCAGTTACTGGTCGGCCATGACGGCAGCGACCGCCGTGGCCGGCGGCGCAGCCTCGTTTATGGTGCTCCGCTTTCTGTTTGGCATGGGCGAAGCTGGCGCGTTTCCGGGCGCAACACGTGCCATGCAGCTCTGGTATCCGCGGCACGAGCGCGGCTTTGTCCAGGGCGTCACCCACAGCGCGAGTCGCCTCGGCGCAGCAATTGCGCCGCCGATTGTCGTGCTCATCATGACGGCGCTCGGCTGGCGATCCGTGTTCTATATTTGCGGTGCGGTCGGCATCCTTTGGTCGGTGTTATGGTACTTCGCCTATCGTAATCTCCCGGAAGAGCACGCACTGGTGAATGAAGCGGAACTCAAATATATCCGTGGCGTCGACGAAAAGGGTAACGCCAAACTTGCCAACGTCGCCAACAAACCCAAAGTGCCGTGGAGCATGATGCTCAAATCCCCCAATATGTGGGCGATCATGTTGGCCTATTTCACGTACGTTTACTGCCTATGGATATTTCTAAGCTGGTTGCCTTCTTACCTCGTGGAATTCAGGCATTTCACTTTGCTCAAGGTCGGCTTCTTGGCTTCACTGCCGCTTGTAGCGGGCGTCGTCGGCGATACTGTTGGCGGCTTGACGACCGACTGGCTGTTGGCGAAAACCGGCAACATCAAGTTCTCTCGACGGGTGGTGGCGATCACGGGCATGTTGGGCTGCGCGGTGTTTATCGTGCCGGCCGCGTTGACCGAGGACGCCTCCACCGCCGTCTATTGCTTGACTTCTTCCATGTTCTTTCTTGAATGCACGATCGGGCCTTCCTGGGCAGTTCCCATGGATATTGGCGGCGAAGTCTCCGGCACCGTATCAGGCATGATGAATATGGCGGGAAACTTTGGTGGCGCCCTGTCGCCAATTGTCTTTGGCGTCCTGGTCCAGTTCGGATCGTGGCAAGCGCCATTCATTGTTGCAGCTAGCCTCCTTGTAGTCGGTGCCGCGATTTGGGGATTCTGGCTGGATCCAAGTACTTCGGTTGTCGAAAAAACGATTGCCTGAGCGCAGCAAGCCTCGCGGCTGGCTGTAGTCTATCCCGCAGCGTGCAACTTCTTTTTGAAGCGAAGGACGGCATCGGACGGGCCACATCCAACCGTCCGCCTCTCTCCCGGAATCAACCCGTGGCAGAAAGAAACAACTGGAAGCTCAAGCGCCGCCTCGCGGAGTCGCGACCAAACGCAGGACGCTCATCCCGCATCCTACCGCGGCGAAAACCGCACCAAGCACCAGTGCGAGCGTGGCTCCCTCACGACCGACGAGGCCAAAACAGAGTGCCGCAAGCGCGGCTCCGATCGTCTGTCCCGTCAGGCGTGCCGTCGCAACTATGCCGCTCGCGCTTCCACTGCGATCGGAAGGCGCGCTGGACATCAAGGCCTTCATGTTCGGCGCCTGGAAAAAGCCAAAGCCGCATCCGCAGATCGCCATGCGCCAGACGATGTCGAGGACATGCGGGTTCGCCGGAAGCATCGCCAACAGGGCCATCCCCAGGCTGAGCAACGCGAGACCGACGCCGCCGAGAATGCCTGCGGGATGGCGATCGGATAGACGTCCGGCGATCGGCGCCATGATGGCCACCACAAGAGGCCAGGGCGTCATGAAAAAGCCGGTCTCGACCTGCGAGCGGCCAAGAATATCCTCGAAGTAGAAGGGCAGGGAGACGAAAGCCAGGCCTTGGACCGCAAACGAGCAGATCGCGGTGAAAGTGGACAGCGCGAAGATCGGCCTGCGAAACAGGTCGATTGGCAACACGGGCGCTGGAGAATCCGCCTGTCTGCGGATCAGAATCCAGCCAAGCAACACGGCGGAGACAAGTTCGATCAGTACAAGTTCGGGCCGCGCGTGATGGGCCGCGCTTCCGATCCCTAGAATGAAAAGGCCGAGACAGCCCGCAGCCATCAGCGCGCCAGGAAAATCGAAGGCATGGGTCGCTGTCGCGGTGCGGGGCAATGTCCTGATTCCAATCAGAATCGCAACAACGCCGAAGGGAATGTTGACGGCAAACAGCCAGGTCCACGGGCCGATCGCGAGAATGCCGGAGGCGACCGTCGGGCCGAGCGTGAAGGCGGTCGCAACGACCAGCGCATTGTACCCAAAACCACGTCCCTCCAAGCGCCCCGGATAAACGAAACGGACTAGTGCCGTATTCACACTCAAAATGCCCCCGGCGCCCAGACCCTGCAGCACGCGCGCCGTCAGCAGGCTGGGCAATGACCAGGCGCACGTGCAGGCCAGCGATGCCAGCGTGAACAGCAAAAGGCCTCCGAGATAGATTCGGTGGTGACCCACGATCTCACCAAGCGCGGCGAGCGGCAACAGCGTTGCAACCAAGGCAATCTGATAGACGTTCACTACCCAGATCACATCGGCTGGGCCGACATGCAGATCAGCCGCGATCGCGGGGAGAGCGATGTTCGCGATCGCCGTATCGAGCGACGCCATCGCGAGGGCGGTGAAAATGGCAGCCGCGGCCCATCTCCGGCGTTCTGCCGGCAGGCCATCGATCGCAACCGACCCGCTCGCCGAAATTGTCTCCGTCGACATTCGAAAGATCTCCACGATGGGGATGTAGTGCGGATACGGGTCAGCCAGCAGGCGACTCTTGCCTCGGACGGCTGGGTTTTGCCATCGCTGTTGGTACGGCGCAATATGATGGTCTGCTCCGTGCGCGAGACATTAGTCGTCGCCCGGACTGTAATAGCTTTTCAGCAGGTGATAGTGGTCACGTTCTTTTCTATAAACCTGGTGTAGGCATCTTGCTTGAGTACAGATGGCTGTCAGGTCGCTGCAACGAAGACGCCCAAAGTGCAAAACGAGAAATTGCGAATTTTCGAAGTAGCCGGCGAAGTACCGCTGCGCCGCCAGGTTGGGTCCACACATTCGCGTTAGCGCGCTTTGGACTTCTGGCGGCAATCCGTCGATATATTCGGCATCCCATGTCTTGTCCTCGAAGGAGCTGGCGCGGGCAAACACCGGCGTTAACTGGCTAAGAAAGCCGAGCAGAATCGCCAACGTGATGAAACGAGCAACTGCAAGCATCGAGGTAACCAATTTCCATGTTTCGAGCTTCTTTTCCCGCGCTGATGGGCGTCTCATCACTCCGCCATGTGCTGAACATAGGAGCCCGAATTGTCGTCCCAACTAAATTCGCGTTTAGTTGTCTATAGGATGGATTGAGGAACTGGACGGTCACGTTATTAACGGCGAATTCGCGGACGAGGGACGTGCTATTCGTTGGTTGTCGCCAGCATTCCGGAGTCGGGGAGCGGGATGAAGCTACGCGAAAGATCGCTCGCACCCAACCGGATTAGCCCGATGGACGATGCGACCTGTCGCAGCGCTCGATCGGCCGGTCGAAGTCCGAACATATTTCCGCATGTTGCGTGTAACCAGAGCCAAGGTCCACGTAGGCTGGTCGCGTCTTCTCTGACAAAATAGTTAGCAAATTCGCTCCTGGGCCTTACGCAATGTTTCGATACATTTTTTCAGGCCAATACGCTCATCATTCGATAGTGGAGGGTCAAGGACTTGGAGGCAGCCCTCCCGACCGACGACGCCAGGCAGCGAGAGCGTTACTCCAAGTTTTGAATGATAGACGCCGATCGGAACTACGGCGCGTTCGTCACGCAGCACGATTTCGGCGATCCGTGCGCAAACCATTCCAATTCCGTACTGGCTGGCTCCGATACCTTCGATTATTGTTATATTTGCATAACGTACTTCATTCTCGATCATCGTGCGGAAGTCTTCGTCGTGCGGAAGGCCGCATTGCCCGAGCGCATCCGAGATCGGGACACCCCCCACGCGGGCACCGGACCAGTGAAAGATCTGGGATGTTCCGTGTTCACCGAGAACCTGCGCTTCGATATCCGTGGGAGCTACCTTGAGTTTTCGCCCCAGATGGACCCGAAAGCGCAGACTGTCGAGCAATGTGCCGGTGCTGAGAACGCGATCATGCCCGGCGAGTTCGCGCGTCAGAAAGGCAAGCGGATCCGGAGGGTCGGTGACGACAAGCAGCACGGCATCCGGCGCCGCGGCGTTGATCCGCGGAATAACCTGGCGATAAACCTCGGTATTCTTGTCCAAGAGGCGTAGGCGCCCTGCCGGATCGTTACGATCCGTCGCGCCTCCGGATTTCTCGTTGACGCCGACCGTGACCATGACAAGCGCAGCGCCAGCCAGATCTGAATAGTCCCCGTCCGTCACCCTGGTGGTGGATGATAGAGGGGCCCCGTAGCCCATGTCAGTAGCCATCCCTTTTGCGCGATCGCGGCCTCGGTTAACGAGAACCAGCTCGCTGGCGCAACCTTTCATGATGGTCGCGATCGCGCATGCGGCACCAACCGCACCCGCCCCAATTATTCCGATCTTCATGATGTGTCCTCGTCTGTGCCCGGTGTTCTCAGTGAAGCCTGTCGAGCTAAACGGCGAGCAAGGGCGTCGCCACGTGCTGGATTCGGAAGAGGAACATCCTCTTCCCGGTCGGAATAGTGGAAGCGTGCCGCGTTATTCGAAATTTCCTGGATGGCCAACGAAGCACAATTCGCCGGATAAATGTTGCTGCGTCGAACCTTATGCAACTAGCCACCGCGAACGTTTTGAATAATCGATAGCGGGCCACTGGCAGGGAAGGTTTGTCTGAGGGCTTCGTCGAGTCGTTCATCCGCGAGCTCCCATTCTGTACTTTGCGCTCTCGGTTTCGCTGAACGAGTTTTCCGTTGATCCTTAACTCGACGCTTAATAACTGACCGGTCGCTTCTGACATTCATCGGTGTCTCCTTTTATTGCCTGCCGCACTCGAAGAGGAACCAGGTTCGCTTCTCAGATTCGTCAATCCAGCTCTCCAGCAGGCTTGCGGTGGCCACGTCTGCTGCCTCGTCACATAGCGAATGCACCTCGCGCATGTACTGCGTCAGTATCGCGTTGTCGTCGCGGAGTTCAGCAATCATGTCGAGCGGCTTAACGTATTCAGCATCGTTGTCCACGATGCGCTGAAAACGCGAAATCTGCCCGATCGAGCGAACGGTTGTGCCTCCCAGCTTCCGTGCTCGCTCGGCAATGGCGTCCGTCATGGAGAAAATCTGGTCACTTTGATCGTCGAGCATCAAATGATAGTCCCGAAAATGCGAGCCAGACATATGCCAATGGAAGTTCTTTGTTTTGAGATACAACGCAAACACGTCTGAGAGCAGCACTATCAACGCTCGCGAAATGTCATGAACTGCTTCTTCCGAAAGGGTCGTAGGAGTCGTGAGCGGCGCGCGGTGCAACATATCGGTGACCTCGTTGATCATTGATGGGGTGCCTTCCAACGGTAAGCACAAGACAAGGCTGTCTGAGCCGCTGTGGACCCAACGGATCACCCGCAAATCTTCCCCGGTCTCAAGGTTTTCAATTAAATAGTAATTTAGCCTTTTGAGGCCGGCTTCAAGCGAAGGCATGCGCCCATGGCATTGGCCGGCGCCATCGCACCGAGCGTGGTAAGATTCATCGTCATGCTCTCGGCGCAAGCTGACGCGTTCGGTGTCCGCACCACGGTCATCGTCGGATCGATGCTGGTTTTGCTAAGTACGGTGATCAAAGGCTGAAATCGCGCCGGGTAGCGGGTTCGTCGGAGTTCTAGGGTCGAGAACGGCAAAGCCGCGCCGTTGGTTGGCAGGCCCTCGAGTCCAATCTGTGTATGAATGACCGCTTGTGGCGCGAAGCGGTCGTTCGCCGATATTCCTATCCGGCGTTGGTTGATGTTGCGTGGTGCGCGCGGATCGAGCCTTCTTCAGCGGCGGCGTGGGAGATAGGGCTGCCGATGCGGTTTTGATGGCCACAAGAATCATTAAACGTTGCTCTGATCTGACACGTTTACGAGGTGACCGAGACGGTCACGTCCATGCTTAGAAAATTATCGCTCACGCCAAAGTAGCTGCCGGACACCGGCGTGCACTGGCTAATATCGCGAGCAACAGCAACGGGGATCAGATTGCGGCCACCGACGCTTCGGTTAGTTGGGTCGAAGGTGATCCAGCCCGCACCCGGTACAAACACCTCGGCCCAAGCGTGGGTCGAGCCCGCCTCGGCCGAACCCACGAGGTCGTGGTCCGGATCGTGCAAATAGCCCGAGACTAGGCGGGCACCGAAGCCGAGCTTGCGCGCGGCTTCGGTAAACAACACGGCGAAGTCGCGGCACGAGCCCCAGCCGCGGTCAAGAGTATCGTTGGGCGATTGGGTCCCCTCAACTTCACGGCTCTGATACTGGACGCGTTGCGCAACACCGGCGTTGAGGTCCTTGAGCAGAGACAGCGTATCGGTAGGATTGCTTCGTACGAAACCTCTTGCCCATTTCTGCAACCGTTCGGCTGGATCCGGATATTGCGCGACGGTCAATGCACCAAGGTCAGTCCATTCGTCATCGGAGTAGCGGAATGGGTATGAGAGGGCCGATGCCGCGATGTCGAAAACTGGCCAAGCCGCTGCATTGAGCAAAATATCGCTTACGCTGTCGATAACGAGCGTAGAGGCCAAGCCCGAGAACGTGGCCACAGCGACAGCATTGCCGAACACATCATGTGCCCATGTCATCGCGGCGAACGGCGCGATCGACAACACATGTGACATAAGGCGTAATTCGCGACTTTCTCGAGGGCGAAGCATTAAGCGGTGCGGAGCAAGGCTCACCAATTGTCTGAAACGATAGATGGTTTTGTGTTGAATTCGTAGCGCAGTCAAAATCAGCTCCCGCATGTTTTGATACGTCATAGTGAGACCATGTGATCGACGGCCTCGATATTCACGTCAACCGAAAAACCAAACAACCGAGT
>Ga0208715_1000650_pt1 | contig 11248 bp, 10 predicted proteins | sample NGESurshal092012_3_FD_184473 | JGI IMG/M metagenome (GOLD analysis project Ga0208715, IMG submission 184473) | Arctic peat soil microbial communities from Barrow, Alaska - NGEE Surface sample 210 shallow-092012 (SPAdes) | ecosystem: Environmental > Terrestrial > Soil > Wetlands > Peat ... | reverse complement strand
CGCCTGGCGTAGCCTTCTCAACGAGCTCGGACGCATCGCATCCATCGCCAGCCGCGATTGGGCCACCATAGGTTAATCAATTTGAACTCTGGTATAAGCCCGTCACAATCGATCTAAATGCATGCGTACGGCCTCGTGGCCTGCGGGATGGCATGCTATGCGATCCCAAATCATTCCCGATGAAAGACAGCCGCAGTGCCCGATGCCATTGAACTCCTGAAAATCCGCCGCTCGGTGAAGCCGCGCGAGATGAGCGATCCCGGCCCCTCGCCTGCGGAGCTCGAAACCATTCTGACCATCGGCGCGCGGGTGCCCGATCACGGCAAGCTGACGCCGTGGCGCTTCATCGTGTTCGAAGGCGACGCGCGCGTCCGCGCCGGCGAGATCATCGCGCAGGTATTTGCGCGGAAAAATCCGCACGCCGCGCCAGCCGAAATCGATGTCGAGAAGCGCCGGCTCACGGATGCGCCGCTGGTGATCGGCGTGGTCAGTTTTACCAGGCCGCATCCCAAGGTGCCGGCATGGGAGCAGGAATTGTCCGCGGGCGCCAGCGCGATGAACATCGCCACCGCGGCGACCGCGCTCGGCTACGGCGCGTGCTGGCTGACCGGCTGGTTTGCGTTCGATCGCGACGTGCTCGACGGGCTGGGGTTGAAGGCGGACGAAAGGCTCGCCGGCTTCATCCATATCGGCACGCCGTCGAAATCAAGCGAAGACCGCCCGCGCCCGGCTCTTACAGACATCGTGACGCGGTTCTAGAATGAAGTGCGCTCCCTCCCCCCTGAAAGGGGGAGGATTGGGGTGGGGTCACTGGGTGAGAACGACCCTCACCCGATTTGCTTACGCAAATCGACCTCTCCCTTTCAGGGAGAGGTGAAACCGCATTTGCGGCCGCGCTAGCGCGCGACGACCTCGACCTCGCCATCGACGCCGTTGACGACGTTGAAGGGACGCTCGTACACCTTGCCCTCGTTCTTGGCGATGGCGCGATATTCGCCTTCGGACAGCACGACGCGGGGGAAGGCGCCGATCGATTCCTTGATGACGTCGCCGCCCGGCGTAATGACCGACCATGCGGTGTTCGCCAAGGCCTCGCCGCCCTTGTCGCTGACCAGCTTCAGCGTAATGACAGCGGCGCGATGGCTGATGATCACGTCGGTCAGCTTGCCGGCCTGAACGCGAATATCCGAGCGCACCACGGAGTTGGCGTCGCCGTAGTTGGAAATGATGTAGTAGGTCCCCTCCGGCAGCAGCGCGACATCGCCGGCGGCGACGTTCGGCACCAGCGCGGCGCGCTCGCCGACTTCAAACTGGCTGCCTTTGTAGATCGCGAACGAAATCTGGTTCTGCGGAATCTTTGACGTGCCGACGCGGCCCTCGATGCGCAGGCCGCCCGCCGGAAGCACGAAGGATTCGCGGTCGGTCTCGGACTTCAGGGTCACCGCCCGCACCGCGCTGACCAGTCCAAGGGTGACATGGACGACATAGCTGCCCGGCGGCAGCACGATGTTGGGCGTCGCCCCGTGCTCCTCGCGGATCAATTTGAAAATGCCGGTCTCGTCCGGCCGGTCCGAAAAGACCCGCCACACCAGTCCGTTGGCGATGACCGGCATGTCCTTGCCGTACCGCGCCGTCAGCGAAAGCACCGCCTGGCCGGCCGTCGATGCGCCCGGCGGCGGGACAACCGGCGGGACGGCGGCGATGGAGGGTTGCGCGAGCGGCGCGGGCAGATTGGGAATCGACGCCGGACCGGACGGCGGGGCCAGGCTGATCGCGCTGCCCGGGTCCGGAACCGACCCCGGAGGCACCGGCGGCGGGTGATCGGTGAACATCTGAGCCGTGGCCGGCGCTGCGATCACTGAGGCCAGCATTACCGCGAGCGCAAGGGCTGGCAGCAGCCGTCCGCCGCGCCCGGATCTACCGATGCCCTTACCCCCTGATGTCATGGGGCATGCTTTTCACTGAAAACGCGGCAAATTCAAGCCTGCGGACCCGGCAGACGGCGGCCCGCGGAACCGGCAAAAAGCCTGGATGTTGCCCCCGAGGTCGCGGTCCAGTCACAATCCCCGCCTAGCCCCTCCCGAACGCGGCATAAACCATGCTTGTGGTACGTTCTGGCGGGGTCAAGCCGCGGCGAATAGCATTGTGCCCCCAGGAGATATCGGGTGCTGGATATTTTGATCGGACGCGGCCAGAGCGGCGCTGATGCCGTCGACAAGGTGGGGCTCGGCAGCATCAGGCGGCCGGTGATCGGGCTGGCACTGGGCGGCGGCGCCGCGCGCGGATTTGCCCATATCGGCATTATCAGGACGTTGATTGCGCACGGCATCGTCCCCAATGTCGTGGTCGGCACCTCGATCGGCGCGGTGGTCGGCGGCGCCTATGCCGCGGGCCATCTCGATACGCTTGAAGAATGGGCGCGCAGCCTGCAGCGGCGAAATATTCTCGGTTATCTCGATATCCGCCTCAACGGCTCGGGCCTGATCGGCGGCGACAAGCTTGCCGCGCAGTTAGAGGCCGCAATCGGCCAGACCCTGATCGAGGACTTGCCGCTGAAATTTGCCACCGTGGCAACCGAAGTCCGAACCGGCCATGAGATCTGGCTGACCCATGGCCGCGTTGTCAATGCAATGCGCGCCTCCTATGCGCTGCCCGGAATATTCTCGCCGGTGCTGGTCGGCGACCGCTGGCTGGTCGACGGGGCGCTGGTGAATCCGGTGCCGGTGTCGGCGGCGCGCGCGCTCGGCGCGGAAATCGTCATCGCCGCCAACCTCTCGAGTGACGTCTTTACACACAGCACGACGATCTACTCGCATGGCGCGCCGGCCGACGCGCCGGAGGCTGCGATCGAGCCGGCGCCGCCGAAACGCGGCTTCGGCAAATTGTTTTCTCCCGAGCGCACCATGAAGCGCGAGTTTTTCGGCAGCGGCGGACGGCCAGGCATCTCCAGCGTCATGGTCGATGCCTTCAATATCATGCAGGACCGCATCACCCGTGCCCGCCTTGCCGGCGATCCGCCCGACCTCCAGATCTCGCCCCGTGTCGGTCAAATCGGCTGGTTCGATTTCCACCGCGCCGACGATCTGATTGCACATGGCGCGCGCGCCGCCGCGCGTGCCATCGACTCCATTCAGGAAGCGATCCACATTCTCGCGCCCAGCGCAGGCAAGGCGCGCACGCCGGTCGACAAGACGCCCTGATCGGCGGGGATAAAATCCCACCGCGCCGACAAGCGACTTTCGCCTTCGAGGCTCAATCAGGCGGTCTTGATGTATTCGCGCAGCGCTTCCTGTTCGTTCTCGTATTCCCTGACGCGCCACTTGACGATGTCGCCGATCGAAATCAGGCCGACAACCATGCCTTCCTCGACCACCGGCAAATGCCTGAATTTCCCCAGGGTCATCATTTCCATGATCGCGGCCACAGTGTCGGCCTGCTTGCAGCTGACGACCTTGCGCGTCATGACAGCGCTGACCGGTTCGTCCAGCACTTTTGCGCCGCGCTCGCCGAGCACACGCACGATGTCGCGCTCCGACAGGATGCCTTCGATGCGCCCTTTGCTCATTACCAGTACGGCGCCGATCTTCCGCTCCGCCAGAATCTTGATCGCAGCCGTAAGCCTTGCGTCGGGCTCGACGCTCTCGATGTGATGGCCTTTGCTATCGAGAATTGCACGTACCGTCATTGTCGTCTCCCTGAAGCCGATCGCGCCCTTGAGCGAGCGCGGTCTTTGTTCGCCGAGTCTTCAATCAACAGTTTAGCGCCGTTTTCGTTGCAGGCGCATTCGGCAAGCGAGGATATTTAAAGCACTCTCGTGGGCTTATGCCCTCACTCTGACATGATGGATGAATTCGCGTTGCCCCGCAAGCGACGATCAGCCGCGATTCGAGACGTCGGGGAATGACGTATCCGCAGCATCGGGCGCGGCGCGCGGGACCGGATCGAACAGCGAAAACAACAGCAGGCCCGCGAAAAATCCGCCGATATGCGCCTGCCAGGCGACGCTGGCGCCGTCTGCGCCGATCGCGATCGATCCGATGCCGAAGATGATGTTGACGCCGAACCAGATGCCAAGAAAACCCAGCACGCGCGGGTTGCGCAATGCGTGCATCAGCGACAGCGCCGGCACCTTTGCTGCGGCATCGGCGTCGCCGCGGCTGAACGAGAGGAAGCTGCCCTGCACGAAGGCAAAGCGGATTGCAGCCGCCATCGTGCCGGACACCGACGCCGAAGCGCCGATCATCGGCGCCACCGCGTGCTCATGGGTGACGAGATGCGCCAGCGCGCCGGCCGCGGCCGTAACCGCCATGAATATGAAAAACCTGACCGCGCCAAAACGGCGCGCCAGCGCGCTGCCGAACGGCAACAGCCAAAGCACGTTGAATCCGATATGGCTGAGATTGGCATGCAGCAGCGAATAGGTCACAAACGTCCAGACCTTGGCGCCGGAGCCGCCGGGAAAGGTGATCGCCAGCAGCGTTGAATCGTAGCGTTTCGGAATGAAGCCGAATACCTCGATGGTCCAGTATTCCAGATCGGGCGGCAGCAGCACACGCAGGTGAATGACCGCAAGCAGCAGGACATAGGCGGTCAAGGCGCCGGGCAGCGTCAGGATCGGTTCGCGCGGGATGTCCGGCGGCAATTCTGGCGGGGATTCCAAGGGCTCAAGACCTAAAGCGAGCGGCTCACGCGAGCGATTGCGCCCAATTAGGCGGCTTGGCGCTGCGGCGCAAGCACGGGATCGCCGCACACTGCCAAACGCCAAAGAAAAAGGGAGGGCCTGAGAAGCCCTCCCTCGTCCGTGCTGATCTTTTCGCCCCGGGACGACATCCCCACCCCTCCCCGCGCGACGACCAAACCTGTTTGAACCACCCTGTGCAACAAAACTCGCCGGCCCCTGGAGAAAACCCGCGAGTTGGAATGCGCGGACACTAGCAGGCCTGCGCCGATCCCCAACTGCATAGTTAACTTAACGTTAACGACTGACCGGTTTTTGGTGTAGTAGTAAGAAGGCCTTACAGCAAAATTCCTGTTTGTTTGTATGACTTTATATGGTTTAGGATAGATAACTGTTCAATGACCGGTAAGGCCGTTTTTCCGGCCAAACCTTACTTGAGACCTTACTTGGGAGACCTTCCACCATGGCACGCATCCACCTCACCGAGCGCAGCATCGAGAAGCTGGTCGCCCCCGACCCCAGCGGCCGTCAGGCCTACTACTGGGACGATATCCTGCGCGGCTTCGGTGTGATGGTCAGCGGCACATCGAAGACGAAAACCTTCATCATCCAGTGCGACGTTCACGGCAGGTCGAAGCGCGTGAAAGTTGGATCTGCGGTTGAATTCTCGTTGACCAAGGCCAAGGACCGCGCCTCCGACATGCTCGACGATCTGAAACAGGGCATCGATCCACGCAGCAAAGTTGATCCCAATATATCGCTGCAAGCGGCATTGGATTTATATCTCGCCAGCTCCGCAAAATTGCGACCGGCATCGATCAGGGTTTATCGCCAGATCGAGCGCGTGCTGGCGACATGGGTAGACCGGCCGCTGCGCAGCATCGATGCCGACATGATAGAGAAGAAACATAGCGGCATCGCCAGCAAGAACGGCGCTATCACAGCAAACGTCACAATGCGAACCTTGCGCATAGTCTGGAACCATGTCGCGGAACGCGTGGCCGACATGCCGGCTAATCCGGTGCGCAGGCTGAAGAAGCAATGGTTTGAGGAAAAGCGCCGCACAAGGATGCTGAGCAAAGAGCAGATACCGCTGTTCTATCGCACCGTTTGCGAATTGGAAAACAAGATCTCGGCGGATTTGATTCTGCTGCTGATGTTTACCGGCCTGCGCAAGGGCGAAGCCAGTCAACTGAGTTGGGAAAACGTCGACCTCAAACAACGCGTCATCACTCTGCCAGCCGCCAGCACCAAGAGTGGAAAGGAGCAGAAGTTGCCGATGTCCGATCAAGTGGCTGACATACTGATCGCGCGCCGCGCGCTGGGCAAGGATCGTTACGTGTTTCCCGGCCCCGGTAAATCGGGTCACCTCTCGGATTTGCAGCGGCCGTTCATTGCCATCGCGGAGCAGACCAGCATCACTATTAGTGCGCACGATTTGCGAAGAGGCTTTGTTACGGTCGCGGAATCGATTGGCACGCCGCTGTCTGTGATCAAGGCATTGGTGGGCCATGCACCGTCTCGTGACGTCACTGCCGGTTACGTGGTTCGGAACGTGGAAGACCTGCGGGAGCCGGTGCAACGCATCGCTGACCGGCTGAAAGAGCTGTGCGGGATCGAGGCCCCGGCAGGCGATAATATCGAGAGGCTGGCCAGAAAATAACAAAAACGGCTTGCAACAATCCCTGAACGGGGTAAGACTGCCAATCCACAGGAGACCTCTACCGCGATTTAATCGCGCCAGACGTCTCCTTTTTTATGGGAGTCGCCCGGCGCACAACAACGGAGTGTGTCCTGTGGTGAAGAGTACCCGACCTGCGAAGTCTAAACCGGTAGCACCGCGACGACTGCACCTCGACAAGCACGCCGACCGGCTCGCCAATGTCGGGGGCGACCCCGACGATCTCCTGACATCTGAAGAGTTAGCCGAGTGGATCGACACTTCGACACAATTTGTCGAGGTCTCGCGCCGTAAGGGTCATGGGCCGCGCTATGTGCGATTGAGCGCGCGTGTGGTCCGATACCGGCGCGCCGATATCATTGAGTGGCTGCGCTCGCGCATGCACAAGCGCACTTCCGAATACGCCGACGCCTAGTAATGAAAAACCCGCCGGTCGAGGGCGGGCTTTTCGTATTTCAGTTTTTTGAGGGTGCAATATTTAGTCGAGGGTGTCACCACTCATCACAAGTAGAGACGGACTATGAATAGCACAGCGCGGCCAAAAAGCAAGAATATCAACATCGTGGTTCCGGCCGGGCAGGGCAAAAGGCTGAAGGCCAAGCACAAATCCATAACCGACACCGCAGCGTCGCTGGATTTCCTGAAGGCGTTGTTCGAACACACCGAACGGGACATCTACGTCGGCACCTTCGCCAACAAGGACGATGTCGGCAAGACACACGGCGAGCGTAAGGTCATTAGCCGCGACGAGGAGAAGATCACCGGCTTCGTCGAGAAGTATGACAAACCGATGCGCGCGATCTACTTCTGCGTCGGCACCATTAGTGCCGAGGGCAGCAAAAACGGAACGCGCAACAAAGACACCATCGCCGAACTGCCGTTCCTGCACGTCGACATCGATTTCAAGGATCTCGACGGCGAGACGGCTGACGGCGTGCTACGCAAGATCAGGGCACTGGAGTTTCCACCGTCGCGCATCGTCGCCACCGGGCATGGATTTCACTACTACTGGTTCCTGACCGAGGCCTACGTACTGCCGACCGACGGTACCCGGCAGGATACCGTCGAGCGGTTCGAGACGGTGCTGAAACTGCTCTGTGACTTCCTCGGTGGCGACACCCTGCCAGCACATGTCGCCGGTTTGATGCGCGTTCCCGGTTCGCACAACACCAAGGACGGCGAGTGGATCAAGGTTGTTGACGTCGAGAGCAACGGTCGCCGATTTGAGTTCGACGAGGTCGAGGAATGGATAACCAGAGTCTCGCCGATCATCTTGAGCAAGAAGAGGAGTCGCAGCACCAACAATGCTGAGGATAACCCGTGGCTGCGGATCGCCAAGGAGCTGGGATTCAAACCGACGGTCGATGTCGAAGAGCGGCTGCGCCTGATGGACTACATGGCCGGAAAAGTTAATGGCATCCACGGTACCCAGCTCTCCGTCACCGCCGCCATGGCGCTCGCCGGGCACGATGTCGAAGAGATCGTTGATATCGTGATGAAGGCGACGCGGGTTGCAGCTGGCAAATATGGCGAGCACTGGAACTGGAGTTGGGAAGAACGCAGAATTCGCAGGATGGTCAACGACGCCCTGAAAAAGCGCGACGCCGGAAAACTCGGCGCGTCGAAGTCGAAACAGCACACGGGCACCGACGATGGTGTCGTGGTCAATCTCGCCAGCAAACGCGAGGAGAAGGCGCAACAGAACACCAAGACGAAAGAAGGCAAAGCCAAGCGGGAGATCAAGCTCTCGATGTACGGCATCATCGGCAACACCGTGCTGGCCTCGCTGGAGGAGCGCGGCATCAAGTTGCTGACGACACGTGACCAATTGTGGCGCTGCGACAATAGTATCTGGTCGTTGATGGATGTCGGGGCCAAGGCAACAATCGAGGTCGAGGTCGAGCAGTGTTGCGAACACCTCAAGATCGATACCGACATGAAATTAGTCGCCGAAGTGCGCGCATGGATCATGCGTCGGCCATCGCTGCGGCATCGGGATGTGGCGTGGGATGCACACAGCAAGATTCCAACCAAGAATGGCTTGATCGATCCAAAGACATTGAAAGTCGAGCCGCTGAAACCTGAACATTTTGCAACGTGGTGCCTCGATGTCGATTTCGATTCAAAGGCCAAGTGTCCGTGGTGGCAGCGGGCCTTGCTCGACATGTTCGCAGATCGTCCTAGCAAAGTCAGGAAGCAGTTCATCGGCCTGCTGCAGGAAATGCTCGGCGTCGGCCTGCTCGACGACAAACAGAAGGCGCTGACGAAAGTCCTGATCTTGGTTGGCGACAGCAATTCCGGCAAGACCACCGTGATCGAGGTGATGTCAGGCCTGTTGACGGATAGCCCGATTGCAACATCACTGGAGACGCTTGCTGGCCCACATGGCATGATGGAATTTACGCGGCGCGCACCGTGGACGCTGCATGAAGCGTTCGACGGCGGCAAGTGGCATCCATCGGGCAGGATAAAGCAGATCATTAGTGGCGACCCGATCGACATCAACATCAAGAACGGGCCGATCATCACCAAGCGCATCACACAACCGATCTTTTGGGGCAGCAATCTGCCAGTGCAGATCCGTGAGCCGACCAATGCCGTGCGCAATCGCGTCATCATTATCGACTGCAGGCAGGAATTCAAAGCTAACAAATTGATCGGCGTCGGGGCCAAAGCGGCGCGTCTTGGTTTCGAGAAACCGCATCAGTTCATCCTCAAGCATGAAAAAGCCGGGCTACTGAACTGGGCCTTGGCCGGAATGCAGCGCGCCATGAAGCGCGGTAATTTCAAAAAGATCGGTGAGATCGAGGAGACGCTGGAGGAATTCAGAACGGAATCGAATCTCGCCGCATCGTTCCTGAAGGAGTGCTGCACCTTTGGACCTGACCACAGGATGCAAGTGGCGGATTTCTGCGCCGCGTTTTCAACACACTGGATACAAAACAAGAATGGTGACCAGCCCGTACCCGGCAACGACGCCATTATGCGCGCGGTCAAGCTCTACGGTGACAAGCGGATCGCGGTGGGCAAAGACCTGCGTGAAAATTCGCGTTGCTACCTGTGCGGGACACACCTGACCGAAGAGGGATTAGGGTACTGGAGGACTGCAGTCTTGACCGACCATATGAGCGGTACCATGGCCAGCAAAGCCACCCACACTTCAGGGCGCGAGGAAGCAGTCAACCGCACCATCCCTCCGGGATGGGACAAAAAGCAGTTGGTTCGGCGGCTTCGCAAGGCCGTTTTTCCACCGTCCGAAGATGATGACGGGACCACTCCAGCAACAAGAAAGAAGAGGAAGCCACGATTTTAACCGCTTCGGTGACGCTTCGGTGACGCTTCGAAAAGGCAAGCGTCACCGCGTCACCGCCTACAGCCGCAGGGGTTTCTTGCACATGGGTGACGCTATGACGCTTAGAATGAATATTATTGGTTCAAGGGAATTAGAGGGGAGAAGTACAGGTGCCCTGCTCCTCCATAACGTGGCTATGGCGGTATACGATTCGAAAACGAAGCGTCACCCGTCACCAAGCGTCACCGACCTGCAAGTTATCGCTGTGGCGCAGCGGTTTCTTGCGGTGACGCTTCGATTTTGGTTGAGTGCCGAAGCGTCACCTAACCAGAGATAGAAAAACGCGCCGTCCGGGCCGCGACCTGACCGGCAGTGAACGTACACGGAGAGCGGAACATGTATTGGGCGGGTTTACCCGCCAGCTTCGCCAGCCGCCCATTGCCCGATGGCAGATGGTTGCTGTTCGCTCCACCGGCCCGCCGTGGGGGGCGTCTCAGAATACGTTACGGGGGAAGGAAGGTAGCGGAGCGCGGCCGTGGCCGAAGAATCATAAACCTGTTATTTTCAAGGGGTGTGTTCGAGAGTAAATTCAGGATTTTCAGATGGGTGCGCGTGGAAGGCCTTCGATGGCATCGCTGATGGTGCCTTATAATCCAACCGAGATCATACAGCGTCCGGACGCGCCTTACGATCTGACCGACGAGCAAGCTGAAGAATGGCGCGCAATTGTTGGTACGATGGACCCCGGTCACTTTATGCGAGGGAACTATCCCCTGCTCGCGCAACTCTGCAGGCATGTTGTGAATGCACGCAGGCTCGCCCAGCTGATTGAGCCGTGCGTCAAGGAAAAAGAGTTCGATAGAAAAGAATATGGAGCCTTACTTCAACTTCAGGCGACGGAGAGCGCTGCGATCATGCGGCTGTCGCGCTCGATGAGGCTGACGCAGCAAGCGGTGAAGCGATTGGAAACCACCAGGCATCCGAGGGAAAAACGAGTTAAGAACCCGTGGGACCGAGAGTGAATGCCGGCCGCCAAGAAGATGCGCCGCACTGATTGCGGCGCGGACATACGCGACACGTCAACTTCAGACAGCGTTCGCTACAATGGGCGCAATGTCCGCCTCAATTCACGCTACGCATGAAATACATCTAGCCGCAATCGGCAGCGCCTTTAGGCGTTTGGGGTCAATATCTGCACCGCACTGGACGCAGACACCATAGGTACCTTCGGCGATGCGCTTTAGTGCCCCTTGAACCTGACGGATTTCCTGAATTTCAGAATTTTTGATGCTCTCGAGCGCGTCCTGATTTTCAAGGTCAGTTGCCCGCTCCTCGGAATCAGCAGACAGTGGTTTGCGAAGTTCGCTCTCGATCTCCGCAACGCGGCCCGTCAGTTCGGAAAGGCGGGTCTTGAGGGATTTCGCGATGTCCTCGTTCTTAGTCATATCTAGCTGCGCCTACAATGATGAAGCGATAATCGAGACGAAGGCGTAGCCTAACACTACAGTTGCCTATTTGTTTTGAAGTGCGCGCGCTGAGCGGCAGCCTGGTGAGCTCTGCGCCAGAGTGACCATGCGATGATATGTGCGGGTTGGAT
>Ga0208715_1000647_pt1 | contig 11266 bp, 10 predicted proteins | sample NGESurshal092012_3_FD_184473 | JGI IMG/M metagenome (GOLD analysis project Ga0208715, IMG submission 184473) | Arctic peat soil microbial communities from Barrow, Alaska - NGEE Surface sample 210 shallow-092012 (SPAdes) | ecosystem: Environmental > Terrestrial > Soil > Wetlands > Peat ... | reverse complement strand
GACTCGACTTTGACGCGGTCCTCCTCGTGCTTGAGCAGCACGCCCAGCGCCGTGCGCACCGCGTCGGTGTCCAGTTCGCGCACGCCCAGGCGCACGAGCGCGCGCGCCCAGTCCAGGGTCTCCGCAATCGACGGAGGCTTGCGAAGTCCGAGTTTGCGAATCGCGCTGACAAAACCCGCCGCCTCGGCCGCCAGCTTCGCGTCGAGTTCGGGCACCTTGAGCTCGATAATTTTTCGCTCCTGCTCGATGCCCGGAAAGTCGATGAACAAATGCAGGCATCGGCGCCGCAGCGCCTCCGACAGTTCGCGCGCGCGATTCGATGTCAAAATTACCACCGGCCGTTCGTGGGCTTTCAACGTTCCCAGTTCGGGAACGCTTATCTGGAAATCGGAAAGCAGCTCCAGCAGAAAGGCCTCGAACTCCTCGTCGGCTTTATCGACCTCGTCGATCAACAACACGACCCGGCTCGGCGCGGTGATCGCCTTGAGCAGCGGACGCTCGAGCAGGTAGTCGCGCGAGAAGATGTGTTCGCTCAGTTCCTCCCATCGCAGCCCCTGCTGCTCGCCGGCCTGCATGCGCAAAAGTTGTTTCTGATAGTTCCATTCGTAGAGCGCGCGCGCCTCGTCGAGTCCCTCGTAACATTGGAGCCGGATGAGCTCGGTGTGGAGCATTTCCGCCAGCACCTTGGCAACTTCAGTCTTGCCCGAGCCGGCGGGACCCTCTATCAGGAGCGGCTTTTCGAGCGCGAGCGCCAGGAAGATCGCCGTCTCGACCCGCTCGTTGGTGATGTAGCGGGCGCGCCTGAGGCCATCGGAGATCTGTTCGCGCGTCAACATCACCTTCAATTTCCCTCGACTCCGCGTCCGCTCCGCCTCGGGGCGCCTACGGCGCTGCGCTCGGAAGCGCCCACTTCGTGTCTTCGCCTGCCTTCAGCGGCGATTGATCTTCGGGGCGCGGCGGCGCTCCAGAAAAATCCGCGCGCGATGCTTGAGCCCGTCGCGCTCGTCGCGCGGAGCCGCACGCACCTCTTCGGTGTAGGCCGCCAGCTCGACGCACAGCCGCTCGACGTCAACTCCGCCGCGCGCGGGCTTCATATCGTCGAGCGCGAGCATCGCCTGCGACATCAGGTTGATCGACGCCTGCCGTCCGCCGCGTTCGAAGCGCAGATGGAGCGCCGCCGCGACCTGATTGAACGCCGCGATGAGCGCCTTCAAATCGTTGTCGTTGCCGGCCGCGTGCGAGGCGGTCTCGAACATCTCGGCCGCCTCGAAATACGCACCCCGATTGAATGCCAAGATCGCATCGCCTAACGATGCCGGTGGGGAATAGTCACTCATGGGACCTGGGAAACTACAACTGCTCTTTTTCCTCGACCGCGCGAAACTCGGCCTCGCCCAGCGCCTGCGCCTTGCGCGAGCCGTAACGCTCGTAAAGATCGAACAGGCTCGACTTATGCGGCCGCACCTTGCCCAGCGGGCACTTCTGCCATTCGTCGAGCGACTCGTCGCAATAGCCCATGCGATTCTCGCCGCACTTGGGCTGGAGAAACACCGCGATTTCCGGCAGCACGTGCTTGATTTCCGCGCGCATCATCGCGACCATCCGGCGGATTTCCCACTGCGCGCGCACGCACAGGCGCAGATCGCAGATGTGCAGCATCTCGGCGAAATTTACCATCACGTGAAAATTCGTCGGCGCGGCGTTGGGCAGCACGAAACGCGCATCCTCGGCTGGAATCCCGGCTTTCAACGCCTTGGCGTAGAGCTCGGACGTCTTTGAAAGCAAAGCGGAGAATTCACTCTCCAACCCCGCGCGCGCCCACGAATCCGGCAGCACGAATGCGAGCTTGTCCTGCTTGAATTTCACATAGCGCTGGCTCTGCTGCTCGAAGCTGATTCCGATCCGATGGCGAACGAACTGATGCGACAGCGAGCGCGATACGTTCGCGATTGCGAACCAGAAAACTATTTGCTCGAGCGGAGAAGCGTGGCCGGTCTTCAGCCGCTCGGTGATGAACTCGCGAATCTTCTCTCGGGTAATTTTCTCGGATTTGATCTTGTCCCAGACTTCGATTGGCGTTTCGGAGGAATAGCAGGTGCGAAACGCCGCGTAGAGTTTTTCGAGCGGCTGCTGGGCGTAGTCGATCAACTTGACTTGCATTTTCGCCTGATTTTCCACGCGATTTTCACGCCTCCCGCAAATCGCCGGGCGCTCGACGCCACCACTCCTTTCTAATCTTATTCCAAGCCCCGGCGCGACTGCATCAGGGGCATCCGCCCTTAATCCACAACACGTTTCGATTGCGCCAGCCGCGCCAAACTGCGACATTGCCTGTTTATAGCCGCCATGTCTCCCGTTTCGATAATCGACGCCATCTATCGGCTCTTCCTGAAGCGATGCCTGTTTGGCTGCGACGCCGAGCGTGCGCATCGGATGACGCTGCGGATGCTTGCGGCGATACCGGCTTTTACGCCGCCGCGGGACGGGCCCGAGCTCGGAATCAAGCTATGGGGAATCGATTTCCCAAACCCGATTGGGCTGGCGGCCGGGATGGACAAGGACGCCGTCGCGATCCGCGGATGGGAGATGCTCGGATTCGGCTTTGCGGAGTTGGGAACGATTACGCCGCGCCCGCAGGCGGGAAATGAAATACCGCGGATATGGCGCGTGCCCGAACGTCGCGCGCTTATCAACCGGCTCGGGTTTCCCAGCAAAGGGATGGAGGCGGTCGCGCCGCGAATCGAGCGGATTCGCAAGGCCGGGATTTCGATTCCGCTCGCGCTCAACTTCGGGCCGAACAGCGACACGCCGCCCGAGGGGATTGCCGCTGACTATACCGCCCTGATCGAACGGCTCGGGCCGCTGGCCGATTTCATCGTCATCAACGTGAGCTCGCCGAATACGCCCGGGCTGCGCACCTGGGAATCGCCGGAGAAGATGAGCGAGCTTTTCGCGGCAGTGCGCGAGCATACCAGCGAGTCGGCACGCGGGAGGCCCGTGCTGCTGAAAATCTCGCCCGACCTGGAACGCAATGATCTGTTTCGAATTTGCGAAACCGCGCTCGCTCTCCGCATCGCGGGAATCGTCGCGTGCAACACTACCGTCGCTCGCGAGGTCGTCGGCGTCTCGTCGCCGCACCCGGGCGGACTCAGTGGCCGTCCGATCCTGATTCGCACGCGTGAGTTGATCCGCGACATCTATACGCACACCCGCGGGCAAATCCCGATCATCGGCGTGGGAGGAATCGCGAGCGCCGAGGATGCATGGTTGCACATCCGCGCCGGCGCCTCGCTCGTCGAGCTTTACACCGGGCTGGTCTACGAGGGCCCCGGCCTGGTCGCCAGAATGAAATCGGGACTGGCGGACTTGCTCCGCAGCGGCGGATTTCGTTCTATTAGCGAAGCGGTCGGAATCGACAGATAGAGCCGCGGGGAGCAGGAGGCGATTTGAATCAGGAAAAAACCGCCCGCGCCGAGGGCAAAACAGAGTTGATCGTCGATGCGCGATGGCTGCGCGAGCATCGCGATGACAGCAGTCTGATCCTTATCGATACGCGACCCGTCAAGGATTTCCACGCCGGGCATCTAAGCGGCGCGCGACATTTCGATCCTTTCCCGTTTCATCATACTGATACGTCCGAGCGCGGCGTCGCGGAGTTCGGCGCGCAGCTCCAGTGGATATTTTCGGCGCTCGGAATCACCGGCCGCGAGACCGTCGTGTTTTACGAGAATGAATCCGGAATGCGCGCGGCGCGAGGTCAGTGGGCGCTTGAATACGCGGGACATCCAAAGACCCGAATGCTCGACGGCGGACTCAAGGCGGCGGCCGGTGAAACGTTGACAACCAAGGTTGACAAGTTCGCCGCCACGGATTTCGCGCTCAGTCCGCGGGCGGAGATTCTCGCGACCTATGCATATCTGCTTGACCGAATCGGGCTTCCCGACGTGCAAATCTTCGACGTTCGCAGCGCTGAGGAATACTTCGGCGAACGCGTGCGTGCGAAACATGGCGGCGCGATTCCGGGCGCGTTCCATCAGGACTGGATGGCAGCGCTCGGCGCCGATGGAACCGTGAAATCGCCCGCCGAGTTGCGCGCGCAGTTCGAAGCTCTCGGTCTCGATCCCGCCGCCGAGATAATCCCGTATTGCCAGGGCGGATACCGCGCCGCGCACGCGTACCTCGCGCTCAAAATTGCCGGCTATCCTCGGGTGAGAAATTATCTCGGCTCGTGGGCGGAATGGGGAAACCGCGACGACCTGCCGATAGAGCATCCCCGGCGCAAATAGCGGGTCGCATCGATGCCCCCGATTCTGATTCTCGCCGGCTTCGAGCCGTTTCGCGGCGAGCGCATCAATCCGTCGTGGGAAATTGCCCGGCGGCTCGACGGTGAGGTGATTGGCGGGCTGCAGATAAAGTCGGTACGCGTGCCGGTTGGATGCGCCAAGGCTGCGCGGCGAATTACCGGCGCGATCGTGCGCTACCGGCCTCGCGCGGTGATCGGACTCGGCGAGGCGGGCGGCAGGCCGGCGATCTCACTGGAAAGGGTCGCGATCAATCTTGCCGACGAACGCGGGCGGCTGGCCAAAAGCGGCGACCCGGGCTTCACGCCGGTCGTTCGCGGCGGGCCGGACGCGTACTTCTCGCGATTGCCATTGCGCGCGATCATCGGCGAACTCGATCGCAAGGATATTCCCGCGAGCGTTTCGCTGACGGCCGGTGCGTATGCGTGCAACGCGCTGATGTATGCGGCGCTGCACAGTCTCCGGCGCACGCCCTGCCTTCCCGTGGGATTCATCCATCTGCAGTATGAGGCGCGCCAGGCCCGGCGGCATCGGAACCTGCCCAGCATGGCGCTTGCGACGATGGAGAATGCGGTGCGCATCGCGATCACCGAGACCGCGCGCTCGATGCGGTGACTTGCCGCTGCGCGCCTACTTGATCGCGACCGCGTTGGGGGGCGAGGCGATGCCGCCCTCCAGATTCATCGGCACCGACACCAGCATGAATTCGTAACGCTTGTCGGCGGCGCAATCCGCCGCCAGTTCCTCCAAGTTGAACTGCTCGCCTATAGGCAGGCCGAGCAGGCATAGCGTGCGGTAATGCAGCGCGCCCTCGTTCGAGAAATCCCACGGCCATGGCTCGACGGCGGGGCAATCCGTGCCGACTGCGGCAAGCCGATGATCCCAGAACCATTCGACCATCGCGCTGCTGTCCTCGATGCCGCAGGCCTTGAACGCGCCGAGCGGCGCCATCGCGGCCTTGTGCTGCGGTGACGCGGCTAGGTACGCCTGCATCCAGCCGGTGCGAATCAGCAGAATCGTGCCCGGCTTCAGCTCGACGTTTTGCGCGACGGCGGTCTCTTTCAAATCGTCGAGGCTGTACTTTTCCGAGGTGAGCGGATCGATCGTGCGGCCATGCGAGATGCGGTAACGAAACGCGTCGAGCAGGACGGCGCGGCCGACAAACTTGTTGGCCCATTTGTGGATGCTCAGGCGCCCGCCCGGCCCGTCCTTAATCTCGCTGGATTTCACTCCGTTGTAGAACGCCTTGTAGCGCGGGCTGCCGACATGGGCGAGGCCGTCCCACTGGCTTCCCTCCTGCGTGTTGTAGCTGTCGAGCGAGTCGTCGAAACCGAGCAGGCCGAAGCTCTCGAAGCTCATGATGTTGTGCCTGGCGGGAGGCCGGGCGAACAGCGGCGGTTTGGCGTAATTGATCTTCGTATCGAGCCGGAAGACGGAGCCCTTGCGCACCAGGCGCGCCGCCTCGATTACGCCTTCGGGGGTCAGGAAATTCAGGCATCCGAGTTCATCGTCGTCGCCAAACACGCCCCACGACGATTCTTTGGGCTTGTCGGGTTTGATCGGGAGTTCGGAGAAGCGGGGAACCTTGTTGAGATCGATCTTGGCCATCGTACCAGCTCCTTGGCGGAAATTGCGGTCATTCATGGCGTCCATACACCGTCGCGATTTCGGCCGCATCGGCGGCCGTCGCGCGGCGGATCGAGACGCTGTGCTGCAAGGTAATCCGCGAAGCCACTACCGTGGGTCTCCGCCCGAAGGTGGCGCGCTGTCAAGGGCAGGGGCCAGCCCCTGCACCTGAATGAGGAAGGGGAGGCGCGGTCGGGGATGAGGATGAATCTTCGTATCTGTCGCTCGGGGAGCGCGACGAAAAAGAGAAGCCGCTTCCCACGGCAACGCCGGCCCCCTGTTGGGGGCCGGCGTTGCCGGTTACGTCAGTCTGTTTGGATCTGCCCCAGCTACGGCAGCACCGCCGACGCCGCGGCGTTGGTCGGAGTGGCCGTGCCCAGGAGGAGCGGGCCCTTTGTCCAGGTCTTGCTCGACTGGCTGTACAGCTCCGAGTAATAGCCGGTCGTACCCGCGTTGGCGCTGTTGCATGCGAGGATCCCCGCGGCCGCAGAGGTTCCAATCACCCATGAGGACAGGTTCGGGGTGGGTTTGGTGCAGGCGCCGCCAATCGCGATTATGTCAAACGGGTTGGGGCCCGTTCCTCCGAGCTCGGCCTGGACCTGCCCTTCACGCGCCTGAGTGAGCGAGCCGGTCGCGGTGAAGGTGCCGCCCCGTTCCCGCCATAGGATCGTACAGGTCAGTCTCAGCCGTCGCCGCCTGCTTGAGTCCTGCGGTCGTGATCACGCAGCCGGTGTAAGTGGTCGAAGGCCATGTGCCTGCTTCTACGTCCACGCCGCCGGCCAGGATCACGTAGCCCGCCAGAGTGTCGGTGACGTTGTCGAACTGGGTCGCGTATCCCGCGCGCTTCGCTCCCATGGTGTTGGCCGCCGGGCTCCAGGTCCCAGTGCTCGGGTCGAACACTTCCGCCGTATTGAGCGTGGTCACGACGATCTGTCCGTTGTGGCAGACGGAGCTATTAGCCTCGACGCCGCCGAACGCCACCACCTCGCCGGACAGCGAGCCGGTGACCACGGTCGGATCCATCGCATTCAGCGCGAACAGTTCGCGCGGGGTACCCAGCAGCCCGGTCTCCGTCCAGTACTGCCCCGGAGTTAGAGTTTGAGTCGGGTCGAAGATGAACGACAGGGGCGACGACTCGCCAAGGAACGCCACCAAGTCTCCGCCTGCCATCAGCACCCTGCCTTTGTCATTCGGGATCAGTGCTGCGCCTTGGTCCACCATGCCGCACTGCGTCGTGTCGGCTGATGCCGTTCCACCTGAGCCTGCCCCCAATCCTGAGACGGCGGCCGTGTAGGTAAACGTGGTGCCGGTAACAACGGTGCCTGTGGCACCCGGACCGGTCACAGTGAAGGTTCCGTTGTATCCCGCAGCGCCTATGACTGACGCAATGCTTACGCTGCTGACTGAAACGTTGTCACCAACGATCAGGCCAGGCGGATTCGCCGTGGCGGTGATTGTCACAGTTGTTCCGCCTTCAGTTGCCGACGTAATAACAGTTGGAGCTGCGGGGCAAGTCGAAGGAAGCGCGCCGGCGCATATCGTTCCCGGCGTCGAGCATCCCGGAACGGATGCGATCGGGCTGAAGGCGTCGGTGGCCGGGTCGTAGATTTCCGCCGAATTGAGCGCGATCCCGAAACCTTTCGATTCGAGCCAGCGTATAATTTGTGCTATTCAACACAGTACTCGTGTATTTTGGACCGGACCGCCGGAGAGGAGTTCGAATGGCGACAGAGCAAGGCATCCGACTAGCGTTCTCCGGGCGAACTGCGCTTAAGAACATCGTCCGGCTGATTCCCGCGGTTGTGATTATCGCGGCGACGCTTTTTACGCTGTCGTGCGGAAGCTCTGGACTGCTGTCACCGGTCAGCAATTCCGTTACACCGACTGCCACTCCGACGACGGCTACTGGCGCGCTCGCGTTCGTGACCAACTACAACGACGGCATGGTGTCGTCGTTCACGCGCAAAATTTCGACCGGCGCGCTCACGCATACCGGGCAGGTAAGTGCGGGCGCGAAAAAAGGGCCGCGCGGGGTGGTCGCGTCGCCCGGCGGCAGCCATCTGTACGTCGCGAATATCAACGACGACAGAATCTACGAGTACTCGATCAATTCGACCAACGGCACGCTGACGGCGCTGTCGCCGGCGTACGTGAGCAACGGCAGTGGAACCGAACCCGACGAACTTGCCATCAATTCCGCGGGGACATTGCTGTGGGTGACGGGCGCGGCAGGGACGGTTACGAGCTACACGGTTGACACCACCACGGGACGGATCACGTCGGCCGGCTCGATCTCAGGATTCAACACTCCATTCGGTATCACGCTGCATCCAACGCTGGCGGTTCTATACGTGTCGGACACCTCCACCGGGCTTATCTGGCCGATGTCGTATGACACCAGCACCGGGGCGCTCACGAAGAACTTTACGGCGGCTCATAGTACGGACGTGAACGCGAATACGCCGGCCGCGATCGCGATCGATTCGGCGGGCGATTCGCTGTTCATCGCCGATCAGGTGCTCGGCGAGGTCTCGTCGTTTTCGATCGATCTCACCGGCGCGACGTGCGGACAGGCTGGTTGCCTTACACCCGCGTTCACGTTCCAGAACAGCAACGTTAACGACGTGCCGATCGGAATCGCAATGGCGGTAAACGCCGGCGTCGAGTACCTGTTCACGGCCAACCAGGGGAAGTCGGGCGGGTTGGCCGGCTCGGTGTCGTCGTTCCAAGCGAGCGGAACGACCGTGGTCACGCCGCCGACCGTCGCATCACCCTACAACGGGCCCGCGGGGTTGGTGGTAGATCCGCAGAAAGTGTTCGTTTACACCGCGGACAATTTCGACGGCACCGTCTCGCGGTCAACTATCAATGGCTCGTGCGCGAGCTCGCTATGCCTGGGTCCGACGGTATCGACCGAGAATCCGCATAATGCCAGCAGTGGTCCCTTCGGGATCGCGCTGGCGCAGTGACGCGGGCTCGAATCAACGCAACCCTCGCCCGCGCCAGGGGCGCGGCCGTGTGTCTGTGACACCTCACGCAACAGAACGGGCGAGGCGGGTTTTTCACTGGTCTCCCCCAAAGGGGGGAGAAGTCGCGCGCAACGCAACATCCTGACTTGATCAGGATTGGGGGATGGGCTTGGGGGTGGCCGCGGGCGCGGATGCGGCGGCGGCTTTGGCAGCGATCGATGCGGCTTTCGCTTGCGCTTTCTCCTGAGCCGCCTTCTGCCGCAACTGCGTGAGCATCGCGCGCAACATGCCGGGATTGACCGGCTTCTTGAACAGCGCGCCCTCGAGACCGCGCAGCCGCGAGCGCTTCAGGATGTGATCCTTGTCGTAGTAGTAGGCGGTCATGAGGATTACCGGCAACTGCGGCATCTCTTCCTTGACCTTGAGATAGAAATCGTAGCCGTCCATCTCGGGCATCACGACGTCGGAGATAACCGCGTCGAGCTTGACGTTGCGCAGGATTCCCAAGGCGGCCGACGGCCGCGTGGCGCAATGCACGATACATTTTTCGGCGCGCAGCAGGTCGGCGAGCGAATTGACGACGGCGCTATCGTCGTCGAGCACCAGGATCGACATCCCGGCCAGGGGAGATTGTTCGGTCAGATGCGGCGCGTCATCGGGGCGCGTCTGCCCCTTGCCATCTTCGCGCGGCGCCAGATCGGCCATCCGCTTGCCGGCCAGGTAGTCGCGCGTCTCGTACTCGCCCTTGCGGGTCATCTCGTCGAGGCGGTGCACGATGGCCTGCACGCGTTCGATGGAATTTCGAATCGAGTTGAGGCGTTCGTTCTCGACAACTTTTTCGCTCTCGCTGAGCCGCGTCTCGAGGCATTGCGAGAGCAGTTCGATATTGTTGGTGATCGATTCGAGCGGATTGTTGATCTCGTGGGCGAGGCTGACCGCGATTTCGCCGGCGGTCGCGAGTTGCTGCGCGCGGCGCATGCGCCGAATGTCGCGGGCGAAGCCGATCGTTCCGACTTCGCGGCCCTTCGCGTCGTAGATGAGCGCGCCGGAGATCATGACCGGGATGAGTTCGCCGGCCTTGTTGCGGAACTCGGTCTCGAAGCCGGCGATTCGGCCCGTCTCGGTCGACTCGCGCAGCGCCTTCATCACGCGGCGCGCTTCTTCGATCGACGGATAGATGCGGGTGCAGTTCTGGCCGATGATCTCCTGCGAGCTGTAGCCGAGACTGGTTCGCGCGCCGTCGTTGTAATAGTTCACGGTGCCGTCTTTATCGACGGCAATTATGATGTCCGGCGAGCTCTCGATGAGACGCTGGAAATATTTTTGATCGAGCGGCAACTTATTGATTCCTTGATGAATTCAGCCGGGCCGGATTATTTCGCGGCGCGGAGCCGGAATTTAGGCATCGATACTTCATCGCTGAGCTTTTCGAACGTCACCTCGACCTGCATCCCGCACTTGATGTCATGCGGCTTGACGCCGAGCAGGTTCGACACGAATTTGCATCCCTCCTCGAGCTCCACGACGACGACGGCGTAGGGAACCTGGCCGGCGAAAGCCGGGTGATAGACCTGATGCATGATATTGAAGCTGAAGATTTCACCGCGTCCGCTGACCGGGACCCATCGCGAGGCGGTCGAGTTGCACTTCGAGCAAAGATCGTCGGCTGGGAACCGGAGCTTCCCGCAACCGTCGCATTTTTGGACCATCAGGCGCCCGGCGCGCGCGCCGTCGAAAAACTCGCGCATCTCGGGGGTGATAGCGGGGATGGGTTTGCTGAATTCTGGCATTGCAGTTTTGCTTATATATAGTTTAGACGAATTAGCGTTTGGACTGATTGAAAGACGCTGCGTCGCAGCACGGGCAGCGATAGCGCGATTCGCGACTAATGCTACGGCTGCGAACCCAGCACGAGGGTGGAATGAGTAGCAAGTATACCGCCGTTGCCGGAAACGAGTCCAACCTCGTGTTTTGGCGCCTGCCGCCGCCCTCCATCACCACGTATCTGCACGATTGCCTCTCCGACCGGGGTCATCCCCCACATATAGAAGGAGCTGAGCTGACCGCCGCCGGTATTGACGGGGAGCGAGCCGCCGGGGCCGATGGCGCCGCTGGCAACGAACGGGCCGCCCTCGCCTTTTTTGCAAAAGCCGTAATCCTCGAGCGTGACTAGCACCGTGAAAGTATAGCAGTCGTACAATTCGCAAAAATTGACGTCGGTGAGCTTGATTCCCGCCATCTTGAAGGCGGTTTCTTTGGCGATCGGCGCGCCGGAGACCAGCGTATCGAGGGGATCGCGGCCGGGATGACCCTGCCCCATACCTAATATATAGACCGGCGGACGCTTCAAATTCTTCGCGCGCTCGGCCG
>Ga0208715_1000629_pt1 | contig 11515 bp, 9 predicted proteins | sample NGESurshal092012_3_FD_184473 | JGI IMG/M metagenome (GOLD analysis project Ga0208715, IMG submission 184473) | Arctic peat soil microbial communities from Barrow, Alaska - NGEE Surface sample 210 shallow-092012 (SPAdes) | ecosystem: Environmental > Terrestrial > Soil > Wetlands > Peat ... | reverse complement strand
GCCTTGGAGCTGCGCAGGTGTCGGATCAGGTCGACGATCCGTGACAGGTCGTCCGCCTCGAAGGCCAGCAGCCACTCGTAGTCGCCCAGCCCGAACGCCGCCACGGTGTTGGCCCGCACGTCCTCAAACTCCCGGCCCAGGGTCCCATGCTCGGAGAGCATGGCCCGGCGCTCGGTGGGCTCCAGCAGGTACCACTGCAGCGACCGCACGAACGGGTAGACGCAGACGTAGCCGCGCGGGTCCTCCCGGCGGACGTACGCCGGAATGTGGCTCTTGTTGAACTCCGCCGGCCGATGCAGCCCGACCGCCGACCACACCGGCTCGCACCCACGCCCGAGCCGGGTCTGCCGAAACCGGCTGTAGGTCTCCTGCAGCAGGTCCGGGTCGGGTGCCGTCCACCAGAACATCAGGTCGGCCGCGGCCTTGTAGCCGCTGACGTCGTAGCTGCCCCGGGTGTAGACGTCCTTGGCCAGCGCCTGCTCCAGCAGCCCGTCGACCTCGACCGTGGCCGCGGCCCGCTCCCCGTCGGCCAGTCGGGCGGCGTCCGTGCGGCCCCGGAAGACGGCATAGAGGGTGTAGAGCAGCTCCTCGTTCAGCGCGCGGAAGGACTTCGTCGACTCAGGCATGCCGCCATTGTCCCCTTCGGTACGGCGGGCGCGAGCCGCGGCTGTCGCACCGGCGAGCAACAATGGCGGCATGCTCCGGCGCGCCGTCCCGCTGCTGGCCGCGGGCACGCTACTGCTGGCCGCGTGTGCCGGCGGGCCGTCTCCCCGGTCCACTGCGTCGCGCGCCGCCGCGCCCTCCGCAGCCGTGGTCGCGACCCCCTCCGCGACGCCTGCTCCGGTGAAGTCGCCGCCGAGCAACCAGGCAGATGCACCGACGGGCGACTGGACGACGTACCACCGAGACAACGCTCGCACCGGCAACGCTCGCACCGGCAACGATTCAACGGCGGTGCGACCCGACCGGCTCACCGTTGCGTGGTCGGCCAAGCTGGACGGCGCGGTCTATGGCCAGCCACTGGTGGTCGGCGAAGCGATCCTGGCCGCCACCGAGAGCGACACCATCTACGCGCTCGACGCGGCATCCGGGCGGGTGCGTTGGCAGCAGCACGTCGGTGAACCGGTGCGGCGCTCGACCCTGCCCTGCGGCGACATCGACCCACTCGGCATCACCGGGACCATGGTCTACGACCCGGCCAGCCAGCTCGTGTTCGCCGTCGCGGAGGTCGCCGGACCGCACCATGATCTGGTCGGCATCGACGTGACCACCGGACAGGTGCGCGTACGGCGAGGCATCGACCCGCCGACGGACAACCCCAAGGTGCTGCAGCAGCGGGCCGCGCTCGCTTTGTCCTCCGGCCGGGTCTACGTCGCGTACGGCGGGCTCTACGGCGACTGCGGCGACTACCACGGTTGGGTGCTGGCCTCCGCTACCGACGGGCAGGGACCCATGCTGAGCTACCGAGTGCCAACGACGCGGGAGGGCGGCATCTGGGCGCCGTCCGGACCCGCGGTCGACACCGAGGGGAACCTGTACGTCGGCGTCGGCAACGGCGAGTCCACCAAGACCTACGACGGCGGCGACTCGGTGGTCAAGCTCTCGGCCGACCTGGTGCAGCGTGACCTGTTCGCGCCGGCGGGCTGGGCGCAGGAGAACGCCACCGACACCGACCTGGGCTCGACCGGGCCGGCGCTACTGCCGGACGGACTGGTGTTCATCGCCGGCAAGAGCGGCACCGGCTATGTCTTGCGCGGCGACCGGCTCGGCGGCATCGGCGGGGCCGCCGCAAGCGCGCCGGTGTGCACGTCCTTCGGTGGCACGGCGCTGCTTGACCGGACGCTGTTCGTGCCGTGCCGAGACGGGGTGCGTTCGGTGACAGTCGGGCCGGACGGGGGGATCGCGGTCGGCTGGCACGCGGCTGCCTCGGTGGACGGGTCGCCAGTGGTGGGCGCCGGCGTGGTGTGGGCCATCGACACCCGCGGCGGCGTGCTGCACGCCCTGGATCCGGCCACCGGGCGATCGATCGCGACCCAGCAGGTGGGCGCCGTCCCGCACTTCGCCAGCCCGACGCTGACCGCGGGCCGAGTGCTGATCGGGACCATGGATGGGGTGGTGGCGATCGGCGCCGGCTGACGGCTGCGGTTGATGGACTGGTGGTCGCCTCAGCCGCCAGCCGGCGGGGGCTTGGCCAGGAAGTCGACGATGCCCGCCGCCGCGCTGTTCGCCGACCTGATGCACGCGGCCACGCCCACGCCGTCGTACGCGGCGCCGCAGATCTCCAGGCCGGGCTGGCGCTCGACCGCCGCCCGGATGCGGCGGACCCGGTCCAGGTGACCAACGGCGTACTGCGGCAGTCCCCCGCCCCAGCGGGTCACCCGCCAAGCCACCGGCCGACCACGGACCCCGGTAGCGCTGCGCAGGTCGGCGGCGACCAAGCCGGCCAGCTCCACGTCGTCGCGCTGCAGCACCGCCTCGTCGCGGTGTCGGCCGACCGAGCCGCGGACCACGGCCAACGTCGGGTCGGCCGCCGCCAGGTGCGGCCACTTGACTGAGGAGAAGGTCGCCGCCTTGACGAGGCGCCCGTCGGCTGCCGGCACGAGGAAGCCGCTGCCTGGCACCGGCGCAGCGAAGTCGGCGGCCGGCCAGGCCAGCGTGACCACGGCGACGCTGGCGTAGTCGATGCCGGCGAGTTCCGCGGCCGCGTCCGCGGCGACCCCGGTCAGCAGCCGCGCTGCCGGCCGGGCCGGTACGGCGAGCACAACGGCGTCCGCGGCGAGGACTTCGGGCTCCGGGGTCGGTCCGATCACCAGCCGCCAACCGTCCGGCGTCCGAGTGAGCTCGCGCACCGGCCGACCCAAAAGACACTCGGCGTCAGCGGCGGCCGCGACCCGGATGGCCAGTCGGCCTAACCCAGCGGGCACCGTGAGGAACACTGGGCCGGTGCGCGCACCGCTCGACCGGGCCTGGGCCACGCGGGCCGCGGCGAGCAGCGAGCGGGTGTCGCGGCCAGCGGCCGCCAGCTGCGGCAGCGTGGCCGCGAACGACAGCTCGTCGGCGCGGCCGGCGTACACGCCGCCGAGCAGGGGCTCCACCAGCCGCTCGACGACCTCGGCACCCAGCCGGCCACCAACAACATCGGCCACCGACCGGTCCCCGGCCGCCGCGTCGCCGGTCACCGCGCTCCCGGGCAGCACCCGGTCCAGCGGCACCCGCGCCAGCCCGCGGGCCGAGAGCACACCGGAGCGGCCCAACGCTCGCAGGTCCGCCGGCACCCCCATCACCGTGCCGGTCGGTAGCGGTCGCATCCGGCCGCTGGTCCAGACCGCGGCCGCCGTCGTAGCCGGCGCCACCAGCTCGTCGCCCAAGCCAACGGCGTCGGCCAGCGCCACCGCCTCGGGCACCCGGGCGAGCAGCGACTCCGCGCCCTCGTCCACGTTGATGCCGGCAATCGCCGATGTCCGTAGCTTGCCGCCCAGCGCGGAGGAGCCCTCGACGACGACGACACTGGTGTTCGGCGGCGCGTCGCAGCGAATCGCGTACGCCGCGGCAAGGCCGGCGATGCCGCCGCCGACGATGACTACGCGACGCTGCGGTGACTCGCCGTACCCGCGGAGTTCGCTCAGCGCGCCGACTCCGCGTGCACCAGCTCGACCAGTCGCTCGAGCACGCGGGGATCGGTGTCCGGCAAGACGCCGTGACCAAGGTTGAAGATGTGCCCATCGGCGGCCTTGCCGGCGGCCAGGACTTCGCGCGCCTTGGCGGCCACGGCGCCCCAGGGCGCGAACAGCACCGCCGGGTCGAGGTTGCCCTGCAGCGCCCGGCCAGGTCCGACCCGGCCGGCGGCGGCATCCAGCGGGACCCGCCAGTCCACTCCGACCACATCCGCGCCTGCCTCGGCCAACAGCCCCAACAGCTCGCCGGTGCCAACCCCGAAGTGGATCCGCGGTACAACGCCGCCACCGGCCAAACCGCCGAGCACCTTGGCGCTGTGCGGCAGGACGTAGCGCCGGTAGTCGGCCGCGGACAACACCCCGGCCCAGGAGTCGAACAGCTGCACCGCCGCGGCGCCGGCCGCCACCTGAACCTTCAAAAAACCGAGGGCGATGTCCGCCAGCCGGTCCAGCAGCGCGTGCCAGGTCGCCGGCTCGCCGTACATCAGCGCCTTGGTGCGTTCATGGTTGCGGCTCGGGCCGCCCTCGACCAGGTAGCTGGCCAGCGTGAACGGGGCGCCGGCGAAGCCGATCAGCGGGGTGCCGCCGAGCTCGTCGACCAGGGCGGTCACCGACGCGCTGACATCCGGCACGTCGTCCGGGGTGAGCGGGCGCAACCGCGCCAGGTCGGCTGCGCGGCGTACCGGCTCCTCGATGACCGGTCCCACGCCGGCCACGATGTCCAGGCCCACGCCCACCGCCTGCAGCGGTACGACGATGTCGCTGAACAGCACCGCGGCATCGACGCCGTAGCGCCGAAGCGGTTGCAGGGTGATCTCGACGACCAGCTCGGGCGTCCGGCACGAGGCGAGCATCGGCACATTGGCCCGGACGGCCCGGTACTCCGGCAGCGACCGTCCGGCCTGGCGCATGAACCACACCGGCGTGTGCGGGACCGGCTCGCCACGGCAGGCGCGCAGGAACGCCGAGTCGGTCACCGACGACGGCGCCGGCGATGGGGACAGCTGAAGTGGGGACGGGCGCATGGTGCGCCGATGGTCCCACGCCGGCGCAGTGGACGCCCCCGCGTACCGGCAGCCCGCGGCCGGGCCCGCGCACCCGACGCCCCGCCCCGCGCACCCCGCAGCCCGGCCGCGACACGCCGGGTCTAGTTCCCGGATTTTGTCGGGGGCCGGTGAGACGGTGCTGCTGTACCGCCCGACCAACAACTGAGGTGCCCCGTGCTGACCATCGAACGCCACTGCCCCTGCTGCCACGACGACCGCATCTTCGAGCAGCCGCCGTGCGCGGACGGACACGGGACCGACTGCACCGAGTGGTGCTGCGCCGACTGTGGCGCCGGCGTGCTGATCGGGGTGGCCGTCGCCGATGTCGTGCCAGCCACCGCTGCGGCGGCCTGACGTCCGATCCCCGCGTGCCCGCCCGGGTGTCGCCACCACCTGCGCTGGACCTGGCGTCGCTTCCGGCCTCGTTCGCTCGCGCGGTGGCCAGCGCGCGGGTGGCCTCGGTGCGACCTGAGGTCCGGTTGCAGGAGGTCCCGGGTCCGCAGCGACTCGCGCCGTACTCCTTCGCCATGACCGCGGACCTGGCCGGCGACGGGGGCACGGCTGCGGAGGGCCGCTGGGTGGTGTTGTTCAACCCGGCCGGCGAGCAGGCCTGGGGCGGCTGCGTTCGGATTGTGTCCTACGTCCGAGCCGCGGTGGATTCGGAGATGGCGGAGGATCCAATGCTCGCCGCGGTGGGGTGGAGCTGGCTGCTTGAGGCCCTCGATGCCCGTGGGGCGCAGCACACGGCTGCCGCCGGCACCGTGACCCGCACCGCGTCGGCCCGGTTCGGCACCTTGGCCGACGAAGCTGCAGGAGCCGACGAAGCTGCAGGAGCCGACGAAGCTGCAGGAGCCGACGAAGCTGCGGCCGCCGATATCGAGGTGCGCGCCTCCTGGTCACCGATCGGTGCCGACCTCGGCGCCCACGTGTCGGCGTGGTGCGACCTGCTCTGCGCCGCAGCCGGCCTTCCTCCGCCCGGCGTCGCGGCCATGTCGGTCCGGCGAGGCCACTAGCGGCCGTGCGGCGTCAGGCGCCGTCGTCGCCGACCGGACCGGCGCACCGTTCGCCTACCAGCGACTCGCCGACCAGCGACACCGAGGTGCCACGGGGCAGCCGCAGCTCCAGCTCGGTGCCGGCTCCCCGCGTCGACCGGACGCGCATGCTGCCGCCGGCTAGTCGGGCTCGCTGCCGGAGCAGGTCCAGGCCGACGTGCCGGCCGCGGTCAGCCCGAACCGCGTCCGGGTCGAAGCCGCCTCCTTGGTCCCGGACGCGGGCGACTATCCGGTCTGGCTCAACTGCCAAGACGGCGGCCGCCACATCTACCTCGCAGTGCTTCACTACGTTGAGCAGTGCTTCCTGGAAGAACCGGTAGACGATGACCGCCGTGCCCAACGGCAGGGGCTGCGGGCCAGCCGGCCAGGACACCGTGACGCGCAGGCCGTAGCGTTGGCGCAGGTCGGCGGTGAGCACGCCGACGGCCGCCCCCAGGTCGCCCTCTCGCAGCGCCGGCGGCCGGGTTCGCGCCATCACGGCCCGGACCTGCTCCTCCGCCTCGTCGACCAGCCCGGCGGCCTGGGCCACCTCTGCCGGCGTCACCGCCACCGTCAACAGCGAGCTGGCCAGCGCCAGCGACTGGGCTGCGGTGTCGTGCAGCTCGGCAGCCAGCTGACCGCGGGCGCCCTCCTCGGCGTCGACCAGGCCGGAGAGCAGCTCGAACATGCCGGCGCCGGTCGTCTCGGCGGTACGGCGATGGCGCAGCGCCATCTCGTCGGCGACCCTGACCCGCAGCCGGAGCGCCTGCACGGCGCGCGCAAGCCCGCCGGACTCGGTGGTCGCGATGGTGGCGACTGGGGTGGCGACTGGGGTGGCGACTGGGGTGGCCCCACGCCTCCCGAGTACCCGCCGGTGGTCTGGGTCAGCCGACAGGGCCGCCACCGCGTCCGCCCGCACAATCTCGAGTGCCCGGCCAACCAAGGCCGCGACGCCGGCCGCGGTCAGCGCCGAGACTGCGACGACCGCGGCGGCGAGCGCCATCGCCCCGGTCACGTGGTCCGGTGACCACCCAGTGGCGGCCAGTGACAGCCCGATTGCGACCACCGGGGCCAGTCCGGCGGCGCCCGTCGCTGCCGCGATGACGACGGCCAACGGCATGGTGGGGATGCCAGCCAGCCGGACGCCGAGGCGAGGATCACCAGTGGTGACGATGGTCAGTCCCCGTCCACCGGCAGCAGGGCACCCGTCGTGGTCCAGTCCGAACCGCGGGTGCCGCCAACCGGATCTAGGGTGGCCGCCATCAGGGCTGGCTGGGCCAGCCCAGCCGGGGCCAGCGCCGGCTGACCGCCGTGGCACGGTCGAGCGATGGTGCCGACGAGGACTGCCACCGCGCGTTCGGTCGCGTACAGCTCTTCCACTATTTCGGCGATGCGTTCACCCGCCACCGCGGTGGTGCTGAGCCGGGCCAGTCTGGCGGCGCAGGTATTCAGCACCAACTGCGCGGCCGCCACCGGGTCCGACGGCTCACCCAGCCGGTGATCGATGGCGTCGCCGGGCTGCGCGCTGCTGACCGCTCGGTCGCCACCCACCTGCCCGGGACCGGTCAGCCAAGATGCGGCCTGGTCGGCCAGCAGGATGACCGTGTCGGCGTCCTGCCGGCGGAAGGCAGCCGACCCCGGCGGCCGCCGGGCGACCAGGACGGCGATCGGCCGATCGCGGCCGCCAATCAGGACCGAGCAACACGGCCGGTCATCCGCGCACCCCGTACCGACTCGGGCCGCCCCCAGGGCCGGCAGCACCCACGGTGCGTCGAAGGCGCTCGGTGGCACCCGAGTCCGCTCAGACACGCCGTACTCGTTGCCGAGGTAGCGAACGGGATCATCGGTGGCGATCAGCAGCAGCTCGATATCGGCGCCGCCCAGCAGCCGGGCGGCGGCAATCACCACGGCCTCGACCGACGAATCCACCGATCGGCCACTCGTCTCCTGCTGCCCGCGAGCCAGTTCGGCGAACAGTCGCGCCTCGGTGGACCGACGCACCGCGTTGTCCTGCACCGTGGACAGCGCCACCAGCGGTACGACGAGACCGAGCAGCCCGTACGGCGCGTTGCCGGCAAGCCAACCGGCCAGTAGGCCCACGCTGGCCGATCCGGCGCACTCCAGTAGTCCTGCCCCGGCCCGCGATGTCAGCAGCCGCAGCAGGCGCCGGTTGGCGGTGACCGCGACGGCGAGCGCGAGGGCAAGGTGGCGGACGAGCCAGTAGACCGCCATCCCGAGCCCGGCGCCGACCGCGCTGTCGGCACCAGAAACCTCCCCGAAGGTTGCGGCGGCGAGCGCCGCCAAAGCTGCCGCGGCAGCGAGGGCGCTGAGGTCGTACTCAAAGTGCACCCGCGACCGTCGCGGTCGCGACCGGGCGAGCGCCGCGCCGGCCAGCAGCGCCGGTGCAACCCAGCCACCGCCGCCGAGCACGAGCGCCGTCGCCAGCGCCGCGTCGGTCGCGGTGAACGTCCAGCGCCGGCGCCTCACCCGCAGCTCGACCGACATCGACGGGGTCATCGCCAGCAGGGCGAGTCCGGGGACGGCGGTCCACGGCACGGCCCAGGGCAACCGCAGGCTGACGCCTACTAGCACGACCACGCACCCCACCGTGCCGGCTCGCAACACGCTGGACGGTCGATGGCGACTCCGGCGGACAGCCCGAAGCGCCGGCACGGTGCCCACCGGTCCCCTCCTCGTGCTGATCCCTTGCCGGTCTATCGACTCAAGCGCCAGCGGCCTGTCAGATCGCCGGTGCTGATCACCCAAACAGCCCAGTCACCGGCAGGGTGATTACAGACCGTGACCGTTAGGGCCGATGCTGGCAGGGGCCTTCACCGTGAACGGTCCCTGCTCCGTCGGTGCAGGCGCCGGGAGCCGACCCCCTTGGTCAACGGAGGCCCGAGTGACAGCCGGAACGGTAAGCACGGAAACGCCGCGCCGACCGGCCGGTGTGGTGGACGGACGCCCGGCAACACCTCGGCCACGCGCCGGACGCAGCTTTCCCGGCTTCACGGCGCTCGTCGTGGACGATCATCCGCTGGTCCGCGAGTCCATGGTGGCCCGGCTGCGGGCGATGGGCGCGCGCGAGGTGATCGAGGCGGCCAGCGCGCACGAGGCCCGCGCGCGGGCGCGGGCCAGCGGTCCAGGCGACCTGGCAATCCTCGACCTCGGTCTACCCGACGGCAGCGGCCTGGACCTGCTCGTCGAGCTGCGCGAGGCAGGGTGGGGCCGGCTGGTCGTCCTGTCGGCCGCCGACGACGCCTACTCGGTGCGAGCCGCCTTCGTGGCCGGCGCTCAGGGCTACTTACTGAAGTCGGCGTCGCCGGTCGTCGTCGCTGCCGGCGTACGCCGGGTTCTTGACGGTGGCGTGTACGCCGACCCTTCCGTCGCCTCGTTGCTGGCCGCCGGACTGCGCGGCTCGGATGGCAGGGCAAGCCACGTCAGCGAGATGTCCGGCCGGGAGGTAGAGGTGCTGCGGCTGGTCTCGGACGGGCAGTCGAATAAGCAGGTAGCCGCCAGGCTCGGGCTGTCGGCGCTGACCGTGAAGAGCCATCTGGCCCGGATCGCCCGCAAACTCGGCACCGGTGACCGGGCGGAGATGGTGGCGCTGGCCATGCGCGCGGGCGTTATCCGCTGAGTCGAAGTTACGTGCTGAGTCGTTCACCGAGTCATCCGCTGAGTCATCCGCTGAGTCATCCGGACGCTTGGCGGACTCCCGACCGCGCCCGCGCGGCAACCCGATTTGGTGGGGGTCCCGGCGTACCGTATCGGCGTGACGCAGAGGGCCGCCGACGCGACAGCGGCCGACGACCCGACGCAGCCGGCGGACGCCCCGGCCGACGACCCGACGCAGCCGGCGGACGGCCCAGCCGTGCAGGCGCTCACCGCACCACGCGACGGCGTGCCCGCCCCCATCGCCACCGCCGCTGAGCTGGACCGTGCCGTGGCCGTCTTGGGCGCTGGGACCGGGCCGGTGGCAGTGGACGCCGAACGGGCGTCCGGCTACCGGTACGGCCAGCGGGCCTACCTGGTCCAACTGCGTCGGGCGGGCGCCGGCACCGTGCTCATCGACCCGGTGGGCTGCCCGGACCTGCGGGCGCTGGGTAGCGCCCTGGCCGACGCCGAATGGGTGGTGCACGCCGCCAGTCAGGACCTGCCGTGCCTGGCCGAGCTCGGGATGGTGCCCCGACGGCTGTTCGACACCGAGCTTGCCGGGCGGCTCGTCGGATTCGAGCGGGTGGGCCTGGGAGCCATGGTCGAGCGCGTGCTGGGACTTCGGCTGGAGAAAGGCCACTCGGCCGCCGACTGGTCCACCCGGCCGCTGCCGGAGCCCTGGCTGCGGTACGCCGCGCTCGACGTCGAGGTGCTGATCGAGCTGCGCGACGCGATGGCCGAGGAGCTGGCGCGCCAGGGCAAGCTGGCCTGGGCGGCCGAGGAGTTCGCGGCCCTGGTGGCGGCCTCGCCACCGCCGCCCCGGATCGACCCGTGGCGCCGCACGGCCGGCGTCCACCGGCTGCGCAGCCGTCGACAGCTGGCGGCGGTGCGTGAGCTCTGGCACGCCCGCGACGAGCTGGCCCGGGCTCGCGATGTCGCTCCGGGTCGGATCCTGCCGGACGCCGCCATCATCAACGCTACCCTGGCTGCGCCGGCATCCGCCGACGAGCTCATCCGGCTGCCGGTGTTCGGCGGTCGGAGCACCCGCCGGCACGCCGCCCGATGGTTTCGAGCGCTGACCCGTGCCCGCACCATGACCGACAGCGACCTGCCCGCGGTGGCACCGACGTACGACGGTCCGCCGCCCGCTAACCGCTGGGCAGAGCGCGAGCCGGCCGCGGCCGCTCGGCTCGCGCGCGCCCGGGCCAGCCTGGGTGAGCTGGCAGCCGAGCTGGGCATGCCGGTAGAGAACTTGGTGCAACCCGATGCCGTCCGGCGACTGGCTTGGACGCCACCGGCTGGGCCGACGCCCGGGGCGGTTGCGGACGCGCTGCGGGCGTTGGGTGCCCGCGACTGGCAGATCGGACTGGCCGCAGCCCGGCTTGCGGTCGCCCTGACCGCAGTTGGGGAACCCACCTGCGAACCCCACCGGCGAACCCACCGGCGGACCGGTGCCGCGGCGGTGCACTTCCCGGCCGGAGACGTTTGACGCTGTTTCGTCCCCTAGTTAGGGTGCCCTAAGTAGCCTTCGGTACGCCCACCGCGGCGCTTGCGGACGTCGACCCGGGAGATCCGTTGTTCGCGAACTTCCTGATCGGCGTGCGGGAAGGTCTCGAGGCGTCCCTGGTCGTCGGCATACTGGTCGCCTACCTCAAGACCGGGCAACGCAGTAGCCTTCCCGCGGTCTGGGCCGGGTGGCGGCTGCGGTCGCCGTGAGCATCGGTTTCGGCGCGGCTCTCACCTAATACCTCGACGTCGTTGCTGCAGGCCGGCGATCAGCAGGAGACCTTCGCCGGGCTCGTGTCGATGGTCGCCGTCGCCTTCGTCACCTGGATGATCTTCTGGAGGCGTCGGACGGCGCGCCACCTCAAAGCGCGGCTGCACGGGGCGCCTCGACGCCGCACTGGCGCTCGGTGGCGTGGCGCTGGTGCTCACCGCGTGCCTCGCGGTCGGCCGGGAGGGCCTGGAGACAGCGCTGTTCTGGTGGAGCGCGGTCCAGGCGACCGGGCAGAGCAATGCGCCGCTGGTCGGCATCGTGGCTGGCCTCGGCGTTGCGGTCGTGCTGGGCTACCTGCTCTACCGGCGCGCGGTGGCGCTCAATCTGGCCAAG
>Ga0208715_1000618_pt1 | contig 11673 bp, 10 predicted proteins | sample NGESurshal092012_3_FD_184473 | JGI IMG/M metagenome (GOLD analysis project Ga0208715, IMG submission 184473) | Arctic peat soil microbial communities from Barrow, Alaska - NGEE Surface sample 210 shallow-092012 (SPAdes) | ecosystem: Environmental > Terrestrial > Soil > Wetlands > Peat ... | reverse complement strand
TCTGATCGATATTCCAGGGACGAAAATACTTGCTCATAGCCCAAGGTTGAATCAGACTCGCTCAGAATTGAACAGCGATTATTCGGACAGGCTCCTAGGAGGGGATAAAGTGAAAAAATTCCTAACCGCAGCGGCCTTTGTGGCCCTGAGTTCCGCTACTGCCTTTGCAGCCGATCTTGCTGTGAAGGCCCCGATGTATGCTCCGCCGCCTCCCGTGTTTAGCTGGACCGGCTTCTACGTCGGCGGCCATGTCGGCGCTGGCTGGGGGACAACCGAAAGCAATATCGACGTCGGACGGACACTCATTGAAAATGGGCTCAATACGGCCGCATTATCGCTTGTAGTTCCGCTTGCGCAGACTCAAATGAACGGGTTTCTCGGCGGCATTCAGGCCGGCTATAACTGGCAGTCCGGCCTGTGGGTATTTGGCATTGAAGGTGATTTCAGCGGGGCCGACATAAAGGGCACTTCCCCCTGTCTCCTGATTCTGAACTGTTCAAGCAAGGTTGACTGGACGGCTGACATCACGGGTCGGCTCGGCGTGACAGTTGGTGCCGGCGGGCTGGTTTATGTGAAGGGCGGCGCCGCCTGGATCAACAGGAAATTCAGCGCAGGTAATTCTATCGCGGTCAGCTTCGTTGATGAGAGGGACACCCTCACCGCGTTCGGGGCTCTCAACGGTCCTCGGACCGACACGCGGCTTGGTGCTCTGTTAGGCGCCGGCATCGAATACAACGTCCCCACAACCAACTGGTCAGTCAAACTCGAATACGACTATATGGATTTCGGGAGCCACAATGAGGATGTGCCGTTCACGGCATCAGGAGGGTACACGTTCAACGGCGGCCCCCTCCATACCGGCAGCTTGACGGTTCCTATAAACATGAACTTCAGAGACGCGGTTCATACCGTCAAGGTGGGCGCGAACTACCACTTCAACTGGGATGGCGGGGTCGTCGCGAGGTACTGATCTAACTTTCTATCTCCAGCAAGCTAAAAGCCCCGGCATCGTCCGGGGCTTTTTTGTTTTTCTTGCAGGTGAAATCATGGCGCGAGGTCGCCAATGATTATCGGCCGGGCGCGCATCACCGCTTTCACGGTAGACGAGCATCGTCCGAAACTCGTTGCCGCTTTCTGATTTTCCCGTCATCTGAGCATCTGAGGGTCAACGGTGTACGAAATCATGGAAGGCCGAAGATCGCCTTATGTCGCAGTTGGGTCGTCATTTGCGTCAGTTTGACGATGTACGCATCACTTCCGCTTTTTCCGCTGAAAGCGACCGCATCGCTCGACGCATAGGAGCATGCCACTTGAACCGGGCCCGGAGGCTGTTCCAATCGTTCTTGCCCGTGTAGGCTCCCGCCTCTCGCAGGCCCAAGCAAGGTGAGCCAACAATCACTTGGGGCGCGTGCGGATAAGGGAGATGGCGGGAACGAACATGACGGATATCCGATATTTGGCGCCGCGCACGCTCGATGAAGCGATCAGCGCATTTGCCGCCGCCGGAAGTGCTGCGCGCATCATGGCGGGTGGCACCGATCTTTTGGTGCAAATGCGCTCCGGCGCCGTGCGGCCAGGCCTGATCGTCGACATCAAGAAAATTGCCGAGATGACGGCAATCGAGGAAACCGCCGATGGCGGCTTCCGCGTCGGCGCCGCCGTGTCGGGTGCGGTGCTGGCCGAACACGCGCGCTTCGGCAAAGTCTGGCCCGGCGTGCTCGAAGCCATCAACCTGATCGGTTCCACCCAGGTCCAGGGGCGGGCCTCGGCGGGCGGCAATCTGTGCAATGGCTCTCCGGCCGGGGACAGTGTGCCCGCTCTGGTCGCAGCCGGCGCCAGCGTCACGCTGCAGGGGCCGAACGGGCGTCGACAGATGCCGGTGGAGAAAGTGCCGGCCGGACCGGGCCGCACCAATCTTTTGCCCGGAGAGATCCTCGTCAGCTTCACCTTGCCGCCGCGGCCGCCGGGTTCCGGCGATGCCTATCTTCGCATGATCCCGCGCACCGAAATGGACATCGCCGTGGTCGGCTGCGGTGTCAGCCTGACGCTGAAAGATGGAGTCTGCACCGCTGCGCGGGTCGGGCTCGGCGCGGTGGCGCCGACCGTGCTGCTGGTCGAGCCGGCCGCGAAAGCGCTGATCGGCAGCAAGCTCGACGACGCGGCGCTGAATGCCGCAGCTAGCGCCTGCTCCGCCGCCTGCCGTCCGATCGACGACAAGCGCGGCACCATCGCTTACCGCACCAAAATTGCCGGCGTGCTGCTCAAGCGCACCGCGGCCATCGCCGCGCACCGCGCCGGAGGGAATTAAAGACAATGACAAAACTGCACGTTTCCACCACCATCAACGGCGAGCCGGCGGAGTTTCTGTGCGAGCCTGATGACACCATGCTCGATGCGCTGCGCGGGCCGCTCGGCCTGACCGGCTCGAAGGAAGGCTGTTCGTCCGGCGATTGCGGCGCCTGCAGCATCATGCTGGACGATCGCCTGGTCTGTTCCTGCCTGATGCTATCAGCCGAAGCCGAAGGCCGCGAGATCCGCACCATCGAAGGCATGGCCCACGGCGATCATCTGCATCCGCTGCAGCAGAAGTTTCTGGAACTGGCGGCGCTGCAGTGTGGCATCTGCACCTCGGGCATGCTGGTCGCCTCCGATGCCCTGCTGCAGAAGAATCCGCGGCCGAGCGAGGAAGAGGTCCGGTTCTGGCTGGCCGGCAATCTCTGCCGGTGCACCGGTTACGACAAGATCGTGCGCGCGGTCCTGGAAACCGCCGCTGACATGCGGGAGGCAGCGCAATGAACGTCATCACCAACAACAAGTGGATCGGCCAGCGTACCATTCGCCCCGACGGCGCCGACAAGGTCACCGGACGCGCGGCCTTTGCCGCCGACACCAATATGCCCGGCATGATCTGGGGCAAGATACTGCGCAGCCCGCATCCGCACGCCCGCATCAAATCGATCGACACCTCGAAAGCGCTGGCGCTGCCCGGCGTCAAGGCGGTGGTCACCTCGCGCGACATCGTCGATTTCCCGGTCGACAAGTCGGTGATGCTCGGTATCCAGGACATGCGCTGGATGTGCCGCAACGTGATGGCGCGCGACAAGGCGCTGTTCCCCGGCCACCCCGTTGCGGCTGTCGCCGCCACCACGGAGGCGATCGCAGAAAAAGCCTGCGCGCTGATCGAGGTTACTTACGAGGTGCTGCCGTGGTCGATCGAGATCGACGATGCGCTAAAACCCGATGCGCCGATCCTGCACGACTTCATGAAGTTCGAGGGCAAGCCGTCCAACATCGGCGGCAGGATCGAGGTCAAGAAGGGTGACATCGCCCAAGGCTTCAAAGAGGCCGAAATCGTCGTCGAGCGCAGCTTCACCACCCGTCCGGTGCATCAGGGCTATATCGAGCCGCACGCCTGCCTCGTCAGCGTCGGCGCCGACAACAAGACCACGATCTGGAGCTCGAGCCAGGGCCAGTTCATGGTGCGCGCCATGACGGCGCACCTGACCGGCATCCCGCAGAGCGACATCCGCGCCATTCCGGCCGAAATCGGCGGCGGCTTCGGCGGCAAGACCATTGTCTATCTCGAGCCGCTGGCGACCCTGCTCGCCAAGAAATCCGGCCGTCCGGTCAAGATGGTGATGACCCGCGAGGAGGTGATGCGGGCGACCGGGCCGACCTCCGGCTCGAAGAGCACGGTCAAGATCGGCGCCACCAAAGACGGCAGGATCGTCGCCGCGCAAGGCACCTTCTATTTGCAGGCGGGCGCGCTGCCGGGCTCGCCGATCCGCGGCGCCGTCGGCTGCAGCTTTTCGCCCTACGATATCCCGCACGTTCTCTCGGTGGGGTTCGACGTGCTCTCCAACCGCTCGAAGGTTGCGGCCTATCGCGCGCCTGGCGCGCCGATCGGCGCCTATGCGGTGGAGTGCGTGCTCGATGAGCTGGCCGAAGCGCTTGACATGGATCCCTTGGAGCTGCGGCTGAAGAATGCCGCCAGGCAGGGCACCAAGGCCGCGTTTGGCCCGGTGTTTCCGCGCATCGGTTACGTCGAGACGCTGCAGGCCGCCAAGGCGCATCCGCACTACAGTGCACCGCTCGGCAAGCTGCAGGGAAAGCTGCAAGGCCGCGGCGTGGCCAGCGGCTTCTGGTTCAACGCCGGCGGCGAATCCAGCGCGCAGGTCAACATCACCGAGGACGGCAACGTCGTCGTCACCACAGGCCATCCGGATATCGGCGGCTCGCGCGCTGCGATCGCCAACATCTGCGCCGAGCTGCTCGGCATCGACTACCGGCGGGTATCGGTGCTGATCGGCGACACCGCGACCATCGGCTTCTCGAACCTGACTGGCGGCAGCCGCGTGCTGTTCGCGTCCGCGATGGTGGTGACGCAATCGGCTGAAAAGGTTATTACCACATTGCGCGAGCGCGCGGCGAAGATCTGGGAGATCGACCCCGAGGCGGTCAAATGGGAAAACGGCGCGGCGCATCCGGCCAGCCCCAATGCCGGCCAGTTCGAACCGCTGACGCTGGCCGAGCTTGCGGCCAAGGCGCCGCAGATGGGCGGGCCGATCGGCGCCGGCGTGCAGCTCAACACCGAAGGCGCGGAGGGCGGCTTCGGCACCCACATCTGCGACGTCGAGGTCGATCCCGAGCTCGGGATCGTGCGCGTCATCCGCTACACGGCGGTGCAGGACGTCGGCCGCGCCATCCATCCGGGCTATGTCGAGGGCCAGATGCAGGGCGGCGTCGCGCAGGGGATCGGCTGGGCGCTGAACGAGGAATACATCTACACCAAAGACGGCAAGGTCGATAACCCCGGCTTCCTCGACTATCGCATGCCGGTTTGTTCGGACCTGCCGATGATCGACACTGTCATGGTCGAAGTGCCGAACCCGAAGCATCCGCAGGGCGTGAAGGGGGTCGGCGAAGTGCCGCTGGTGCCTGTGATGGCCGCCGTCGCCAACGCCATCCACAACGCGCTCGGCCAGCGCTTCTACAGCCTGCCAATGTCGCCGCCAAAGGTGCTGGCGGTGCTGGAGGGGGAGGGGTGATGCTGGCGGTGGCCGTTCCGGCGGTCATTGATTTGGCATGAGCTGGGATAGCGAGGACGCGCTGCAAACCAGCAATCGCCGGGGACCGGCGAGATGTCTTGGGCCACCCGCATCGCTATTTCGCCCTGCTGGCGCATAGACCCTGTCGTCAACGAGCTAAAGCAATTGGCAGGATTAACGGGATAACCAGCAAGCGTAGGCCTGACGAGCGAAGCGACATCCGGGTTTTTCACTTGCGTTGATCCCGCATGCCTGCGGGCTACGCTTGCTGCTTGGTGCCAGCAGATCCGATCGACAGACGGCCAGCTACGGCTGATCTTTTTTGGTCTTCGGCGATTGTTTCGGCCTGTGGTCCGCGGTGGGCTGCGTGTTGCGGACGGCCTCGGCCAGCATCTGGCGCAGCTCAGCCTTCGTCTTCGGTGGTGCCCGCGTGATGGATGCTTGCCAGTGAGCCATGATCACTATGTGGGAATGCCCAAGGGAGAATTAAACCCCACCGGGGACTGCAAAAATTAGCCTGGGGGCTATCGCTATTGCGCCCTGCGAGCTTACGGGGTTTCCTGTCGATGGTGTGCCTGACAGGAGGCTGATGCAGATGCCTTCAGATCCGAATGCGAAAACCCGCGTACGAATAGCTTTCCTGTGCCTATTCGTTTTTATCATTGTTCTTTCGGTCGGGGCCTATTTCGTAGCCGACTTGCGCAAACTGCAGGACGGTATTGCCGCTCGTGAAAGTCAGACGGCGTTGCAGGGCATCACCGATCCCAGGCAAATGGATGAGGCGCTCAGGCAGCATCCCTCGAACAAATTCTTGCAGATGATGGCAATGGCAACCAGGGCAGCGGATGAAACCAGCGCTGCTACCGAAAAATTGTTGAATGAAGTTGAGCCGCCGGCAATTTCAAAAGGCATCAATTTGGGCGCGGCGAGTCGGAGTGATCTTGAGGCGCTTCGCCGCGATTTGAAAACGGCGGAAGCCAATGCGACGACATTTATGCCGCGCTACATCGCTCTCCTCAAGACCGAGCGCGCCAACGTGGAAAAATATGCTCTCACGCTGCATGTGGACAAAGATACCATCAGCAGGATTTTGGACAGGCTAGACAGGCGGCAGGCGGAAATCACGGCGTTAATTTCCAGGATGTCGTCGGCGCGCGCCGATTTTTACCGCGCTTACGAAAACTATGTCGCGGTTCTGGCCGGGGAATTCGGTTCCTATAAGGTCGTGGACGGTCAATTCATTTTCCCATTTCAACACACAGTGGACCGTTACAATGTCGCGGCCCATGCAATGACAGTTGCCGCAAAGCGCGTCGCTGAATTGGAGGAGGAAAGAAAAAGCCTGGTGAAGTCGCAGCAGGAGGGATGGGATCGGCTCGTCAACGGTAAATGACTGAACCACATGCTCGCCTCGGCGCGAAGCGACGTCCGGGGGCTTATCGCCTTTGATCCCCGCATTCGCGGAGCCTGTCATCGGGCGCGCATTCGCGCGACCCGTTGGCGCCCACCCGGTGGCTCATGCGGGCTACTTTCCTTGCCGACCATACGCGCGCCCGGGACCAGCGCGTCGGGTCAACCTATTCGGTGCAAGGCGCAGAGCTTGTTGCCGTCCGGATCGCGCAAATAGGCGAGATAGAGTTTGCCCGCAGCGCCTTCGCGCACACCCGGCGGGTCCTCGCAGGTCTTGCCGCCATTGGCCATGCTGGCCGCATGCCACGCGTCGGCTTGCTCGGCGGAGCTCGCGGCAAAACCGACCGTGCCGCCATTGGCCGGGGTCGCAGGCTTGCCATCGATCGGCTTCGACACCGAGAAAACGCCGGTTTTGGTCATATAGAAAATGCGATGGCGGTCTACCCTCCCGGGCGGAACGCCGAGCGTGCCGAGCAACGCGTCATAGAACGACTTGGCTTTTTCCAGATCGTTGGTTCCGATCATGACATGCGAAAACATCCTGCATTTCCTCCCCGATATTCGCCGAACGATCGAAGCCGTTCTGCTCTTGTTTTTTTAGGAAATGAACGTAACGGCGCTGGTGGGGATACGGAAGCGTCACGACCCGGCTTTTTCGATGAGCCGATATCTACATAGTTCACGGGAGTTGGGATAGCTTTGCTGCCACGAGGGGGCGCGTCATGAAACTACTCCGCCGTAAATTTCTTGAACTTGCCGGGGCCGTTGCCGCGGCTGCGGCCTTTCCACGTCTTGCATCGGCGCTCGATTATCCGACGCGGCCGGTGCGCATCATCGCCGGTTTTGCCGCCGGCGGCGGGGTCGACATCACGGCGCGCCTGATCGGTCAGTGGTTGACCGAGCGGCTGGGCCAGTCCTTCGTCACCGAGAACCGGCCGGGAGCCGGCGGCAACATCGGCACCGAGGCCGTGGTGAACGCGGCCCCCGACGGATATACGCTTCTGCTTGCCACCGTTCCGAACGCGGTCAACGCCTCGCTCTACGAGAAGCTCAATTTCAACTTTATCCGCGACATCGCGCCGGTCGCCGGCATCATCCGCGTGCCGATGGTCATACTGCTGAATCCATCGGTTCCGGCCAGGACGGTTCCCGAGTTCATCCTCTATGCCAAAGCCAATCCAGGCAAGGTCAACATGGCATCGGCCGGCAATGGAAGCGCGCCCCACATGGCCGGCGAGCTGTTCAAGATGATGGCCGGCGTCGACCTGGTCCATATCCCGTATCGCGGCCAGGGTCCTGCGCTGACGGATCTGCTCGGCGGTCAGGTCCAGGTCCTGTTCGCCACCGCGCCCGGAACCACCGATTACATCTCAACCGGCAAGCTGCGCGCACTCGCGGTGACCACAGCCTCGCGCGCGGAAGTGCTGCCGGAGCTGCCGACCGTGGGGGATTTCGTGCCGGGTTATGAAACCAGCCAGTGGTATGGCATCGGCGCGCCCAGGAACACATCGGCTGAAATCGTCGACAAGCTCAACAAGGAAATCAATGCGGCGATCGCCGACCCCGGCATGAAGGCACGGTTTGCCGCCATCGGCGGCGAGCCGCTTCCGGGCTCGCCCGCCGAGTTCGGCAAGCTGATCGCGGAGGAAACCGGGAAATGGGCCAAGGTGGTCCGCGCGGCCGGCATCAAGCCGGAGTAAGACCGAAGCAAGCGTACCATTGGTAATATAATATAAGTCGACGCACATGACCGATTCCGAGAAAGCCGCAAAAGTAATCGAAGCCTTGAAGGCAGCCGAACGCGAGCCGGCGCAAATTGCGTTGCCGATCCTGAACGGACTCGTCGGGCTGGTTCGAGGAGACCGGGAACAGCCGTTGGAAGTCGAAGAGGCACGATCCAGCGCATTCCTGGCAATCTGCGAAATCGGAAAAGCGCTGCATCGCGGAAAGCCCGCAGATCACCTGTGGGCGTCGGCGATCGACGCAACGGACCGGTGGATGTCGCTTGTGAGATGACGCTAAACCCGCGATCCCTGCGAAAATAGGCAAGCGTATTCCGCCTGTCACCGCGACCCGAAGATCCCGCTCACGACGACAGCAGGACCGGCTCAGACAGGCGCACCCATGATGTAGGGCTTCAGCATCGCATACATCATGCTGTGCGTCGGCGTCGGGACGCCAAGCTGGCGGCCGAGTTCTGCGACCTTGCCGCTGAGCCATGGCAGTTCGAGCCGGTTGCCGCGCTCGAGATCGAGCGCCATCGACGCCTTCATGGCCGGCGGCGCGTGGCTGGTGAAATCGAGAATTTTGTCGAGCGCGTCGGCCGGCAGTGCGACGCCCCTGGCGCGACCGACATCGATCGCTTCTTGGTAAGCTGCAATGAAGATCGGACGCAGGTCGGGATCGTCGCGCAGTCTGCCGATCGGCTGCCGCGTCAGCGCCATGACGCCGGCGTTGCTGGCGAGCAGGATGAACTTCATCCACAGCTCCGTGAGGATCTGCTCGCTCAAGGTCGCATCGAAACCGGCTTTCAGGCAAAGCGCGAGAAAATCCTCGCCCCGCTTGCTGCGCTTGCCGTCGAACTCGCCGAAGATCATGCGCATGAAGGTGCCGACCTGCTGGATCACGCCGGGTGCTGTGATCGAGGCTGAGATCTGCGCCACGCCGCCCATCACGGCGCTCTCGCCCAGGATCGGGATCAGCCGCTCGGCGGCGTCGATGCCGTTCTGCAGCGGGATCACAGCGGTGTCGGGGCCGATCAGCGGCTTGATATGCGCGCCGGCGCTTTCGACGTCCCATAGCTTGACGCAAAACAGCACGATATCGACCGTGCCGATATCGGCGGGATCGTCGGTGGCCCGTGTCGGCACCAGATGGGTCTCGCCGCGGCCGCCCTGGACTTTCAATCCCGCGCTCTTCATGGCGGCAAGATGGGCGCCGCGCGCGATGAAGGTGACATCGGCCCCCGCCTTGGCCAGCGCCGCGCCGAATCCACCTCCGACCCCGCCGGCGCCGACAACCGCAATACGCATGGATTCTCTCCTCAGTTGAGCGTCTTTTCGAGCAAGTGTAGCCCGTAGGGGCGGATTCGCGCAGCGTAGTCCGCCGTTCACCCACGATAAAGCGGCGGGCTCGCAGGCCGGCCGAAGACCTGATGAAACTGAATCGGGCGCACTTGGATCACAGCATCTGGCGCTATGTCAGTAGCGGTGGCATTGCCCGATGGCGCGGCGGTTTGCCATCGCCTCTCGGGATGAAGCCCACGCATCACGCGAGGGCTTCATCCGGTCGCAAGTCGCGACGCTGTGACGGTCGTTTACCCTCTTTCAAGCGCGCAGTATCAAATTTGCAATTATGGTGTAGTCTGAATGTATGCATGTCGGTGTCGACTTGCATTGAGCCAACTTTAGGGACCACGGAGGGCAACATGGCCAAGAAAGCGAAGAAGGCAAAGAAGGCAAAGAAGACAGCCAAGAAGAAAAAGAAGTAACCGTTCGACGAAAACCTCATGGCATCCGGATAGCGTCTGAGGTCCGTTACGCCTTTCGCTGCACGGACAGGCGGCAGCTTTCGCCAACCAGAATATCCGCGCAACAAACAGTCAGGCCGGACCCTTATGCAGATGGCTGCTGCATAAGGGTCCGGTTTTTCGTTGTGCGAAGACCTTCGCCAAGAATATTGCCACCGATCCAATGTGAAGTATCCTGTGCTGCCCACGTCCGCGTCGGGTCAATCGGCACAGAAATACTGTGTCTGCGCGACGTCCGCTTTTCCCCTGATAGCGACAAATAGCTGAAATTAATTGCGGCGATAGGCATGGCGAAATCGCCTCACTCGACCTTAACGGGTAAGGTTAAACCCCAGATGCGATTGCGGGGATCGGTGCGATTGCTATCGTCATTTAATGAACAGCAAGATAGCTTATGACGTGTATCGTGGAACGACCGACCGTACTTTGCGTCTGGCGACGATGCCGGGCGCCGGGTTACCGGCTCACGTTAAGCGTAAGGATTGGGTGCTCATGCCCAAGGGAAAGTCGCCACTTCATTCAGATGCCAATCGCGACGTAGCCGTCCAGGGCTATTGCTTTTTTCAACTCGTTGAAAATTAACAGCGCGATGAAAAAGGCGAAGAGGAAAAATCCTGCGCGACGCGGCGGAGGCGTTTCATAGCTGCGAGACCTGCGGGGCCGAGCCAGTCTGCCACGACTGGCTTGTCCGCCAGCCGGTGGCGGTGATGTTCGCCCCCGAATTTTGCCCGAACGCCGATCAGCCGGTGACCAGCCATCGGCAGTGGCCGTTGCTGGCGTCGGCTTACGCCTGAAGCGGTCCGGCGGCCGCGCCGCACGTCCGAATCCCGGCCGGGTTCGAACCGGTGGTCGGGCAGAGACGACCTATCGGAGGAAATCTAGTTGTGTTCGTCGGTGGGTTCAAGGCACATGCAATTCCGTCATCTGTTGTTGTCGCTCGCTCTCGTGCTGATCGTTGCCGGGCCGCTTCCGGCGCGGGCGGACGCTCCGGCGGCAAAGGATGTCGCCACGATCGGCGACTGCCTGCGCAGCAGGACACAAGGAGGGGGGATCGCAGGAAGCCGACGAGGCGGCCTGCCTCATGACCGTCGCGAAGCCTTGCATGGGCGGCGATGAAACGGGCGTGAGCTCCAGGCGCCAGATAGAATGCCTGGATCGCGAGCGGCTGGTCTGGGACAAGATCATCAACGATTCTTACAAGACCATGATGAACGCGCTCGAGCCCGACCAGCAGGCCAAGCTGCGCGAGATGCAGCGATCATGGATTCGCACCCGCGATCTGACCTGCGCGTTCTGGTACGATTATTTCCAGGGCACGATGGCCAATCCGATGATCGCGTATTGCAACAACCGCGAGACCGCCCGGCGCGCGATCTTCCTGCGGATTTTTGCCGCGGATATCGCGGACCGAAAATAGCGTGTTCGATCGAGGCCGCTGGGTCATTTTCGGACCTCGACGCGCGTGACCTGAGGTCCGCTTTTCACCCAAGAACTGACATCGTCAGCTCGATCGTCAGGTCGGAAAAGTGCCCAACAGGCGACATGGAGCGATTGGCCTATCACGCGACGATATTACGATCCGCCTCGCGCATTGTACTGCGGCCCGGTTTTGAGACACCCGGCTGAGCTTATTCAGGCGGCCAATGATAGGTCGGCCGTAGGTGTCTGATCAACCCGAGATTGATT
>Ga0208715_1000615_pt1 | contig 11747 bp, 12 predicted proteins | sample NGESurshal092012_3_FD_184473 | JGI IMG/M metagenome (GOLD analysis project Ga0208715, IMG submission 184473) | Arctic peat soil microbial communities from Barrow, Alaska - NGEE Surface sample 210 shallow-092012 (SPAdes) | ecosystem: Environmental > Terrestrial > Soil > Wetlands > Peat ... | reverse complement strand
CTGCGCCCGACATGACGGGGACCGCTGGCGATCGAGGTCAGTCCTTGAGTCCCGGGAAGTCGGACTCCCAGAACTCGAGCTGGCTGGCCCTGCTCGAGGTGAGACGTGCCGGTAGAGGGTCTGCCGGGAGATCCCGAGCTCCTCGCAGAGTTCGCTGACCTTCGTGTCGGGCTTGCCCATCGAGGCCACAGCGAGCCGCACCTTCGCGGGCGTCATCGTGAACGGCCGGCCCCCGGTCCGTCCTCGAGCACGCGCCGAGGCGAGGCCCGCGACCGTGCGCTCGGAGATCAGCTCGCGCTCAAATTCTGCCAAGGCAGCGAAGATGCCGAAGACGAGCTTGCCCGCCGCGGTGGTGGTGTCGATCGCAGCACCCTGACCTGTGAGGACTTTCAAGCCGATGTTGCGAGCAGTGAGGTCGTGGACGGTGTTGACCAGGTGGTGCAGGTTTCGGCCGAGCCGGTCGAGTTTCCAGACCACGAGCGTGTCACCGTCGCGAAGCGATTTCAGGCACTCTGCTAGGCCAGGGCGGTCATCGAGGTGTCCAGATGCCTTGTCTTCGTAGAGGCGTTCGTCGTCGACGCCAGCTTCGACGAGTGCGTCTCGTTGCGGGTCGGTGGTCTGGGACCCATCCGCCTTCGAGACACGCATGTAGCCAACGAGCATCGTCACTTCCTCCTGTCACTTATACGGCCGAATATGTGACACACCGGCGGCGGCCCCAACGAGGACACCAGATTGTCACTTAACCCGTCAACTTTTCTACGACCCGTGAACGGGCCAATTTCGGATAATGGCACAGGGGCCCAGGACAGGCAGCCTCGTCACTCTGCGGGATCCGCTCCCCCCGGTACTTCAGGACATTTGGCGCTAGTGTCGCGTCCACTGACTGACACCACTCGCCCCGTCACTTTGAACTCGGCAGCGCAGCTCGGACCACGGCCCCCGAAGCGGGCCGATAGAAGCATGGATCGAATGGAGTTGCCATGGAGTACCGCAAATCAACCAGGGTGAGCCTGAAGGCACACCCAGAGTTCAATGAGAAGTGGCTACAGGAACAGATTGTCGGTGATGTGCAACTCCTTGGCCTGGGCGATCTGGACGTCAAGGACATTGAGCGTCGCCAGCCTGGGTTTGGTCGCCTCGACATGCTCCTCTTTGACCCGGAGAGCAATACCCGTTACGAGGTCGAGATCCAGCTGGGTGCCACAGACGAGAGCCACATCATCCGCACGCTTGAGTACTGGGACAACGAGCGGCGACGCTTCCCCCAGTATGAGCACATCGCGGTCATCGTCGCCGAGGAGATCACCGGTCGCTTCCTAAACGTCATCAACTTGTTCAATCAAGCAATCCCGCTCATAGCCATTCAAATGAGCGCTCTTGATGTCGAGGGTGTGCTCACTCTGAACGCGACCCGGGTGCTGGACGTCGCGCTGCCCGCCCCCGAGGAAGAGGATGAGCCTGGACAGGAGACGGACCGAAGCTACTGGCAGCAAAAGAGCAGCCCGGCGCTCCTCACGTTGGCCGACCAACTGCTTGCGATCATCAACGACCAAGGACCAGGCCTTTCGCTGAAGTACAACAAGTACTACATCGGGCTGCAACGTGACGGTGTGGCTGACAACTTCATCTCTTTTAGGCCACGGAAGAAACACATGATCTGGGATGTGCGGATCGATCGGAACGAGGAGCTAGACGCTCGCCTGGAGGAGTCCGGGCTGACCATGCTGCCCTATGACAAGAGATGGAAGCAGTACCGGTTCCAAATCGTCCCAGGGGACCTGAAAGCGCAGCAAGCCCTGTTCACCGACCTGATCCGGATGGCCCGCAACCTCCCTGTGGAACCGCTGACCCTCATCGAGGCGGACTCTGCTTATGCCGACGACGCCGGTTGAACGAAGCCTGGGTGTCGTCTCTTCAGTTGGAAGGAGTGCCCCGGCAAAATGATGACTGTGAAGAACGAGACTGTGCAATACCCCGACCGAGGCGCCCTCGTGAGCGATATGTGCGGGCTCCTCAAAGCAGCCCGCACTCCACTCTCGAAGGAGTGGGAGCCGGTGTTCCTCGTGCCCGGGAGCCTAGCCGAGGATCACGATGGTCACCACGATCCGCGGAGGCCGAGCCACGTGGCGTCACCCGGCACACTTGACCGCTGACCGATGACCACTCCACTATCCAACGACGTGAGCATCTGCCTCGTACAGCGCGCGTTTGCGTTGCAGCTGGGATCCTCGACGCAGTCGACGACTCACCGTGACGACGCGGGTGGGCTTAGACATAGATCGCGATCGGGATCACCTTGAACGAGGGGCCCTTGATCCTCGAGGCTAGGGCGAGATTCATTACGTCCGAAGCGGTCTTTAGCTTTGTCGTTTTCGCGAGCCGGCCTTCGAACTGTAGGACCTGGTGCGATACCACGTCGCGGAACTCGTCGAAGATGATGTCGACAGCGTCCGGGTTGAGCCGATCCAGCAGCTTGTTGCGGTCGAAGACCGGCAGGTCCTCTGTTACCGGTCCAGTCACCTTCCCCAGAACGGTGAACTGCCCGTCAAGGATCCGGTCCTCGTCATCGATGACGAAGTGAGCGTTGTCGCAGATCGTGATCGCGGTGACGCCCCCGTGATCGGGGCCGATCTGCCCATAGAACTCCCGTGTCTGCTGACTCCGAAAATCGACACGAATGGCCTCGGCGACTGCTCGGGCCAGGTTGGCCTTAACCTCAGCTTGGGCCGTGGTCTTGCTCAGGAACGCCTCACGCCGGGGGAAGTCGAGCCACACCTCCTCCTCGGCGCCCGCGATTGCCAATGCCTTGACCTGATGCTCCGTGATGGCCGCGACCAGGTCAGGAGTGAGGATGTCTAGCAATGCGTGAATTTCGTTGGGACGGAACGTCGCCCGAAACTCGACGAAGTCCCCACTCGCCACTCCGGCGACATCGGATGATGCGGTCACGGTGGTGATCGCCTCACGCTCCCGCAGCACCCGGCGAACTTCGTAGAGGTAGTAGGCCTGCGAGTAGACGAAACTCTGTGTCGACCTCGAACCCGAGCTGAAGTCAGTCGAGGCACGCCGGTTGAATTGGCCGGACAACTTCCCTCGCACATCGGCCACCATATGCAGAGTGGCGCCTGCACCGCCCTCCCCGCCGGCGCCTGCGTCGGAACCTTTGGACTGCGCCTGATCCCCGTGCTGCTCGCTGCTGCCCTCGGTGTACAGGGGCGCCCCGTGCGCCTGCTGGATGATTCCCGCGACGTGAAGATCGCAGAGACCAGGTCAGGCATGCTCTTCCCGCCCAAGAACATCGACGCGCTTCTTGCGCGTGGTTACTGGACGGCCACGGACAACGTGAACCTCGCCTACGTGCTGGCCATGGTGACTGCGACGCCGAGTCAGTAGCCGCAGAGCCCACACAACCCGAACCCGTTGGGTTCCGGTGACGCCGACGGGTCGCAGACGACGATGAGCGATAATGCTGAGGAAGCGATGGAGGTCACCATGTACGACAAGAGCATGTCGAAGATCGTGGCCACTTCTACCCAGGGTGAGGGCCTCTACCTGATCCGGCGCGCCGACGGTCTGGCCCAGGTGGCCAACACCAACCGGGGCAGGTTGCTCCCCCCCTGGTCCGCTGGATTCCTCCTTCGTCAGTGGCGACTGGCATCCTCGTGATGACGTCGACCTGGCCGAGGTGCTTGCCCTGATCGGCCCGATGGCGCGGCTCACGAAGTTGCCGTCCATCCACGCCTACTTGGTGACCTTGCGACCCCGCCTGGTGGACGAGGGTGTCCTGGTTCCTGACAGCACTGGGATGCGATTTACCAAGTCCTACGTCTTCGACTCACCCTCCACGGCTGCCGGTGTGGTCCTCGGAAGATCGGCGAACGGTCGGAAGGAATGGAAGGACGAGACCGGGGCCACTCTTAAGCAGCGTCAGGAGTCGGCCCTCGCCTAGATCGAGGCAGGGTCCACACACGAGGTCAACACAGACCGAGTCAGGGTCAGGCTGCCTCTGCCATTTCCAGGCAACCCCTCATCCACGGTCGAATATGGCGATATGCTGCCATCGACCTGGGGACGGGACCACGAAGGTGGGGATCACGACCGAGCCATATGCGTGGTATCCGCAGGCGAACGATTAGGGCGTCTTTGGGACTCCGTGGCTCACCCGAACTGACAAGGGCCTACAACAGCACCACATCAACAACGGAGGCTCCAACCATGAACATCCCGTTTGTATCCCTACTCGCCGGAGTCGCGGCCCTGTCAGTTGGAATCGGGGGTACTGCGGTTGCCGTGACTAGACCGAGCACCGTTTCGGCTTGTACGACGAAGTCTGGCGCGGTGCGAGTCCTGGGAACGTCAGTGAAGTGCAGGACCAACGAAAAGAAGATCACCTGGAAGATCAGCGGCGAGCAGGGAAGCACTGGGAAGCCAGGCACTCAGGGACCGAGGGGTTTCCGGGGAACGACTGGCGCTCGCGGTTCGCAAGGGCCTGCCGGAGCAGTCGGTTCGCAAGGGCCTGCCGGAGCAGTCGGTTCGCAAGGGCCTGCCGGAGCAGTCGGTTCGCAAGGGCCTGCCGGAGCAAAGGTCACCGCGACGTATGTCGATCAGGTCTTGACCACACCCGGCCTCCCGGCAGGTGGTGCTCTTCACGAGGGAGTTGCAACTTGCCCCACCAATACTCAGGTCATAAATGGGTTCGTGTGGTCGACCTATCAAGTCACGTACAGCTTAGGAAGCGGCAAGATCGACCCTTCAAGAAACGCCTTCATAATCGACTTTGGCGGAGACGGAGACCATGCAGAGGGAGGAACGTTGACAGTTCGTCTGGTCTGTCTCGGATGAAGCCTTGTGCCGCCTAAAGACATCCTCGCCCCGCGAGAGTCACGCCGTTGAGATGATCGCCGACTCACGGAGCCACCCGGATCATGTTGATTGTGGTCAATGGCGTCGCCGCCACTAGTACACCTGGCCACTTCAAGCCGGTGCTGGCCTCCACGTCGTCGCCGATCACGCGGCCACCGCCATGTCCACTCTGAATGGCACAGCGCCGTCGCGGCACTCGCGCATGATGGCAGAATGCCGACAGACCCGCGAGGGAGACCGCGGGTCATCACCTGAAGTGTGGGCGGTAATGGCTGTCTCGTGGAGCACGGATCGCACCGAGTTGCTGCATCTGTTACGACAGAACAACAACAACCTGGGCGAGTTGTACTTACAGGCTGTTGAGGCCTTGAATCACGACGTGTTGATCCAGCCTCGTCTCATGGTTGCGGGGCATTGCTTGCGGGAGTTATTCAGCAACCTCCCGCGAGTTCTCGGCGACCCGATCAAAGAACGCACTGACGTGAATCGACCTGCTCGGGAACTCTTTCAAGCATGGACCGCCGAGGACCTCGCCCTCACAGCACACGACGACGATGGGGCCGACGACACCCCGCGCGCCGTTCCTGCACTTGTGTTCCGCGCGGCTCAAGCCGTGGCCTCAGCAGCGTCTGGGGGCAACCAAACTTCGCGCGAGGTGACCGCCATCGTCGCCACTGGTCAGCTTGGCAATCTCGGCGACGCCTCGGTGAATCGGCTCCACATGGCAATTGAGTTCTTTCGGGAGTGGGCCCACGCAAGCGATTACTCGAAGCCCGACCGCGTGTTGCCGAGCGTTGAAAAGGTAGAGATGGAGCTGCGAATCATCGAGGAGTCCCTCTTGACCAGGCTTGGCAACATGGCCAACCGGGCGCGGGCAATGCGCCAAATCATTGCCAACGCCAACCGCCGAACGACAGGAGGCACGTCTTGAACGCCGACTGGGTAACCCCGGAGCCAGGAGAAGTCCAAGTCGTGGTCGGCTCACTGGCCGACGAGAATCTCAAGCGGTTGTTCTTCGCGGAACTGCAGAACCCGAACTGGCTCGCGCCGCTAACTGCCCTCGGCGCATTTGCCACCGATCCCGATACCTGGGTGGATGAGAAGGGTCTGGTTCAGGCACGTCCGTGGCCCGAAGGCCAGTACCTGTTGCGCATCGCGGCGACCGAGCCAGATGCGGTAACTGATCTGCTCCTTAAACACGCGACCTCGCGGAACCCCTGGGTTCACGGGGTCGTCCTCGATGCAGCGTTGGCGATCCCACCGGCACAGGCTGCACGGCTTGTCCCACAGATCGTCAAGACTTTGCGCCCAGGGCAGGCATGGGTCGATGCAGTCAAGGTTGTCACGCTCGCGGAGGCCGTCGCCATCGATCATCCGAAGCAGACCAGCCGGCTTCTGACCGGGGCCTTCAAGCCAAAGGCTGGCGGCAACGAAGTAACCCCGTTGGGCACGCGCACGCGCGTGGTCTCGTCGGTTGACTCGTACTGGTTTCGTGAGCTGGCGCCACGCATCGTGCCATTGCTTGCCGGTCTGGGGATAGATGGCCTGAAGTCGGCGGTCCACTGGCTCATGCAGACGATAAACATCCCCTCAAACGGCGAGCCCAGGTCAAAGTACGACAACAGTCAGATGTGGCGTCCCTCGATCGCCCCCAGCTCGCAGAACACCGTCCTTGATGAAATGAGTGACGCGCTCGTCGACATCGTCCTGGACACCTCGATCCAGATCGCTCAGGACGGCCACTTGCGTGAGGTCGTCGACTTCCTCGAAGCGCGCGACCACAAACTCCTCGCCCGCATTGCGGTTGAAACGACGGCTCAAGTTGTCGCGGCTGACCCAAACCTAGAAGTCTTAGCCGTGGCTGGCAGCCTTCTCAACAAGGAGCCGTTGCTGGGCCCCGACTCGCGACCCGAGTATGTACATCTCGCCCTAGCCGCGATCCCGCAGCTGTCCGCAGCCGAGGTTGCCGCCTGGCAGCAGGTGATCGATGCCCAGGTCTGGCAAGGACCAGATGACGTCATGCGCCGTATTACTGCCTACGGACAAAGCGAACCTAACGACGTCGGCGACGAGGAGGTGGCCGGCGCTCGTCGCCGCATGAAGTACCGCCTTTTGTTACCTCTTGAGGAAGTGCTGCCGGCAGTTCTCAAGACCGAGCTGGAAGAAATGACGACCGAGTTCGGCGAGATAGAGCACCCCGATTTTGACACGACGCCATTTACAGGGTGGACGAGCCCACGCGATCACGAAGCCCTCAACACAATGTCGCCCGACGAGCTGCGGACGTTCCTGTCGACTTGGGAACCAGCGGACGATCGGCACTTCGGCAGCGGGTCGCTCGAAGGACTCACGCGAGAGCTCGAGGTTGTCGCCGAGAAGCGGCCGGAACTCCTCGCGGCTCTTGCAGGTGACCTGCTCGCCCTCGGGCGCTCATACGTGCGCGCGACAGTCGCGGGCTGGACAAAGGCGCTGTCGACCGGCTACCGGCCGACAGACGAGGTCTGGCAACTCCTCACGACACTCGTTGAGCTGCCGGACTCCGGCGAAGACGCACCTGCGAACCTCTCTGCCGATGATCCGGTCTGGGGCTGGGCGCAGCGAAGCGCTGTCGACTTCGCAACCAGCTATATGACCGCACACGGGGTGAACCTTACGAGCGATGATGCGGCCAGGCTGTGGGCAGTGCTCTTTCCTCTGACCAGACACCTTGACCCGACTCCCCAGGACGAGATCCAGTTCGGCGGCAGCAACATGGACCCCCTGACGCTGTCGCTGAACACCTTGCGCCCGGCTGCCATCAGAGCAGCGATCAAGCTTCTGCGCGCCATCGCAAACTATGAAGGCGTTGGGTTCGCGGAGTTGAGAACGCACATCCTAGAGATGCTGTCTCATCACATCGACGCAGCAAACGACCCTAGCTTGGCCGTGGCGGCCGTTCTGGGCGAGGCACTGGGGCACATCTGGGATATTGATCATGCTTGGATCGAGGAGCGCTCCGGGGAACTGTTCGCCGTACTCGATCCTGACGACGAGGTTCGCGCCCGCGCTGATGTCGTCGTGTCGGTCGCGCTACGGAGCTACCAAACGGGCAGGGTCTTCCTTGAACTGATGCGCCCCGTGATGCTTGACATGCTTTCAGGTGCCTATGCCGCTTTTGATCACACAGACGGCTGGCGCGGCGACCGGCGGCCGGTACTTGAGACTGCCGCCTCGCACGTTGTCATGGGCTATGTGATGGGTCTGATCGAGGACGACGATCCCTTACTCATCGCGCTCACTTCCCCGGATGTCACTCCGAGTGTGATCGGCGATGCCTTGGGAACTCTCGGATGGTCGATCATGCGTGGTGCTCAAGATACCGACCGCCCGGCCGAAGCCGCTCCGCCGGAAGTTCTGGAGCGTGGCCAGCGATTGATTGATGGGCGTGTTGCGGAGATTCACGCTGGCGGCGCCAGTGCATCCGAACTCGCTGGCTTCTACTGGTGGGTGCGTGCCGACGTGTACCCCACGACTTGGTGGCTACCGATCCTCCAACTGGCAAGTAGCGATCCCGGCTTCAACCCGAAGGGCATGCTCGGCGAGTCGCTCGCGCGGGCGGCTGAGGCGAAGCCGGCACTGACAGTCGAGGTGTTCGACGGCCTCATGCCAGGCGACGGGGAGAGCTGGACGCGGCATGACCTGCTCCAGCACGCACCCCGGATACTGACTGCCGCATTGACGAGTGACGATCCGGTTGCCCAGGCGAAGGCGCGCAAGATTCTGGACCGATTGGGTCGCGCGGGACACATGTCCATCCTCGCCGACGTCGATCGACTCACAGGCGGTGACGGATCGCCTCAGGCTGTGCCTCAACCTGGGGTCTGAGTCGAGCAAAAGGCGACACCCGAGTGTGATCCCTGCGAGCCAGTGCCCGCGCGGCGGCGTGGGCAGAGCCCGCAACGCCGCGGAGCTGATGACCCTGGCCGGCGCCCTGCCTGGATCTAGCGGCGGAAGCCACAGGCTTGGGGTACTGCTTTGGGGTGAGATTCCTAAATAGTCGTCTACCGAGACCCTTGTTTTCGATCTAGGGTCACCTGGGGATCGGGAGCGCTGGGCACCACCCACCACCCAAGGAGCACAGATCAATGACCACCATCGCCGCAACCAAGTCTCGTCCGCGCGTCACGTCCGATGCCAAGAAGGCGGCACCACGGGCCGAGCTCATGGCCAACGTCACCCCGACACCGGCCACCACAGCCAAGAAGCCGGCCAAAGCCACCGCGCCAGCATCATGAGTCGCTACCGTCGCCAGTCGCCCCGCGAGACGTATGAGGCGGGAATGATCCACACCGAGGATGAACTCCGCTACGTCGTCGACTCCTGCCGACTGAGCGCCAAGAATTCCCGAACAGCCGCGTTCTGGCTCGCCTACCTCCCCGGCCTGTTCATGGCTTACACCTGGGCCGAGGCCGCCAACGCCGGTGCGACCGGCTGGGCTCCGTTCGTCGGGATCCTCATCGCTCCGGTGCCCTCGAACCTCTGGGCCCAAAGGCAGGAGAGTCGAGCCTCCGACTGGGAGATGTACCACCAAATGGCGCTAAACGACAGACGAAAGCAGCAGAAATGAGCAAGCCGGAGGACGAGTCGTAGGTCTCGCGCAGGGCGGCTGCCTCCCCGCCAGTCGCGAACCTTTCGCAGGCCGGTCGATCCCCCGGGCAGCCTGTCTCGCTCTTGGGCTACCAGTTGAAGTCCCAGTCGTCCGGAGGGGAGACTGGTACGCGCACTTGCCACTGCTGTTCCCCTGCGTTGGCGTCCACCAACAGTTTCAGGCCGTCGACCGGGTAGTAGTTCGTGTCCCTGATCTCGAACTGCCAGTCACTGTGCTCGTAGCGGCGCAGGGCGATCCCGTCTTGCGGGACGACGAACGCATTCAATACAGCAGCGGGTACATCTGTCGCGACGCCGGCCTGCTCGGAGGTGAACTGCATCGCGCGTGGTGCGTCCAGCAGACGAACGCTCACCGCTGAGAGCGGCTGCGGCCCCTCCAACTGGAGACGAAGCGTGCAGAGCCCATCCGAGCCCCACAGCGACACCAGACTTGCGGAGAACCGAGGCGTGAGCTCGTCATGGCGCCGGCTGGAATCGTTGGCGGCCGTGACGTCAGCCGCTCGCGACTGCCTCCACGTGTAGTAGGCCGCCACGCCGGCGACGAGGATCGCGACGATGGAGATGCTGAGTGCGGCAATGGACACCTGTCGATCCTCGCAGTCGACTTCGGGTGTCGACAATGCGGAGGATGCCCGACATCGAGCAGCAGCTCGCCGAGAGGTTCTTCGGTTGCCGTTGACCGACCTTCACGATGTCGGGTGGTTCGCCTAGGGTTCGATGCGTGACGGACCCGACGCCTGTAGGTAATCAGCATGACGCCCCTGCGCTGGCCGATCTGAGCCGAGAGGAACTCCTCGAGCTAATCGAGGCCCAGTCCGAGGGCGGAATCAAACTTCAGTTCTCCGGCAAAGCCAACGCTCGGAAGATCGCACGCAAGGTGCGGCCCCGCGTGATGCGCGAGGTCAAGAAGTACGGATCGGGGCCGGAGGAGGCTCGCGCACGGAACCAATTAATCGAGGGCGACAACCTACAGGCGATGGCGACGCTGTACCGCGATCGCGGCCAAGTTGATCTGATCTTGACGGATCCGCCGTACAACACTGGGAACGACTGGCGGTATAACGACAAGTGGGAGACTGACCCGAACGACCCCGGCATGGGCGACCTCGTCAAGCCGGACGATGGGTCCCGACACACCAAATGGATGCGCTTCATGTACCCGCGCCTCCAGATGATGCGGTTGATGCTGAAGCCGAACGGCGTGCTCGCGATTTGTATCGATCACCGAGAACTGTTCCACCTTGGGCAGATGCTTGATGAGATGTTTGGCAGTCAGAACCGGATCGCGATCATCAACTGGCAGAAGATGGCCGGGGTCAAGAACCACGACAAGGGTGTTTCGACCGGAACCGAATATGTCTTGGTCTATGCCAAGAACGCTGAAACGGCTGTCACTGGCAAGGTTGAGCGGTCCGAGGTCACCGCGAGCGGTTACACGATGCCGGACGGCGACTCTCGTGGCATCTGGGCACCGAGCGACTCGACGCTGATGGGCGCGTCCACGCATCCCGGCCAAGTCTACGCAATCCAAAACCCTTTCACTGGACGCTTGCACTACCCGCAACAAGGGCGTTGCTGGCGCAACGAGCGAGCGAAGATGAAGGCCGGTGTCGAGGAGTGGGGCCTCACCTATGAGGACGTAGACATCGAGGACGGCCTGCGTCCGGCGCTGATAATAAAGGGCGTCACAAATGCGGCGAACCCTGACCTCAAGACCGACCCGGTACTTCAGGAAGCGCGCGAGATCGCGCTGGCCCGCAGCGCAGAAGGCACGTGGCCTCGTTACTTCTGGCGTGCGGACCGCAGCCGGCGCCTTGGCGAGGGGGAACTCCGTTACAAGACCTACGCGAGCGAGGTTGCCGAAGGAGTCGTTCCCACGACCTTCTGGGCAGATGACGACTTCGAATCTCTGCATCTCGATGCTGTCTCATGGGTAGCCGAGCAGTCAGGCACCAGCGACACAGGCCAGCGGGAACTCAACGCTGTCGTAGGACGGGGACACGGCTTCGAGACTGTGAAGCCGCTCATGCTTTTCCAGAAGATCATCTCGATCTGGTGCCCGCCCGACGGCTTAGTACTCGACGCGTTCTCCGGATCAGGAACAGCAGGGCACGCAGTTCTGGACCTAAACGCGCCCACGGTCACCTCGACGCTCATTCATCGGCAGCACCGCCTGTCGTCACATCAACCCGGTTGCGCGTTGTTGGGATCAACCCCATTGCCGCGGTGCAGGG
>Ga0208715_1000610_pt1 | contig 11785 bp, 11 predicted proteins | sample NGESurshal092012_3_FD_184473 | JGI IMG/M metagenome (GOLD analysis project Ga0208715, IMG submission 184473) | Arctic peat soil microbial communities from Barrow, Alaska - NGEE Surface sample 210 shallow-092012 (SPAdes) | ecosystem: Environmental > Terrestrial > Soil > Wetlands > Peat ... | reverse complement strand
GGCCAGCACAGCCAGAACGAAGCAGATCAGCGCTACCATTGCGCCAACTTAGCCGATTCTGTTACCTGATAAACTCGGATATGGTTTTCGGTACACACAACCGCCGACCCACGATAAATCTTCCAAATACGAGTTGTCGGTTGCGGCGAGCAGTGAGGGAACGCCGGCCACGCTGTTTGCAACGTCATGTATTTCGCAGTTTGACCCATAGGCGACATCGCGGCGCCGGGGCTTTGCCCTTGGCGATTGCCGCATTTGTCGCACCGCTGTTGCGGCACGCCGATTCCGGCCTGGGAGTGCCTCGAACGGCGCATGAGCGGTTAGCCCTTCGATTTGTCGGGAGAACCTTGGTCGCTGGATTCTTCAGTTTGGCCCGAGCGACCCCGCGCTACGCTTTTTCCGAGAACGTAACCGGCAATCGCCGCGAACAAAGTCCCTATCTGCTGGTCTCCAAGTAGGCCAAGCACGCCAAGGATTACCGCTGCGAAGATGATGACGACAATCGCCGTGAATTCCAGCACGCGGACTTGGGGCCTGATAAGCCCGATTTCGACTCGCCGCCCGGTCGCAAAGTGCTAGTCTTGGCCATTGCACAAGGCGTGGCACTGGAGGCTCGGGGGACGGCTAAATCCTTCGGCGCGAGTTCGTCATGCTTCTCGGCGGCACGGCGGCAGCTTGGCCGCTCGCCGCGCCGGGCGTAACAGAACAGAACCTTTCCCCGCATTGGAGTCCTCTGACACGCGGGTATTCCAACGGTCATTGCGAACAAGAACAACGCTGAAGGAGACGAGACATGAGCCGCCATCCCGATTTCGTGCCTCAAGGTGTGATTCCGGCGGTGCTGCTACCGTTCCACGAGGATCTGTCGATCGACGAGCCGAGCTTCCGAGCTCACTTGCGCGACGTCGGGGCGGTGCAGGGGCTGTCTGCGATCACGATCAACGCCCACTCTACTGAGGTCGCCTCGTGCACCGAGGACGAGCAGCGTCGCGTCATGGAGATCACCGGCGAGGAAGTCGGCGACACGCTGCCGATCATTCACGGTGTCTGGGCGGACGGCAGCCTGGAGGCGGCGCGGATCGCTCGGCAGGCTCAGGTCGGCGGGGCTTCGGCGCTGTTAGTGTTTCCGCCGGCTCCCTTCACGCTCGGCCAGTCGGCCGAGATGGCGCTGGCCCATTTCAAGACCATCGGCGATGCGACCGATCTGCCGCTGATCGTTTTTCAGTATCCGCTGGCCACAGGGCAGGGCTATCCCGCGGCGACGCTGGAGCGGCTGTTCGACGAAGTGCCGACCATCCGCGCAATCAAGGACTGGACGCCGCTGGTGCCGCAGCACGAGAGTCAGATTCGCGCGTTGCAGGGGCGCGAGCGTCCCGTCAACGTGCTGTCCACCAACAGCGCATGGCTTTTGAGTTCGCTGGTGCTCGGCTGCAATGGCCTGCTTTCCGGCAGCGGCAGCGTCATCGCCGATCTTCAGGCTAGGCTCTATCGCGCCGTTAAGGTCAACGATCTCGCCGAAGCCCGCCGGCTGAACGACCGGATTCATCCGATGGCGCGCGTGTTCTACGCCGATCCCTTCGTCGACATGCACAACCGCATGAAGGAAGCGCTGGTGCTGCTTGGCAAACTGCCGCGCGCGGTGGTACGTCCGCCGCTGGTCAAGATCACCGACGCGGAAATTGTGCGGATCCGGGACGCGCTGATGGAGGCAGAGCTACTCGGCACCCGAACGGCGCAGGGGCGCAACGCCGCATAGCGAGCCAGATTTCGTTGTGACCCAACGCCGATCTTATCAAGGTAAAACGCTCTTGCGCGAGCCACCCCCAGTTGCGCACGATCACTTTCCAGACGCCGGACGGAGAAGTCACTTGCGTTGCTCCACCGGCGGTGCTCACTGGAGAGGCGCTGTGTTTTCGCGCAGTACCGGCACCTGGCCAGCCAGAGTTCAGTAGCGTCGTCGCTCAAGGCGCAAACAACAAGACGGCCGCCTAGGCCGCATGCAAAGTCGAGATAGAACCCAGGGAGGACTTAAATGCAATTTCTAAAGACCGCGCTCGCGGCCGGCGTTACAACGGCGATGCTGGCGGGCCCCGTTCTTGCGCAGGGCAAGCCCGCCGAAATCAAGATCGGCATCACGACCTTCCTGTCGGGACCGGCCTCCGTTTTCGGCGTGCCCGGTAAGGCCGCCGCCGAGATGATCGCAGAGGATATCAACAAGAAGGGTGGAATCGGCGGCGTGCCGGTGAAGCTGTCCTTCGTCGACGAAGGTGCCGGCGGCGAGGCTCTCGTCTCGAATTACCGCCGCATGGTGCAGGATGAAAAGGTCGACGCGACGTTCGCCTCGATCTCCTCAGGCAGCTGCAATCAGCTTGTCCCGGTCGCAGAAGACCTGAAGGTGATGAACTTCATGTGGGACTGTGGCGCCGCTTCCATCCTCGAGACGAAGAAGTACCGCTACAATTTCCGCACGCAGGCGAACGGCACACCGGAGATGCTGGCCGTTCTCGTCTATCTCCTCAAGATGAAGCCGGACTTCAAGACCATCGCGGTCGTCAATCAGGACTACGCCTGGGGCCGCGAAAGCTGGGAAATCTTCTCAACTGCGCTGAAGGCCATGAAACCTGACGTGCAGGTGGTGGCGGAGCTCTTCCCCAAATTCGGTGCCCCCGACTACTCCACCGAGGTTTCCCGCTTGCTGGCGTTGCGTCCCGATGTGGTGCTGACCACCAGCTGGGGCGGTGATCTTGACACGCTGGTTCGCCAGGCCGGTCAGCGCGGCCTGCTGCAACAGTCAGCGTTCGTGCTCGCCATCGGAGAATCGTCAATCCAGCGACTGGGCAAGGATCTACCCGAAGGCTTGATTGTCGGTGCCCGCGGTGATCACTGGTTCCTGCATCCAGAGAAGAAGAACGATGCAGCCTTCAAGGCCTTCAACGAGGCATTCAAGGCAAAGACCGGGTCTTGGCCGATTTACCCTGTCTATCACATGGCCCAGGCCTTCTCGGCCCTGCAGGCGGCCTATGACAAGGCCATCAAGGCCAATGGCGGCAACTGGCCGTCGCACGAGCAGGTCGTGGATGCGGCTGCCGGCACCGAGTTCGCAACGGGCTTCGGCAGGCCCGTCACACTGCGGGTGGAGGATAACCAGGGTCTGGAGGCCCAGCTTGTTGGCATCACCAAGGCCGTACCGGGCTATGACTTCAAGGTGCTCGACAACATGATGGTCTTCGACCCCCGGGCGATCACAACTCCGCCGGGCATGCGGTCGGTAGAGTGGCTCAAGACGCTCAAGCCCGAATTCGTCAAGATGGAAGTGCCAACCTTCAGGCACTGACACCGTGATCGCCGTCCTCCGGACTTTGCTCCGGGGGACGGGCTTTGCCTTGAAGGCTTCTCGATGAACTCCACTCTCGCCATCCTGGCCGTTCTCGACGGGATCAGCTACGCCGCATTGGTGTTCCTGGTTTCGGTTGGGCTCAGCCTTATCTTCGGCGTGCTGCGCGTGGTGAACGTGGCGCATGGCTCTTTCTATGCGTTTGGGGCTTATCTGGCCGCCACGTTCAGCCTCGCTGTCGCGCCCCTGTCGCCGTGGCTCACATATCCCGCGCTGGTGGCGGCATCCATCGTGATCGGCGTGGTATGCGGCGGGCTCATCGAGCGCTTTCTGCTGCGGCCGCTGTACGGGCGCGACGACGTCCTGCAGCTTCTGATCACCTTTGCGGCCTTCATGATTATGGACAACCTGCAGCGCCTGATCTGGGGCGTTCAGCCAATTTTTGCCAACGAGCCGCTGAAGCTGTTGCCCAACATCTCCGTGTTCGGCGTCAATTACACCTCCTACCAGGTCTTGCTGCTACCATGCGTGGCCCTGCTGACGCTCATCGGCCTGCGCTACTTTCTGCGCCGCACCCTTGCGGGCGCTGTGATTATGGCTGTCACGGAGGATCGTGAGGCCGCGACCGCCATTGGTATCGACGCCAAGCGGGTTTACTTCGTTACGTTCATCATCGGCGCGAGCTTCGCGGCTCTTGGCGGAGCGCTTGCCTTGCCGACCACCTCACTTGTGCCCGGCATGGGCGCGGACATGATCGTGCTTTCCTTCGCCGTCGCCGCGACAGCTGGCCTCGGTCAGATCGAAGGCACAGCTGTCACCGCACTCATGATCGGGCTTGCGCGTGCCTTCATCATCTACACCCAGCCCGAGTTCGAGGTTCTGGTGCCCTATCTTCTCATGGTGCTCGTGCTCCTGGTGCGGCCGTTCGGCCTGTTCGGCGCCACGCAGTTAAGGAAAATCTGATGGCCGGCCGTTTCAAGCCGATTACGATGGCCGCGGTCGTCTTCTTCCTGGTAGCCGCCGTCGCGCCGCTATTCGTGCCGAGCTGGGCCACGCTGTTCGCGCTGATCCTCGCCAAAAGTATCGTGGTGCTGGGCATCATCTTGCTGCTGCAGGCGGGACAGGTGTCGTTTGGACACGCGATGTTCTTCGTAACAGGCGCTTACACCGCGGCCTTTTGGGGCAAGTATGTCGGTGGCGGCGACATCGTGCTCTATCTGGTGCTCGGCGCCGTATCATCCACCGTCTTCGGCCTCATCGTGGGCCTGTTTGTGGTGCGCTACCGGGAAATCTTCTTCGGAATGCTCAACCTGGCCTTCTCGATGGTGCTGTGGTCGCTACTGGAGAAGATGTTCCACTACACCAACGGCGCGGACGGCATTCGCGTGGCGCGTCCGGGTCTGCTGGGATTGGCTTTCACACCGGAAACCTTCCAATACGTCATCCTCTATGTGAGCTTGCTGATCGCGATAGCGGCATTCTTCGGCGTGCAACGCTACCTCGACAGCCCTCTCGGGCATATGTTGCGGGCCATCAAGTCGAACGAGACGCGGCTGGAATATTTGGGAACGTCGGCCCGCCGCGTGCTTCTCGTCGGCTATGTGATTTCCGCGTTCCTCGGTGGTATTGGCGGCACGCTGGTGGCGATCATCCAGCAGATCGCCACGCCGGAGTTCGGCTACTGGACAAAGTCGGGCGAGTTCGTGTTCATCGCGATCCTCGGCGGCGGCGCGCATGCTTTCGGTGCGTTTGCCGGGGCTGCCATGTTTGAAGTCGTCCGCTTCTATGCGGCCGCTCAGCTCGCAAACGCATGGCAGCTCATTCTCGGCGTGGTGCTGATCGTCATCATTCTCTACGCGCCGAACGGCCTGATAGGCCTCAGGCAGCGCGACAATCGTTCGAAGGAAGGAGGTCACTGATGGCCAACGTCCTTCTCTCGGCCAAGGGCATCAAGATCCGCTTCGGCGGGGTCATCGCAGCGGATGGAATCGACCTCGACGTCCATGAGGGCGAGAATCTCGCCATCATCGGGCCCAACGGCGCCGGCAAGACGACGTTCCTCAATATCTCGACCGGTTACCTCAGGCCGCAGGCAGGCAGTGTGAGCTTTCTTGGCCGCGATATTACCGCTCAGCTGCCGCGTACGATCACCAAGCTCGGCATCGCCCGCGCCTTTCAGATTCCTCAACTGTTCCTCGATCAGACGGTGATGGAGAACATGCTGATCGCGGCCGCCTCGCTCAGGGGGCACCCATCGGGGCTCAAGGCTCTCTCGAGCCTGCCGGAGAGGCCGGAGATGGAGCGGCTGCTCGATCTCGTGGGCGTCAAGGAATACGCGGAGCGCAAGGCGCGAGAATTACCCGAAGGGCAGCGCAAGCTCGTCGATATTGCTCTTGCGCTGGCCTTGAAGCCCAAGCTCCTGCTCATGGACGAGCCGACCTCAGGCGTCGCGTCGTCGGAGAAGTTCGGCATTATGGACATCCTCACCACCGCGCTCGCGAAGGAAAAGGTGACCTCGGTTTTTGTCGAGCACGATATGGACATGGTGGAGCGCTATGCCAACCGCGTTGCAGTCTGGAGCATGGGAAAGATTCAAAAAGTTGGGACGCCTGCGGAGGTCCTGGCCGACCCGAAAGTCCGCGAGCACGTGATCGGAATATGATGCCGATGCTAAGCTTTGAGAACATCAACGTCGCGATAGCCGGTGCGCCTGTGCTGCGCAATGTCAGCTTCTCCTTGAAGGCCGGCGCGAGCGCTGCACTCATCGGGCGCAATGGCGCTGGCAAGACCACGACAGTACGCACCATCATGGGCTTCACGGAAGCAAGTGGCATCGTGCGTTTGGGCGGCCAGGATCTTGGGCCCGTTCCGCCACATCGTCGGCCATCCCTGGGTATCGGCTATGCGCCCGAGGATCGTCGCCTGTTTTCAGCATTCTCTGTGGAGGAGAACATCCTTCTCCCCGGCCGCGTTGCGAAGCTGAGTCCTGAGGAAACCCAGCGCAGACTGGATCGCGCCTATTCCGTGCTGCCGGAGCTGAAAGAGCTTGCCAAGCGGCCGGCTGGATCGGTTTCCGGGGGCCAGGGCAAGATGGTGGCGCTAGGCCGCGCTCTGATGCTGGGAACTCGGCTCGTCATTCTCGACGAGCCGTTCCAGGGTCTCGCTCCTGTGCTGGCGCAGCGGTACGCAGAAGCGCTCCGACGGCTTCGTTCGCAGGACAAGGACATCACGCTGCTCATAACGGAGTCGAACCCGAAGCTTCTCGACACCTTCGCCGACGTGACGCTAACCATAGAGAGAGGCGAGATCGAAAGCCGTGCAAGCAACTGAGACAAGCGACTAGGTTGCCCTTCTGAGCGGCGCGACGTCTACGTGCTGTCGCGCGGCCGTGTCGTGATGCACGCTGTTCCCGGTGACATTACCGAGGAGCGGCTGCACCAAGTGCATTTGAATTGAGTTGGACCGGTCATCCGCACCGTTCCGAAGACGAGGCATTCGCTTTTTAGGACGCGCAACCAGAACAATAAGCAAGGAGAGTTCGTATGAATATCAACGTCAAACTTCCGCCCGCGAAAGGCGTTTTCATCGACAACGCATGGCGGCCTTCGCATTCGGGTAGGACTCTTGCGATGCTGGCCCCCGCCACAGGCCAGGTCATCGCCTCGATTGCGGCGGGCGACGCCGAAGATGTAGACCTCGCTGTTAAGTCGGCGCGTCGCTCTCTTGAGCAGGGTGCGTGGGGCCGCATGACCGCAACGGAGCGCGGCCGGTTGCTCTCGCGGCTCGGCAGGCTGATCGAAGATCATGCCGAGGAACTTGCCAAGTTAGAAGCGGCAGACACCGGCAAGCCGATGAAACAGGCCAAAGCCGACGTCACCGCGGTCGCTCGCTATTTTGAATATTACGGCGCAGCCGCGGACAAGGTGCACGGCGACACTATTCCATTTCTCGACGGCTATCTCGTCACCACGTTATACGAACCGCTCGGTGTGACCGGACATATCATTCCTTGGAACTATCCGGGTCAAATGTTCGGCCGAACTGTGGCGCCGGCTCTTGCGATGGGCAATGCGACAGTGGTCAAGCCGGCCGAGGAGGCCTGCCTGGTGCCGCTGCGGATCGCCGAGCTTGCAGTCGAAGCAGGATTTCCGGAAGGTGCGCTCAACGTCGTTCCCGGCCTTGGGGAGGAAGCGGGCGCCGCGCTCGCCGCCCACCCCGGAATTGACTTTTTGTCTTTTACCGGTAGTCCGGAAGTCGGCACCCTGGTCCAGATCGCCGCCGCTAAAAACCATATCGGTTGCACGCTCGAATTGGGCGGCAAATCTCCCCAGATCGTGTTTGCAGACGCTGACATGGACGCAGCGCTTGCTTCAGTGGCAGCCGCGATTGTCCAGAACGCTGGCCAGACCTGTTCGGCCGGCTCGCGTGTGCTGGTCGAGCGGCGTATCTGGGATCGCTTCCTTGCCGACCTAAAAACTCGTTTCGAGAAGATCCAAGCCGGCACGCCCGAAATGGATCTCGACCTTGGCCCAGTGATCAGCGCGGGTCAGAAGAGCCGAATCGAGGGCATCCTAAAGCGCGCAGAAGCATCGGGAGCGATGGTTTTGGCCCGCGGCTCGATTGCCGCTGGTGCGCCGAGCGAAGGGTTCTATGTGGCGCCTGCGGTCTATCAAAACGTCGATCCCAGTTCGGAGCTGGCCCGGGAAGAGGTATTCGGCCCGGTTCTCGCGGCGATGCCTTTCGACGATGAGGCAGATGCGATCAAACTCGCCAACAGCACGGAATTCGGGCTCGTTGCCGGCGTTTGGTCGGGCGACGGATCGCGCGCCATGCGCGTTGCCCGCAAGGTCCGTGTCGGCCAGATGTATATCAACGGTTATGGCGCCGGCGGAGGCATCGAGCTTCCTTTTGGCGGCATGAAGAAGTCCGGACACGGACGCGAGAAAGGCTTCGAAGCCCTTCTTCTGACCCGCGCTGATCACTGGGCCAAGGTCGAGATCCATGGCCCCGTCTGGACGATATCCGCTCAGATGGGGCCGCCCTTTTTCAGCCCTTGCCGACCGGTGTTGCAGATCGTGGCCAGCGGTGAGGCAAGTTAAATCGGCGTATTTAAAGAACCCTTCTGTCGTTTGGAACGAATCCGAGTCCCCGTGCTTTCTAAAGTCCAATGACTGACAACCAAAACCCTTTCGCCGACTTCGACCTTGAACGCGCAATCGCCCTGCGTTGGGCGCTTCGGGATATTAAAGGGAAACGGTTGAAGCTATCGCCGGTAAGCGAAAGTGATCTAAGCACGCTGACCAATCTAGGGCTGGTCGAAATGCGCGACGATGTGCCTGTGCTTACACAGGCCGGTCATGACGCGCTGGATTGACGGAACGATTTTAGAGCGCGTCACGTAACCCTGCTTCTTTCGCCGCACGGACTCACTGGATGGTTTCGTGAACGTCGCAAATAGGCGTGGCCGGTGTAGCCATGATTTCCGCGATAACGTTATACGACACGTCGATAGCACCGGGTTTTCTTGGATCGACCTTAACGGACTTCACGTGCAACGTCGCGCGCACCAACCGACCGTCGCTCAACGTGATCTCGGTGACGCCGTGACGAACGCTGAAAACCTTCGTTTCGGGACGCCGCCCGATCTGAAATGAAAACGGTCGGACATATTCTAAGTGCATGACATCCACCTTCTGTTGCGCCGATATCAATTCCGACGCTTGCCGATTGGTTCCAGTGACGGGAACAAATCCTGTGCTCTATTCCGGTTCTGTTGCGTTGGAGTTGGAGTATTAGTGCCCTATGGGCTGGGATAAGAAGTTCAGCGAACCGATCCCGCTGCCGAAGGGCAAGCCGCTGGCCACGCTTCGTGACTTTACTTATGCAGCTTGCCGTCTTTCACGCTGCGAAACGCGCACCTGTCAACACGTCAGGTCGGCTGTCGGTTCTTCGATAAGACGCACCACTGACTCGAAAGCGTCACACAGACTCGATAAGCCCCTTGCAAGGTCGGCAAAAGACCAAGTCTAGGGAGGTCACCATGAACGACTTAGCAGGCTGTCGCTATATGGAAAGGTTGTGCCGCCAACGCGCTGTGTTTGACCATGCACACAGTTGGAAATGGTTGGGAGAGGCGGAACGGTGGAAAGACCTCGCGCACCTTGAAGTCGGTGATCGCTTTCGGGAAACGGCGATACATCCAGGTCCTATGGCCATGGGGCCAAACACCATTGAACGCGACTCCCACAGGCAGAAACATGAGTCGATGCAGCGCCTACAATCTGCAATGCGCGGCGGCTGAAGGGTTGGTGCGATAATTAAGTACGCGCCAGCCGCCCTTTGCCAAAACATTGCTTGCAGCGTGCAGGATAGATTTTCCGACTGGGCTCAACTCGGACATCACCTCTCTGGCACCCCGGCTATGCGCATGCCCTCAAGGATGCGCTCGCGTTCGGCGAGGTAAGTCGGATTGTTGCTCGGTGTCTGACGTTGGAAGCGGCGGATGGTGAACCCTGTATTGAGTGCAAGCCCCGCCTGCGCAGCGGCCCGTGCCTCGTCCAGCGACCCAAGCAGTGCCAGCGCGGCAGCAAAATGGAAATGCGCGAGTGGGAAATTGCGGTTAGCCTCGATGCTCCGGCGCAGCCACGCGACCGCCTCGGCGTTGGCATTGAGGTGAACGCTCGCGATGCCTGCCCACATCATCCATCGGTGGGCGAAGACATCGCGGGGAGAAAGGCGCAGCGCTTTGTGGACGTGGCCCTCGGCCTCCCCGGGGCGATCAAGAATATGCTTGGCAAGACCGATCCAGCCATGAGCGTTAGCCAAATTTCTATCCAGCGCCAACGCCTGCTCGCATTCAGCAATACCTTGAGCCGCGCGGCCCGTAAAAATATACACGGCGCCCAGATACAGGTGGGCCGGGGCATATTGCGGAGCTAGAGACAAAACCTTGATCAAGGTCACCTCGGCCGCCGCGAGAGGCGTGGCCCGGTCGTCAATAGAAATGTTAGCGCCCCGATTAAAGTCAACTATTGCCGTGCCAACCAGTGCTTCGATACTACCGGGATCGAACGCCAAGGCACGTTCGAAAAAGCCGCGCGCTTCCGCCAAGTGTTCGTTGGACAGCCCCTTATGTAAGCAAGCGGTGCCTTGGAAATACAAGTCCATCGCATCAGGGTGCAGCGAACGTTCCGCGCGCCGCGCCTCGGCCGCGACTACTGGGCATCCAGCGTATTGGCGAGCCTTGATACGATTTCGTCCTGCATATCGAACAGGTCGGTGACGGGCTTGTCGAAGCGTTCTACCCAAAGGTGATTGCCTTTTTCGGCGTCGATCAGCTGAACGTTTACCCGAAGTCGGTTGCCGCCACGCTGCACGGAGCCTTCGAGCACGTAGCGGACGTTCAGCTCGCGCCCAATTTTCTTGACGTCTACGGCTTTGCCCTTGAAGGTGAAGGCCGTGTTGCGGGCGATGACGAACGAACTGCTGATGCGCGATAGATCCGAGGTCAGGTTCTCGGTCACGCCATCAACGAAATAGTCTTGTTCGGGATCGCTTCCGATGTTCGCGAACGGTAGCACTACCATGGACAGACGCGGCGCTGAAAGGGCGCTCGGCGGCACGCTGCGGCCCCTTATCGCCGGGCCAAGCCCATCCCGGACCATGGCATAGGCCCGGACCGGGCGAGCGATGTTTTTGAGGTTCTGCTCGCCCAGATCGACGAACTCAGCCCCGACTTTGCCTCGGACCTGATCGTAGACAGAAGATGAGATGCAGATGCCACCAGGTTCTGCGATGCTCTCAAGCCGCGCCGCGATGTTAACGCCGTCTCCAAAGATGTCATGGGCCTCGACGATTACGTCACCGATATTGACGCCGACACGGAAATCAATGCGCCTGTCTTCCGCCTCACCGATTGTAAGTTCCTTGATATGGGTCTGAAACTGCACGGCAGCCCGAACCGCTTGGACCGCGCTCGGAAATTCTGCCAAGAACCCGTCGCCTGTGTTTTTCACAACGCGGCCGCCGTGTTCGGCGATTGAGGGGTTAACGGCGTCCGTTAGGAGCGCGGCCAGTTTAGTATGGGTGGGCTCCTCGTCGCTATGCATGAGCCGCGAATAGCCAGCCACGTCAGCGGCCAATATCGCCGACAACCTGCGCTCGACCCGGGCTGGTCGGTCTTGCTCCATAGCATCCGGACCTCTCAGCTTCGAGTTATACGACAGAACCGCTAAGATGCCCACTCAGGCTGATGCCGGTTTTTGGCACGTTTCGGACATGGCGCGATGTCCGAGTTGAGTCCGCTTCCGGGGATATAGCGGAAGTTGGATTTCGCGACCGTCAGGTCAGCTTTTGACCCAGGCTGTGTGAAAACGTGCTTGAGCCAAGGATGCGCAGAATTGTTTTCTCAATTTCCTTCTCTCGACAGAACTGGAAAGTGCAATTGGTTTT
>Ga0208715_1000609_pt1 | contig 11803 bp, 8 predicted proteins | sample NGESurshal092012_3_FD_184473 | JGI IMG/M metagenome (GOLD analysis project Ga0208715, IMG submission 184473) | Arctic peat soil microbial communities from Barrow, Alaska - NGEE Surface sample 210 shallow-092012 (SPAdes) | ecosystem: Environmental > Terrestrial > Soil > Wetlands > Peat ... | reverse complement strand
GAAAAGCGGGATCTGCTCGCAACCGTGATCGACGAGTCCGAGCGGCTCAACCGGTTCATCGCCAATCTCTTGGACATGACCAAGCTGGAATCCGGCGCCATCGTGCCGAATACGGCACGCCACGATATCGGCGAGATCGTCGGCAGCGCCTTGCGGCGCGCCAGCAAGATTCTGGTGCAGCACAAAGTCTCGCTTGAGCTCGCCGCTGATTTGCCGATGCTGGAGCTCGACGCGGTACTGTTCGAGCAGGTGCTCTTTAACCTGCTGGACAACGCGGCGAAATATGCGCCCGCGGACACCACGATATCGATCAGGAGCTTGCGGGATAAGGATCAGGTTGCCCTGCAAATCATCGATGAGGGCGACGGCATTCCGCCGGCGGAACTGGAGAGCGTATTTGACAAATTCTATCGCGCGCAAAAGGGCGACCATGTCCGCCCCGGCACTGGCCTTGGCCTCGCGATCTCCCGCGGCTTTGTCGAGGCGATGCATGGCACGATTTCGGCCGCCAACCGCACCGACCGGAGCGGCGCCGTGCTGACCATCCGATTGCCGATCCCGGCGGCATCGGACGCGCTGGACACCGCCGCATGAACGCCACGCCGATCAAGGTCCTCGTCATCGACGATGAGCCGCCGATCCGCAAACTGCTGCGGATGGGGCTGAGCACGCAGGGCTACGAGATCCTGGAAGCCTCCAACGGCAAGATTGCGCTCGAAATGCTGGCCCAGGACCCCGCCCTTATCATTCTCGATCTCGGCCTGCCGGATATCCAGGGCCACGAACTGCTGCGCATGATCCGCGGCCGCAACGACAGCGTGCCGATCGTCGTGCTGTCGAGCCGCGGCGATGAGGCGGGAAAAGTCCAGGCGCTCGATTTAGGCGCCGACGATTATCTGACAAAACCGTTCGGGATGGATGAACTGCTCGCCCGCATGCGCGCGGCGTTGCGGCATCAATTGCAGGTCCACGGCGAGCGCCCGGTGTTTCGATCGGGCGATCTATCGGTCGACCTGGTGCGCCGCATCGTCAAGGTCGGCGACAAAGAGGTCAAGCTGTCACCGAAAGAGTACGAATTGCTGCGGGTGCTGGTGCAGCACGCCGGCAAGGTGCTGACCCACCGGTTCCTGCTCAAGGAGCTGTGGGACGAACTGACGGATGCGCAATATCTGCGGGTCTATGTGCGGCAACTCAGGCAGAAGATCGAAGTCGATCCCGAGCGCCCGCAATTCGTGCTGACCGAGACCGGGATCGGTTACCGTCTGCGCGCGCCGGATTAGGTCGCCAAATCCGTATGCCACCCGAGACCCAAGCAATGCTTCTAACGATGTGTCCTCCTGGAGCGGCCATGAAAATCTCCGATCTGCTGTCGCCAACGGACGTCATGATCGACATCAGGGCCTCGAACAAGCGGCTGCTGTTGCAGGAATTCGCGGCCAAAGCTGCGGCCAGTCTCGGCCTGCCGGTCGATCAGATTGCGCCCTACCTCCTGAAGCGGGAAGAATTGGGATCGACCGGGATAGGTCGTGGCGTAGCCATTCCGCATGCCCGGCTGCCGGATTTGCAACGGCCCTACGGGGTCTTTGCGAAACTGAAGCAGCCGATCGAATTCGACGCCATCGATGGGCAGCCGGTGGACATCGTATTTGTTCTCCTGTTGCCGGCTGCCGCGGAGAACGAAGCGCTCGGAGGGCTTGCACTGGTGGCCCGGACATTAAGATCGCCGGAGAATCTCGCTCGATTGCGCGGCGCAAAAACGGCGTCCGAGCTCTATTCGGCGATCGCCTGACGGCGGGACCGCCAGAGGCGCAATCTGGGAGCACGATATCAACGAGGCGACCTCGGCTTTCGCTCCGGGCTACGAAGCTGGGGCGCACAGGCCGGCTGATTTGCCCGACGGGCACTCCGGCAATTCGGGTGTCCAGTCCCATTTGGAAAAATATTTCCGTTCTCGGCTGACCCAAATCAAATTTATATCAATCGCCGTCCCGTCCCTCTGGAGGGGCGTTTCGCGATCGTCACGGACGTGGGGCGGGATGCGGTGGACGCTGATGGCGCTTGCGGACGAACGGCGCTTTGGCGGACGGCGAAGTCGTGTGGTCCTGACGCCTCGACGCCGGCGTCAAGTTTGCGGAGACATCCGCAGGCGACGGTGACAAACAAGCCCGATCACCGGGGAGAGCACGAAGGAAACCGTTAAAACCATTGCGCGGGGAATGCCGGGCGATTTCCGGCGTGACCGTGGTGACTATGCTCGTGTGCTTTGTTTTATTTTGCACGCGAGGCTGCGGGCGCGGCGGGCGCCCGGCATTCCCTGCGCCCTCTGATTTTCGAGGGCTGCTATTCATGCACACCTCGGGCGCATCGCGCCGCGGGATCGCGGACTTGTATCTTGCCGTCATTGCTTCGTCGCTTCCCTTCTCGCAATGACAAGAGCCCTTACGCGCTTGTGCGGCCGAGCGATGCAAAGCCCTGGTCTCTCGGCAGCGGAAGCGCGCTCCCTCTCCCTAGGGAGAGGGTTGGGGTGAGGGGTTACGGTCTATCGTTGGTCTGTAACCCCTCACCCGACGCTACGCGTCGACCTCTCCCAGTGGGAGAGGTGCGCTCACTAGCCTCCGGCTCCTCTTTGCGGGAACCATATTTCGCCGCGAAGATTATTTTATCGCAACCGGGAGAACAATCATGGCACGGAAATATTCGAAAAAAGCATCCGCCAAGGTCGAGCGCGCGATGAAAAAGCGCAAGGCCGGGACCTTGAAGAGCGGCCGATCCGGCAAAAAGGTCACGAGCCGCAAGCAGGCGATCGCGATCGGTCTTTCCGAGGCGAGGGCGGAAGGAAAGAAGGTGCCGAAGAAGGCCGCGAAGAAGAAGACTGCCAAAAAATCGGGGCGCAAATCCGGTTAGTGACAGCACTGCCGCACCGCCCGACGGGTGACCCGGCAGTCTGGCGTCGATGGCATGAGGGAGAGGTTCGGGGAGCCTTTCCAATCGGCGAGGGAGGGCATTACCATCTCCGGCATGTTTAGGCCTACAAACCCGATGCATCATCTGCGTGGGATTGCTTCGTGACCCTCAAAAACCTGTCCACCTATCGAAAAAAGCGGGATTTCGAAAAGACTGCGGAACCCAGCGGCGAAGCGGCGGTGGCGCCTTCGAAACGCTGGCGGTTCGTGATCCAGAAGCACGACGCGACCCGGCTGCACTACGATCTGCGGCTGGAGTTCGACGGCGTCTTCAAATCCTGGGCGGTCACCCGCGGCCCCTCGCTCGATCCGCGCGACAAGCGGCTGGCGGTGGAGGTGGAAGATCATCCGCTCGACTACGGCGATTTCGAAGGCACCATTGCCAGGGGACAGTATGGCGGCGGCACCGTGCAGCTCTGGGACCGCGGCTATTGGGAATCCGACGATCCCGAGAAGGGATTCAAGAAAGGCGATCTGAAGTTCACGCTGCACGGCGACAAGCTAGGCGGCAGCTGGGTGCTGGTGCGGATGCGCCACGACCGCAACGGCGGCAAACGAACCAATTGGCTCCTGATCAAGCACCGCGACGAATTTGCCAGGGAGGGCGAGGCCAACAACATCCTGGACGCCGATGTATCGGTCGCATCGGGACGGACGATGGAGGAGATCGCCGAAGGCAAGGGAAGAGCGCCAAAGCCGTTCATGACCGCGAAGTCCAACCGCGTGAGCGCTGATGCCGTGTGGAATTCGAACCGGGGCGATTCCGCCGAGGCGCGCGCGGGCAACAAGACAGGCGGATCGCGGTCCGCGCCGGCGCAAGCTTCCGCTAAGGCATCCAAAGGCACGAAGGTCAGCGCGATGCCGGATTTCATCGCGCCACAGCTCTGCACGTTGGTCGATCGTCCGCCCGGCGCGCAAGGATGGTGCCATGAGATCAAATTCGACGGCTACCGCGTGCAATTGCGCGTCGAGGACGGCGAGGCCACGCTGAAAACCCGCAAAGGTCTGGACTGGACCGACAAATTCCAGGCTATCGCGAAAGAGGCAAACGGGCTACCCGACGCGCTGATCGACGGCGAGATCGTCGCGCTCGACCACAACGGCGCGCCGGATTTTTCGACGCTGCAGGCAGCACTTTCCGACGGCAAAACCGACAATCTGATCTACTTTGCATTCGATTTGCTGTTCGCGGATGGAATGGATCTTCGCCGCCTGCCGCTCGGCGAGCGAAAGCAGCGATTGAAAGTAATGCTGGAGGCGCGGGCCAGGGGCAAAAGCAAATTGATCCGCTATGTCGAGCATTTCGAAACCGGGGGCGACGCCATCCTGCAATCGGCCTGCAGGCTGTCGCTGGAAGGTATCGTCTCGAAGAAGCTCGGCGCGCCCTATAGTTCGGGTCGATCCGAAAACTGGACCAAGGCCAAATGCCGCGCCGGGCATGAGGTCGTGATCGGCGGCTGGAAAACCACCAACGGCAAATTCCGCTCGCTGATGGCGGGCGTGTATCGCGGCGATCACCTTGCCTTTGTCGGTATCGTCGGCACCGGCTTCGGGCAGGACACGGTCAGGCGCATCATGCCGGCGCTGAAGGCCGCGGCCTCGGACAAGAGCCCGTTCGGCGGCAAGGATGCGCCGCGCAAGGCCCGCGACGTGCATTGGCTGAAGCCCGAGCTCGTCGCCGAGATTGAATTTGCCGGCTGGACCGACGCCGGCAACATACGGCAGGCTGCGTTCAAGGGGCTGCGCCAGGACAAGCCGGCCGACGAGGTGATGGCGGAAAAGCCGGCCATGAACAAAATTTCCAGGCCGGTTGCCGGAAAGACCCCGGCCAGCAACAACGCGCGGCCGAAGCAGGCGAAAACCAAATCCACTGAAGTGATGGGCGTCGTTATCTCAAAACCCGACAAGCAGTTGTGGCCGGACGCGGGTGACGGCAGAGGCGTGACAAAACTCGATCTCGCCCGTTATTTCGAGGCGGTCGGCGGCTGGATGATCGGCCATTTGCGAGGCCGGCCCTGTTCCGTCGTCCGCGCGCCGGACGGTATCAGCGGCGAAAAATTCTTTCAGCGCCATGCGATGCCGGGCACCTCGAACCTGCTGGAGCTGGTCAAGGTCTTCGACGACCGCAAGCCGTATCTGCAAATCGATCGTGTCGAGGGTCTCGCGGCGGTGGCGCAGATCGGCGGCGTTGAGCTGCATCCGTGGAATTGCGCGCCGGATGCGCCCGACATACCGGGGCGGCTGGTGTTCGACCTCGATCCCGCGCCGGAGGTCGAATTTACCGATGTCATTGCGGCCGCCAAGGATATGCGGCAGCGGCTGACGGCGGTCGGTCTGGAGAGCTTCTGCAAGACCACGGGCGGCAAGGGACTTCACGTGGTGGCGCCGCTGGCGCACGGCGCAACGGACAAGGTGACATGGAAAGAGGCCAAGGCCTTCGCGCAGGGCATTTGCCAGTGGATGGCCAAGGAAGACCCCGGGCGCTATCTGCTCAACATGTCGAAGGAGCTGCGCAGGGGAAGGATCTTCCTCGATTATCTCCGCAACGACCGCATGGCAACCGCGGTCGCGGTGCTGTCGCCACGCGCGCGCGAAGGCGCAACCGTTTCAATGCCGCTGACCTGGGCGCAGCTGCGCGGCGATCTCGATCCGAAACGCTATACGGTTCGCACCGTGCCGGCGCTGCTCGCCAAGACCAGGGCGTGGGAAGATTATGATGACGCGGCGTCATCGATAAAGGCCGCGATCAGGAAGCTGGCGGGGAAAGCATAGCCACCGTCATTCCGGGATGCGCCACCTGGCGCAGACCCGGAATAACGAGAAGTATTTCAGACGTGAAGTTCGTCGTCGAATTTCGCGCCTTCGATTCAGCTCAACGCTCAAAGTTTTCCGAGCAGTAGCAGAATCAGCAGGATAACGACCACCAGGCCGAGGCCGCCGCCGCCATAATATCCGGTGCCATAGAACGGACCGCCGCCGATGCCGCTGAAGCCGCCGAGCAGGGCGATGACAAGAATAATGAGAATGATCGTTCCGAGTGACATATAGCATCTCCTCCAGCCCGGCAGTGGGCACCTGTTGCTCTGCCATCAGCCGAAAAAACGAACGGGAACCCGGAAAGTTCCATCGTTTTTCCCGGCGGTTATTCACCGTCCGCTTTTTTCATGATGATCAGTGACTACATGCACTTACATCGTCGGGAGATACGAAGATGTCCGCACCTCTTGTGGTTTCGATTCCGCATCGCCTTGGCCGCGAAGAGGCCACGCGCCGCCTCAAGTCGGGACTGACGCGCGCCGCTTCCAGCGTCCCGGTATTGAAAGTCGATGAAGAGAGATGGGAGGAGAATCGCATGATCTTTCGCGTCCGCGCACTGGGGCAGGCGGCGTCAGGCCATCTCGATGTGGGGGACGATCATGTCCGGTTGGAAGTCACGCTGCCGTGGCTGCTGCAAAGATTTGCCGAAGTCGCTCAGGCTGCGATCAAGAATCGCGGCAATTTGCTGCTTACCAAGCGCGGCCGATGAACATCCATCGATATTGCTCTGCAGCATAAAGCTGTGAAAAATTTGGCGGCTGCTCATTTCCTAAGCTTGTTGGTAACGAATTTTCCGGAATATCTAACCCTGCGCGGAGAAAGGGAACCGACCACTACCTGAGTCGGCACGACATCCGCCAGGCCGTCCGGCCGTCAATCCCGGGCGGCCTTTACTTTTTAAGCCCTGTTTAGGTGCGAATACGCTTTCGCACCGGCTTCACGGCACCTTCGAATCTGGCCTTCAACACCACGGCCGGCAGGTGCTGGAACAGAGCGGAGAGCCGCACCTCGGTTGCGCCGGCCTTGCCGCTGATGCCTTCCATGGAATAGCCCTTCAGGTTGAGCGCACCGTCATAGCTCTCGGCGCGTGGCCAGACCCGGCCGCCTTGCGACATCAAGGCAAATGATTTCGCAACGGCTGTGATCGCGGCGTCGCGGCCACGGCGCCGCGCGAAGGCAATGACATGGTCGCGGTGCGGTCCGCTAATCTCCAATGGCTGATAGTCGCCGTGAGCGAACACGTCGGCAAGTTCAGTCCGCAGTTTCAGCAGATGCCTGGTCCAGGCAAACTTGATATGGCCGTCTGGCCAGTGTTGCGCGAGGCTTTCCCAGTTGGGACTCTCCATCGACGCCAGTACGGCGGCGCGTTCCGCAAAATCGACCGGCCGCCGGTTATCGGGATCGACCAGCGACAAATCCCAGAACTCCGTTCCCTGATAGAAATCGGGCACCCCCGGCATCGTGACCTTTAATGTGATCTGACTGAGCGAATTCAGCGCTCCCAGCAGCGAGACCCGCTGACCTATGGTTTCAAGCGAATTCAGAAATTCAGCCGAGATCGAGCGATCCAGAATCCGTGTCAGGAATGTCCGCAATCCCGCCTCGTAGGCTTGGTTGGGATTGAGCCAGCTGGTTTCCTGCTTGCCCTCGCGCGCCGCTTTCAACGCATAGGCCTGCATCCGCCCCAGAAACGCATCGTCGCGTTGGCCTGATGGCCAGGCGCCAAGCAGTACCTGATACAGCATGTATTCGAACGCCGCGGAGGGCGCGCGCATCTCGCTCCCGATGACGAGGTGCGGCGCGTTCAGGATTTTCCATCGTGCCACGGCGCTGGTCCATTCACCGGGAAGCTCGGCCAGCGCCATCAATCGCGCGCGTGCATCCTCGCCGCGCTTGGTATCGTGCGTCGCGGTCGCCGTCATGCCGTGCGGCCACTCCTTGGCGCGTGTTCGCATCATGTCGTGAAATGCATCGACGGAAAGTGCCCCGGCTGAGGGGTCGCCGCCGACCTCGTTCAGCGCGAGCAGGCGGTGGTAGCGATAGAACGCGGTGTCCTCGAGCGACTTCGCCATCACAGGACCAGTGAACTGTTGCACCTTCAATGCGAAGCGACGCACCCGTGGCGCACTGTGTGCGGCCCGGCCGGGCTTGATCAGGTCCATGGTCAGCGTATCGCGGAGAAAGTCGAAGATGCCTTCGTCGGCGGCGAACCAGTCCGCTCGCGCTCTTTCAACGCTCTCCGAAATCAGCGCGCGATCGTGCCCCGACGTAGCAGCCGATGTCAGATAGGTGCGATAGACCGGGAAATGCAGGATGTAGAGTTCGAGCGCCTGCCGCAGGCTGTCGGCGGAATAGTCGCGGGTGGAGTAATGTCCGCCGGCGATCCGCGCGAGCAGGCGCGTCAGCACCGTGAACTCGCTGGTGAGCAGGGTCTCGAGCACCCTGCGTTTGGCGTCCTTCAAGACCGGTTCGAGTTTGGGCGACATATTGCTGACTTGCCGCCACGCCTCGTCGAGCGGCTCAAGGCCCTTGCCGTCGACCAGCACCTGGGTGATGGCATTCAGCCACTCATAGCCGGTGGTGCCGTGAACGCCGCTAAAGGCATGCAGCTTTTCACGTTCGCCGAGAATCTTTTCGATCACCATGTAGAACGGCCTAGCGTCGTTTCCCTGGGCATCCCGGATCAGGCGGCGCAGGCGCTGAAAATATTGCGCGGGATCGCGCAAGCCGTCGATGTGATCGAGCCGCAGGCCTTGCAGTCTGCCTTCCGCGATCAGCTTTTTGACCAGGCTATGGATGGCGTCGAATGTGCCGGAATCTTCCACCCGCAATCCGGCCAGCGTATTGACGTCGAAAAAGCGCCGATAGTTGATGTCGCTGGAGGCGAGACGCCAGTGGCCGAGCTTGTAGTGCTGGCGCTCCAGCAGATGATGCAGCGCCAGGATCTGCGCGGCGCGATCCGGTCCCGCCCGATAGGCGCTGAGCCCACGCGCGATAATGTCGGCACTCCCGGCGATGTCTCTTAGTTCCGCCTTGAAGGTCGGCGCTTCCCTTCGATTGGGATGGCGCAATCCCCTGTAGCGCGACGCGAGCTCGAGAATGCGTTTTCCCGCCGCGCCGTCTTCAACCCTGGCTTCCTTTACGACGGTGCGCAAAATCTCGCTGTAGCGTTCAGGGGCGATCGGCAGGCGATGTTCGAAATACCAGGCTGAAAAGCTGGCTTCGCCGGGATCGTAGCGAAGCTCGATCTCGCCCTTTTCCAGCGCCTCGCCATAGGACGAGCCTATAATCGGCAGCAGCACGCCGCCCCGGGCGCGGTACGGCAATATGTCCCAGTCGATGTCGAACGACACCGCATGCGGCGAGGCCGGACCCCATTCCAGCACGTCGAGCCACCACGGATTGTCGGCGAAATGTACGCCGACGTGGTTGGGAACGAAATCGAGAATCAGACCGAGGTCGTGCTGCTTCAGCGCCCGGCTCAATCGCTCGAAGCCGGCATCGCCGCCGAGCTCCGGATTGATCCTGGTGTGATCGACGATGTCATAGCCGTGGGTGCTGCCCTTGCGCGCCTTCATAAAGGGCGAGGTATAGAGATGGGTGATGCCGAGCGCTTTCAGATAGGGGACGATGGAAGCGGCGGCGTCTAGATCGAAGTCCGCCGTCAGCTGTACGCGATAGGTTGCGATCGGAATGGCCGTAGGCATTAGCGCGCTTCCAGACGCCAGAACACCGACCGCGGCGGGATCAGTTTGCTGGTCTCGCCGCCCCAGATTGGAGTGCCGGTCGTTTTACTTCGTTGGTGGGTAATCTCGCCAGTAGACAGGTTGGCCTCTAGCTGCAGCATTGCACCGTCGCCCATGCGCCAGCTCGCCGTCAGCAGACCGTCATCCGTCGCATGCGCATCGCCGAAGGCCGCGCCCGCAAGCCGGGGAACGATCTCTCGCCGGCGTATCGCGAGAAGTTCCTGTACCAGCGCCAGCCGCTTGCGCCCCGCCTGTTCGTTGCGCGATTCCCAGTCCAGTACCGCGGATTGAAAGGTTAGTGGCTCAAGCGGATCGGGCACTTCGTCGCCATATTTCGTATAGGCCCAGGCGTATTCCCTGCGCCGTCCCTTGCGCACGGCTTCCGCGAGATCGCCCTCGAAACCGCAGAAAAATGGAAACGGTGTTTTCGAGCCCCATTCCTCGCCCATGAACAGCATCGGGATCGCAGGCGCCAGCAAGGTAATCGCCAGCGCTGCTTCGATCGCTTTGGTGCCTACATGGCTTTCGAGCCGGTCGCCGAGCGCGCGGTTGCCGATCTGGTCGTGGTTCTGCAGGAAATTGACGAAGGCGGTCGGAGCGAGTCTGCCGCTCGGCTCGCCGCGCAATTGCCCGCCGCGATGCGTGGAGGCTTCGCCCTGGTAGACAAAGCCCGAGCCCAGTGCGCGCGCAATGTCGCGAAGCGGTGAACGTTGAAAGTCGCTGTAATAGCCCTGCGTCTCGCCGGTCAGCAATACGTGCCAGGCGTGATGATAATCGTCGTTCCACTGCGCGCGGTATTTGCCGCGCGGCGGGTTCTGCCCGGCATCCAGCATGCTCGCGCAGTTGTCGTCGTTTTCAAGCACCAGATGGATGTAACGGTTTGTTTCCGCGGCAAGCTGACCCACGGCATTACTGAGATCGCGCAGCATCGAGATTTCGCCGAGCTCCGCTATGGTGTGTACGGCGTCGAGCCGCAGCCCGTCGAAGCGGTATTCGCGCAGCCAATACAGGGCATTTTCGATGGCGAAGGCGCGTACCTCTCGCACCCGATAGTCGATCGCGCTGCCCCATGGCGTCTGCGCTTCCGTAAAGAAGCCTGGCGCATATCGGCCGAGGTAATTTCCTTCGGGGCCGAAATGATTGTAGACCACGTCGAGAAACACCATCAGCCCGCGCCGATGCGCTTCGTCGATCAGGGCTTTGAGATCCTCGGGGCGTCCATAGACGCTGTCGGGCGCGTACCACAACACGCCGTCATAGCCCCAGTTGCGCGGACCGGCGAAATCCGCAAGCGGCATCAATTCCAGCGCGGTGATACCACTCGCCACCAGATGATCGAGCCTGCCGATCATGGCGCGGTAACTGCCTTCCTGGGTGAAGGCGCCGACATGGGTCTCGATCAAGACCGTTTCCTGCCACGGGCGTCCACGCCAGTCCGGGGCGCGCCATGGGTAGGTGGTGTGATCGATCACCTCGCTCGGGCCGGAGACGTCATCGGGCTGAAACGCGGAGGCCGGATCGGGCACATCGATCTCGTCGTCGATCCGGAATTTGTAGAGTGCGCCGGCTCTTACGCCTGATATGTCGGCGGAAAACCAGCCGTCTTCGCCGCACCGCAGGGGGTAGGATTTTTCCAGCAGCAGATCGACACGTTTCGCCGTCGGCGCCCATAGACGAAATGACGCGCCGTCCGGTGTCAGCCTTGCGCCGAATTGCCGCTCATTCATGCCGAACCCGCAAAGGCAAGCACCGAGCGGGGAGGCGCGTTGGCGTCGCTTCCTGACGCGAAGTCCGCGGCCGTTTGTTTGGTGTCCGCGGTGTTCACCACCTGCTGCCAGGTTCTGTATTCCGGCAGCTGCGGCAGTTTGAACGCGATCGCTTCAGGTGCGGCGTTGAGCACGATGAAAACCGGCGCCTGGCCATGCTCGATCGGCCCCAGCACATAAGCGAGAAACCGGCCTTCCGGAAAATTCCAGTCCTGCTCCTTCATCTCTTCGGCTGCCGGCGTCAGCCATAACACGCCGTAAGATCCATCCGCGCGCCGCCCATCGAGCCAGCGATGCGAACGGATTTGCGGAAAGCCTTTTCGTAAACCAATCATGTGGCCGACGAAATCGGTGAGGTCGTCGCCGTCGCGGTTGAGGCCTTCCCAGCCGACCCAGCCTATTTCGTTATCCTGGCAGTAGGCATTGTTGTTGCCGTTCTGGGTATTGCCGACCTCATCGCCGGCCAGAATCAGCGGCAGGCCCTGCGCCAGCAAGAGACACGCAAGCTGGT
>Ga0208715_1000607_pt1 | contig 11841 bp, 10 predicted proteins | sample NGESurshal092012_3_FD_184473 | JGI IMG/M metagenome (GOLD analysis project Ga0208715, IMG submission 184473) | Arctic peat soil microbial communities from Barrow, Alaska - NGEE Surface sample 210 shallow-092012 (SPAdes) | ecosystem: Environmental > Terrestrial > Soil > Wetlands > Peat ... | reverse complement strand
GATCAGTTCGCGTTTCTTGCTATCGACGCTGATGATGGGAAGCCCTTGTCGTTGGAAGCGAGTCCGCAGGGCGCCAATGTGTGGGCAAGTCCCCAATCGGCAACTGCCGCGAGCACGGACTTGAGTTTCCGCGCCTCAGGCCGAGGTTCCCGAAATCAGACGCCTCATTCGGGCGTTCAATCGCACACGCGACGATCCCACCGCTTGCGGAACCGGGTTATCCGCAACCTGCTAGCTAGAGGCGACCCCCATCACAGCGCTGCGCGTACAATGAGGCGACCCTAAGGTGACAAGGAGACTGTTCATGCGTGGCGACCAGAAAGTGATTGAGCAGTTGAATGCGGCACTCAGTGCAGAGGTGACGCTCATTGCGCAGTATATGGTGCAGGCAGGAATGTGCGAAAGCTGGGGCTACCACCGGCTAGGCGGGTTAACCAAAGCGCGCGCGATCCAAGAAATGCACCACGCGGAACGCTTCATTGAGCGAATAATTTTCCTCGATGGTACCCCTAATATAGACATTCCATTGACCCCCAAGGTTGGCGCCAGCGTACAGCAGCAGATCGAGATCGACTACGCTGACGAAGCTGACGCCGTTAGGCAATACAACAACGCTGCCAAGCTCTGCGACGAATTGGGTGACGCGGGTTCCAAGGACTTGTTCGAGAGCATAATCCAGGACGAGGAGCGTCACGCCGACTTCCTCGAAGCGCAGACTCACGCCATCAAGGAAACAGGTATTGGCGCGTACCTGGCGCAACAACTACGGACACAGTAAATAGTGTGGGCTGTCGAGAGATAAGACCGAAATTACAGTTGATATCGATAGAGGCGAATACAGATGAGCAAGCAGAATGAAAAGCCGGCCGTTGCAGACGGATTGTGGAAAGGAAGCTCTTCGGGCGCGAGGCGCGCTGCTGTTTATAAAGCAGGATCCACGGGGGCGAGTACCTCCTCCAGATCGCGAGCAAAGGCTGGTAAGGCAGGGCTGGGCCTAACCGCAAGCGACCCAAGACAGGGAAATAGGCCTCTACGGCGCGAAAATCCGAATTCGAACACGCCGCCTCCCACCGACCACGGAGACCTCGGTCCTATTTGGTATTCGTTTGATCTGGCGCATAAACGAATTCAACCAGGTGGCTGGACGCATCAGGTAACCCAACGTGAATTGCCGCCCTCAACAGACCTTACGGGCGTAAATATGCGACTGACTGCCGGCAGCTTTCGTGAGCTGCATTGGCATACCGCCGATGAATGGGCCTACATGCTCTATGGCAACGCCCGCGTCACTGTCTTGAACCCTGATGGAACAATTTTTATCGACGACGTAAGCGAAGGGGATATCTGGTATTTTCCTGCCGGGTTTCCGCATTCCATCCAGGGACTCGGACCGGATGGTTGCGAGTTTCTACTGGTCTTTGATCAAGGTATGTTTTCAGAGGACAATACATTCCTCATTTCAGAGTGGGTGGCGCATACTCCGCCATCGGTACTGTCGAAGAACTTTGGGCTGGACGAGAGCGTTCTCACGAAGTTGCCGACCGACGAACTCTACATCTTCCCCGCGGAGCTTCCCCGTTCCCTCGACCAAGATCGCGCCGCTGTTGGTGGAAAGAAAGTGCAGTCCCCGATCCAGTACACATTCAAGATGCAATCAATGCCTCCCACCAAAAAAACGGCTGGAGGAGAGGCTCGGGTGGTCGATTCCCGGAACTTCCCAGTCGCACGGAATATCGCCGCGGGACTCGTCACCGTCAAGCCTGGCGGCATACGGGAGCTGCATTGGCATCCGAACGCCTCCGAGTGGCAGTTCTATATCGCTGGAAAAGGTCGCATGACTGTTTTCTCCCCAGTGGGAAATGCGCGTACGATGGACTTCCACGCCAACGATGTTGGCTACGTTCCAGCTGTCGCGGGCCATTACGTCGAGAACACAGGCGACACAGATCTGGTATTCCTGGAAATGTTCAAGGCGAGCGAGTTTCTGGACTTCTCCTTGAATAACTGGATCAGGCGTCTGCCTCCGCAAATGGTTACCTCCCACTTGAATCTCGACGAGGACGACATCAAAAAGATCCCAGCAGAAAAGCAGTCACTCATAGGAAAGAAGTAGTGTCCGGCTTCGACTCCATGCTGAACGCATCGATTGGCGGTGGTTTTCCTGTTCTAGTCCGCCTGCCGCAATTCGGCATCGTTTCGGTGCCAATGACCTAGGATTGTTGATCTATGGTGCAAGCTTCCGCCAGTTCCGGTATTCCTCTTCGCCAATTCGGCAAAACCGACGCCAGGATTTCCGCGCTAGGTATGGGGGGCCACCACCTCGGCGACGCCCCCGACGAGGCGACAGCAGTGCGCATGGTGCACGAGGCCGTTGATGGCGGCATCACTTTCTTCGACAACTGCTGGGAGTATCACCTCGGGAAGTCAGAGATCTGGATGGGCAAAGGCCTGAAGGGCCGCCGCGACAGGGTCTTCCTGATGACCAAGGTCTGTACCCACGGCCGGGATGCCGACCTCGCGATGCAGATGCTGGAGCAGTCGCTGAACCGGTACCAGACCGACCATCTCGATCTGTGGCAGGTGCACGGCGTCTGTTTCGACAATGATCCGGAACTGTTCATCCGGCCCAACGGCGCCGCCGAGGCCCTATACAAGGCCAAACAGCAGGGCAAGGTGCGGTTTGTCGGGTTCACCGGTCACAAACACCCGGACATTCACCTGAAGATGCTGGCCACCGGCTTTCCTTTTGACGCCGTGCAGATGCCGCTGAACGTGTTCGATTCGCAGTTTCACAGCTTCGAAACCCATGTCCTGCCGGAACTGAACCGGCGCGGCATTGCGGCGCTGGGCATGAAGCCGATTAGTGGGCATGGAGAGCCCGTGAGCCGAGGAGTGATTACGGCGCCGGAAGCGCTCCGCTACGCGATGAGCCTGCCGGTGGCGACGACGATCACGGGGATGGAGAGCCTCGATGTGCTACATCAGAATCTGGCGATCGCGCAGGGTTTTGAGCCGATGTCGCAGCCGGACATGCAGGCGCTGCGCGAGCGGGTGAAGTCACAGGCCGCCGACGGGCGCTTCGAGCTGTACAAGATGTCGCTGAAGTTCGACAACCCCGAGGCGCGGTTGGCACACGAATTTCCGGTCGATGTGCAGCAGGTGGAGATGAAGGAGATGATACAGGTGACCAAGAATACAGGGCATCCGTTTTCGAAGATCGGATCGGGTCGATAGAGAAATAGTAACAACAACCGCTGACCGGAAGATCTGGAGCAAGAAAAGAGTGGAGAAAAACCAAGAGCATGAGAACGCCGCAGGACTGGTGCCGCATCGGCCACTTGGCAGCACGGGTATCCGAGTCTCCGCCATGGCACTGGGTGGTTATCATCTGGGCTCGGCGAAAGACCAGCAGGAGGTAAATGACATTGTTGCCTGCGCCATGGACGCCGGAGTCAACTTTTTGGACAATGCGTGGGAATACCACAACGGCCACAGCGAAGAGGCTGTGGGAATTGCGCTGAAAGGCAAGCGCCAACAGGCCATCGTCATGAGTAAAGTCTGCACCCATGGCCGCGGCAAGGATATCGCTATCCAACAACTGGAGCAGTCGCTGCGGCGACTGCAAACCGATTATCTCGACCTGTGGCAGATTCACGAAGTCATCTACGAAAACGATCCCGACCTGATCTTTCGTCCCGGCGGCGCAGCCGAAGCCCTGCTCGAAGCCAAACAACAAGGCAAAGTGCGGGCCATTGGGTTCACTGGCCATAAGGATCCCAGCATCCACCTCAAAATGCTGGCACATGATTTCCCCTTTGACACGGTGCAGATGCCGCTGAATTGCCTGGATGCGACCTTTCGCAGCTTTGAAACAAGTGTGCTGCCGGTGGCGAAGCAGCGCGGCATGGGCGTTCTGGGGATGAAGAGTATGGGCGGCAGTGGCGAGATCGTTATCCATGGCGCGGCAACTCCGGAGCAAGCTTTGCGCTATGCCATGAGCATGCCCGTCTCCTCCACCATTAGCGGCGTGGATTCGATGGAGGTGCTGGAGCAAAACCTGGCGATAGCCCGGGGATTCCAGCCAATGCCACAGCAGGAAATGCAAGCACTGCGGGAACAGTGCAGGTCTTTTGCCTCGGACGGGCGCTATGAACTCTACAAGGTGACCAAGAAGTATGACGGCAAGGTCGGCCGCGAGCAGCACGGCTTCCCGACGCCGGCGGAACTGCCCGCATAAGCCGTACTTCAAAACTCCTCGCTATGACTGGTTCTTGCCGAACCGGCAACCGAAGCCAGAAGCGTCAGGCTAGACATGCCAGAGTCTTATGCTGTTGCCAGGTCGCTAATTCCCAAAATGAGAATATCGACAAGAATTACCCTTGCCCCGTAACCACCATCACCGACAGCGATCCCGTGCTTCCTAGATAATAATCCCCCAAGCTTTTAGAGCGGTAAGAGAGTTGCGTAATCGTGCACAGAGGAGAAGAGATGACTGCGTCATTCCATCGCAAGATCCTATCTTACATGCTGAGTTTTATTCTGGTGGCGATCACGATGCCGTTACAGAGCGGCGCACTGGTCATGGGCCAGCAACAGCAGGAGCCGCCTGCATCCTCGTCTTCTCCGGAATACGCTGGGCAAGGCGCACCCATGACGGCGCAGGAGTTGCAAAGCCTGGTGGCCCCGATCGCCCTGTATCCGGATGCGCTGGTGGCCCAGATCCTTTCTGCCGCAACCTATCCTGACCAGATCGCGGTGGCCAACTCCTGGCTGCAGCAAAACAAGAACCTGACAGGCAGCGCGCTGGGGAAGGCGGTCAATGCGCAATCGTGGGACCCGAGTGTGAAGGCGCTAACCCAGTTTCCATCGGTACTGAACAACATGGCGCAAAACATGGTTTGGACGTCGCAGCTGGGCGAGGCCTATCACAACCAGTCATCTGACGTGATGACCGCGGTCCAGACCTTGCGCGCGCAGGCCAAGGCCGCCGGCAATTTGAAGTCGGGTTCACAGATCACCGTGGTGCAACAGTCGCCGCAGACCATCGTGATTCAACCCACGAACCCGCAGGTCGTCTATGTCCCGGAGTACAACCCGGCGGTCATCTACGGCACACCCTACGTGGTTCCCGGGTACAGCACGGGTGACGTGGTGGCGGCCGGCCTGCTGGGGTTCGGAGCCGGAATCGCGGTGGGCGCCATGATGGGAGGTGGTTGCTGCGGCTGGGGGTGGAGCAGTTGGAACTGCAACTGGTATCACGGCGGCGGCGTGTACTACGGTAACCATCCATACTACGGAAACAACGCATGGCACGGCGGCTATAACAATTACGGCAACCACCCCTACAACAATGGCTACAACAGCAGCGGCTATCACGCTAACAACTACAACAACAGTGGATATAACCGCACCGGACAGAACAACTATAGCCACAACACCAATGTCAGCGGCAACACGGTGAACGTGAACCGCGACGAGTCGGCAAATTCCTACAACAAATCGGGCGGAGGATGGGCAAGCTCGGACGCAGCGCGTGGCTATGGCTCGCAGGACACCGGCAGTCACGCTACAGCCTTCAGCAGCTACGGCGACCACTCCGGCTCGAGCTATGGCAGCGGAGGGTGGGGAGATCGCTCGGCCAGTTCGCGCGGGTGGGGAAGCCAAGGCGGCGGTGGTGGCTGGGGCGGCGGAGGAGGCTTCCACGGCGGCGGCCGGAGATAGTGGTGGGGTAAGTCTAAGGATTTCAGCTGGAAGTGAGAGCTCCAGCAACAAGGTCGGAGGATCAGAATGTTGCAGTTCAAGCGAGGTGTTTCGCATTGCTGGATTCTTTTGGCGCTCTTCGCGCTCGTGATTTCCCTGGTCTCGTGCGGCAAGAAGCAGGAACAACCTGCCGCCAGCGAGGCTGCGCAGAAAACTTTTGCTTTGCCGGATGACGCGGGAAAGGCTTTGGTGGATGCGACCAAGTCGGACAACCGGGACGCGATGCTGGCCATGTTTGGTCCGGGCTCGAAGGACCTCATCTACTCTGGCGACGCGCAGGAGGACAAGGCGTCCTTCGATGGATTCGCGAAGTCCTACGATGTCATGCATCGCTGGCGAAAGCTCGACGACAACACTGAGATTCTGATGGCTGGGTCCGACAACCACGCGTTTGCGATTCCACTGAAGAAGAACAGCTCCGGGCAGTGGGCCTTCGATACTGCGGCAGGGAAGGATGAGATCATGGCGCGGCGCATCGGACGCAACGAAATGGCCGCGATTGATATCTGCGCGGCGATTGCCGACGCCCAGGCTGAATACTTCTCGCAACATCACGACGGCGTGAAGCAGTACGCGCAGAAGTTCATCAGCGACGAAGGCAAGCAAAACGGATTGTATTGGACGGTCGCCGAAGGCAAGCCGAAGAGCCCGCTGGGGCCGCTGGTGGCCTTCGCAACCGAAGAAGGATTTAGGGTACAAGCCAATCAGCATGTGCCGTTCCACGGATACTACTTCCAAGAACTGTTGAAGCAGGGAGCCGATGCCAAAGGCGGCACAAAGGACTACTTCGTGAACGGCAAGATGACGGGCGGATTTGCCTATGTAGCGTATCCCGCCGAGTACGGTGTTTCCGGCGTCATGACGTTCCTCATCAATCAGGGTCGGGTCGTTTATCAGAAGGACCTGGGTAAGACGACCGCAGACGCAGCCGCGGCGATGACCGAGTTCAATCCCGACAAGAGCTGGACGGCGCTCGGTCAGTAAGGTTGCGTGAAACCGGAGTTAGAGCGGAGTGACGTTGAGGGTCGCTTTCATCGAGCTGTGCAGACGCACCACAATGTTCAGCGCTCGATCGACGTGCCACCATAGCCGGCGAGGAGGAATCTGCTCCATCTGAACCGGTCACGTTGCAAGAAAACGGACTGATGAAGATGGGTAACGAAAGCTGTAGCTCGTTTACAGGAGCTTCATAGTGCTTGACGCGGAAATGGCCGATAGCTTCAACAAGGGAGACAAACTGATGAGGACGCGGTCGTTTTTTTCTATCTCCATATTGTTTTGCTTGACACTGATTGCCCACTCCCTCGCGCAGGTACAGGATCCTCTGCCGGCATGGAATGACGGGCCGGCGAAGCAGGCGATCGTTAATTTTGTTAAGGTCACGACCGACCCGGCGAGTCCGAACTTCGTGCCACCCGGACTGCGTATCGCAACCTTCGACCAGGACGGAACAACGTGGGTCGAGCATCCGATGTACACACAGTTCATATTCGCCTTTGAGCGGGTTGCAGACCTGGCGCCGCAGCACCCGGAGTGGAAGACCACCCAGCCATTTCAGGCGGTACTCACCGGCGACAAGGCAGCAATGGCGAAGTTCACCATGAAAGACTTGGCAACCATCATGGTCGCGACCCACACCGGCATGACGGTGGAGCAGTTCCAAGATATTGTGAAGGACTGGCTGGCGAAGGCGAGGGACAAGCGCTGGGACCGGCCTTATACCGACCTCACTTATCAGCCGATGCTGGAAGCGATGCAGTATCTCCGCGGCAACGGTTACAAGACCTATATCGTCACTGGCGGCGGACAGGACTTCGTTCGCGTGTATGGCGAGCAGGTGTATGGCATCCCGCCGGAACAGGTCATCGGCTCTGCCCTGGAGACGCAATACACCTATAACAAGGAGGGCCAGGGGATCCTGATGCGGCCCCCGAAGATGCTGCTGAACGATGATTTTTCCGGCAAGCCGGAAGACATTTATCTCTTCATCGGCCGTCACTCCAAGGCAGCATTCGGCAACTCAACCGGCGACCAACAGATGCTCGAGTACACCCAGGCGGGCGGCGGCGCACCCTTGATGATGATTGTGCTGCACGATGACGCACAGCGCGAGTATGCCTACGGCCCAGCCCAGGGACTGCCTGATACCAAGGTGGGCACCTTCACCCAGGCACTGTATGACGAGGCCAAGTCGAAGGGCTGGTTTGTCATCAGCATGAAGAACGACTGGAAGCGGGTATTCGCCTTTGAGAAGTGAGCCAACAACGGCGAAAGAAACGAGGTCTGGAGCCGCTGTCGCAAGCGAAAGTTCCCGAACAGCCGCAAATCGTAGTGAACTGACAGACGAGGGATAACTCCCCCTTTGGCGGAGCTAACCAGAATTACTTGAAGGAGAAAAGTATGGATTTAGGTGCAGGTGTTTCAAAACTGACACTGGGCGCGCTTGCCGTCTCGAGTTTTCTCGCGGGAGGCAGTGCCGTAGTCCACGCGCAAGCGACTACACAGAAACCTAACATCGTTATGCTTATGACCGATGATACCGGCTGGGGCGATTTCGGAGCCTATTCGGGAGGAGGCCTGGCCCTCGGCCATCCCACACCCAACATCGATCGCATCGCCAAAGAGGGCGCCCTCTTCACTAGCTGGTACGGCCAGGCAAGCTGCACGGCGGGCCGCGCCTCGTTCATGACCGGGCGTATTCCCATCCGTTCGGCGCTGTCGATCGTGGTTGCCCCAGGTGACGAGAACTACCTTCGCAAGCAGACGCCGACCATCGGCGAGTTCTTCCAGAAGAACGGCTACTCGACGTACTTCTCCGGCAAGTGGCACATGGGCGACATTCCTGCCGCCTATCCCACCGCGCATGGTTTCGATGAAATGAAGCACTTCGCCGCCTACTATGCCGGCGTCTATGCCTACAACGACACCTCGAAGTGGTTTCATCCTTGGTTCCCGTCGTTCAACCCGCAATTCAACAAGATGTACGACGACATCGTGAACCTGGGCGAGTGGGAAGGGGTGGCCGGCCAGCCCGCCAAGATGGTCGGTACGATCACTTACGACTCCATGGCAACATTTGATATCCGGCAGACCGACTCGGCGGTTGCCTACATCAAGCAACACGCCAAGAGCGACAAGCCTTTCTTCATGGATGTCAATTTCATCAAAATGCATAACCCGACCAATGCCGCGCCCGAATTCAGGGGAAGATCGCACTTGGGCGACTACTCGGATTCGCTCATGGAAATGGACGCCAACATTGGCCGGATCATGGATGCAATTCGCGCAGAGGCACCCAACACAATCGTGATCGTGACGGCCGACAACGGCGCATGGCTCGATGCTTATCCCGATGCTGGAACCACACCGTTCCGCGGCGAGAAAGGGTCGGCGTTCGAGGGTGGCTGGCGCGTGCCGGGCATTATGTGGTGGCCCGGTCACATTCCAGCGGGTGCGCAGTACGGCGAAATGATGTCGCACATCGACTGCTGGTCAACCCTGGCCGCGATGGCAGGCATCACTCCTCCGCCGCATGGCGAATGGAAAGGCAACGACGGTAAGCCGATCTACTTCGACAGCATCGACAACAGCGCCTACATCCTGGGGAAGGCACCACACTCGGCACGGAACTCGTGGATCTATATTGATGGTGAGACCTTTGAGGGAGTTCGCACTGACATCGGTGGGGATCCTAAGGAACCTTGGGTGAACATCGCGTGGAAGTATCTCTACACTGCGAAAGACTCGTGGCTGGGCGCCCAGGCAAATTTGGGTGCGATCGGCGCGCTGTACAACCTCACCATGGACCCGTATGAGAAATACGACATGATTTTCAACGGGGCGGCGCCAGCTCGTGTGCTGACGACGTCGCCGGGAAGATATTCGGGTCAGGACAACGGCTGGGCTGGGGCGCTCGTGGGCTCAGTGATGCTCGAGTTCGACCAGTCGGTCATGAAGTATCCCAGTATCAAACGCTTTCCCGGTGGTGGCTCGACCGACCTCATTCCGAATCTTCAAAATCCTGACAACCCCGCACCACTGCTAGATCCCAAGAACATGCCGAAGGCCACCCCTGCGGCCGACGACTAAATAGCAGCGGCAAAACGGGGCGTGCAACAACCGCACGCCCCGTTCGGTACTCTTGACGGCGCAACAGGTGGACCTTCCAAACCACCCCAGCAACGGATGATCGAGCACGGGCGGGTTGCGCTTCAGAAAGTTGGGCAGATTGAGAAAGTTGGGCAGATCATGATGCGACGCAGGGAACAGAATCGATGGCCTGATGGCTGGAAGACCATCGCTGAGAGTACCTCCGTTAGCCGTTACCTGCCACTGGTCGTAGCCGATTACACCCAACTGCAACAGCTTCGTCATTGTCTTGTCGAGCGGTAGAGCAGCCTGCCATTCGGCGCGGTAGTAGTAGTTCTCAAAATGGCTATGCCGTGTTCCTTAGGACTACAAGGAGATTTAAGGCTAGCCAATCTTTATCTCGGAGAGGCGCCAGGGCTCACGGTATCTCAACGCAACTGCAATTTTCGGGCCCTAGTAGAAGGAGAGAAAATGACTGCGACACTGAATCACAAAATACTGCCGTATCTTCTGAGTATCCTTTTGGTCCTTGCCACGATGCCAGCGCCGGCCAACGCGCTATTGATGTACCAGGAGCAACCAGCGCCATCTTCCTCCGGTTCGTCGGGATATTCGGGCCAGGGCGCTCCCATGTCGGCGCAAGAGCTCCAAAGCCTGGTCGCTCCCATCGCGCTTTATCCGGACGCCTTGGTGGCGCAAATTCTCTCCGCCGCAACATATCCCGACCAGATCGCTGTTGCCAACGCCTGGATGCAGCAGAACAAGAATCTGACGGGCAGCGCGCTGGGGCAGGCCGTCAATGGCCAGTCGTGGGACCCGAGCGTTAAGGCGCTTACCCAGTTTCCGTCCGTGCTGAACAACCTGGCACAGAACATGGTGTGGACTTCACAACTGGGTGAGGCCTACCACAACCAGTCCTCCGACGTGATGGCTGCGATCCAGACGTTGCGCGCCCAAGCCAAGGCCGCCGGCAATCTCAAGTCGGGTGCGCAGATCACGGTCGTGCAGCAGTCACCGCAGACCATCGTCATTCAGCCGACGAACCCGCAGGTCGTGTATGTTCCGGAATATAACCCGACCGTAATCTACGGCACGCCGTACGTCACTCCCGGATACAGCACCGGTGACATGGTGGCGACCAGTCTGCTTTCCTTTGGGGCTGGCATGGCGGTTGGGGCAATGATGAGCGGCGGCTGTTGCGGTTGGGGATGGAGCAGCTGGAACTGCAACTGGTATCACGGTGGGGCGCGTACTACGGCAACCACCCTTATTATCGAAACGACGCGTGGCACGGGGCTACTACGACGGCAACCATCCTTACAACGGCTACAACAACGGCTACCATCCCAATGGCTACAACGCTAACAACTACCACAACAACGGCTACAACCACACTGGGAACAATACCTACAACCACAACACCAATCTGAGCGGCAACACTGTCAACGTGAACCGCAGCGACGCCTCGAACTATAACAAGTCGGGCGGCGGATGGGGAGGCTCGGACGCGGCGCGTGGCTATGGTTCGGAGGACACCGGCAGCCATGCGACAGCGTTCAGCGGGTACGGCGATCACTCTGGATCGAGCTTTGGCAGTGGAGGCTGGGGAGACCGCTCGGCCAGTTCGCGCGGATGGGGGAGTCAAGGAGGCGGTGGCGGCTGGGGCGGCGGGCACGTCGGTGGTGGTGGTGGTGGTGGCCGGAGATAGCGGTGCGGCGGTCCTACGGAGTTCAAGTGGAAGTAAGAGGTTAAGCAACAAGGTTGGAGGATCTGAAATGTTGCAGTTCAAGCGAAGTGTCTCGCACTACTGGATTCTTGTGGCGCTGTTCGCGCTGGTGATTTCCCCTGTTTCGTGCAGCAAGAAGCAGGAGAAGCCGGCCGGTACGGAAGCAACGCAGAAAACCTTTGCCTCACCTGACGATGGGGCAAGGCTGTGATGGATGCGGCAAAGTCAGAGAACCGAGAGGCGATGCTCGCCATCTTCGGACCGGG
>Ga0208715_1000606_pt1 | contig 11860 bp, 10 predicted proteins | sample NGESurshal092012_3_FD_184473 | JGI IMG/M metagenome (GOLD analysis project Ga0208715, IMG submission 184473) | Arctic peat soil microbial communities from Barrow, Alaska - NGEE Surface sample 210 shallow-092012 (SPAdes) | ecosystem: Environmental > Terrestrial > Soil > Wetlands > Peat ... | reverse complement strand
CGACGCAATCGGAACAGGCGTTCCGCGAGGAGTTGGTGGCGCTGGCGATCGGAGTACCGCTCGCCTTCGTCCTGACCGCAGACGTCGGCAAGCGCTTTGCGCTGATCGGCACACTGGTCTTTATCCTCATTGTCGAATTGCTCAATACCGCGATTGAGAAGCTCAGCGATCGTATCACCCTCGATCACGATCCGGCCCTCAAGCGCATCAAGGACATGGGCTCCGCTGCCATCTTTCTGTCGCTGCTGCTCACCGGTGCGGTCTGGCTCTGGGTTCTGGTCGAGCGATTTTGGCCGGTACTGGGCTGAATACGGACAACCGTCACCGCCCATAAAGCGCATGCGGCAGCGCGGTCGCGAGCCCCGGCAGGAACCACAGCACCACCAGCGCCACAATCTGGATCAGAACGAACGGAATAATGCCCACATAGATATGCCGCGTGGTGATCTCGGGCGGCGCCACCCCGCGCAGATAGAACAGCGTCGGCCCGAGCGGCGGGTGGATGTAGGAGGTCTGCAGGTTCACCGCCATCATGATGCCGAGCCAGACCGGATCGACGCCCGGCATCTTCAAGAGTGCCGGCGCCACGATCGGCACCACCACGAAGATGATCTCGAAGGCGTCCATCACGAAGCCGAGCAGGAACATCGCCAGCATCACCGCCAGCACCGCGCCGTTGACGCCACCGGGCAAATTGGAGAGCGCGCGATGCACCATGTCGTCGCCGCCAAGGGCGCGGAACACCAGGCTGAACAGCGTGGCGCCGATCAAGATGAGAAAGATCATGGCCGTGATCTGCGTGGTCTTTTCCACCACCGGCATCATCAGGCCGCGCAAGGGCGCCTTACGCGCGGCCAGCAAAATGGCGCCGACGGCACCGACCGAAGCCGCTTCGGTCGGCGTCGCCACGCCGTAGAGAATCGAGCCGAGCACCGCGGCGATCAGCACGACGGGAGCGAGCAAGGCTTCGAGCAGGCCCGTTGACGCGGGCGCAGCCGTCGCGCTGACCGCCGGGCACGTCTTCGGCCGCAGCGCGGCCATCGCGATCAGATACAAAAGATAAAGCCCGACCAGCAGCAGGCCGGGGACGATCGCGCCGGCGAACAGGTCGCTCACCGAGATCACGTTGGGCGCGAATTTTCCCTGCGCGAGCTGCGCCGCCTGGTAGGCGTTGTTGAGCTGGTCGCCGAGCACCACCAGCACGGTCGAGGGCGGGATGATCTGCGCCAGCGTCGCCGAGGCCGCCACCGTGCCGGCGGCCAGGCGCGGATCGTAGCCGTGCCGCATCATCGCCGGCAGCATGATGAGGCCCATGGTCACCGCGGTGGCGCCGACGATGCCGGTAGAAGCCGCCAAGAGTGCACCGACGAGCACCACCGAATATCCCAAGCCGCCGCGGAGCGAACCGAACAGGCGGCCCATGCGCTCGAGCAAATCTCCTGCAATATCAGAGCGCTCCAACATCACGCCCATGAAAATGAAGAGTGGAATCGCCAGCAAAACGTCGTTGGTCATGATGCCGTAAATGCGCTGCGGTAATGCTCCTAGAAGTGCCAATCCTCCGACGCCGAGGATGTGTCCGAGCACGGCGAACATCAGCGACACGCCAGCCAGCGTCAGCGCTACCGGATAGCCGGCCATCAGCGCCGCGATGACCGCGGCGACCATGAGGATGGCGAGGAGTTCGGCGAGCGGCATCAGCGCGGCCTCGCCAGCGCGCTCAGCGAGCGGATCGCCTGAGCAATCCCTTGCAGCGCCATCAGAGCTGCGAACAACGGGATCAGCGTCTTGAGCGCGAATACCAGCGGCAGGCCGCTGGTTTCCTGCGAGCGCTCCAGAATCGCCCAGGAGCGCGCCGCGTAGGGAACGCTAAGCCAGACCAGCACAGCTGAGAACGGCAACAGCAGCAGCACGGCGCCGGCGAGATCGATCTTGGCGCGCGTGCGTGGGCCAGCCTCTGCGTAGAACACGTCGACCCGCACATGGCCGCCGGCGCGCAGCGTCCAGGCCGCCGCCAGCATGAACAGCGTGGCGTGGCCATAGATCACGGTTTCGGTGAGCCAGATCGAGCCCAGCCCGAACAAATAGCGCGCGACCACGAGGGCGAACTGCAACAGCACGATCGCCAGCGCCAGCCACGCCACCGCCCGCCCCACCGTCGTGGTCAGACGGTCGATGCGGTCGGCCAGGGCGTTGATGGGAGCAAAACGCATGGCTCCGATGATGGCACAAGACCAAGTCTTTTGCTTATAGTACGGCCATGTCCGGGCACGATTACCACGACCACGATCATTCCGAGCTCACGGAAACCCAATTGCGCGTGCGCGCGCTGGAAACCGTGCTGACCGAAAAGGGCTATGTCGATCCGGCCGCGCTCGACCTGCTGATCGAGACCTATGAGAAGAAGGTCGGCCCGCGCAACGGCGCCCGCGTGGTGGCCAAGGCCTGGGCCGACCCCGCGTTCCGCGCGCGGCTGTTCAAGGATGCGACGCCGGCGATCGCCGAGCTGGGCTATGCCGGCCGCCAGGGCGAGCACATCGTCGCGCTGGAGAACACGCCGCAGCGGCACAACATGGTCGTGTGCACGCTGTGCTCGTGTTATCCGTGGCCGGTGCTCGGCCTGCCGCCGGTCTGGTACAAATCGGCGCCCTACCGCTCGCGCGCGGTGGCCGATCCGCGCGGCGTGCTCAAGGATTTCGGCGTAAGCCTGCCGAAGGACACTGAGATCCGGGTGTGGGATTCCACCGCGGAGATTCGGTATCTCGTCATCCCGATACGGCCCGCAGGCACCGACGGCTGGAGCGAGGAGAAGCTGGCCGAACTGGTGACGCGCGATTCCATGATCGGCACCGGATTGCCGAAGCAGCCGAAGGATTTGAAATGAACGGCGCGCAGGACATGGGCGGCCTGCACGGCTTTGGACCGGTCGAGCCGGAGCAAAACGAGCCGGTGTTCCACGCCGACTGGGAGAAGCGCGCCTTCGCGCTCACGCTGGCCATGGGCACCCCGGGCGGCTGGAATATCGACATGTCGCGCTTCGTACGCGAGAACCGCCCACCGGCTGAATATCTGTCGATGAGCTACTACCAGATATGGTTCGCCGGACTGGAGGCGCTGCTCAAGGAGCGCGCCCTGGTCACCGACGACGAGATCGTCGTCGGCCACGCACTGCATCCGCCGAAACCGGTCGAGCGCATCCTATCGCCGGGCGACGTCGCGCAGGTGCTCTATCGCGGCGGGCCGACCGAGCGCGAGACGAATACCAAGGCGCGCTTCAAGGCCGGCGACACGGTGCGCGCGAAAAATATCAATCCGCTCACCCACACGCGGCTGCCGCGCTATGTGCGCGGGCATTTGGGTCAAATCGAGCGCGTGATCGGCTGTCATGTTTTCCCGGACAGCAACGCCACTGGCGCCGGTGAGAACCCGCAATGGCTTTATACGGTGCGTTTCGACGGCCGCGAATTGTGGGGCGAAGGCGCCGATCCGAGCGTGACCGTCTCGGTCGACGCCTGGGAGCCGTATTTGGAGCCTTTGTAGGCACCGCCGCTGCTTGCCGCGCCGGCAATCCTTCGCTCCGCATAAAGGTTTCGCCTTCTGTGGAACCGCGGCGGGCATTCGATCATTCATTGAGTGGGACAGGGCCGATCAGAGCCTGCCAAATCCCGAGGGGTGAGGAAACGACCTGAAGGGATATCCAATGGCTATCGCCGTCACCTACGACATGCTGTCGCCGTCCGATCACAGCCAGCAACTGCGCAAGGCTGTCATCGCCTCGACCATCGGCACCACCATCGAATGGTATGACTTCTTCATCTACGGCACCGCCGCCGGCCTGATTTTCGGCAAGCTTTACTTCCCTAACGAGGATGCGCTTACCGCAACGTTGGCGGCGTTCGGAACCTATTTCATCGGCTTCATCGGCCGTCCGATCGGCGCTGCGATCTTCGGCCATTACGGCGATCGGATCGGCCGCAAGGCGACGCTGATCGCCACCTTGCTGTGCATGGGCATTGCGACCTTTCTGATCGCCTTCGTACCCACCTACGAGTCGATCGGGATCTGGGGCGCCGTCATCCTGACGGTGCTGCGGGTGATTCAAGGCATCGGCGTCGGCGGCGAATGGGGCGGATCGGTGCTGTTGGCGATGGAATGGTCGCGTCACCATGGCCAGCGCGGTCTGGTGGCGTCATGGCCGCAATTCGGCGTGCCGTGTGGCCTGTTCCTGGCAAACCTCGCGATCCTGGGGTTCAGCACCTGGTCGGGCGATCAGTTCGCCACCTGGGGCTGGCGCGTGCCCTTCGCGCTGTCGATCGTTCTTGTCGGCATCGGCTTGTGGATTCGCCTCGGCATCCTGGAGACACCGGTGTTCCAGCAACTGCTCGACAACGACAAGATCGAGCGCACGCCGATCTTAGAGGTGATCAAGAAGCAGCCGAAGGAAATCATCCTTTCGGCCTTGCTGCGGATGTCGGAGCAGGCGCCGTTCTATATCTTCACCGCGTTCATTTTCGCCTATGCGACCGGCACGCTGCATTTGTCGCGCGACCTGATCCTGGTGGCGGTGCTGATCGCGTCATGCGTCTCCTTCATCACCATTCCGTTGTCGGGGCACATCTCCGACCGCATCGGCCGCAAGAAGATGTACCTGATCGGCGTCGCGGCGACCGGCGTGTTCGGCTTCCTGTATTTCGGCATGGTGGACACCGCCGCTCCGTGGGTCGTGTTTCTCGCGATCGTGCTGTCGCTCATCCCACATGATATGCAATACGGGCCGCAGGCCGCGCTCATCGCCGAGGCCTTTACGCCGCGATTGCGTTACAGCGGGGCGTCGCTCGGCTATCAGCTCGCATCGGTAATCGCGGGCGGACCGGCGCCCCTGATCGCGACCGCGCTGTTTGCCTACTACCATTCGGGATATGCCATCTCGATTTACATCGCCGCCTGCGCGGTGGTGAGCCTGGCGTCGGCGTCAATGATGCCGGACTACACCGGCAAGGATATCTCGAAGGAATATGACGACTGACGCTCCGCGGCGGTCTTAAAGGACGGGGCCTGGAGCGATCCGGGCCCCATTCTTTATGGTGTATTGTCGTGCGCAAATTCACCCGGACAAGGCCGGCCATCACAAGATAGAGTTTGCCGCATGGCCCAAATAAACACGACCCTCGACCCCGCCGCCGCGCACCGCGCCACGCAAGAAGTGCCGAGCATCCCGCGCGACGCCGATGGGCCGGTGTTCCGCGAGCCGTGGGAGGCGCAGGCCTTCGCCATGACGCTGGCGCTGCATGAGCGCGGGCTGTTCACCTGGGGCGAATGGGCGGCAGCGTTGGCCGGTGAAATCAAGCGCGCGCAAGGCGCCGGCGATCCCGACACCGGCGAGACCTATTATTCGCATTGGCTGGCGGCGCTGGAAAAATTGGTGGCGGAAAAGGACGTGACGACGCAGGCCACATTGCAGCGCTATCGCGATGCCTGGGACCACGCCTGCGACCGCACCCCGCACGGGCAGCCCATTGAGTTGCGCGAGGACGATTTCACATAATTTTGCGCATGATCTTTTCCGAAAACCGGTTCCCACTTTTCGGGATCATGCGCTAAATCCCCACCAGCCGCTCGCTCACCATGTAGCCGGTGAGCAGTAGCGCGCCGAAAGCGACAATCAGCAAAGCGGCCGCGGTCTCGAAGCCGCGCAGCAGGAGCATGCCGGCGCCCGGCTTGGCCTGCGCCAGCTTTCCGGCCAGCCCGCGCGCCCCGACCGCGATGGTGGCGATGGTGGCGACCGTGATAGCGGTGCCGAGCCCCATCACAAAGGTCGAGGCGGCGCCGATCCAGAACAAACCCTGCGCCAGCGCGAACACCAGCACGATGATGGCGCCCGAACAGGGCCGCAAACCCACCGCGACGATGGCCGTCAGCCCGCGCCGCAGCCAGTGCGGGCCTTTCAGTTCCGCCGGCTCCGGCGCATGGGCATGGCCCCAGGCGGAGGCCTCCTCCTCGTCGTCATGATGATGGTCGTGGCCATGATCATGCGCGTGACCATGGCCATGATGGTCATGGGCGCCAGGGCGCAGCAGATGCAAAAGCGCGCGGCCCTTCACCCATAGCAGCCGCAGGCCGATCAGGACGATCAGCGCGTAGCTGACGATCTCGATGACACGGACGGCGTTGCCCATCGTCTTGGCGGTGGCGTTGAGCAGCACCGCGGCGATGCCGACGATAGCGATCGCAACCACCGCCTGCAGGAGAGCGGACGCGAACGACAGCACCACGCCGCGCCGCCAGGTCTCGTTATTGGCGACCAGATAGGACGAGATCACCGCCTTGCCGTGGCCAGGGCCGGCGGCGTGGAAGATGCCGTACAGAAACGAGATGCCCATCAGCGTATAGGCGGCGCTGCCGTCGGCTTTGGCGGCGCGGATGGTGCCCGACATCATGCGGTAGAACTCGGCCTGCTTGGCGAAGATCCAGCCGGCGAAGCCGCCGATCTCGGGCGGCGGCGCGCCGCGCGTCATACCGAACGGCTGCGCCAGCGCGGCGTCGAGCGCGCCGAACACGAGCAGCGTGCAAAGGATGAACAGCGCGCATTGCGCCAAACTCGAGCGCCGGCCGGACGTCATGTCAGCAATTCCCCGTGCACGCACGCCGCCCCGCGAACGCGTTATGGACAATGAACCAAAATCTTATGGGCGAACTGCGCGCCCCACGCCATGGTCGTGTTCTGCTGGTCGGCGGGAATGTTGCTCAGCGCCTTGCCTTCCGCAAAGGTCATTTCGCGCGGTAGCACCACGTCGAGCTTGCAGGCCGGCGCGCCGACGATCTGGACCGGCTTGTCCTTGGCGAATGAGAAGTCGACGAAAATGGTCGCATCGTAGATGTCGATCTTCAGCTCCTTCGCCTTCACCGGGGTTTTGAACGGCAAGGTGAAATTCAGCGTGAGGACATCATCGTTGTAGTCGAGCCAATAGTCCGGCAACGGATCGGTCAGCGGCGTTTTCACGCCGTCAGCGGTGGCGTAGGTGAAGTAGTCATATTCCTTCAACGACTCGACATTGACCTTGGCGAGCGGGGCCAGCTCCTCGCGCGTGAACTTGCCCTTCTCCTTGCTCTCCAAGCCTTGCGTGGCGAAGGCGGAGAACATGTCGTCGAACGCCCAATGGTGGCGCACGCCGGTGATGGTGCCGTCCGCGGCGTAGACCAGCTCGGAGTGCATGGTCACCCAGACATGCGGATGCGCGCGCGCGGGCGCAGCGAAGGCCAGGGTTGTCAGGGCGATCAGCAGAATGCGGAGTGAAGCGGTCATGCGGCGCACAATATCATGGAGTGCGGCGGATTGGTGGCATGTAACAGTGTTGCAGATTGACGCGGCTCATCAGATGCCCGCCGCGCCGCCGTCGGCGCGCGGGTCGTGGCCGCCTTCCAGCGTGCCGTCGGAATGCAGGACGACGGCGCCGGCGTGGCCCATGGTGTCGGAATAGGCCTCGTCCAGCATGGCAACGTCGTGGCCAGCCGCCATCAACCGGTCGACCAGATTGCCGTCGAAGCGCGATTCCAAGCGCAGATTGGTCACCGATGAGCCCCAGGTGCGCCCCAACAGCCAGCGCGGCGCGTCGAGCGCCTGCTCGAGCGGCTGGCGGAACAGCACGTGTCGCGTGAACATGGCTGCTTGCGTCTGCGGCTGGCCGTCGCCGCCCATAGTGCCGTAGGCGATGACGCGGCCGTCCTTGAGCGCGGCCAGCGCCGGATTGAGCGTGTGGAACGGCCGGCGGCCGGGTTCGAGCGCGTTCGCGGCTTTCGGATCGAGCGAGAAACTCGAACCACGGTTCTGCATCAGCACGCCGGTTCTAGCGAGCACGCAGCCGGAGCCGAATTCCCAGTAGATCGACTGGATGTAGGAGACGACGAGGCCGCTGGCGTCGGCCGCGCCCATCCAGACGGTGTCGCCGCGCGCCTCGGGCGCCGGCCAGGGCGCTGCTTTCCTGGGATCGATTTTTCCGGCTTCGGCATCGAGAAATGGCGGCGACAGAAAATGGTTGAGATTGCCGTCGATTCTGTCCGGATCGGTGACGAAGCGGTCGCGCACGCGGAAGGCGCGCTTGGTGGCTTCGACCAGGCCGTGGATGTGCTCGAAACTCTCAGATTGAGTGACGCGCAAACGATCGAACAAAGCGAGCATTATCAGCGAAGCCAGCCCCTGCGTCGGCGGCGGCGTGTTGTAGAGCGTGCCGGCCTGGATCTGGACGCTCAACGGCTCGGCAATCCTCGCCTCGTATTTCTCCAGATCGGCGCGCGTCACCGGGCTGCCGCTGCGCTCCAAGTCAGAGGCGATCTCGCGGCCGACATCGCCGCGATAGAAATCCTCGAGCCCAGCTTGTGCGAGATGCTCGAGCGTGGCGGCGAAGGCGGTTTGCTTGAGCTTGGCGCCCGCCTCGGGCGCTTTGCCGTCGACCAAGAAGGCCTGCATGAAGCCCGGCGCGGTTTCCAGTTCGGCGTATTTTTCGACCGTGAGGCGCGCCTGGCTCGGCGTCACGGTGTAGCCCTCGCGGGCGTGTTTGATGGCGGCTTCAAACAGCACATGCAGCGGCAACTTGGCGCGCGTGCCTTTGCCAACTTGCGCTTTGGCCGCCTCGCTCGCCAGCATCCAAGTCGCCACCGCGCCCGGCACGGTGAGCGCGGCGAGCGGCCCGCGCGATGGGATTTCGTGATGGCCGGCATCGCGATAAAGCTGCAACGTCGCTTTCGCGCCGGCGCGGCCCGCGCCCATGATGGCGCGCACGCGGCCCGACGGTTCGCGGATCAGCCAGAAGCCGTCGCCGCCGACATGGTTCATGTGCGGATAGACCGCGGCGATCGACGCGGCCATCGCGATCATCGCCTCGATGGCGTTGCCGCCTTCGGCCAGGATGGCGCGGCCGTCCTCGACCGCGGCCGCGTGCGGGGCGGCGACGACGCCGCGGCGATGGCCGGCGGTGTGGAGGTTCATGGCGTCAGGCTTTCAATGCTGCAAAATGTCACACGTCTTGGGTAAAGAATGCTACGATACGCAAAGCACCCGGACCACCACCTCACAGAAAGGCAGACGCATGTCCAGCCTCCGCAGTTTTGCAGCATTGGGCGCGTTCGCCATCGCGGCCTTATCATTTCCTTCGTTTGCCGCCGCACCACGCGACCGCACGGCCGTCACGACCGAGTTCTCGGCGGAAAACAAACCAGACGATAAGAACAAGAAAATAGCGCCGAAAGGCGCCGTACAAAGACAAGCGCCGGTACGGGTCGCGCCGCGCGTCATGGAGCGCCATGTGGCCCCTTCGACCGGCGGGCAAAAGAAGTTCGAAGTGAAAAAGAAAATCGAAGTGCAGAAGAAGATTGAGGTGCAGAAGAACATCGGCACGCAGAAAAATATTAAGGTGCAGAAAACTTTGGGCGGGCCAAAGACCGCTCACAAGGTCTTCACGCCGCACGGGAAAAATACCGGCGTCGTGATCACCTCCAAGATTCGCGGCGCCCCGACGCACGGCGCCTTCCGCACCTCGATCCGCGGCCGCAACTATTCGGTCTGGCGTAGCGGCTATCGCGCGCGCTACCACGGCGGCTGGCGGACATTCGTCGCGCTCAGCGCGCTCGGCGCCATCACGATCGGCGCCGCCGAATATTATCCGTACGCCTATATCGACACCCCGGCGGACTATTGCGACGGACTGACCGAGGACGGCTGCCAGATGGTCTATGACGAGGTCGAAACGGAAGAAGGCGACGTCATCCCGCAATGCGTCGCTTATTGTCCGTGGCAGCAATAGCGCGGCGCCGAAACGCCGAGCTATGAATTGACGGGCTCGATCGCCGCGCGGTCGAGCCCGCGCTTTTTCAGCAGCGCATCGACCGCCGGCAGGCGGCCGCGGAAGGCTTTGTAGGCCTCCGCCGGATCGCGCAGGTTGCCGGCGCTGTAAATATAGTCGCGCAGGCGCTGGGCGGTGGCCGGATCGAAGGCGTTGCCGGTTTCCGCGAATGCCTCGAAGGCGTCGGCATCGAGCACCTCCGACCACATGTAGGAGTAATAGGCCGCCGCGTAACCTCCGCCGGAGAACAGATGCTGGAAATGCGGCAGGCGGTGGCGCATGACGATTTCCGCCGGCATAGCGATGCGTTCGAGATCATCGCGCTCGAATTGGCTCACGTCGAGCTTGGCGGCATCGGGCAGCGCATGGATATCGAGATCGACCAGCGCACAGGCGGTGTATTCCACCGTGGCGAAGCCCTGGTTGAAGGTGCGCGTGGCCAACAGGCGGTCGAGCAGCGCTTTCGGCATCGGCTCGCCGGTACGCGCGTGGCGCGCGTATTTCTGCAAAATCTCCGGCACCTCCAGCCAGTGCTCGTAGAGCTGCGAGGGTAGTTCGACGAAATCGCTCGACACCGAAGTGCCGGCGAGCAGCGGATAGGTCACGTTCGACAGCAAGCCGTGCAGCGCATGGCCGAATTCGTGGAACAGCGTGCGGGCGTCGTCGAACGAGAGCAAAGCCTTCTCGCCCGCCGCCGGCTTGGAGAAATTACAGACATTGAGAATGATCGGCCGGACATCGCGGACAAGCTTTTCCTGGTCGCGCAGCGAAGTCATCCAGGCGCCGCTGTGCTTGGAGCCGCGCGCGAAATAATCGCCGATGAACAAGCCGACATGGCCGCCTTGGGCGTCCGTCACCTCGAAGGCGCGGGCGTCGGGGTGATAGAGCGGCGCCGTGACGGGCGCGAAGCTCAGCCCGAACAGCCGGTGTGCGGTCTCGAAGGCGGCCTCGATCATCTTGTCGAGCTGGAAGTAGGGCTTGATCTCGGCTTCGTCCAAGTCGTAGCGCGCCTTGCGCAGCTTCTCGGTGTAGTAGCGCCAGTCGTGCGGAGCCAGCGCGAAATTGCCGCCCTCCTCCGCGATCACCTTCTGCAGCGCGTCGCGCTCGACCGCGGCTTTGGCGCGCGCCCGGCCCCAGACTTCGTCGAGCAGCTTGCGCGCGGCCTGCGGCGTCTTGGCCATCTGATCGTCGAGCCGGTAGTCGGCAAACGTTTTAAAGCCAAGCAGCTTCGCCCGCTCGGCGCGCAAAGCCACCATCTCGGCGATCGTTGCGCGGTTGTCGGTCGCCCCGCCATTCTCGCCGCGTTTGATCCAGGCCTGGAAGATTTTCTCACGCAGGTCGCGGCGCGACGAGAACTGCAAAAAGCTCTCGCACGAGGAACGCGCCAAAGTGATGGCGTATTTGCCGGTAGCCCCTCGTTCCTCGGCGGCGGCACGGGCGGCGGCGCGGGCAAAATCCGGCAGGCCGGCAAGATCGCCCTCCTCCAGCACCAGGGCGTAAGCCTTCTCGTCTGCCAGCACGTTCTGCCCGAATTGGGTACCGAGGCTGGCCAGCCGCTCGTTGATTGTTGCGAGCCGATCCTGCGCCGGCTTGTCGAGCGCGGCCCCGGCCCGCACAAAGCGAGTGTGATAGCGGTCGAGCACGCGCGCCTGCTCGGCCGATAGGCCAAGCCTATCGCGCCAGCGGTAGAGCTCGGCGATGCGGGCGTAGAGCTTAGCGTTGAGATAGAGCGCGTTGCTGTGGCGGGCGAGCAGCGGTGACACGTCGCGCTCGACCGCCTCGATGGCCGCGTCGCTCTCGGCGCCGGCCAGCACGAAGAAGACGTTGGAGACGCGGTCGAGGTCGTGCCCGCTCCGCTCCAGCGCTTCGATGGTGTTGTCGAAACTGGGCGTCGCCGGATCGGCGGCGATGGCGTCGATCTCGGTGCGATGCGCCGCCATCGCCCGCTCGAAGGCGGGGCGGAAATGCTCCGGTTTGATCGCAGGCAGCGGCGGCAGGCCGAACGGGCCGGTCCAGTCGGTCAG
>Ga0208715_1000601_pt1 | contig 11903 bp, 9 predicted proteins | sample NGESurshal092012_3_FD_184473 | JGI IMG/M metagenome (GOLD analysis project Ga0208715, IMG submission 184473) | Arctic peat soil microbial communities from Barrow, Alaska - NGEE Surface sample 210 shallow-092012 (SPAdes) | ecosystem: Environmental > Terrestrial > Soil > Wetlands > Peat ... | reverse complement strand
ATGGCAGCCGAGCTGCTGGACGCACCGGAAATGAGTGGGGTGTAGGGGTCCCTGGCGCGTAGCGGGGGCTCTGCCAATCTGACGGTTCTCGATACCTTCAGACTGGAGAACCCCCGTGGAATCAGACCCTACGCGCATGTGCGAGCTTCTTGTTGGTTTGCCGGAAGTGAACGTCCTGGGCATCGACGATGTTGTTGGTGAACCGCTGCGCGTCCACATCGAAGTCCGGACAGGTCGACCGGGGTGCGCTGGATGTGGAGTGTTCGCCCATGTGAAGGACCGGCCAGTCGTCGAACTGGTGGATCTTCCCTGCTTCGGCCGACCGTCCCGTCTGGTGTGGCATAAGCACCGGTGGCAGTGCCCGGAGTCATCGTGTCCGATGAGGTCCTGGATCGGAGAGGAGTTGCGCATCGGTGCTCCTCGCATGGCGATGAGCGACCGGGCCGGCAGGTGGGCCACCGAACAGGTCGGGCGCTACGCCCGCAGCGTGAACGAGATCGCCATCGAGCTCGGGTGTGACTGGCACACGGTCAACGACACGGTCGTCGCCTATGGGACCGCCCTGGTCGACGACGACACGGAGCGCTTCGGGACCGTTGCGGCCCTGGGCCTCGATGAGGTGCTCTTCGCCCGGATCGGCAAATGGCACCGCCAGGAGTTCTCCACCCAGATCGTCGACGTCGGTCGTGGTCAACTCCTCGACGTCGTCCCTGGTCGCAGCAGCACAGGTCCCATGGCTTGGCTGGCCGAACAAGGGAAGCCATGGCGGGACCAGGTCCGCTACGCCACGCTCGACCTCTCCGGTCCCTATCGCAAGGCGTTCACGACCATGGTTCCCGATGCCACCCAGGTGGCCGATCCATTTCACGTGGTCAAGTTGGCCAACACCAAGCTCGACGAATGCCGACGCCGGGTACAGAACGAGACGATGGGCCACCGAGGTCACAAGGCCGATCCGCTCTACCGATGCCGGAGGCTCCTCACCAAGGCCGACGAACGTCTCGACGACCACGGCAGGGAGAAGCTGCTCGGCCTGTTGCGCGCCGGAGACCCCAAGGGGGACGTGACGACCATGTGGCACGCGAAGGAAGCAGTTCGAGAGCTGTACTCTCACCAGAATCCCGACCTCGCCCTCGAATGGGTCGAGCGCCTCGCTGCCGATCTCAACGACACGGACTACCCGATCGAGGCTCGATCGCTCAGTCGCACGCTGATCCGCTGGAAGCACCAGATCGCCGCCTGGCATGAGGCACACGTCAGCAATGGACCTACCGAGGCGGTCAATAATTTGATCAAACGTGTGAAAAGGGCGGCATTCGGGTTCACGTCGTTCCGGAACTATCGGATCCGGTCACTGCTCTACGCCGGCAAGCCCAACTGGGACCTGCTCGCCACCATCGGTCGAGTAGCCGGGGGGAATCGCACCCCCCGGCTCTCACAGATCCGGACGTGAACCTCTCAGTTCATCCGGCTCCTGCAGGCCGGTTGGGAGTGAGCGGGACAAGGTGCCAGTGGGCGAAGAGTCTGGGGTTTTGCTGTCGTGCAGCGTTTACCCAGGCCCACGCTTTGAGTGGCTCCCTCCGCAATCGCTTGAATTTCTGCATGGCCCATCTGACCAGATGTTGGTCGATGCGCTTTGCTATGGAGTACAACTCGGAGCGGTAGAACGCCCCGTAATAGTTGATCCAGCCCCGCACTTGGGCATTGATGGCCCAGGCAAGTCCGGATAGGTCCGTTCCGCTGCGACGATTGAGGTGCCAGTCCCTGATCTTCTTGCCGATCGCCTTCTTCGCCGTGGCACTTATGGCCGGCGAGAAGTTCACGAAGAACCCTCGTCGGCCTTTGGCCAGGCGCCTCCGAAAGGTGTAGCCGAGGAAGTCGAAACTGGTGTGTTCCGAGTTTCCTTGGCGCTTCGCGTCTTTGCAGTACACGACCTTCGTCTTATCGGGGTGCAGCTCAAGTCCGACGGACCCGAGCCGTTCAGCGAGTGCGACCCAAAGACTTCGGGCCTGTGCCTCGGTGTCGCAGTGGATTACAGCATCGTCGGCGTAACGCTCAAACGGCGAACCGGGATACCCCCTGTCCATCCACTTGTCGAACGCGTAGTGCATGAACAGATTGGCGAGCAGCGGCGAGATCGGGGAACCCTGTGGGGTCCCCTTCTCCCGTGCCACCAGGGTCCCGTCCGGCATCTGCATGGGGGCTGTCAGCCACCGTTCGATACAGAGCAGGACCCAGCGCTCGTCGGTGTGGTGAGCGACCGCTTTGAGCAACAGGTCGTGGGGAACGCTGTCGAACGAAGCCCCGACTCACTACCCGTATCGAGGACCTCCCGACAGCACTACGCAGGCATGCAGGCGGCGGGTTCTGCGCTGAGGCGGCTGTCGAGCTGCTGATCGGCCACCGACAGTGGCTCGGCCACGAGGAGTTCGTCGGACAGTTCGTGGACTCGACAACCGGCCTGAATGGCGAGATGGCGTGGATCGAATGGGAGGAAGCGGTCGGCGCCGTCACTGCCAGGAACCTCGGGTGCTCGTCAAGCGAGGCGCAGGTTCTGGCCATCGCGGCGAGCATCGCCGAGGGAGTGCCCCTTGATCTCGGCAACGCGCTGACCGGTCTGGACGACCACAACGTCTCACTGGTGGCAGAGGCGGTGGCCCACGCCAGTGGTCGACGTGGGCTCGTCGGGGTTTCGACGTGGTGAGCGCGGCGGTGGTGAGGTCGGCGGTGGTGACCCGACACCGTCACCCGTTCGAAGGACACTCGCTCGTGGTGCTGGGCCAGATGAAGCGCCACGGTGCCGTCGAGCTGCTGGTGGTGCTCCCCGATGGGTCCAAGACGTTGATGCCTGGATCCTGGACCGATCAGGAGGACGGTGTGGGGACCGGCGACGCCGGCACGCCCGACATCTCCGGCACGGCGACGTTGGCCCCGATCGGGGACCTGCTGGCCGCATCGGCGTTGGTCTCTGTCCTTGAGATCCGCGCGGGGAGTACCGGCGCGCAACAGGCTGCACAGCAACCACCACGCAAGGAGGATGACTGTGCAGCCTGTCCAACTGAGTCTGACGCCCGAGGTCGGGTCGGTGCCAACCCCGGCGGTCGCCGGATCGCTACCCCCGAGCCTGCTCGACACCGTGACCGAGATGCTGGGCCGATTGATGGCCGACGCGGTCGCAGCGACAACCGAAGGAGGCAGTCATGAGTGAAGGGAAGATCACCACCTCCCACCTCGCCCGGACCGCTCTGGTCTATGTCCGCCAATCCAGCCTGTCCCAGGTCGAACACAACCGGGAGTCCACCGCCCGTCAGTACGATCTGGTCACTCGGGCCACCGGACTCGGCTGGCCATCAGCCGCAGTGCGGGTCATCGACAACGACTTGGGGGTGAGCGGGGCAAGCGTGGCCGGACGGAGCGGTTTCGCGGAGCTCGTCGCCCAGGTCGGGCTGGGCCAGGTCGGGGTGGTGGTCGCCCTCGAGGTGAGCCGCCTGGCTCGCAACAACAGCGACTGGTACAAGCTGTTGGACCTCGCCGGCATGACCGACACCTTGATCGCCGACGCGGACGGGCTGTATCACCCGGCACTGTTCAACGACCGGCTCCTGCTCGGCATGAAAGGCACCATGTCCGAGGCCGAGTTGCACATCCTGCGGGCCCGCCTCGACGGTGGGATCCGCAACAAGGCAGCCAGAGGCGAACTGCGTCGTGGCCTGCCCGTCGGGCTCATCTGGGCTGACGAAGCCGACGGCGGGATCTGCTTCCATCCCGACGAGGCCGTCACCGGGGTGCTGGCAGCCATCTTCGAGCGGTTTGCGACGGCCGGCTCAGTCCGGGCCACCTGGCTGTGGCTCCGCGAGCAGGGATTGAAGTTCCCGTTACAACCCACCGCCTACCTGCAGGGGTCTGACATCGTCTGGGTGGAACCCACCTATCACGCGGTGCACAACGTGTTGACCCACCCCGGCTATGCCGGGGCCTACACCTTCGGACGATCCCGCCAACAGCGTTACGTCGGCGACGACGGCACGCTGCACACCCGACGCAAGCGGCTCCCTCGCAACGAATGGGAAGTCCTCATCGAAGACCACCATCCCGGTTTCATCGCCTGGGAGACATACCTCTCCAACCAGGCCCGCATCGGCAAGAATATCCGTCCGATGGCACACGAACCGGGAACCGGGGCGGTCCGCGAGGGCTGCGCACTGCTTCAGGGCCTGGCCACCTGTGGGACCTGTGGCCGCAAGCTTGCCGTCTACTACGACGGCCCGCACAAGGCGACCCCGGGTTACTACTGCACCGGCACCGGGCAACTCGTCGACGGCCGTGGCACAAGGCACATGCACGTCGGTGGTGCCGCCATCGACGCGGCGGTCGCCCAGGCGTTCATGGCTGCCCTCGCCCCCGCCGCGGTCCAAGCGTGCGTGCTGGCCGCCGAGACCCTCGAGCACGGCCACGACACCGCGCTCGACCAGTGGCGACGCCAAGTGGAGGTCGCCCGCTACCAAGCAGCCAAGGCTGAACGCCGCTACCTCGCCGTTGACCCCGATAACCGCCTCGTCGCCCGGGGCCTCGAAACCGACTGGGAACAGACCCTGGCCGAGCTCGCCGCCGCCGAGACTGATCTCGCCCGTCACGAATCCGTCCGTCCGAAAACGCTGACCAACGCTGAACGCGCTGCCATCACAGGCCTCGGTGAGAACCTCGACGCGGTGTGGAACGCGCCCACCACCACCGACAAGGACCGCAAACAACTGCTCCACATCCTTCTCGACGAGGTCAACATCACCATCGAGCGTGACCAGGCCGGCGGCAAAGGCCGACTGGTGCTGCGCTGGAAAGGCGGAGCTACCACTGATCTCGACGTGGCCATCAAGCGAAGCCCGCCGAAGATCCGCACCGACGAAGACACCGTCGAACTGGTCCGCCGGCTTGCCGTGCACTATCCCGACGCCACTATCGCGGGGATCTTGAACCGCCAAGGGCGTCGCAGCGCCCGCGGGTTGACCTTCACCGGTGGTCGGGTCCAAGGACTCCGTCACCACTGGCAGATACCATGCCATCAGCCCACCGATCACGACCAACAACCTGGAGGAGAACTGCTCACCGTCGCCGACGCCGCCAAGGAACTCGGACTCGCCACCTCCACTCTGCACCGCTGGCTCACCGTCGGGTTCATCGCCGGGGAACAGGTCACCCCCGGTGCACCGTGGCAGATCCGCCTCACCGAAGAAGTGCACAACCTGTTCGTCGACACGGCGCCCGTCGGCTGGCTCGCCACCCTGGAAGCCACCCTGGCATATGGCGTTTCTCGCCAGACACTCATGCAACGTGTAAAGCGCGGCGAACTCCAAGCCATCCACGTCCGGACCGGGCGGCGAAAAGGCCTGCGTTTCCAACCTCCAGTACCCCAAACCGGGCTCTTCGAGCCCCTACAATCAGCGCAAGGAGCAGTGTGATGAGACATCCAAGAAGGCTCGGACGTCGAGATCGAGCACCCAGTCCTTGCTCCAACACCGCTTTCGAGTTACCGCCAGTGCGTCATGGGCACTGCGCCCAGGACGGTAGCCGTAGCTGTCCTGGTGGAAGATCGGCTCAAGCTCCTCTTCCAGCAGCATCGCTGCTGCGGTCTGGGCAATTCGGTCCACCGTGTTCGGTACACCTAAAACCCTGATCCCTGCCCCATGATCCTTCGGTATCTCCACCGCTCGCACCGGTCCGGGGAAGTAGCTCCCCGAACTCATCCGGTTCCACAGCTTGTAGAGGTTGGCCCTCTCGTTGTCTGCAAACCGGTCGATACTCACGGCGTCCACGCCCGGAGCGCCGCCGTTCTGTTGGACCTTCATCCACGCCCCGTAAACGAGGCGCTTTGGAATCTCAAACGACTTCACTCTCAACTGTGGTCCGTCCATCAGCTCATCCCCCGAAGGGTTGACCGATGGGTGACCTGACCTACCCGGCCCCTTCGCTCCAGCCCCATTACAGGGCCTTCATCGCTACTACGGGCCGGTCCGCCCCTGTGCCTCGCATCGGTACTCTCCCCCATGCAGCCGTGGCCACCCGGGGTTCTCCCTCTTGACGACCAGGGGGTCAACATCGCCCATTTCGACTGGCCATTCGTATCGAGACGACAGGTTCTCCTGTTCCATGCCAGCGCCTGCAACGAGCTCACGCCACCTTTACACCGAGCACCGCCAGGGCCACATACAGGCAGCTCCCTGGCTGAGGGCGGAGCGCTAAGCCACGCCTTTGTCCCGGGATCGGGGTGCTCTCCCAGTTTTGATGCCGTCGTAATTTATTTCGATGCGTCAGCAGTGGTTCAACCATGTTCGTCTTCTCGTTGCGTACCTGACCCGCTGGTAGCGGGCCTTTTCCACAGTCGCTTCCCACCCCGGCTCTTGACCGGCATGACACTGCGGCGGTTTGGACTCCTCGCCTGCACGGCGAGCCCGGAGGGCCTCCCTCCATCACTGGCACAGCACGGGTCGTGCTGGCGATCTCCTACATCATCATCACTTTCCTTTCAGGACACACCGCCCCGCTCATTTCCGGTGCGTCCAGCAGCTCGGCTGCCATGAACACAAAGGAGTGATTATGACCTAACCGAGCGAAAAGCTCACGACAGCCAGCCGGTGGAAGTCCGGTCCGGGGAGAAGCCAAGTTCCCTGGTAGTGAAACTTCCGGTGTTGGTCGAAATGCCAGCGTCGAAGCGGAGTGAATCAACTTGTCGGTCCGCAACATGAAGTGAAGCTTGCAGCGTCGAAATGCGGATCTGCGCATGCAGATACAGAGAGAGCCGAGCCCGTCGGATTTGGGCGAAGGCCATGGAAGGCATTCTTGGACTTGGAGCGGATGCCGAAGAACTCTCCGGCGTATGGAGCGTGGAACGTCAAGAAGGTTGCCGTGGGAACTGGAGAGGCCCTCCTCGGCCCATTGTCCTGTGGGGACATGGAGTGCGTTTGTCTATAACCGGCGATCCCGGGAAATGACAAATAGCCGAGAGGGAGTCGGAGGGGGTCGTAGTAGTGACGACGGGCGGGACAACATAACCCGCCCCGAGCGAAGGACCCCTGCTTCACCGATGCACAACGAAGAAGGAAAGGAGTAGGTCAGTGTCGAATCGACTAGATCAGCCAGCTGATACCAACGCACGAAGTGACAATCATGTCCGAACTCGGGCCAGAGATGTCGCCAGAAACGAAGGCATCAGCAATCTTCAAGCCCTTCAACGTGTGCTGTATCGCAGTGCCAAGCAAGACCCAACACGTAGATTTCACGCCCTCTACGACAAGCTCACCCGCAGTGATGTGATGTGGCAGGCGTGGGTCAATGTGGCAGCCAACCAGGGTGCCTCTGGCGTCGACGGAGTTTCCATTGACTCCATCGAAGACGGAGGAATGGAAGGAATCAGGTAACTGTTCACCCCCTGTAGGGGCACGGTCCACCACCTGGGACAACGGCGCGCGTACCGTAGGGAATTCCGACCGACGCATCCCCTTCCGAGCCCAACGGGCAAGCGCCCTACGCGGAGTTGGCGGTGGAGAACGAGCATCTGCGGTCCCAGATCGTTGAACTCGGTGTAAGGCTGGACGAACTGGCCGCTGCAAACGTCGTCCTGACGGCGGACAACGCACGGCTGCGGGCGAGGCTCGGGATGAACTCGAAGAACTCGTCGAAGCCGCCCTCCTCGGACGGGTACACGAAGCCCGCGCCCAAGTCGCGCCGCCGCCGTTCGGGTAAAAAGCCCGGCAAGCAGCCCGGTGCTCTGGGCAAGAACCTCCCACCGGTCGCCGATCCCGACGAGATCATCAACCACACGCCGGACCACTGCGAGGGATGTGGGGATGATCTTTCCGACTCGCCGGTCACCGGGGAGGTCCGGCGCCAGGTGTTCGATCTCCCGCCGGTTGTGGTGGCAACCGTCGAGCATCGTGCGCAGCGCAAGCGCTGCCACTGCGGACACGAGACGACAGCGCTGTTCCCTCCCGAGGCGACCGGTCCGACTTGCTATGGCCCGAACCTGCGGGCACTGGTCTGCTATCTGGTGGTCCGCCAGCACATTCCGATCAAGCGGGTCGCCGAGCTGTTGGCTGACGGCTACGGGATACCGGTATCGACCGGGACGATCGTGGCCATGGTGCACGAAGGGGCGAAACGGCTCGACGCCTTCCTCGCCTCACTCCGGGGCCAGCTGTCCCATGCGGATGTCGCCCACGCAGACGAAACCGGCCTGCGGGTCGAAGCATCGCTGTACTGGGTCCATTCGGTATCGACCGCCTCGCTCACGCTCTATCACCTCGACAAGAGGAGGGGCACGGTGGCCATGGACGCGATGGGGGTGCTCGAACACCTGAGTGGCGTCCTGGTTCATGACGGCTGGTCCCCGTATCGCAAGTACACCGACGTCAGCCACGCCTTGTGCAATGCTCACCATCTCCGCGAATTGGACGGCGTAGCCGAAGTCGGAGGGCAGGGCTGGGCCACCGACATGGTCGCGCTGCTCGCCGATACCTGGCATCGAGTGCTCGACCTCAAAGAGACCGGCGCTACAACATTGGGTGCCACCGAGCTCGCCTCCATCCGGACCGCCTACGACGCGATCATCTTCACCGGCCATGTCGCCAACCCCGCACCGTCACCGTCGGGGAAACGGGGCCGGACGAGAAAGACCAAGGCCGCCAACCTGCTGGGGCGTCTCGACATCTACGCCGATGACGTACTGCGTTTTGCCACCGACTTCCGGGTGAGCTTCGACAATAACGAAGCTGAGAGGCAGGTCCGGATGGTGAAGGTCCAACAGAAGATATCGGGGGGCTTCAGGACCACAGCGGGTGCGACCGCATGGCTGGCAGTCCGGAGCTACCTCGCTACCGTGATGAAAAACGGCGAGAACCCGCTCGGGGCATTGCAACGCCTGATGGTCGCAGACCCATGGATGCCGACAGTCGCCGACAGCGGTTGACGGACCCCCGTCCTCACTCGACGTTGGCAGTTTGGCACACGCCCTGTTCGTTTAATGCCCCGCCACGGCCGGACAGGGGTGAACAGTTACGGAATCAGTTCCTTTCTCGACGAACTTGTCGCAGAGGTAAAGGGTGAGACTTATCGCCCTCAGCCACTGCGACGAGTGAACATCCCAAAGGCCGGGCAGCCTGGAGTCACGAGGCCGCTCGGCATCCCTGCACTCCGAGATCGAGTGCTAATGAGTGCAGCGAAACTTGTCCTCGAACCAATATTCGAGGCTGATTTCTCGCCGAACAGCTTCGGGTTTCGCCCGAAGCGATCAGCTCATGGAGCACTCGACGCTATTCGCAAATCTGCGTCTAGTGGAGCGCACTGGGTACTCGATGCCGATATCAAAAGCTGTTTCGATGAAATCGATCACGATGCTCTCATGGTCCTGATCGAACGTCGGGTTTCTGACCGGGCGATGTTGAAACTGCTTCGTAGTTGGCTTCGGGCTGGGATCATCGAGGGAGGGATCTACTCAGACATTGAATCAGGAACCCCTCAGGGGTCACCGATTTCGCCGTTGCTTTGTAACATTGCCCTCACGGTTCTCGATGAAGAACTAGCAAGGGCGAGAACGCAAACGGGAAAGCACATCAGGTATGCAGATGATTGGGTAGTCCTGTGTCCGACGAAAGATCGAGCCGAAAGGGCTCGTTCGATTGCCGAGGCGGCCTTGGCACCACTCGGGTTGCGACTGCACCCCGAGAAAACCAGGATCGTAAACCTCACCAAAGGGGCAGAAGGATTCGATTTTCTGGGATTTCACAATCACATGTGTGAATCTCAGAAGTGGCCTGATCACTACTACCTCTACCGATGGCCATCAGACCGTGCCTTGGCCTCCATCAGGAGCAAGATACGCGAGATGACGGATCGGCGCTACGTGGGACAAGCACTCGAAACGGCCTCAGACAGACTTAATCCCGTATTGAGGGGATGGTCTGGCTACTTCCGATATGGACACTCATCGAGGAAGTTCAGCGCAGTCGATGCTTTTGTCCACGAACGGATGGCAATCCTGGCAAGCAATAAGTACGGACTTTCTGGACGCAACTGGGCAACTCGCTTCAACTACGAGTGGTTTAGCCGTCTCGAAATCTTCCGGCTTACTGGAACGGTTCGATCGGGGTCGGCGTATGCACTGCGATGAACGGTGTCGGAAAGCCGTGTGCCGGAGAACGGCACGCACGGTTTGATCGGGGGCCGCTGGGGAAAGTGACGTGCACATCGGAGATAGAAAGAAATCCCGTAACTGTTTAGGTCCCGATGCCTCCGGTGTTCGGCCGGAGAAGCTACTGGTTCAGGGACCGGCACCTGGGACGGCGGGCATCCACGTGTTGTTGTCGAACAGCCGCTGGAGTGCTTCCAGCCGGTTGACGCCTTGCTTGGCCACGGTCGAGAGGTAGCTTCGGAAGGCCAGGAACGCTTCGGCACCCTCTGTGCTGCGGAAGCCGCCGGAGACCCGCTGGGCGATTTTCACCATGCGGATATCTCTCTCGCAGAGGTTGTTGTCGAAAGGCACGGCGAAGTCAATGGCGAATTGCAGCACGCTGTCTCGGTGGACATCGAGGCGCACCAAGAGGTTGTGGGACTTGGACCGTTTGGGCCGTCCGCGCTTTCCTGTCGGTGCCACGGGCGGGTTGGCACGATGGCCGGCGGCGATGATGTCCTCGTAGCTCGCTCGTAGCGTGGTGAGCACGTCGTCATCCAACGCGCCCTGATCGGCCGCCTTGGCCTCGAGGACGAGCTGCCAGGTGTCACTGAGCAGTCCGGCCATGTCGGCTGCCCAGGCCTGCCCGGTGGTTGCCGCTGCGGCATCGAGTTCGCGTAAGTGGTGAGAGTTGCATAGGGCGTGGGTGACGTTGTCGTACTTGCGATAGGGCGCCCAGCCGTCATGGACGAGCACACCGCTCAAGTGCTCCAAGACGCCCATCGCATCCATCGCCTCGGTCCCACGTTTGTGGTCGAGGTGGTACAAGGTGAGCTCTGTGGAGGAAACCGCGTGTACCCAGGCCAGAGCAGCTTCGACACGGAGTCCGGTCTCATCCGCGTGGACGACCTCTGATGTAGAGAGCAGGTCTTTGACTTGGGCCAAGAACGCTTCGAGCATCGTTGCGCCCTCTCGGACCATCGAGATGATCGTCCCGGTCGAGATGGGCGCCCCGTATGTGTCACGCAACAGTTCGGCGACACGGGCGATGGGGATGTGCTGGCGGGTCACGAGGTAGCACACATAGGCCCGAAGAGCGGGTCCATAACAGGCTGGAGCAGTCGCTTCTGGCGGAAAGGACCCGGTCGTCTTGGCGCCACAACTGCAGCGCTTGCGCTCGGCTCGGTGCTCAGTACAAAACAGCGCGACCGGCGGAAGGTCGAACGCCTGGCGGACGATGACCCCGCTCGCCTCAGTATCGGAGAGGTCGTTGCCACACCCTTCACAGGTGGTTGGCGTATGGGTCTGGGTCATGTCGGGATCGGAACGTTGGGCGAGATGATGACCCGGGTCCCCTGACTGCTTGCCGGGCTTCTTCCCCGAACGCTGCCGGCGTGACTTCGGTGCCGGCTTTGCGTAGCCATCCGAAGACGGGGGTTTGGAGGAGTTACGCGAGTTCATGTTGAGGCGGACCCGCAGCTCGGCGATCTCGACGCTCATCTTCTCGATCACGTTCGCCTGCTCGGCGACCATCGATCGCAGCGAAGCGTTCTCTTGGACCAGCTCCTGGTGGGAAGGTCCGTCAGCGCTGGGAGGGGGATCGGGATCCGGAATTCCCCACGGTACGCGCGCCGAATTCGCAGGTGGTGGATGGTGCCACGTGGGGACCTAAACAGTTACCGTTGGACAACAAATTGGACCCGGCACACGTGCATCGATGTAGATGGGACAGTCGTTGACGTCG
>Ga0208715_1000596_pt1 | contig 11977 bp, 6 predicted proteins | sample NGESurshal092012_3_FD_184473 | JGI IMG/M metagenome (GOLD analysis project Ga0208715, IMG submission 184473) | Arctic peat soil microbial communities from Barrow, Alaska - NGEE Surface sample 210 shallow-092012 (SPAdes) | ecosystem: Environmental > Terrestrial > Soil > Wetlands > Peat ... | reverse complement strand
GGCAACAGGCAGTGACTAACGGTTCTGAAAACGGGTGACTAACTCAGGCGAAGATATTGAAAATGAAAGAGAAAAATTTGGCAGTGGCGATCCCAGCAGGATTCGAACCTGCAACCCACGGAGTAGAAATCCGTTACTCTATCCAGTTGAGCTATGGGACCGTCGGGGCGTCTATACCATTGCCAATATGAAAAATCCGCTTCCCGGCCAAGCCCGTTCCGAACCGTTTCCAGCGATTAAGCGACCAACCTGAGCGGCGGACCATTGCGTCAGGTCCGCCCTCACGCAATGCTGCGCCGGCGCCGGCTGCCGGCGTCAGCTAAGGGCTCGCCCAGGCCATGTCGCATGCGACTTTTTCGCACGTTTGTTCCACCGCCACGAGTCCGTCACCTTTTAGCGCACTTCTGTTCGAGACGCGGCGTTCGTCCGCGCAGGGAGTTCCATCATGATCGGTTTGGTTCGCGCCGCAACACTTTGCGCAACGCTGGCGCTTGGCCTCGTCACGGCGCAGGCGGCGGATAAGGCCTTCAAACGCGACGATCTGGCCGATTCGGCGATCAAGCTGGAAGCCCAGATCAAGAGCGAGGCCGGTCCGGTCGCTAAAACCAACGCGACACTGAAAACCGACGCCGACGCCGCCTTCAAACACAGCGATTTCCGCACCGGCCTGCAAATCCTCGGGCAGATCGCCGCCACGGCGCCTGAGGACAGCGGTAACTGGCTGCGGCTGGCCCGCACCATTTTCCAGATTCGCCCCTCCAACAGCAGCGAACAGACCTTCCTGCTGGAGCGCGCCTCGACCGCGGCCTACATCGCCTATCAGCGCGCCAGCAACGCCGCGGATGAGGCGGACGCGCTGGCCGTGCTCGGCCGCGCGATGTCCGAGCGCAAGCTGTGGCGTCCGGCACTGGATGCGCTGCGGCTCTCGCTCGATATGCGCGAAGTCGCCGAGGTGCGCGGGAGTTACGAAAAACTGCGCGACGAGCATGGCTTCCGGCTGCTGGATTACACCGTGGATTCCGACTCGGCGTCGCCGCGCGCCTGTTTCCAGTTCTCCGAGGACCTCGCCAAGCGCACCGACTTCGCGCCATTCCTGGCGCTAGCGGGCAGCGACATGCCGGCATTGTCGTCGGAAGGCAAGCAGCTTTGCGTCGACGGTCTGAAGCACGGCGAGCGCTACAACATCAATCTGCGCGCCGGGCTGCCGTCCACCGTGAAGGAAAGCCTGCCGAAATCGGCTGAATTCAATATCTATGTGCGCGACCGCAAGCCGTTCGTGCACTTTACCGGACGCGCCTATGTGCTGCCGCGCACCGGCCAGCGTGGCATCCCGCTGGTCAGCGTCAACACCCCGGCGGTATCGGTAAATGTATTCAGGATCGGCGACCGCAACCTGATCAATACCGTGATCGACAGCGATTTTCAGCGTGCCTTGAGCAAATATGAGCTTTCCAGTCTCGGCGACGAGCGGGGCGTAAAGGTCTGGTCGGGCGAGCTCGCCACCGGCACCACGCTCAATCAGGACGTCACCACGGCGTTTCCGGTCGACCAGGCGCTGGGCGATCTGCAGCCCGGCGTCTACGTCATGACCGCCGCGGCCAAAGTCCCGGGCAGCGACGACGACAGCTCGCTGGCGACGCAATGGTTCATCGTTTCCGATCTCGGCCTCACGGCGTTTTCCGGCAATGACGGCATCCACGTCTTCGTCAATTCGCTGGCGACGACCGATGCAGTCGCCAAAGCAGAAGTGCGGCTGGTCGCGCGCAACAACGAGATTTTGGCCACCCGCAAGACCGACGAGTCCGGTCACGTGCTGTTCGAGGCGGGCCTGGCGCGCGGCGAGGGCGGTCTGTCGCCGGCAATGCTGACGGTATCAGGCGAGAAAGCCGACTACGCCTTCCTCAGCCTGAAAACCAACGCCTTCGACCTGTCGGATCGCGGCGTTTCCGGCAGGGAGGTGCCCGCAGGCGCCGATGCGTTCGTCTACGCCGAACGCGGTGTCTATCGCTCCAACGAGACGGTGTATCTCACCGCGCTGCTGCGCGATGGCCAGGGCAATGCCGTGACCGGGGGACCGCTGACGCTGGTGATCGAGCGCCCCGACGGCGTCGAATTCCGCCGCGCCACGCTGGCCGACCAGGGCGCGGGCGGCCGCAGCATGGCGGTAGCGCTCAATTCAGCCGTTCCGACCGGGACCTGGCGGGTGCGGGCATTCACCGACCCCAAGGGCTCGCCGGTGGGGGAAACCACCTTCATGGTCGAGGATTACGCCCCCGAACGTCTCGAATTCGACTTATCCAGCAAGGATAAACAGATCAAAGCTGATGTTCCCGTAGAGCTTAAGGTCGACGGCCATTTCCTCTATGGCGCGCCCGCCTCGGGCCTGCAGCTGGAAGGCGACATGCTGGTGGCGCCGGCTTCGGAGCGGCCGGGCTTTGCCGGCTACCGGTTTGGCGTCGCCGACGAAGAAACGACAAGTAACGAACGCACCCCGATCGAAAATCTGCCCGAGGCTGACGCCAATGGCGTGGCGACGTTCCCCGTCAGCCTGGCGAAGCCGCCGTCATCGACGCGTCCGCAGGAGGCCCAGATCTTCATCCGAATGGCGGAAGCCGGCGGCCGCGCGGTCGAGCGCAAGCTGGTGCTGCCGGTGGCACCCGAGGCGGCCATGATCGGCGTCAAGCCGCTGTTCGGCGACAAGAGCGTCGCGGAAGGCGACAAGGCCGGCTTCGACGTCGTGTTCGTCGCGCCCGATGGCAAGCAGCTGGCGCGCGATGGGCTGCGCTACGAGCTGTTGAAGATCGAATCCCGTTATCAATGGTATCGCCAGAGTTCGTCCTGGGACTACGAGCCGGTCAAATCGACCATGCGCGTCGCCGATGGCGATCTCGCCGTCGCCGCCGACAAGCCGGCACGGATAACGCTGTCGCCGCAGCCGGGCCGCTACCGGCTCGACGTCAAATCGACCGAGGCCGACGGGCCGCTGACGTCAGTGCAGTTCGATGTCGGCTGGTATTCCGACGGCAGCGCCGATACCCCCGATCTGCTGGAAACCTCCATCGACAAGCCGGAATATCAGTCCGGCGACACCATGGTGGTGTCGGTCAATGCGCGCTCGGCCGGCAAGCTGACCATCAATGTGCTGGGCGACCGGCTGCTGACCACCCAGACATCGGAGGTCAAGCAAGGCACGGCCCAGGTCAAGATTCCCGTCGGCAAGGATTGGGGCACCGGCGCCTATGTGGTGGCGACGCTGCGCCGCCCGCTCGATGTCGCCGCACAGCGGATGCCGAGTCGCGCCATCGGGCTGAAATGGTTCGGCATCGACAAGAAGACCCGGACGCTCGCGGTGACCCTGTCGCCGCCGGCATTGGTGCGTCCGAACACCACGCTGAAGCTGCCGGTGAAACTCGGCGGCCTTAGCCCCGGCGAAGACGCGAAAATCGTCGTGGCCGCCGTCGATGTCGGCATTCTCAACCTGACCAACTACAAGCCGCCGGCGCCCGACGACTATTATCTCGGCCAGCGCCAAATGACGTCGGAAATCCGCGACCTCTATGGGCAACTGATCGACGGCATGCAGGGCACCCGCGGCCAGCTCAAGACCGGCGGCGATTCCGGCGCCGAGCTGCAGGGAAGCCCCCCGACGCAGAAGCCGCTGGCGCTGTATTCCGGAATTGTCACGGTCGCCGCGGACGGCTCGGCCGAAATCAGCTTCGACATTCCCGAGTTCGCCGGCACCGCGCGGGTGATGGCGGTGGCCTGGACCGCGACCAAGCTCGGCCGCGCCACGACCGATGTCACGGTGCGGGATCCCGTGGTGCTGACGGCGACGCTGCCGCGCTTCCTGCTCAATGGCGATCACGGCACCATGAGTTTTGATCTGGACAATGTCGAAGGTGCGCCCGGCGATTACACCATCAATGTCAAGACGGCGGGCCCGGTGAAGGTCACGGGCAATCCCGCCACGACCGTAAAACTGGCGGCCAAGCAGCGAACCTCGATGTCGCTGGCGCTCGATGCCGGCGGCGCCGAAACCGCGCAGCTCGATGTCGACATCAAGGGACCGAACGGGCTGACGCTGGCGCGGCATTATGCGCTCGACGTCAAGGCGGCGACCCAGATTCTCGCCCGCCGCTCGATCCGCACGCTTGCCAAGGGTGAAAGCCTGACCCTGACATCCGATATGTTTTCCGATCTGGTGCAGGGCACCGGCGGCGTCTCGCTGTCCGTCAGTATGTCGACGGCGCTGGATGCCGCCACCATCCTGAAAGCACTGGACCGCTATCCCCATGGCTGTTCGGAGCAGATCGCCAGCCGGGCGATGCCGCTGCTTTACGTCAACGATCTGGCGGCGGGCGCCCATCTCGCCATGGACACGGAGGTGGATCAGCGCATCAAGGATGCCATCGATCGGCTGCTGGCGCGGCAAGGCTCGAACGGGTCGTTCGGGCTGTGGTCGGCCGGCGGCGACGACGCCTGGCTCGACGCCTATGTCACGGATTTCCTGACCCGCGCCCGCGAAAAGGGATTCGCGGTGCCGGATGTGCTGTTCAAGAGCGCGCTCGATCGCATCCGCAACTCAGTCGTGAACGCGAATGAGCCTGAAAAGGATGGCGGGCGGGATCTGGCTTACGGGCTCTACGTGCTCGCCCGCAACGGCGCGGCGCCGATCGGCGATCTGCGCTACCTCGCCGACACCAAGCTGAACAATCTGGCGACCCCGATCGCAAAATCGCAACTGGCGGCGGCGCTGGCGCTGGTCGGCGACAAGGGCAGGGCAGAGCGGGTCTACGCCGCCGCGCTCGAAAGCCTCGCGCCAAAACCGGTGCTGGAGTTCGGCCGGGTCGATTACGGTTCGGCCTTGCGCGATGCCGCGGCGCTGGTTTCGCTTGCCAGCGAAGGCAATGCGCCGCGGGCGACGCTGACGCAGGCTGTCGCGCGGGTCGAAGTGGCACGCGGCCTGACGCCTTACACCTCGACCCAGGAAAATGCCTGGCTGGTGCTGGCGTCGCGCGCCCTGGCGAAGGAAACGATCACCCTCGATGTCGCTGGCGCGCCGGTCAAGAGCGCGCTCTATCGCAGCTACAAGGCAACCGAGATGGCGGGCAAGCCGATCAAGATCACCAACACCGGCGATACGCCGGTGCAGGCGGTGGTCTCGGTGAGCGGCGCGCCGATCACGCCCGAGCCCGCGGCATCGAACGGCTTCAAGATCGAGCGCAATTATTTCACGCTCGACGGCAAGCCGGCCGATGTGTCGAAGGCCACGCAGAACGATCGCTTCGCCGTCGTGCTGAAGATCACCGAGGCCAAGCCGGAATACGGTCACATCATGGTGTCGGATTATCTCCCGGCCGGCCTCGAGATCGACAACCCGCATCTGGTCTCGTCCGGTGATACCGGCACGCTGGACTGGATCGAGGACGGCGAAGAGCCGGAGAATACCGAATTCCGCGACGACCGCTTCACGGCGGCCATCGATCGCGCCGCCGACGACAAGGCGGTGTTCACGGTGGCCTATGTGGTGCGCGCGGTGTCACCCGGCAAATACGTGCTGCCGCAGGCCTATGTCGAGGACATGTACAACCCGTCGCGCTATGGCCGCACCGGCACCGGCTCAGTCGAGGTGCGTCCGGCAAAATGAGCGCAGCGATGGCCATAGCGCCGGCAGCGCGCCGCGAGCGCCGCTGGCGACGGATCAAGCTGGCAGGGGCGGTGTCGGCCGCTGCGGGCTTGATCCTGGCGGGCGCCTTCGCGGCGTGGGTCGTCTCGCTCGGGCCACTGCCATTGGCGCAGGCCCGGCAGGTTTCCACGACGATCGTCGATCGCAATGGCAAGCTGCTGCGCGCCTACGCCATGGCCGACGGCCGCTGGCGGTTGCCGGTCGATGCCAAGACCGGCGTCGATCCCGGCTACCTCAAGCTGCTGCTGACTTACGAAGACCGGCGATTTCGCTTCCATGCCGGCGTCGATCCTTTTGCATTGGGCCGCGCCGCGTTTCAGCTCGTCACCCGGGGTCACATCGTCTCCGGCGGCTCCACCATCACGATGCAACTGGCCCGGCTGATGGAGCCGCGGCGGGAGCGCTCGGTTTACGCCAAGCTGTGCCAGGTGGTTCGCGCACTCGAAATCGAGCGGCAACTGACAAAAGACCAGATTCTCGATCTGTATCTGGCGCTGGCGCCCTATGGCGGCAATCTCGAGGGCATTCGCGCCGCCTCGATCGCCTATTTCGGCAAGGAGCCGAAGCGGTTGTCGCTAGCGGAATCCGCGCTGCTGGTGGCGTTGCCGCAGTCGCCGGAAACCCGACGCGTGGATCGCTACCCCGACGTCGCGCGCGCGGCGCGGGATCGCGTTCTCGATCGCATGGTCGAAGATGGCCGCGTATCGGACGAAGACGCTGTAAGCGCCAAAGCGATGCCGGTGCCGCGGCTGCGCAAGCCGATGCCCATTCTGGCGCCGCATTCCGCCGATCAGGCCATCGCCACCGTGAAAGATGCTGATGTCATCGCACTGACGCTGGATTCCAGTTTGCAGAAAGCCCTCGAAGCGTTGGCGCGCGACCGCGCGGTCGCATTGGGTCCGAATATTTCCGTCGCCATCATCGCGGTGGACAATCAGAGCGGCGACGTGCTGGCGCGGATTGGTTCGCCCAATTATTTCGATGACCGGCGCGCGGGGCAGGTCGATATGACCCGCGCCGTGCGCTCGCCGGGATCGACGCTGAAACCGTTTATTTATGGTCTGGCATTCGAGGATGGCTTCGTTCATCCGGAAAGCCTGATCGACGATCGCCCGATCCGCTTCGGCAGCTACGCGCCCGAAAATTTCGACATGACCTTTCAGGGAACGGTGCCGGTACGCAGGGCCTTGCAACAATCCCTGAACGTGCCGGCCGTCGCTTTGCTTGACCGCGTCGGCGCAAGCCGGCTGTCGTCACGACTGCGACAGGCAGGGGCCAATCTGGTGCTGCCGAAAGACGAGGTGCCGGGCCTTGCGATGGGTCTCGGCGGCGTCGGCATCACGCTGCAGGATCTGGTGCAGCTCTATTCCGGGCTTGCGCGGCTTGGCAGTACGCGACCGCTGCGCGAGATCGTGAACGCGAAAGACCAGCGCGATCCATTGCGGCTGATGGATCAGGTCGCGGCCTGGCAGGTCGGTAACGTGCTGATGGGCACGCCGCCGCCCGAAAATGCTCCGCAAAACCGGGTCGCGTTCAAGACCGGCACCAGCTACGGCTATCGCGATGCCTGGTCGGTCGGGTTTGACGGCCGCATCACCATCGGGGTCTGGGTCGGACGTCCCGACGGCGCCCCGGCGCCAGGTATTGCCGGCCGCACCGCCGCGGCGCCGATCCTGTTCGATGCCTTCGCCCGGACTGGAAAATTGCCGGTGCCGCTGCCGAAACCGCCAAAAGGCACGCTGGTGGCGAGCAATGCAAAACTTCCACTCCCGCTGCGGCGATTTCGACCCGTGGGGGAACTGATCCGGACCGGCAGCGAACAGGCACCGCACATCCAGTTTCCGTTGAATGGCTTGCGGATCGACGTTGCCGGCTCTGGCGGCGCGCAATTCTCCGCGATGCCGGTCAAGGTCGCCGGCGGCGTGCTTCCGATGACGATGCTGGTGAACGGCGTGTTGGTGGGTGAAATCGACGGCCGGCGCCAGCGTCTGGTCGATCCGCCCGGCCCGGGCTTTGCCAGATTGACCGTAATCGACGCCACGGGCGCCGCGGACACAGTTGTCGTCAGAATTCAGTAGAGGTTCGCTAACCGGTTGTAGGAATAGCGGTTTCAGCGTATGCGGAACCGATGGCCGAGACCTATGCCCGTCCCCGATTTGGAGAGCCGCGCGAGCCGAAGAACCGGGTGAATCCGGGCAGCAGGCTTGTCGGCGTGATCGATTTTGTCACGGGCAGTCACGTCCGCGCCATCGCATTCCTGACTCTGTGCGGTCTACTGTTGTTCCTGCCGGGGTTTTTCAACATTCCGCCGATCGACCGCGACGAGGCGCGGTTCGCGCAGGCGACCAAACAAATGGTCGAGACCGGTGATTTCGTCGACATCCGCTTCCAGGATGATGTGCGCTACAAGAAGCCGGTCGGCGTGTACTGGCTGCAGGCGGCCGCGGTGGAAACCGCCTCGGCGCTGGGCTTGCCGCGGGCACAGGTCCGGGTCTGGCTGTACCGCGTTCCGTCCCTGATCGGTGCGATCGGGGCTGTGCTTCTCACCTACTGGACGGCGCTGGCGTTCGTGACGCGGCGCGGGGCCATATTGGCCGGACTCATCCTGTGCAGTTCGGTGCTGCTCGGCGCCGAAGCGCGGCTCGCCAAAACCGATGCCATGTTGCTGCTCACTGTCGTCGCGGCGATGGGGGCGCTGGCGCGGGTGTATTTATCCTGGCAGCGGGGCGAGGATCCCGCGCATCCGTCATGGACGTGGCCTGCGATCTTCTGGACCGCGCTGGCCGGCGGCATCCTGCTCAAGGGACCGCTGATCCTGATGTTCGTCGTGCTGACGATTGGCACGCTTGTTGTCCTCGATCGAACGGCAACATGGCTGTGGCGCCTGCGTCCGCTATGGGGCCTGCTGTGGATGCTGGTTCTGGTGCTGCCGTGGTTCGTCGCGATCTTCTTGCGCGCCGGCGACGCATTCTTCGCGGATTCGATCGGCGGCGACATGTTGAGCAAGCTGGCCGCGCAGGAATCCCACGGCGCACCGCCCGGATTCTATCTGCTGCTGTTCTGGGTGACGTTCTGGCCGGGGGCGGCGCTCGCAGGAATGGCGGCGCCGGCGGTGTGGCGGGCGAGGCGGGAGCCCGGCGCGCAGTACCTGCTGGCGTGGCTGGTTCCTTCCTGGATCGTGTTCGAGCTGGTGCTGACCAAACTGCCGCATTATGTGCTGCCGCTTTATCCGGCGATCGCAATTCTGACGATCGGCGCGCTGGAGCGCCGCGTGCTGTCGCGATCATGGTTGAAGCGCGGCGCAGCCTGGTGGTTTGCCATTCCCGCGCTGGCTTCGATCATTGCCGTCGTCGGAGCGATCGCGCTGACGCGCCAGCCGGTGTTTCTGGCGTGGCCGTTCGTGGCGGCGGCTCTGATCTTCGGGCTGTTCGCGTGGTGGCTTTACGATGACAATCGCGCCGAACGCTCGCTGCTGAATGCCGTGGTCGCTGCGATGTTCCTGGCCATGGCGATCTACGGCGTCGTGGTGCCTTCGCTGACGCCGCTATTCCCGAGCGCCGAGATCGCGCGCGCGCTGCGCAACGTCGTCTGCGTCGGACCGAAAGCCGCCGCTGCAGGCTTTCACGAGCCAAGTCTGGTCTTCATGACCGGCACCTCGACGCTGCTGACGGATGGATCAGGCGCCGCAAATTTCCTCGGCCAGGGCAGTTGCAGGTTCGCGCTGGTGGAGCAGCGCTCGGAACGCGGGTTTGCCCAGCGCGCCGAAGCCATCGGGTTGCGTTACAATGTTGCCACCCGCATCGACGGCTATAACATTTCGCAGGGCAGGGCGATTTCTATCGCCATATTCCGCTCCGAAGGCACGGAGTAAGATGTCCGTTCAGGCCGGCATCGGCTACTCGTCGAATTATTTCTCAGCGTTGTTCGCCACGGCGCGGCTCTCGGTGGCGCAACTCGCGCGGCCGCCATCACATTCGCGGCGCGCCGAGGCGGCGCGAAGATTGGCGCGTCACTCGTTGCTGATAACGGCGATTGTCGGAGCCGCGATCATCGCGCTGATGTACGGCCTGGATGCGAGAGAGATCGGCCTGATGCCGCCGCGCGGCAGCGCCGGCCTTTGGCCGGTTCGCATCCTGACCGACTTCGGGAAATCGGCCTATGTGCTGTTGTCGCTGGCGGGGGCGTTGTTTGTCGTCGCAATCATTTCCGCGCGATTGCGGGGAACCTCGCGATCCCTGCTGCTCAGTTTTGGGACGCGTCTGCAGTTTCTGTTTCTCGCCGTGCTGATGCCGGTTCTCGCCGGCGAGGTCATCAAATGGATTGTCGGGCGCGGCCGGCCGTTCGCGGGAGGCGAACCCAACGCTTTCAACTTCGCGCCCTTCGCTGGAACCGAGGCTTACGCCAGCTTTCCGTCGGGTCATGCCATCGCGAGCTTCGCGCTGGCCTTCGCTGTCTCAGCGGTTTGGCCGCAGGCGCGGGTCGCGATGATGGTGTATGCCGTCTTGATTGCGATCAGCCGCCTGGTGCTTCTCGCCCATCACCCCAGCGACGTGGTTGCGGGGGCGTTGATCGGGGTGATCGGCGCGATGTTCGTGCGGTACTGGTTCGCCGCACGCCGGCTGGGGTTCACCGTTCGTCACGACGGCAAAATTGTGCCACTTGCCGGACCCTCGCTGGGGCATCTCAAAAGGGTTGCCCGCAAGGCGTCAGCCCCATAAGAAGCGGACGCCGCAACCGCCGGACGCAAGCGTCGCCGGCGGCAGGCCAACTCGAACGGTGAGTGTTGATTTGCCTTCTTCTGACACAGCCGCGGTGGCCGTTTCCATCGTCGTCCCCGTGCGCAACGAAGCCGAGAACGTAAGCCCGCTGATCGCGGAGATCGCCGCCGCTCTCGATGGCCGATGGAGTTACGAAATCATCTTCGTCAATGACGGCTCAACCGATGCGACCGGCGAGCGGCTTGCAGCTGACATGAAGCAGCGCGGAAATCTGCGCCAGATCCGTCACGCAGCATCCGCAGGTCAGTCGGCGGCGGTGCGCAGCGGGGTTCGCGCCGCGCGCGGCGCCATCGTGGCGACGCTCGACGGCGATGGGCAAAACAACCCGGCGTTCCTGCCGGATCTGATTTCGGCGATCGAAAATGGCGGCGACCGCGTCGGTCTTGCCGCCGGCCAGCGAGTTGGACGCAAGGACACCGGCTTCAAGAGAATCCAGTCGCGCATCGCCAATGGCGTTCGCAACGCGATCCTGCGCGATGGCACCCGCGACACCGGCTGCGGCCTGAAAGCGTTCCGGCGCGAAGTGTTTCTGATGATGCCTTATTTCGACGGGATTCATCGCTTTCTGCCGGCGCTGGTACGCCGGGAGGGGTACGAGATCGCCTATGTCGACGTGATCGATCGGCCGCGCCGGTCCGGCGTGTCAAATTACGGCTTCTTCGATCGGCTATGGATCGGGATCATGGATCTCGCCGGGGTGTGGTGGCTGATCCGCCGCAAGAAGCCGACGCCTGTAGCGACCGAGGTGACGTCCGATGACTGACCTGTTCAACATACTCGTGACCTATCTGCACGATGTCTTCGTCATCAAGTTCGATGGCTGGGTCATTCTGGGATTCGTTGCGCAGGCATTTTTCACCATGCGTTTCGTGGTGCAATGGATCGCTTCCGAACGCGCACGCAAGAGCGTGATGCCTGTCGCGTTCTGGTTCTTCTCGATTGGCGGCGGCGTGTTGCTGCTGGTCTATGCGCTGTATCGCCGGGACCCGGTATTCATCGCAGGCCAGGCGCTCGGGCTCGTGGTTTACATTCGCAACCTGTATTTCATCATCGTGAACGGACGGCAGGCCTCGGCGGAGGGTTGAGCGTTGCGCCTATCAAAAACAAATGGGATTACGACGTTGCCGCGCGGCTTGGTATCGCCTTTGACCGGGCTCTAATTTACGGCAAAGCGGACGGTCTGGGTCTTGGTCAGGAATATGCCTTCACCAATAACTGGACTACAAAGTTTGAATTTCCGCTTTTAGGGGTAACCCGGAAGACATTTGCTCACACTGAGTTCTTCTCAGTTTGACCGATGCTGTCGAAAAGCCGAAAATTGAGCTGCAACGAAAATCTCGCGAAAGTCGATTTTTAGACGCCGCTACTGCTGCAAAGCCCTCTATGGCCGACACGAAGGCCGGTGGTCATTTTTTGTGAAATGATGTGGTCCCTCACGTCGCCGCGTACGAAACGTATCAGCGGTCTTTAAAATTTTCGTTCTTCACCCGAAAAAGACTTTTTCAACACTATC
>Ga0208715_1000593_pt1 | contig 12003 bp, 14 predicted proteins | sample NGESurshal092012_3_FD_184473 | JGI IMG/M metagenome (GOLD analysis project Ga0208715, IMG submission 184473) | Arctic peat soil microbial communities from Barrow, Alaska - NGEE Surface sample 210 shallow-092012 (SPAdes) | ecosystem: Environmental > Terrestrial > Soil > Wetlands > Peat ... | reverse complement strand
TTGGTAGGAATTGAGGGTGGCGTAGTCTCCGGGGTGATCAACCTCGAATCATCCGGCGTTGAAGCGTCGGACTGGAGACCACGCCATGACGAACAATACTACGAAGCCTGATTCTTTACAGCCTGCGGCCGAGAAGGCTGTTGATCTTTTTGATAATTGGTTCGACCCGATCGAGACCGAGGTACGGGTTCGGGCGCGTGAGTTCATCGAAGAGCTGCTCCGCGACGAGCTCGATACTGCGCTGGCACGGCCGCGTTACGGACGAAGCCAGATGGCCGGCAATGAAGCAAGAGCCGGCGTTGCGGGCCACCGCCACGGCAGCCGCACGCGGTCGCTGACCGGCACGTTCGGGCCGATCGAGATTGCGGTGCCGCGCGCCCGGCTGACCACGTCCGAGGGCGGGACGACGGAATGGAAGAGCCAGGCGCTGCGGGCCTATCAGCGGCGCACGCTTGCCGCCGACGCGCTGATCGCGAGCACCTATCTCGCCGGCACCAATACAAGGCGGGTGCGTCGCGCGCTGGCGGCGTTGTTCGGCGGGACAGTCGGCAAGGACACCGTGAGCCGGACGTGGCGCAAGGTGAAGAGCGACTGGGATGCCTGGAACACCCGCTCGCTGGCCGGGGATCCGATCGTGCGCCTGATCCTCGACGGCACCGTCGTTCGCGTGCGGCTTGACCGCAAGGCGACCTCGATCTCGCTGCTCGTTATTCTCGGCGTGCGCGCGGACGGCCAGAAGGTGCTGCTCGCGATCAAGAGCATGGGCGGGGAGAGCGCCGAGGCCTGGCGCACTGTCCTCGACGATCTCATCAAGCGCGGGCTGCGGCGGCCCGAGTTTCTCATCGTCGATGGCGCGCCGGGGCTCGACAAGGCCATCGCCTCCGTCTGGGACGGAGTGCCGGTGCAACGCTGCACGGTTCACAAGCACAGAAACCTGTTCGCACATGCACCCGAGCGCCTGCATGACGAGATCACCGCGGATTACAACGACATGATCTACGCGACGACACCCGAGGAGATAGAGGTCCGTCGCAAGGCCTTCATCCGCAAATGGAGGCTCAAGCATCGTGCTGTCGCCGACAGCCTGGAAGAGGCAGGGGAACGCTTGTTCACCTTTACTCGCCTGCCGCCGAGCCAATGGCGCAGCTTACGCACCACAAATGCAATCGAGCGTTTGCACGAGGAATTCAAGCGGCGGATCAAGACGCAAACTGTTCTGCCGTCGGCCGACACCGCCGCGATGTTGTTCTGGGCGCTGCTCGCTTCAGGGCAGATCAACATGCGCAAAGTGGATGGTTGGCAGACCCTCGCCACAAAGCCCATCGATCAGCCGATTGACCTTGCCGCCTGAAACGATACCTTCATGTTACCGGAGAACGCGCCACACCGAATTCCAACCGCATTCCGGACGGCACCTATAGGCTTTCCCATAAACTCTCTTACACACAGCCCGCGAGGGTGCCTTCCCAAATCTGCATGCTTCCGAGGCTCTCCCCTGAGCCCTTCTTTTCCAGCGACTGCCACTTATGAAGAGTTGCTGGAAGGTCATACAGAATTGGCTCGCTCGTTTGAAACATTTAGCGCTTCGACTTCTTCGCCTTCTTTTTCTTTGCAACCTTCTTAGCGGTCTTCTTCTTACCGACAGCCTTCCGTCCGGCTGATGATTTAGTTTTTTTGGCGGACTTCTTGGAAGACTTTTTGGCAGCTTTCGCGGCTGCATTCTTCGGCGCGGGCGGGATTTTAGCCGGTGAAAGTTTTACCGGAGCCTTCCGCTTCTTCTTCGGTTCGGGAGCTACCGGAACCAGCGGTATAGGCATCAGCGCCGCGTCGGGAGCAACCGCTACGTCGTGGGAGAGGGTAGCGGGAGATTTCCCTGCATCCACTACGGCGCCTGCCACGCTCTTCACCGTGTCGGTGAACTTCTCCAGGATTGATTTGTCGTCCTTGTCATCGTCCATGTGGCACTCCAGTTAGTTTGAACGATCATCATAGCTCATTTTTTCTTCAGGCAGCGCTGGTATTTTGGAAGCATGAACCCGAAGATTCATCCAGCGGTTCAAGCGTATGGAAAGCCTTCTACTTATCATCGCGCCATGAGTCTCCCCCCCCTTTTGCCCGCCGATCCGCGATGGGCGCCATTGATCGCCCCAAAAAACGTAGCGGACGACACGCGGTGAGGCTACGCCGGGATGGGATAACTGCCCGTCTTTCCTGCAGTTTCAATTTCTTGACCATACGGGCGAACAAACATCATGACGATGAGTTGGCACATGGTCATGGAATTCTCCCAAGCCTCGTGATAGGTCCATTGTTTTGGAGAGAAGTGAAGATGTCGGTCTTGGTAACCGGTGGCGCCGGCTACATCGGTAGCCACCTGGTGTGGGAGCTTCTCGATAACGGCGAGAAGGTAGTCGTCCTTGATCGGCTTTCAACTGGCTTCGAATGGGCTGTTGCGCCGGAGGCGAAACTGGTCGTCGGCGATATTGGTGATACATCTTTCGTCCGTTCGCTCCTCCGCGACCACGAGATCGATTCAGTAATTCATTTCGCCGGCTCGATCATTGTACCGGAATCAGTCGCTGACCCGCTCGCATATTATGAGAATAACACGTGCAAGACCCGGGCGCTGCTCGGGGCGATCATCGACGCGAAGGTTCGTCACGTAATCTTCTCGTCGACCGCCGCCGTCTACGGGGGCAAAGGGTTGGAGCCCATAGCAGAGGACGCGCCAACATTTCCGGAATCGCCATACGGCCGCTCAAAGTTGATGACTGAGTGGATGCTGTCCGACGCGTCTGCTGCCCACGGCTTTACCTATACGGTTCTGCGATATTTCAACGTAGCGGGCGCAGATCCGCGCGGTCGAACCGGACAGTCGACGCCGGGTGCGACACATTTGATTAAGGTTGCGTGCGAAACTGCCATCGGCAAGCGCCACGCAATCGAAGTGTTTGGTACGGACTATCCGACGCCCGACGGCACCTGTATCCGCGACTATATCCACGTCAGCGACCTCGTGGTCGCGCATCGCTTGGCACTCGCTCGTTTGCGCAATGGTGGCGATAATCTCATCGCCAATTGTGGATACGGACGCGGATATTCGGTGCTCGAGGTGATCAACAGCGTCAGGCGACTGAAGGGCGACACCTTCGAGGTGCGCCTGCGCGGTCGTCGCCTTGGCGATCCCGCCGCCGTGGTCGCCAATGCTGAACTTGCACGGCGAGAGCTTGGTTGGGTTCCCAGTTACGCCGCCCTCGATCGAATTGTCGCTGATGCCTTCGCCTGGGAGGAAATTCTCAGCCGAAGCAATCGATATGATCCCGCGCAAGATGCGAGATGATTTCACCGAGGAACGAATATACTAACACGGTGGAAAGTGGCGGCGGAGAAGGGCAAACCAGATGGTCGAAAAAACCCACATTGATAAAGATCCTACAGGTAAAACTATTATACTCGTTTCAGTTGTACAGGTCCTTCAGCGCTTCAAGCCACCCGGATCGGCACAGCGCTTTCTCTCAATCCACGCCGCCGTCTACAATGTGTTCAACATTCAACGCCATCTGACCTCCCGCCGAACCCTGCGCGTGTTTCGTAATCAGGCTATGCTAACATGGCGCCAAGCGACAGTCGCAGCGTGAACCGTTGCGGCCATGGTCATTTTGGCCTGCAAATTTCCGCTTAACGTGACAGTGCCGTCCGCAGTGCGGAACGGCTGCGCGCAGAAACGACCGTCGATGTGTAGCAATACCTCCCAGGAGCCCGAAATGAAAAAGCACTCGACGCGTGCATATGCGCCATTGCCACCGTTTGCCAATCACGACCGCGCCCTTGGCCGCGCGCTAAGGAGCCTTGGAGGGTTTGCGGCCGATGCCGAAATTCCGGCAACCGCCGCGCTCCTCGGCGCCGTACTCTTTGTCGGCCTTGCGACCGTCGGCGACTACGGGATCACAGTCGATGAGTTCAATGCCGACGACTACGGCCCCAAGGCGCTCGCTTGGTATACGAGCGGCTTCACCGACCGATCCACCTTTGAATCCGTCGAGGATACCCTTTGGTATTACGGCCCCTGGTTCCATATTATGACGGCCTTCGTGCAATCATTCGGGTTCGCCAATCCTTGGACCATTCGACATGCCATGACGTTCCTGGCCGGCCTCGCCGCCCTCACGGCGCTGCTCCCGATCGGGCGTCTTGCGGTCGGCCGCTGGGGCGGCCTTGTCGCGATCGGCCTATGCCTGACCACTGGCTACGTTTACGGCAACCTCTTCTTCACCCCGATTGACGTTCCATTTTTATTCGCGATGACTTGGGCGACCCTCGCCATTATCGTGATGGCGAGTCGGGTTGTGCCTTCCTGGCCCGCGACGATCAGTACCGGATTACTGACTGGTTTGGCCATCGCGACGCGCTCCTCCGGCGTCATCACGCACGCTTATCTCTTCGGCGCGATGTTGCTGTGTGGGCTCGAAGCAATCTTTCGCCCCGGTACTTCAACTCGAAGCGACTTGTTGCGGATCGGTATGCGCACCTGCTTCGCTTTGGCGATCGCATGGATCACCGCCATCGCCCTGTGGCCTTGGTTGCAGATCGGCAACCCGTTCTCACAATTCAAAGTTGCCTTCCTGTATTTCACCAATCATCCAACGTCGTTCGAAATGCCGTTTTGGGGCAAGATAATTTTGACCACTGCGCTACCCTGGTTCTACATCCCGGGACAGCTGACCGCCCGTCTGCCAGTGGGATTTTTGTTGCTGCTGGTGACCGGCGTATTGTTCGAACTTGCGGGCACATTCGGATTCTTGCGCGCAATTCTTGAAGCGTTCGCACGGCACGCAATGGCGGGGTGCCAGGCGGCGGCCTTGGTCTTAGCGCGGTCACGGCGCCATCTGATTGTTTGGGCGGCAGTGATCTTGCCGATCGGATTCATCATCGTTCGGCATTCCACGCTTTACGACGGAATTCGACACGTACTGTTCGTCATTCCGATGCTCGCGGTGATAGCTGCCATGGGATTTCTCCGATTGCTTCCGCTTTTCGATCGTCTTCCGGTGATCTCTGCTGCGATCGGAGGAGCCTATGTGGGGGCAGCGATGTGGACGCTTGCCGTCCTGCACCCGCTTGAATACGTCGCGACCAACGTGCTCGCTGGCGGAGTCGCGGGCGCCTATGGCCGTTTCGATCTGGATTATTGGTCCGCGGCCGCAACCGTCGCGCTTCGGCGCCTTGAACGCCGGCTTGACTATGATTTCCCCGGACGATTTGCGCAGGCCCCACCGAGCATCACGATCTGCATCGGGTTCCGCGAATCGATGGTGGCGCCCCTGTTCAGACGACCATGGCGCCTCGAAGTCGACCCCAAGAAGGCAGATTTCATCATCGCAACGGAACGCTGGCGCTGTGCCGAGGACATACCTGCCGCCGTCCTGATCGACGAAGTCAAGCGCTTCGATCGCGCTTTCGCCTGGACCTACCTTCGTCAAGCTCCGCAGGGTGGGGTTTCCGCGGAGACGTCCGCGCATCATTGAGCGTGGAAACGGACGTCGCTCCCGGCTCACGTCGGCCCTCTACGGGCCGAACGTTGACATTTGCAAGCGCAATTTTTCTCGCAAGAACGGTAATCAGTTCAAGCTGTGTCCGCAGCTTCAAGTGAAGGTTTAGGAGAACGATGAGACTGATGGCGACCCAAGTGTAAAGGACGAGATCGACGCCTCGCCCAATTCCGACGAATTCCGCCAGTCGCGTGCTGTGAGCAGGAACCCAGACAAAATAAACGCCCGCCGCGGCCACGACAAACGACAGCAGCGCCACAACGGGCGATCGCCGATATTCGGTCCATGCATAAAGAAGTACGCTGCAAAGCAGAAGCGAAAAAATGACTTGAGCAATCATCGGGAGAGCTCTTGAGCAAAGAGATCCCGCAAGATCATCACTGAATCGCCGATACGTTGCCCCTTCGCCAAAGAATAGGCCGTGTATTCGATGGTCACCGGAACCTCAACATATCGCCGGCCGCTCCTGGCGATTTCAGCGAGAATCTCCGACGCATGCGCCATGCGGTTCTGACGCAGGCGGATTGCGGCGGCGCCTTGTCGGGTCAGGGCGCGCAAGCCGTTGTGGGAATCCGTCAGGCGCAGACCCGTGGTCAAGCGGGTGAACACCGTTGCTGCATGGAGAACCCATCGGCGGAGTGCCGGAAGATTGTAGGACTGCCCGAGAAAGCGGCTGCCCAGCGCGAAGTCCGCCCGTTCTCGTCCGAGTGCATCCACCAGGCGCGGGATATCCGAGACGCGGTGCTGCCCGTCGGCATCGAAAGTAACAAGGATATCGGCGTCCTGCGACAAGGCGTAATCGATCCCTGTCTGCAGGGCGGCGCCCTGACCGAGATTGATCGGTTGTACGACAACCGTGGCGCCGGCCGCCGCTGCGATCTGGCCCGTCCCATCGGTAGAGCCATCATCGACCACCACGACCTTGTAGCCGGCACGCCTGAGCTCCGTCACGACGCGGCCGATCGCGGGCGCCTCATTGTACGCGGCGCAAATGACCCATAATTTCGGATGCAAGCCCAATTCCATCGCAGGTCGCTTTCTTCAGTGTCTCCGATTGAGCCCTTGTTTCATATGATCGATCAAACCGCCGACGTTGCTCGACCACAGGGACTACGCCTTCCGGCCGCAGACGGGTCGAATACAGCACCTTGTGTACGCTTGCGGACTCAGCCTGGAATTTCCGCTATCAACAACAACCATTCAGACGTAAAAAGTTCCGTCAGCTCGTGACAATAAAAAGACCGCACAATATGAAAAGTAGGCCTACAATAAGCTGCAAGGAAATTGTCTCTACGAACAGCATGGCTCCGAGCAACGGCGTGAGCGCGAACGCAAGCGCGACGAATGGGTACGCACGTGACAACGGCGTAAAACTCAAAATCCACACCCACAGTATCGCATACCCGGCGTAAAAAACGAGAGCCGTAACAAAATAGATGTTGCAAACCAGTCCCAGAAGGCGCTCCCCTACGCCGCCCTCTGCGACGTATCGAAGTGCTGCCATCTTGAAAAGCACCTGCCCGCCGGACATCCCCGCCGCATAGACCATCAGCAGGAGTATTTGCGATACGGTCAGCCGATCGTTGCTCATGGCATTGGCTTGCGCAGCACGATGCGCATCGCATCGAACAGGTTGACCGGTACGCCAATCCGGCTGGCAACTGCTATCGGCGCGCCGCGAAATCGCAACATCCGTCGCAACTGGAAAAAAATCAGTGAAAGCGGAACGATTTTCACAGGGTGGTCGCAGCGTTCCAAGGACAGTCCGAGGGAAGCCGACATTCGGCGAAAGCTTTCTTTGGTGAAGAACCAGAGATGCTGAGGCGGCGTCATCAGTCGCCAGTTCACGCCAGCAAACCTCGCGACGGGGGACGCAAAATCTCCGGTTGTGATCACGATGATGCCGCCGGGCTTGAGATAACGGTCACACAGGGCGAGCGTTTCGTGCGGGTGCGGCAGATGTTCGATGACATCGAACAACGTAATGACATCCACATGACCGACCCGCCTCATATTTGCTTCGTCTGCAACGCCAGACAAGACGTTCAAGCCGGAACGGCGACAATGCTCGGCTGCTTCCTCCGCCAATTCAATCCCGGAGCCATCGAAATAGCGTTGGGCTTCCTTCAGAAAAAATCCATACGCGCAGCCGAGGTCGAGAAGCTTTCCGCCCCGGCAAAAGCGGTGAACAAATTCGACGCTGCGCGCAAATTCCCGCCGCAGGATGGGCTCGGCGGCGCGATAGTCCGAATAGCCGTCGCGGCACTGACCGGAGAAATAGCCGCCGGTGTAATAGGCGCGTGGATCGAAACCCGAAGTTTCCGCCCGTCCGAGACCGCAACTCTCGCATCGATAAATATCGCATCCGTTCGTTCGATAGCGAAAAGAGTGCGTCGTGATGTGTCTACAGGCGGGGCATGCTTGCGAGATCATCGTTCCTCCGGGTGGCTGAGGTCGGCCCTCTCGACCGCCGGGGCCCCGGTCCCGACGACCGAAAACCCCGTGTGGTCAAAATATTGGTCTGAGGCTCCTATTTCTTCGATCGAGAAATTGGTCTGCGTTGATCACTGTCCCGGTTCTTCATCGGAGAACCGGCCGATCGCGCAGCGAAGGTCTACGGTAACTGGTCAGCGGATCCGACTTCGGAAAGAAAAGCTTGGCGAAGACTAGACGCGTTACCGTGCCGTAAAGGAAGAAATCGTACCATTCGATCGCTGTGCCGACCGTGCTTGCGATGACGGCCCGCGTGAGCTGCCTCTTATGCTCTTCCTCGGAAAGTGGCCTCCCGCCTACTACGATTGTCGACATGATGTTTCCTCCCGTAATGACGGTTTCGAGGTCCGCTTCTTCGACGTCTGTCTCGCAATAGGCTCGGCCCAATCGGCCAAAATCGTCGACAACGAGGTAGACGTTTTGATCGTGCCCGTTCCGCACGACCGACGGCGTCCAACTGGACCTACGCATACTCGCAACTCCAACACTACAGACCGACAATAAATAGAACTTGCCACAACTTGTTCCGGAAGGCACCGGCGCGTTTTTGACCGCAGGCTTTGTGCCCGGCCGGGCAACCGGCCGCTAATCCTAGAGGCCTTGCCGGGCGTTCTGGGTACGTTCTAGAGGGCAATCGTTACGGCTTGCGCCGACCGTCGACCGGCGCATATTCGCGCCGATGTCCCAGTTTTTGCCCGATCCGTTGACCAAGGAAGAGTTCGCGGTGCTGAAGCAGATCGGCACGGCCGCGACGATACGCACGGTCCCACCGCGGATTCAGGAGCGGCTCAAGCTTTTGGGTTACGCGACGGAGGTCTTGGGCGGCCTTGTCGTCACCGATGAGGGCTTTCTGCGGATCGCAATGGGACGCAAAAAATAAGCGCCATACCCTCGCCATCATCCGGACGAGGAATGCCAGGCCGCGGTTCCTGCGACTTTTTTTGTATGCCGGCGGTGGATCGTTGAAATAATCCCGCGGTGAAAACGTCTTATTGTTCGGGAGCGACCTCACACAAGGGAGGGAAAGCATGGCGCGAAAAACGATTATTGCCTTGTTCGCACTGGCAGCAATTGGCTCGCGGTTCAGCCGAATGCGGCATTCGCTCGTGCTGATCCTTTACGTTTGGGCAACGATAAACTTGATCATCATGCTCAACCTGCATCTCAAGCTACGCGGCCAACTGGGGTTAATCACCGCGCTGGCTCGGACGGCGGCGCTTCTGAACGCGAGATATGCGCGCGGTGGCACGACAGCGGCATCCAACACCTCGGGTCCCGAGGGAAGCCGTGTTCGCGCGTCACGTCTGCGTAGCTACGGTCCCAAGGGCTCGCGGCGTTCTATAGAAGATAACCGGCCTTTAAAGATCAGACGCCGTTGGCATCGCAGGCCCAGTGCCGCACGCGCCCAGAAAAGAGACCCGCAAATGCAGCGTGCTTCTATTCTTAAGGCGCGGGCGATGCCAAACGAGTGGCCCGATTGCACGGAGAGCGCCCTTCGTCGTACGATTGGACGATGTCCTCAGCCAATCGCCTCTCGTCGGCGCACCAACTCAAGATGACACTCACAGGAGGTAAAACAGCTCTGCTAGCCAAGTCACGCGGGAGTCGCGGCGTCCAGCTGGCGAAGACGGCGTCTATGAGCGTTTTTCTATTGACTGCTTCCCTTATGCTGTCGTGGGTCGCATTGTTCAACAATGCTCCATTGGTTTTCTCGGATACAGTGAGCTACGCTACGGCCGCTTTCCAACGCGAAATTCCTGGGCTCTTCAGCGTCTTCTACAGCATCTTTATCTTGCCGCTACATCAGGGAGTGACCCTCTGGCCGGTCGTGTTCGCACAGGGAGCGATGCTGGCGCATCTCCTGTACGTTACCACGCGATGCGTTTCAGGTGGCGCCATCAGAAGAACGGAGTTCCTGCTGATTGTTGCCGGCCTGTGCGTTTTTTCGAGCTTGCCATGGATTACCGGCCAGATATTGCCCGACGTGTTCTCACCAGTCCTTCTGTTGGGCATGTTCGTTCTTGCCTTCTGCAACGATGCACTCCGCCGCGGGGAGGTGCTGTACATTGGCGCCCTGACGACAGCCGCTATTGCGACTCATTTCAGTCACGTGCCGATCGCACTCGGTCTGATACTGCTTTGCATTGGGTTGAAGCCTATTATTGCGCCGAGTCCGATTCGCACCCGACAATGGGCCGCGCTACTCCTGATTCCGTTCGTTGTGGCGGTGTGTTCAATGGTCGCCGTGAATTGGCTGAGCTCACGCGAAATCGGTCTTGCGAGGAACAGCAATGTCTTTTTATTGGCGAAATGGATCGATGAAGGGCCAGCTTTGTCTTACTTGACACGAGCCTGCCCTAGCGCTGGCTATGCGTTGTGCGCGCACTTGGAGGAATTGAAGGACCGGTCTCATGACGAGCTGAAATGGGATGAGAACAGCCCGTTAAAAAAGGTCGGCACTTTTGATGAGTTGGAGCCAGAAGCGCGCAGAATAGTACGAGCAACTCTGTGCGCTTATCCATTTGAAATCCTACAGCGAGCAATGTTTGATGTCGGCCGCCAGCTTCTTCGATTTCAGGCAGGCGATGGGCTATCCCAAAAGTTCGCCAAGATGGTTGCCGAGCATCTGGGTGCTATCTTTGGGACTGAGATCGAGAAATCATTTATTGAATCGAGACAGGGACAAGGCCGGCTACCAATCGCGGAAGCCCGTCAGCTACACATCGTGGGGCTTGTGTTTGGTGTAGGTTTTTGCCTCTGGTCGGTAATGGCGCGGAGGCAAGCGGTACCGACGAAGCTTGTTGCGCTTTACATCTTTGTCTTCGCGGGAATCGTGTGGAACGCCGTCGTGACTGGAACATTATCGGGTCCCTACGACCGCTACTTGGCACGCGTCATTTGGCTGGCGTGTTTTGTTGGGCTAGTCGGATTTTGCTATGTCTCTCGAGTTCGTCAGCCTAAACAAGATTCCGCCCGCTGAACTCATCGGATTTTCGCTGAATTGCGAATTTCCCTCTTCAGAACCGCCCTCCTCGTTGCGTGCAGTTTCGATGAGTTCAGCGATTTCAGAATCAATCTCAAATGTATCCTCGGCCAAATAGATCATTCTGGGTCTTGCATGCCGGATAACGTTGATGGTCGTATCCAGATCCAGATTTGCCTGTGCCTATCGTAAATCAAATGCGAGCATATTGGTGATGTAGCCCGCCGAGAATGGGGCGGCAAAGAATACGCCCTGCCCTCTCAACGGCGCGAGAGACCGGCGCATCCTTCTCCAAGGATAAATGCGTCCGTACCTCGTTGTGATATTTCATGTACGACAGCAGCACGTGACGGAGGTGTCGCTCGCCGAACACAACAACGTGATCAAGGCATTCCCGTCGGATCGAACCGATTAGCCTTTCAGCATAAGCGTTTTGCCATGGGGAGCGCGGCGATGTCGGTCGATCGCGAATGCCCATTGATCGAAGTCTGCGGATGAATACCTCACCATAAGCCCCATCCCGGTCACGGATGAGATAGCGGGGAGCCTGTTCCCAGCCGCATGCTTCCGTGATTTGATTTGCGATCCATTCTGCAGTCGGATGCGCGGTGACACCAAACCACAAAATCTGTCGTCGGCCATGCCCCATAATCAATAAGCCGTACAGCAGACGAAACGAGATCGTCGGCACGACAAACATATCCATCGCCGCGATGCCGTCGGCATGGTTATGAAGGAACGTCTTCCAGCCTTGCGATGGTGGTCCTCGTCTTTTGACCATATACTTGGCCACGCTCGTCTGTCCGACGTCGATGCCGAGCTTGAGCAACTCTCCGTGGATCCGCGGCGCTCCCCACAGCGGATTGGCAATGCTCATCTCGCGGATAAGCTTGCGTATCTCCGGCGGCACAGTTGGTCGGCCGCCACGGCGCCTCGACTTCCAGCGCCAGAACGATCTGAACCCGACGCGGTGCCATT
>Ga0208715_1000592_pt1 | contig 12047 bp, 13 predicted proteins | sample NGESurshal092012_3_FD_184473 | JGI IMG/M metagenome (GOLD analysis project Ga0208715, IMG submission 184473) | Arctic peat soil microbial communities from Barrow, Alaska - NGEE Surface sample 210 shallow-092012 (SPAdes) | ecosystem: Environmental > Terrestrial > Soil > Wetlands > Peat ... | reverse complement strand
ACACCGCCTCGCCGCTGCGGATCGACCCGAACAGGACGGCGAGGTCATCGGGGTCCCGCCCGGAGGCGAACCGACCACACATTGGGACCAGTGTCTCCGACTGGGACGGCGGCCGGGGCGTGTCCGGTCGGGTCGTCGGCGGCGGCGCGGGTGAGCAGGCGGGCGACCTGGGGCAAGTCAGCCCGGGGCTACCTCTCCCTGGTCGGCCGGAAGCCGGTTCGTCCAGCCGCGGCGCTCAGCCCAGGACCGGACGCCCCGGGGAGAAGGTCAGCTCATCGATGAAAAGCGACCGGTTGCCGGCCGGATAGCCGACGGCTCCGGTCCAGGCATGGTAGGCCAGGTGCAGGCCGCCGCCGGGGTCGGCGACGACCGCCGGCCCGCTCGGTCCCTGGGCGCCGGAGCGGCCGGCCAGCCAGGGACCGGTGACCGACTGATCGACGCACGGGCCGAGCGGCGTGGTGCAGGTGGCGTATCCGATGCCGGCCTGGGGGCTGTCCCACGCGCTGGCGCCGTAGAACAGGTAGTACGCGCCAGCGGCATAGACCATCGCCGGCCCCTCGATGATGCCGCCGTGCCAGGCCGGCGCGGGCAGCGCGTCGAGCAGCTTGGTGGGCGAGCCGATCCGGAACCGGCCGTCGGGGGACAGCTGCTGACTCCACAGCTCGGTGGGCCGCCCGATCGCGTTGTTGTCGCTCTTCCAGAGCAGGTACAGCGCCCCGTTGGGCGCCAGGAACGGCTGTGGGTCGATGGAGCCGCCCCGGGACCGCTGGCAGAGCAGCGGGGCTGACGAGTTGTCGGTGAACGGACCGGCCGGACTCGCCGACGTCGCCACCGAGATGCACTGCTGGTTCCAGGCCTTGTGGTGGGCGGTGTAGTACATCAGGTACGTCGAGCCGCGCCGGATCACCCCGGGAGCCCAGGTCCAGGGTTGCGATGCCCACGCCGGCAGCCGGGGCAGCGGGTCGCTTGGCGGGCTCCAGGTGTGCAGGTCGGGGGAGCTGATCACCTGCAGGTTCGAGCCGTGCCCGGTGGCGTAGGCGAAGTAGCCGCCGGCCACGATCACCGCCGGGTCCGGAAAGTCTCCAGGGTAGGCCGGCACCGCCGACTCCGCCGCTGCCTGGCCGGCCAGCCCGCCCACGATCAGCATGATGCCGGCAACGAGTCCGGCCAGTCGCGTGCCTAGAGCCATGGCGCCCCCTCGTCCGAGTGGCCGAGCATGGCCGGTCACTAGCAGTACCGCAAGTGACACGCTAGGCGTTCCCCGGTGGGTCACCGACTCGGCCCGGAAACCCGGGTTCTCGGCGGGGCGGCCGGTGCGGCCTGGGTAAGGAAGCGGAAACTCCCCGCCCGCCGTGCCCGGAGCCCCTCGTGAGTAGCCCTGTGTCATTCCTGAAGGAGTGGGCGTCGCTCAGTCCTCCCCGGGAGCACGGTCAGCACCAGCTCGCCTTCGTCACCGGCCCGGCGACCAGGTGCAGCGTGGTCAGCCGGCGGCGCGCACCCCGTCCGGTCGGCGGAACTTGCAGCACCCGGATGGCCAACCGGTCGCTGGCCTCGCAGCCTCCGCGCGCGGCGATGGCCCACCGGGCCACCGTCAGCACGTCCCACCGTCGCCCGGTCTCGTCCTGCCCGGTGCAGCGCGGTTTGGCCGCCTCACCGTCCGCAACGGGCGGCGGCCGCCAATTGGGCTGTGGGCACCCGCCGGAGCGCTTGTCGATCGAGTGACCCCAGGTCAGGCCGCCGGCGCCAACGGCGCGGTGCAAAACGCGCATCGCCGCACTTGCTGCGAGATCTTGGACAGGCACTCCGGGCAGTCCTGGGTGGCCTCCACCGGCTCGGGCTCGGTCCGGAACCGGGCCATCAGCTTGCTGACCGGCAGCACCACCACGAAGTACACCGCGGCCGCGACCAGCAGGAACGAGATGACCGCGTTGAGGAAGTCGCCGTACCGGAGCGTGCGGCCGGTGGCACGCGCTCCCGACGTCGGCGACGGAGTACGTCCCGGTCGGCGGCGGTGCCCACGCCGGCGTACATCGGCACCGATGGGGCCACCGCGAGCGACCCCGGGACGACCCGGGACGCGCGCGAGCTGAGCGCGGCCGGCTGAGAGTGCCCGGCGGACAACGGCCGCCGGTGGTCGGCGGGCCCGCCGGCTCCCCGGGCGGCACGGCCGTAGCACCCCGACACCCCCGCGTCGTCGACCCGGGTGTCCGCACAGCTGGCCACGGCGACCGTGACCGCGGCACCAGCGTCCCGAACCGCAGAGCGTCGACCGTGGCGGTGCCGACGTCGGCCAGCCCGTCCCGGCGCGGGCCACCACCCGGACCGGGCGCTGTCGGCCACCAGCCGGGACGGTGCCCGCGTCGGCCGCACTCGGGGGTTCGACCCGGCGTTCACTCCTCGGCGGATGTGCGCACCCCGGGCGGAGCCAACGGAATGGTGAGCAGGTAGACCGTGGTCCGACAGTGCCCCGTCCCGGGCGGCGGTGGCAGCATGCGGATGCCGGCGGCGGAGCCGTGGTCGACGGCCGTGAGCAGTCCGTGCGCGTGCAACCAGGCCAGTCGGCTGGCCAGCCCGCTGCGGCGTCGCCCGGTGCCGGCCATCAGCGCCGCCCACCCGGGTCGGGTCAACAGCGGGGCCGGCGAGGTCGCGGGGCGGCCCAGTAGGTCCACCAAGGCCCGCAGGGCCGACTCGGCGTCGATGCGCAGGGTGGCCTGCTCGATCGCCCGCTGTGCGGCGGCCAGCCACAGGGCGTGCGACCAGGCCGGGGCGCAGCGCTGGTCGCGGACCGCGTAGGCGGCGCTGGTCATCGCCGTACGGGCTCGGTCAGGACGCCCGGCCGGCCGCCGGCCGGCCGGCCGGCCGAGGATCGCGTCGCGGGCGGTCTCGGACAGGCCCGCCCCAGACGCCGTAGGGCTCGGACACCGCCAGCGCGTACGCCCGGCACTGGGCCCGGACCGGACACCCCGCGCAGACAGCCACGGCGGCCTGCTGCCGGCGCTGGCGCGCTGGCCCGCGCTCGCCGTCCGGGGGGAAGAACAGCTCCGGGTCGGCGTCCCGGCAGGCGCCGCGGTGCCGCCACTGCCACAGCCCGGCCACCGGTCCCGGTCGCCCGGGCAGATCCGCCATGGCCTCCTCCTCGACCGGGTGCGGCGGGCAGGCCGACCCCGGTTGGTAGGACTGCCCGTCCGCCCCCGAAGTTCCGCGACGGTAGCGGTGGCCACCGACATCTCTCTCTGGTGCCACGAACTGCCCGAGGACGCCCGCGCTCGCGGGCAGCGGCCGCCGGCACTGCGGCGCGAGCACCGGCGCCGGCCTGCCGTGCGCGATCTCGGGCACCAGCGCTGGAACGTCCGTCGCACCAGTGCTGCGCACCCGGCCCGAAACGCCGGACGAGACGCTCGCGGGCTGCGCCGTCAACGACTTGCCGGTGGGTCATCCTGGTTGACGGTAGATCACCGCGCTACCCGGCCAACGATTCAGCTGCAAGGCCTCGACCGGGATCTTCAATTGGGGATGGTTCAGTGACACGGTTTCGACCGGTCGGAAAGATCATCTGAGTCGCGGGAGTCATCGCGGTCCGCCACTGCGGCGACGCAGCAGTACGGTGCCGCGGTGCGCGTCGTGGTCTTGCTCCTCACGCAGACGACGATCGACAAGCTCGCTGCCCACGCGATCAGTCCCGAGGAAGTTCGGCAGGTCAACGACGGTGACCGCGTAGTGATCCGCAACCCGCGCCCACGTGTGGAGGGCTCGATTCTTATGATCGGACCTACGCACGGCGGCCGCGTGCTCACCGTCGTCCTCAACCCGGACCCGATTGACCCGGACGCGTGGCACGTGCGCACGGCGTGGCAGGCGAGCGCTGCTCAGATTCGCCGCTACCAAAGCGACCGGTAGGGGGAGGATGTAGGCGTGGCGAACAACGACGAGATCACGTCCGCCGAGCTGGACGAGCTTCTTGACGAAGCCGAGACACTTCCTGTTGACCAGTCGGCCGGATCGACGGAGGTGCGGCTCTACGTCGCTGTCGATGCCGAGACGCTGCGCCAGCTCGAGCAACGCGCGGCTCAGACCGGCACCGCCGTCACTGATGCCGCTTCGGACGCCCTTCGGGCGGGAGCCCACGCCGCCTGAGATCCACGACCGGTGGCGAGGAGCCAACCGGCACTGCTGGCCAGGCGTCCGGGGTCAAGATCAGTATGGCCGGGACCCACGACGGACAGGACCCACTACCCGACGGGACGCGTGGGCCTCGGCGTCGACCAGGCCGGGCGTACGTCGACCCGACCGGCTTCGGCTCGCAGCGCGTCGAGCGGCGTACTGTGCCCGGCTAAGCCTCGCCGCCATGTCTCCCCCGTCATGGCCGCGGAGGCTCTACTTCGGATCCTGCGAGATCAGAATGCGTCCTGGGAGGCGTGCCGGAGGTAGGTGTTCGCTGGATCCAGCGGATCGGGGGCCAGCGCGACCAGCGGCTCCTGCTGCAGCTCCCCGCCCAGGTGCCGCAACAGGACGGTGCCCTCCCCCACCACCAGCACCGCCGCCGGCTCGCCGGTTCCGGTCGGCACCACGGTGCTGCCGGCCACCGGCAAGTGGCCCTCCACCCCGACGGCGTGCACGACGTCCAGTGCGGTGCTGACCGCAGCGTCGGCCACCAGAGCGGCGGCATCCTCGGGGTCGGCCGCCGCCGGCACGGCGACCGTGACCAGCACCGTGACCAGCCGCTCCCCCGCGTTCACCGCCCGGTCTCCGCGGCCGCCACTGCGGCCGCGTCCTTGTCGAGCGCCCGGTAGATCGACGTGCGGCTGACCCCGAGGACCTTCCCGGATCTGGGCGACGGTGAGCTCGCGCTCGTCGTAGAGCTTGCGCGCGGTCCGCCGCTGGTCGGCACTGAGCTTGGACCGCCGCCCTCCGAACCGGCCGCGCGCCCGCGCCGCTGCCAGTCCGGCCATTGTCCGGTCCCGGATGATCTCACGCTCGAACTGGGCCAGCGCCCCGAACAGATGGAACACCAGCCGACCGCCCGGGGTGGTGGTGTCGAGCGCCTCGCGCAGCGACCGGAAGCCCACCCCCCGCTCGTCCAGGGCGGTGACCACCTCGATCAGGTGCCGCAGGGACCGGCCGAGCCGGTCCAGTCGCCACACCACCAGGGTGTCCCCCGGCCGCAGCTGCCCCCGCACCTCATCGAGTGCCGGCCGCCGGTCCAGCGTCCCGGCGGCGTGCGCGGTCCACACCCGCCAGCAGCCGGCCGCGGTCAGCTCGTCGGTCTGCAGGTCAGCGTTCTGTCCGCCGGTCGACACCCGGCGTAGCCCAGCAGGTGACTCATGCCGGACGGTGTAGCGCAGACGTCCGACAGAACCTCGGGTGACACGCTGATTTCGGCCACGGCTCCTGCTACACCGCGTCACGCCCAGCGAAACCGGCCGGCGCCGCCGTTTGGATCATGTGTCAAAGACGGTCGTTTCTGCTTCGCCGTCATTGTTTGACGCGTTGGTCTCCTCCTCTGAGTTGACCGAATTTGATGGTTGTGGTGCCACGGCCGGGGGGTGGCCAGGGGGTGGCCGGGGGGACTCGGAATTATCGGTGTCGCTTGATCGGCCCGAAGGATAACGACGAGGTCCATGGAGCGAGAGGTACGTCGGCGAGGCCGATGCCGTGCGAACCCGCCTGGACGACGCCAGGCACGACAGCATGGCGCCGCTGCGCGTGCTGACTTACGCCACCAGCTGCCGGCGCAGCTGCTCGAGCTCGTGGGCGATCCGCTCAACGGTCCTGACCGGCGAATCCGATCCGGTCCGGAGCTGGTCGAGGATCCACCCCCGGGCGAGCGCCGAGGCCGGTAAGTCCAGGGCCGCGGCGTAGCGAGTCAGCTCGTCGAACTCGTCGGCGCTGAGCCGCACCGAGAGCACCTTCGCCCGCTGCCAGCCGGGACGGGCTGCCCGGGCGGACAGCGGCTCGTCCCGGGCCGCTTCGGCCTCCTCCCGATACGCGCGCAGGTCCTGATCGGTGGTGTCAGTCATCGCATCTGTCCTCCAGGTACTGGCGCAGCGCGGCGCCCGTGGACTGCCACGCGGACGCACCGTGCAGCCCGCCGTACGGGTCGCGCAGCGCAACGACGGTGATGACCATCCGTGCCGTCGGCGAATAGCCCACGATGCGCACGCTGTTGATGTGAGCGGACCTGGGGTCAGGCTCGTCGACGAGTCGATCGGGGTCGTGGACGACCTCCACGGTCCAGGCCGGGTCTATGTCGGCAGCGGCCGGGTAGCGAGCGGAGCGGGTACGGATGTGGTCGGTGGCAGCGTCGTCCCAGGAAATCCGCTCCCCCACGTGTGACATCGTATGCCATGACGCCGGACGATGCCACCTCTGTTCCGTGCCCAGATCACGTGTCGACCAGGCGGCATCTGCTCTACGCGGATCGACCACCACCGGTGGCCGGTACCCACCTCCAACTCCGGCGCGAGGCTCTAAACTAATCGCGCTGTTTGCCGTCACCAGCGGAAGCCGGGCAACCCAGGCCGTCGCCACGATGATTCGGTCGAAGGGGTCCTTGATCTCGGGATAGGGAACCGCCTCATACCGCTCGGCGACCTCGGCGGTGACGGCCAGCACCTCGACGTTGTTCTGCCCGTCGGTGACGATCTGCTTCACGGCCTGGTACTCGTCCATCGTGACGGCCTGAGTTGCCTTGCGGGTCGCGTGCCAGAGGTCGATCAGGGTCGCCGCCGAGATCCCGATGCCCGCAGTGGTGGCCACCTCCGCTCCCGAGAGCGCGGCGAATGCCGGCGGTGACAACCGTTCTGGACGGGAGAGGAACCAGACAAGCGAGTGCGAGTCGGCGACTACCCGCACGTCTCCTCGACCCTGGCGATGCGTTCCTGCCGGTTCGCTGCCAAGGCGGCATCGAAGCGGTCCAGGGCGGCATCGTCGATGCGGTCGCGCAGTACCCCAGCAAGTGACTTTCGGGCGGCAGTGGACTCACTAGCCGGGTTGCTCACGACCCGCAGATGTGCACCGGGCGCCACTCCGAGGCGAGCCAGCTGCTCGGCCGGGACGCTGCCGTCGGGACCGACGACGAGCTCCCAACTCCCCGCCGCGTCTGCTGTGCTCATAACGATCAGAGTAGCGAAGCCGGAGTGGTGGATGGGGGGCTAGCCAGGGCTAGCCACAATGTCCATCAACGCTGGGATGGGGAGGAGTGTCATCGGTCGACGACGGTGAAGGTCACCGACAGGACCCTAGGTACCGCTCTGACGAGTGCCGGCCGCAGCTGGTCGACGCTGCCGGCTATTTCTTCCCGGCGGACTCAGCGAGCAGTGTCAGGGCCTGAGCGGTCCGGAAGTACTTGTTCCGCCCCAGGTCGCCCACCGTCTTGACGTTGAACGCCTGCTTGAGGGCCGCGGCATCCCCGTCGGAGACACCGGCGAGGGCGCTCACCGGCTCACCCGAGGATGCACTCCAGAGACAGCTCAATCGCGCCGTACGACGGAATCGTGACGGTGGCCGTCGGTGCATCATCGCTCAGCTGGGCGATGCGCTCCCAACCGCTGGCGGCCAGTTCGAACACGTCCAGCACCCGGTCTCGCGGGTCCACGATCCAGTACTGCCGGACACCCGCACCCAGGTACTCGGTGGACTTGCGAACGAGGTCGTCTGTTCGGTTGGTGGACAGCACTTCGATCACCACCGTCGGCGCGGTGGTCACCACATCGCCGCTCGGCGCTTCGGTCAGCACCATCGCGTCAGGTATCCGCAATCGCGGCCGTTCGCCGGGGAGCCGCCAGCCGACACCGACGGCGACGATGGCGCCTGCGCCCAGCTGCGCCTTCAGCACATCGCGCAGCCGCTGGCAGATCTCTTGATGAGCGAAGCTGGGCGGAGGACTCACGAAGGCCTTCCCGTCGACGTACTCGGCCCGCTCGTCATCGGGTATCTCCAGGAACTGCTCCCAGGACATCGGCTGGCCGAACGGGATGGTTGCGGCCAGATGAACCATCAGGCACCCTCCCCTGCACCACCAGCATCTGCATCGCGGCAGTCGTCGCTTCTTCGGTGCAGTCTGCCACCGACGTCGACCTCGGAATCCGCACCAGGCCAGCGGTCAAATCGGTCAGCGCCGGGTGAGCCCGCCGCCGGCCCAGCGCGTCGTTGTCGACTCAGCCGGCTGGCAGCAGGGCAAAGCCCTCCATCGCCGCGGCAACCCGCAGCACTCGATCGAATGCTGCCAGCGTCGAGCAAGCCGAGTCGATGCGACGTACGGCGAGAGCGCAGGAGAGCTGAACGGCGTCGTAGCCGCGCAACCCGTGCACGGCACACAGCTGAGCGGCTCCGTCCAGCACGTTGGCGGACAGGGTGACGACGGCAAAGCGCGGTGGTTCATCCGGCGTTCCAAAGAAGTCGGCTTCGAACTCCTCGACGAGCACTTGTGCCTCGGCCGGAGTGATCTCCCCCAGTCGCTGCTTTCGCCACAGGGCGGCTGGCACCTCAACCCGACTGATCTGTCCGACCACGAGCCCGGTCAAGCCGCGGACCTGCTCCGCACCTGCCTCGTCGGCGTAAAGCTTGACCAGTGCCGAAGCGTCCCCGAAGGCGATCAATGACGGTTGTCGGTGACCAGCTGCTCGAGCGGTGTCCCTTGGCCGGCGTGTCGTCGGGCAGCCGCAACGGCGGTACTCGATGGGCGGCGGTGGTGAGGGCGCGACCGGACGAGCAGGTCCGCCTGCGCCAGCCGCTGCCGCAGTCCGGCGAACTCGCTGTCAGCAAGCGCGGGATCAGTCGCGGCGTTCAGCACGGCGCTGACGTAGTCGTTCAGACTACGACCCTGAATCCCGGCCGCATGACGAACCCTTTCAAGCAACTCGTCGGGTGCACGCCAGGTCATTTGGCCCATGCAGGCACGGTAGCAGGCATGGTAGCAGGCATGCATGCATAGCCTCGTGAGGCATTCCGCATCGGGTAACCGCGCAAGACCTTCCAGTCCAGTCGGACATCATCCCGCTGAGGTCGCGGGCGTCCACCGGGCCGCACGGACGAGCACAACGACTTCCGACACGCCGCCGCAGCGAACCGGGACAGGCCCCTGCGCCGGCTATGGTGGCGCCGCACCGGCGTTCCGGTCCCCGGCCGCTTCCCCGAGCGCCTCCTCGATGACCCCGCCCAGGAGGCTGAGTTGACCGACCCAGCAACGGCCGCGCCGCCGCTGATCGACCTCACGGCTCTGCTCTCCCGTTTCGACGCCGAACGGCTGGCCCGCCTCCTGTCGCTGCGCCCCGACCTGGCGGACCCACCACCGCGAACCCTCACCGACCTGGCCTGGCGAGCTGGCACCCTCAGCAGCCAGACGTCGTGCCGGGCGCAGCTCGACGAGTTCACCGTCCAGGTCCTCGACGCGGCAATCATCGGCGGGGACCTGCCCGCCGTACGCCGGCTGCTCGGCGACCCACCGCCCGACCGGGTCGAGGCCGCCGTGGACCGACTGGCTGAGCGCGGCCTGCTCGACGCCAACCCCGGCTTGCGGGTACCGACCGAAACCGCGTCCTGGCCTCGGCCGGCCCGCCTCGGCCCGCCGTACGCCACGCTGTCCGGCAAGCTCACCAACGCCGACCTGACCCGGATGTGCCGGGACGCCGACCTGGTCAATCCGCCGACCCGGAAGGCCGACCTCCTCGAGGCACTGGCCCAGCGGTTGGCCGAACCGGAAACGGTCCGGCGACTACTGGCTCGCGGACCGGAGGGAACGGTGGATCTCGCCGAGAGCATCGCCAGCGACGGTCCGCTGCTGTCGGCGACGTCGTCGTGGAGCTACAACCGACGGGCAGACACCCCGGTCAGCTGGCTGGAGCACTGCGGCCTGGTCGTCCGGCACGACTGGAGCACCGCGGTCATGCCGCGCGAGGTCGGCGTCGCGCTGCGCGGTGGCCGGCTGTTTGCGGCCGTCCGACCCGACCCGCCGCCGTTGACGGCGCACCCGGTCGACGCGGGTCGGGTCGACGCCGGCGCCGGCGAAGCGGCGATGCGGGTGGTCCGCGACGTCGCCGACCTGTGCGCCGGCTGGGAGGAAACGCCAGCCAAGGCGCTCGCCGGCGGCGGCCTGGGCAGCCGGGAGCTGCGCCGGGCCGCCAAGCTGCTCCGCCGCGACGGGCGCGAGCCGCGCGACGAAGCCGACATTGCGCTGTTGGCCGAGCTTGCCGCCGCCGCCGGTCTGATCGGCGTCGACGCGGGGAGTCAGTCGGTGCAGCCGCTGGCGGCGTACGACGAGTGGCTGGCCCGCTCCGGGCCGGACCGGTGGCGTTGGCTGCTGGCCGCCTGGTGGTGCTGGGACCGCCACCTCAGCCTCGCGGGCGCGACCGGGGTCAACGACAAGCTGATTCCGGCGGTGTGGGTGCGTGGTCCCGAGCCCGACGCGGAGCTGCGGCGCCGGGCCACCCTGGCGATGTTGCCCGACATCGACGGTTCGGTGGAGATCGACGAACTGACCGATCGGCTGTGCTGGCAGCAGCCAGCCCTGTGGCGCGACGGCCCGGCGCCGGCGGCGCTGCTGGTTCGATGGATGCTCCGGGAGGCGGCGCTGCTCGGCGTCGTGGCCGACGAGGCGCTGGCCAGCACCGGCCGCGCCCTACTGGCCGGGGACCTCGAGGCGGCGACTGCGGGCGTGGCCGCGTTTGCCCCGGCCGCCACCGAGGAGTTGGTGCTGCAAGCTGACTTGACCGCGATCGTCCCCGGCGAGCTGCCGCCGGCCGACCGGGCCGAGCTGGAGCTGATGGCGGATCCCGTCTCCACCGGCTCGGCGACGGTCTACCGATTCAGCGACGCCTCGCTGCGCCGAGCTATGGACGCCGGGCGCAGCGCCGAGCGGCTCTCGGCGTACCTCGCCGGGCGGGCCAGCCGCGGTGTCCCGCAGCCGCTGGAATATATGATCCGTGACCTCGGACGCCGACACGGCCGACTCCGGGTCGGTACGGCGGAAAGCTATCTGCACTGCGACGATCCGGCGCTGGTCGCCGAGGTAGTGGCCACCCGGCGCCTGGCGCGACTGGGCCTGCGCACGATCGCGCCCAGCGTGCTCGTCAGCGACCAGGCTCCGGACACCGTGGTGGCGGCGCTGCAGGATGCCGGCTTCCTGCCGGCTCAGGAGGACAGCACCGGCGCGCTGGTGCTGCGGGTGCGGCCGCGGCGACGTGCCCAGCAGTCGCCCTCGCTATCCAATCTCGCTCGCCGGTCGTCCGGCACCGGCCAGGGTTTCGGACCGGTCGCGGCGCAGCTTCAGCCGCTACTCGCCAGCGATGGGCCGGCCAACGACGAGCTCGCCGCCAAGGAGCAATCTGAGATCGCCACTCTCGCCGCAAGCCTGCTTGCCGGCCGCGGGCACTCCGGACAGGTCACGCGGCTGGCCGACCGTCAGTCAGTTGGACGCTCGGATGCACTGTTCGCCCTACCTCCGGAGCCGACCGACGGATCCGGATGGGCCACCGGTAAGGCAGCGGGTCGCGGACCGACCAATATGGGCGATGACGGTCCCGCCCAGGAGCTGATGCGTGCTTTCCAAGAGCTCGTCGATGGGCTCGATGCCGATCAGGCGGACGTCGACGGGTTCGAATTTGACCCGAACGAGGGGCCGCCTCGCCCACCGGAAGTCATCCGGGGCCGACACGCGATAGCCGAAGTGCTTATTTCGGCGCTCGACTGGGCTTGGCTGGTCGAGCTTTCCTACGTCAGTCGGACGGGCGTTCCGTCCGAGGCAACGGTGCTGCTGGAAAACCTCGAGGGCGACCGGATAAGAGCGCTCCGGCTATCGCCGGATGGCATCGTTCGGACATATCGGCTCAGCCGCGTGCAATCGGTGCGAGTACTCACCGAAGCCGAAGAGGAAGCCCTGGATCCCGGCTGAGTGGCAACTAGGCTCTGGCGCGGGCCGTGGCACTACGGGAAGCACTCCAACCCCACCGGGGGGTGCGGCAGTTCCGGTTTCCGCCGGTAGCGGTTCGCGGTTCGCGGTTTGCGCTTCGCGCCCAAGCGGGAGCGGCGCGAGAAGAGCGCCTGAGCCTCCG